>SXGR01177068.1_pt1 | contig 17981 bp, 11 predicted proteins | sample 3174711 | NCBI WGS metagenome assembly SXGR01 (sample SAMN11356860, study PRJNA531348) | freshwater metagenome | isolation source: freshwater sample F1-60 | place: China: Fuxian Lake, Yuxi | collected 2017-12-25
GAACCACACCGGACCTTCGGCCCAGCGCATCCCCGAGGCGATCTTCTCGACCTTCGCAAGATTCACGCGGTACCTGGCGAAGCTGGGATCCATGATCTTGATCAGCGGGTCTGGATACCGCTGGCTTGGCTGCCATTCCGCCACAGCACCGGGCGCCGTCGTCAACACAGCGAATGCGCCGCTGCTCATGAGAAATTTTCTACGATTCATGGCAGGAGCTGATCAATGGTGCCTGGAAGGTGATGCATTGAGATGCGGGCTGGCAAATTCACTTCTTAATGACGGCTGCCGCCAGAATGAACTTCTCCGTCAGGACGAACGCAATGCCTGAACTCAGTGCCGGAAGTCCCAACTCGGCACGATCCCAGGTGCTGCCTCTATCCTCCGAAAAATAAATGCCGTCTGATGCGCCACAGAACACCCGATCCTGATCACTGGCCATTGCCCAGATGGGTGCGTCAGCGGGAAGGCCCGCGCTCCCATTTTCCCATGACTTGCCCAGATCTGTGCTCCGGAAAACGCCGCCAGGATTATGCCCGGCGACCAGCGTGTCGCTGACAGTGGCCAACACCAATGGAGTCACGTCCCCTGATTTTTCCCATGTTTGTTTCATTTCATTCAAATGATAGAGCCCCTTGATGTACAGACCGGCAAACACCGACTTGCCCACGGCTGCCATCGAGAAAATCTGTGCACTCGCAGGGATCCCAACGTTCGAAGGAGCCCACGTTTTGCCACCATCCCTGGATTGAAACACACCATCCACGTCAGTACCGGCGTAGAGCGTCTCCGCCAAAGCCAGCAAGCAACGCACCTTCCTGCTCTTGAGACCTTGATTGAAAGTTCTCCATGTCCGCCCCTTGTCGCTGGATCCAAGCATTCCAGGACCATCGGTCCCAGCAAACAGAGTTTGTCCGAGCGAAGCAAAGCACAGAAAACGGCCTGAGCTGGACGCGACACCGGAGATGACTTCCCAAGTTTGCCCGGAGTCCTGGGACATGAAAATCCCCGTGTCCGCCCCTGCCAAAACAATCTTACCGAACGCATGCAGCGCATTGATCCGAGAACTGACTGGAAGGCCGCCATCTGATCGCGCCCATGAACGCCCTTGGTCCTCGGATTTGAAGACCGTGTAAATCTTGGAACCATCTGCGGCACGAGCTGCGGCTGAAATGCCCTCAATGAATAGAAGCGCAGCAACGAAACAGGTGAGCAACGTTCGAGGCGCGATAGTCTTGAGTCGATTCATTCAGGCCTCACACTGTTTATCTCCGGGCAACTTGTCAACGCACCGAGTCCAACTACGGTTTCGCCGGTGCCACAGCTTTCGGAGCGACTCCAGCCGGGTCCGCCGGAGAGTTTGTTGCGGCACGGTTTGCACCACCACCGCGGCCACTTCCAGGTGGGGGCAGGCGCAGGAATGCGATGATTTCCCTCGATGCCTTGGTTTCGATGCCCGGTTTTTGAAGGAAGCCCAAATCACGGAACCAGTCGATGAAGCGGTATTGCCAGGTCCCGAAAGGAATGGCATTTCGGTCGGTCAGTCCGCCGCTCATGCGACTTCCATCGCTCAAAGTGTCCCCCGGATGCCGGCCATTGCCGTAAATGTGCATCTCCACATTTGGGATGCCTGCCTGGAGCATTGCGGTGAAGTACTCGTTGGCCCAGATGGCGTGAACCCGGTCACCGGCGCCGGCACAGGTGATAAACGCGGGCGGAGCATTGCGAGGAATCGGCGGACTTGCGCCACGCACGAACGGCGTCGGGCCTGGATAAATGATTCCGACAAAATCAGGCCGCGAAGAAATTCCTGCCAACGGATCGGTCGGGGCACTGTTCGTCTTGTCAAATTCATCGAAGCCAATCGCCGCCGGAGAAGACAGCTCCGCTCCAGCCGAGAAACCCATGATGCCAATCTTGTTCGGATCGATCCGCCATTCCTTGGAGTATGCACGCACCAGACGGATGGCTTGCAGGGCATCGTTCACCGCATCGCTTTTGGGGTTGTAACCATCCCTGCGAAGACGATTGCGCAGGATGACCGTGTTGACGCCGTAATTGTAAAAGAACGGAACGAAGTCCGCGCTCTCACCGCCAACGTTGAGGGTGTTATGTCCGCCGCCTGCCGCCAGGATGATGGCAGCGCCGGTGTTCAAGCTTCCTTCGACCGTGTGAACTTCAATCGAGGGATTATGAATGTTGACGATGCTGCTGATCCTTCCGGGCACCGCCTGGCTCATGTTGTATTGCTCGGCTTCGCGAATCCGTTCCATTTTGAGAAACGTTGAGCCTGGCGGATACAGCGGAACAACGACTCCGCCAGGCAGGATGGGCTGCGGAGCATAAGGAGCGTCGTTTGTAGGCCCCGGCTTGGGCAACGCCATCGGGGCGGGCAACGGCGGGAGCGGCGGGCGAACTGGAGCCGCGACCGGCGGCGGAGCTTCCTGGGCTGACGTTGCAACCATCAGCAGCACCAACGCAGAGATCAGAGTCATCATGTGGTTGATACGATTTATTTTCAGTGGGTTGCTAGTTCTCATAGTGCCTTGATCGGGTTGAGGGACGAGTGTCTAATCACATTTGAACCTCGTGCCAATGTTTTGTGATGAGATTCATCCCAGCCGTGAGGTTCCTGTCCGGCACTGGTCAAATCGCCATGAATACTGTTACGGACCAGATGTGGAAGACGCACGTCCAGGCCGCGATTCTGATGACTCCCTCGTTGTTGATTTGGTGGGTTGGATGCATTTTTGTAATTCCCAAGCTCAAGCAAATCCTCGCCGACACCAACGCCGACCTGCCTCTCATGTTGAACGCCCTGCAGGTTTCAGATTTCTGTTTGAGATACGGGATGTGGATCGCGCTCGGTGCGATCCTGAGCCTCGTTCTCCTGGAATGGCGTGTGAGTCTGTGGCCGCGATGCCGCGGCGCATGCTTGAGCGTCGTGATCTTCTGCGTGAATACGAGCGCGCTCCTTCTCCTGTCAGCAATGGTTGTATCCCTACTCATGATCATCCCGGATCTGCTGCAGAAACAGTAAGATCGTTGTGTGGAGGCGCGTGGCTGTGTGCAAAGCACCAGCCGCAGGAGCGGGGATATTTCTGCGGCTGATCTCCGCCATAGCCACACCCCGAAACGGAATTCGGACATCATCATTTCCAAGCCTGGTTTACATTTTATCGAGTTGCTCCCAGTACTTGCCAAAGACTAATCTCCACCGATCTCAGGAAAACCAGCGCACTGCCCGTCACGTAATTTTGGCAATCGGGCGCAACTTGTGTTTTGAGGCTTAATCCAAATGAAGACTCTCTTCGCTATCTTTCTCACTGTGCTGCTGCCTGCCGCAATAGCTCAAGCCCAACCAACAGCGAACTTCATCACCGGCGCTCTCTTGCAGGAAACCTGGCTGAACATCTCCGGGCACAACGTTGCCGACTTGACGAACAGCCCCAGCTTTCGCAAACCACCAAACCGGGTGAGCTTGGTCAGCCAGTTTGAAATCCCGTCCGATGCTACAGTCAACTATGGGGTTCGGCTCTCGGGGTATCTTCACGTGCCGGTGAGCGGGAGTTATGTCTTCTACATCAGTTCCAACGAGCAGGGAGGGCTTTTCCTGAGCAGCGATGACAACCCTGAGAACAAACGACGGATTGCTTTCGAGCCCCTCAACCAAAACGCGACACGCGCCTGGACGGGCACTGCCGATGGCCGTCGCAATGCCGACAATCCGGAAAACATTTCGGAACCGATCAGTTTGCTGGCCGGACGGTGATACTATGTCGAGGCGCTGATGAAAGTTGCAGGAGCGCGCGGTGAACTGGGCGTGGCATGGCAGCCGCCGGGAACGGTTCCTGTTGTGTCCGGCGCTGATCCCATCCCCGGAGTATTTCTGGCAACGTACGCCGCAACGGACGTCTCGACAGGATTGCATCCGTCTTCCGCATCGCTCTACTGGGTCACCATCGCAGGCGTTCCGGGCGCGAGTGGCAACGCCGACGGTCAATCAAATTTGACACGTTTTCGCAACCCAAGTGGCGTCGCTGTGGACGCTGCCGGCAATGTGTTCGTGGCCGACACTGACAATCACTCGATCCGCAAGATCGCAATCAGCGGGTCGGTAGGCACGTTTGCGGGGCTGGTCGGCATCGCGGCAAACGCGGATGGAACCGCCAGCACCGCGCGATTCAGCAGCCCGCACGGTCTGGCGATTGACGCCGCAGGAAACCTCTATGTCGCGGACGCCGGCAATCACGCGATTCGTAAAATTTCGCCGGAAGGAGCCGTGAGCACGCTGGCCGGCAAGCCTGGAACCGGTGGCGCATCCGATGGCACCGGACCTGTTGCCCGGTTTCAGTCGCCCCAAGGTGTGGCGGTCGATCAATCCGGGGCCGTTTACGTCGCTGACACAGGCAATCACATTATACGCAAAGTCACATCGGATGGAACGGCCACCACCCTGGCGGGGTCGGCCGGCAATCCAGGAAGCGACGATGGAACCGGCGTGGACGCTCGTTTTCGGTCGCCATTTGCCGTCGCGGTGAGTCCCGGCGGCGATGTCTTTGTCGCGGACACTGAGAACCATACCCTTCGCAAGATCACGCTGAACGGAACAGTCTCGACGCTCGCCGGAGCGTGGAGCATTGGAAGCGGTGATGGCTTGGGGGGAGCAGCGGGATTCAATCAGCCTCGCGGGCTCGCTGTCAGCAGCACGGGGATGATCTATGTCTCGGACAGTGAGAATCGAATCATCCGTAAAGTTACTCCCGATGGAGCCGTTTCGACCATCGGAGGATCAGTGGGCATCGCCGCGAACGTGGATGGAACAGCAACAAGCGCCCGCTTTGAGGACCCGCGTGGAATCGCGCTGGACACGGCGGGGAACATTTACATCGCGGATCGTGGCCACCAGACCATCCGCAAGGGCCTTTCGCTATCCTCGGCGCCCGCCGTGGTGGTTTTGCCACCCGTCATCGCACAACAGCCGGGCGACATCTCGGTTGATCTGGGTGGCAGCGCCAGTTTCACGGTGATCGTCACTGGAACGCCGCCGTTCCAATACCAGTGGTTCAAGGATGAAGCGCTGCTGCCGGGGGAGAATGGGGCCACACTCACATTGCCCACCGTGGGCAAAAGTCATGCGGGCATTTACAAGGTGCAGGTGAGCAACGCCAGGAGTTACGGACTTTTCAGCCAGGCTGCGCGCCTGACCGCGATCTTGCCGCCACCGCCTGTGATCACGCAACAACCTGGAGATGTTTCAATTGATCGTGGGGAGAACGCCTCATTCGCAGTGAGTGCCACCGGAACACCACCGTTCCAGTATCAGTGGTATTTTGGAAACAACAGCTTGCAGGGCGAGACCGACGCGACGCTTTCTTTGATGAATGTTTCAACTGATGCGGCTGGCGAATACTCCGTGGTGATTACGGATTCCAAAGGCGGAGCTGTGTCGAGCCGGTCCGCCAAGTTGGAAGTGAACGTTCCGGTGCCGCCAGTGATTACCCAAGAGCTGCAGGACACGCGAGTTCCCTGGGGTTCCAATGTCAGCCTGAAAGTGGAGGCAGGTGGAACGCCGCCATTCGAGTACAAATGGTATTTCAATCGAACCAGTCTGCCGGGCGAAACCAACAATGTGCTCACTTTGGAAAACGTCACGAGCGGCAACTCAGGACAGTACATCGTGACGGTCAACAATCGGACCCACAACGCCACGTTCAGTTACGCCAATCTTATTGTTTTGCTGCCCCCCGCTCCGGTAATCACGAAACAACCGCAGAACGCCGAAGTCATCCAAGGCGGGACGGCGAGCTTCACGGCGGCAGCCGAAGGCGTGCCTCCGCTGCGCTATCAGTGGTTCTTCGGTGCGAAGAGTCTGAGCGGCGAAACGAAACCTAGTTTGTCGCTGCAAAATGTGAGCACGGAACAGGCTGGCGATTACAGAGTAACCGTGTAGAATCCAAGCGGCGTGACGGTTGCGAGTCAGACCGCGCGCCTGACTGTCACGATTCCGACACCGCCGTCCATCACCCGGCAGCCGCAGGATTTGACAGTCGATGTCGGCGGAAGCGCGTCCCTGTCAGTTGAGGCCGTCGGCAGCGCGCCACTCTCTTACCAGTGGTTCTCCGGAAATGTCAGTCTCCCGGGCGAGATCAGCGCGACCTTGACCCTCCACAACATCTCCTCAGCTCAAGACAGAACGTATCGCGTTATCGTCAGCAATTCCGCCGGCTCGGTGAGCAGTGCCAGCGCTCGATTAACCGTCCAGGACGCGCTCGCGGACCAGCAAGTTCTCATCGCCGAAACATTGAACGAGCGGACTTCATCCAGTGTGAATCCCGCCGCCATCAAGTTCATTCCGCCCGCCGCCGCTGGCAGGCCGGATCGCTCCGGCATTATGATAATCTCAACTTCGTCCTTCGATGAAATCGGTTCCCAATGGGAATTCGAGTGGGAGCGAAACGATAACGGTGTCGAGGTGATTCACCCATTCAAAGACGGCCAGTGCATCCTCAAGATTCGTCGGGATTCGATCACTCTGGACACGCCGAAACGGTGGCTCGACAAGGGTTACAACTTCGGCACCCCGCTGACCCACACTGCAGGCTACGACAGGTTCTTCCCTCTGAGGGACGGGTCCAGGTACCGCGTGAAAACCTTCGTCAGCCCGGCAGGAGAGATTTCACTCTTCATGAATGACACGCTGGTTGCCAGGGGATCTCTTTCGGTCGTTTACCCGATCGATTTCACCATCGGACCGGGTGAGTCCTTCTTCGATCAAGCGGTCTGGCCGGAAACGCGCCTTTTTTCCGGAAAGGGATTTCCACTCAAATGGCAGAAGGGTTACACGGGCATCATCGTGGAGCCGGTCGAGGTCGGCGGCGTTCCCTCCGCCTATAACCGGCTGTTTCGCGTCACTTACTCGCCAGGACCACCACCGCCCGCCTCGATCACTCAACAGCCGATCGACGTGAAGGTTGATCCCGGTCAGACAGCCACATTCAGTGTCGCCACGACTGGAACTCCCCCACTCCGGTATCAGTGGCTCTTCGGCAACACAGTTCTTCCCAGAGCGACGAACGCTACTCTGATCCTGCGGGAAGTGACAATTGGTCAGGCTGGTGATTACAGCGTGCGCATCAGTGACGCTTCGCAAATCCCGGTTACCAGCCGACCCGCGCGGCTGACTGTCGTGGTTCCGCCTCCCCCCGCGATCACGCGGCAGCCATCCGACGTGACCGCAATTCCCGGTGATGCTGTCACGTTCAGCGTGGGAGTCAGCGGAACTCCGCCGTTCCAGTTTCAATGGTTTCGATCACTCAAGAGTCTTGCTGGTGAAACAAACGCGACATTAACGCTGGGCAACGTCACCGACGCAGCGGCTGGCGATTACTTTGTCAGCGTCAGCAATGCGAGCACCGAAATCATCATCAGCCGTTCAGCACGATTGTCAGTTGTAGCACCCGCACCTGCCTCGATCACCGAGCCGCCACAGGACTTGCGGGCCATTGTTGGAACGACGGCAACGTTCACCGCGCTGGCGGGAGGCACTCCTCCGCTGCAATACCAGTGGTCTTTCAACGGCGCGAAGTTGTCCGACGAAACAAACAGCACACTGACATTGCGAAGAGTGACCGTGAATCAATCTGGAGATTACACCGTGACCATCAACAACCGGATCGGCACTCCGGCGACGAGTCCGGCTGCGCGATTGACGGTGGCATTGCCGCCTCCCCCGCCCACTCCCGCGAATCTGATCGCATTCTGGGACTTCAACGACGCAAGCGATTCTCAACGCACGGTGGACTCAGTCAGCGGTCATGTCGCCAACTTCGTCAACGGCGTGATCAATACCGCCGACCGAGGAGGTTGGTCAGGCGAAGTCGGCGACCGCGCCGTGGATTTCGGGACGGATTCCGCGAATCGCTCGGTGCGAAACCAGACGATGACAACAGCGTTCAACCAGGCAGCAGCCGGCGACAGGATCACCATTTCATTCTGGCAGCGGCGGAGTGGACCGATCACCAACGGCTCGACCTTCTGGTTTGTGTCGCCATCCAGTGAAGAAGGGCGGGGCTTGCAAGCTCATGTTCCGTGGAACGACAACGAAATCTACTTTGACAGCGCCGGCTGCTGCAACCCCGCCACGCAACGGATTCACGCCAGCATCAGTACCTTCACGACGATGCATCCCGACGCCTTTTTCGCGAGCTGGCATCACTTTGCCTTCCTCAAAAGCAACGCGGTGAAGCAAATCTGGATTGACGGCAGCCTCTTTCTGCAAGGCACGAACAAATCCGCGTTGCCCACCAACTTCACTGAGATGATCCTGGGATTCCAACCGGGAGGCCCCGTCAACAATCTCCACGGCCTGCTCGACGACTTCGCAGTCTTCGGAAGCGCGTTGAGTGCGGACAGGGTCTCTTTGCTCGCGCAGGGGGTTTCGCCGTTAAACATGGGGCCGGGAACTGCCCAGGCTCCGACGATAATTCAACCGCCTCAAGGCCAGCCTGTCGCCGCTGGATCAAGCGTGACGTTGAATGTCACCGCCCTCGGCACGCCACCTTTGCAGTATGAGTGGTTCTTCGGAAACAAGAGCCTGCCGTCCGAGAATGGTTCGACGATCACCTTGACAAGTTTCACTGCCAGCCAGGCTGGAGCCTACCAGGTGTTCGTCAGCAATGCTTACGGCTCGGTGGCGAGCGCAAGCGCTTCGCTGACGATCCACGATCCGCTCGCACCGCCGACGAATGATCTCTTCGCCAATCGAACAGTGCTCTTTGGACTGGCCACCAACGCCACCAACAACAACGCCAACGCGACGAAGGAGACTGATGAGCCCAGCCATGCTGGAAAGGCGGGCGGCAGATCGATCTGGTGGACCTGGACGGCGCCATTGGACGGCAACGTGACGATAACCACGGCGGGCAGCACTGTGGACACGGCACTCGCAGTTTATGTGGGCAAGAGCGTTGGGAGCTTGAGCGAGATCGCAAGCAACGACGCTGATCCGCGAGGCGGGACAAGCAGTTCAGTGACCTTTCGCGCCAGGGCGGGAGACGATTACCAGATTGCGGTGGACACCTTCGGCGCTCAAACGGGCGTCATCAAGCTCAACCTGACGGCGCAAGTCGAACGGCCTGCTTTACATCTGGGCATCTCCGGACAAAATCTGGTGTTGAGCTGGCCGTTGAACACCGTCGGCTTCAGCCTTGAATCAGCGGAAACTTTGGGATCCACATGGAACCGCGTGGTGCTGGAACCGGTGGTTGATGGAACAAGCTTTTCCCTCAAACTGCCGTTGAACGGCGAAAGCAGGTTCTATCGGCTGATTAGGCATGATCCGTAACTATTGTCTGAATCCGATCAAATTTGAGAGGAGATCAGCTCCCCGCATCAATTACTCGAGTCGGCGGAGATTCTCACCGAAGAGCCTTCCGGAGCTTTTCACGATCAGAAGTAGGCGGCTGACACGCGCGGCCGGTGCAGAGGTACACGACGGGTTTTCCGCCCACCAGCGGCAAGGTCTTCGCAAATTCCTCGACTGGTCCTGCCACTCCAAGAACCACCTTGTTGGGCTGATACACGGAGTGAACGGTACGCAGCAAATCACGAGCGGCGGCGGACTTCGGATCGCCCACGATCACGGCGCGCCTTGGTTCTTCGAGCATGTAATCGAGCGCCAGGAGCAGTTGCGGCACGGCTTGCGGAAAGCGCTGTAGCCGGTCAGCGAACAGCCGGATGGTGCGTTCGCCCGCTTCCTTCAAATCCGTCCGTTCGGTAATGACCCCGAGTTTCAGCAGGGCGAGCGCAGCGACAGAATTCCCTGATGGCTGCGCCCCATCATAATCTTCCTTCACCTGCAAGATCAGATCTGCCGCGGTTCGTTCGCTCTGCCAGAAGCCGCCATGCTCTTTGTCGTAAAATCTGGCCATCATTGCTTCCGCAAGTTGGAGGGAGAATTCCAGGTGCCGTGGGTCAAGGGTTGCTTCGTAAAGATCAAGAACTCCGGCAAGGAGGTTGGTGTAGGCGTCGAGCAATTGCACCGAATCGCGCTGCCCGTCGCGCCAACGGTGATACATCGTCTTCGTGGATGGATCCCAGAGTTTGGCCCGCAGGAAGGCCACGTTTCTTTCGGCTGCGGTCAGATAATTCTCCTCACCGAGCACCGCATAAGCGCGGGCGATTGCGCCGAGCATCATGCCGTTCCACGAAGCCAGAACCTTGTCGTCAAGGTGAGGGCGGATCCGTTTGGACCGAGCTTCAAACATCTTTCGCTTCGCCGCCTCGAGAAGTACCAGATCGTCCGTAGGCACCTTTTCCTGGACGATGCTGAGGATGTTCTGATTGGGAAGAGGATTTGGATCGCTGTGATCCACAAAGTTGCCTTTCTCTGTGATTCCGAAATAACGAACCGCCACGTTGAATTCCTCCGGAGTGAGCAGCGGCGACAGTTCTGCGCGGGTCCAGCAGTAGAATTTGCCTTCCTTGCCTTCGCTATCGGCGTCCTCAGCGGAATAAAACCCACCTCCCGAGTGCGTCATGTCGCGGAGGACGTAACGAAGTATGTCACGAGCCACATCCGCAAATCGCTGGTTGCCGCTCACCAGGAAGGCATCAAGGTAGAGGTTCACCAACTGCGAGTTGTCATAAAGCATCTTCTCGAAGTGCGGCACGAGCCACTGCGCATCGACGGAGTAGCGCGCAAAACCGCCGCCGAGGTGATCGTAGATGCCGCCGTTTGCCATCATCTCACAGGTATGCAACACCATCTTCACGATACTTTGATCGTTCGAACGAACACCATGGCGGAGCAGGAATGAGGGCTGGCTGGGTCTGGGGAATTTTGGCGCCCCGCCGAATCCACCGAAACGCGAATCATACTCATCCTTCAACTGTGCCGCCGCGTTGTTGAGCACAGGCTGTCCAAGATGCAAGTTATCGGAGGGTTCCTGTGCGACATGAGCTTCGAGCTTTTGGTGCAGATCCGCAGCCGATGAGTTCACGTCGCCGCGCCGTTTCTCCCAGAGATCGGCGATGTGCTGGAGCAGTTGCAGGAAGCTGGGGCGTCCATGGCGTGGTTCCGGCGGAAAGTACGTGCCACCATAAAACGGCTTCAACTCCGGAGTCAAAAATGCGTTCAGAGGCCAGCCACCCCCCTGCCCCATCGCCTGCACCGCAGTCATGTAAATCTTGTCCACGTCCGGACGCTCCTCGCGATCCACCTTGATGCTGACGAAGTGCGCGTTGAGATATGATGCCAGCGACTCGCTCTCGAAGGATTCGCGTTCCATCACGTGGCACCAATGGCAGGTCGAGTAACCAATGCTCAATAGAATCGGTTTGTTCTCCGCACGAGCCTTCGCAAACGCTTCCTCGCCCCATGCATACCAATCAACGGGGTTGTGCTGGTGCTGGAGGAGGTAGGGAGATTTCTCTCGGGCGAGCCGGTTTGTATGCGTGTGGGTGGATGAAAGCGATGACATGGCTGTTGTGGAGCTGACAGGAGCTGAAGTGCGGAGGTTTGCCGGGCGGCACGCGCTGAGGATGGCACCCAAAAGCAAGGTCGTCGCCAGCGTACTGATGGTTCTAATCATGCCGATACAGGGATGCTCGGCAGGAGCCAGAACGTGATCAAACTCCACTGAGTCACCGATTGAACGTCGCCGACTCCCAAGCGAATCGAGCGTCATCCTTCCAGCGGAGTCCACACATGGGAAGGCCCGAAAGCCTTCCCCAGTCGATTCTCGGTCTGGACGTCCCACCTGACGGGCAGTGGTTACTCGCCGCCGTCGCCCTTGCCAGAGCCTTCGTTGCCGAGGTTCTCGATCAGTTTAATCAATGGCAGGAACAATGCGATGACGATGCTGCCGACGATGATGGCCAGAAACACGATCATGATCGGTTCCAGCAATGAAGTCATGGCCGCGACGGCGTTGTCCACTTCATCATCGTAGTTGTCGGCGATCTTCATCAACATTTCAGGCAGAGCGCCGGTTTGCTCGCCGACATCCACCATGCTGATGACCATGGGTGGAAACACATTGGAAGCCTCGAGCGGAGCGGTGATGGTCTCGCCTTCCTTGACGCTCTCATGGACGGCACTCACCGCCTCTCCGATGATGACGTTACCAGAAGTTTCTTTGACGATGGTGAGAGCCTGCAGGATGGGAACACCGCTGCTGACCAGTGTACCGAGCGTCCGTGTGAAGCGGGAGATGGCGACCTTGTTGATGATTGGGCCGAGGAGCGGCATGTGAAGTTTGAATTTGTCGAAGAGACGCCGCCCGATCTTGGTTTTGAGTGAGAGCCGGAAAAGGATGAACGCGACGACGATTCCGCCCAAAACATAGAGGAATTGGTTGGCGATCGCATCGCTGATATTCAGCACGAAAACGGTGAAACCAGGCATGGCGGCACCATCCAACATGTCCGCAAAGATGGTCTTGAACTTCGGCACGACAAATACCATCAGGATGCCAAGAATCGCCACCGCGACGAACATGACAGCGGCGGGATAAAACATCGCGGCCACCACCTTGCCTTTGATCTTCTCCGCTTTTTCCATGAACTCGGACAAGCGGTTCAAGACAACTTCCAGCACGCCGCCCAGTTCACCGGCCTTGACCATATTAACGAAGAGCCGGTTGAAAACCTTCGGATGCTGCGCCAACCCCTCGGAGAACGTGCTCCCCCCCTCGATCGAAAGGGATAGATCCGAAAGAATTCGTTTGAGTGTGGGATTGCGTTCCTGTTTCTCGAGCACACGAAGCCCTCGCAACAGAGGCAGACCGGCATCCACGAGGGTGGCAATCTGCCGGGTGAAAGTACAGAGAATCTTGGGCTTGACCTTTCCTCCGAAGCCGGGAATCCGGATGTTGATCTGTTTTCCTTTCTTACCCTTCGCTCCACCCGCCTTCCCTGGAGTCTTTCCATCTTTCGCCTTTGCCTTGTCCGCCTCCACGACCTTCGTCGGAAAGTAGCCCATTTCTTTCAGACGGCCTATAGCCTCGTTCTGGCTTGCCACCTCAAGAGTTCCCTTCGTTTCCTTGCCACGGGAATCCATGGCCACGTAATTGAACTTTGGCATATGCGATGTGCGTTCAGGTGTACTTCAACACTTCCTCAATCGTCGTTTCTCCATCAAAGATCCCGCGCAATCCGTCCTCACGTATGGTGATCATTCCAAGCTCGATAGCCTTCTGACGAATTACGACTGTCGGAGCTCGCTCATTGATCATTGTGCGTACGGGTTCGCTGATTTCCAAAAGTTCGAAGATTCCTTTTCGTCCGCGATACCCGGTATCGTTGCAACTCCCGCAACCACGACCGTAGTAAAACACTTTGTCACCAACGTCGTGCGGAGAAAGATTCAGCAGCGAAAGTTGAGACTCGGTGGGCTCGAACGGTGTGCGGCATTTCTTGCAGGACGTTCTCACAAGACGTTGCGCCAGCACGGCCATGAGCGTGGATGAGATCAAGAATGGCTCCACTCCCATGTCGATAAGCCGGGTTACTGCTCCGGTTGAATCATTCGTATGCAGCGTGCTTAAAACCAGATGCCCTGTGAGGGAAGCCTGAATGGCGATCTGTGAGGTCTCCAAATCGCGCATTTCACCGAGCATGATCACGTCTGGATCCTGGCGGAGAAATGACCTCAATGCCTTGCCGAAAGTCATGCCCTGCCCTTCATTGATCGCAACCTGCATGATGCCCTCAATGTCAAACTCCACGGGATCCTCGGCGGTCAGCAGTTTTGAGTCGATGGTGTTGATGCGTCGAAGCGCCGAATACAAAGTGGTCGTCTTCCCGGATCCGGTTGGTCCAGTGACAATGAAAATCCCGTTGGGCTGCTGAATAGCCTCGTTGGTGTAATCCAGCACCTTTTTTGGCAACCCCAAGGATTCCAGATCCAGACTCAGCGCCGAGCGGTCCAGCACGCGAAGTACCACCGACTCACCGAACTGAGTGGGAAGCGTGGAGACACGCAGATCGATCTGCTTTCCTGCCAGATTGATGGTGATGCGACCGTCCTGGGGAAGGCGCCGCTCGGAGATGTCCAGATTCGACATGACCTTGATGCGCGAGGTCACCGGCACCGCCAACTGCTTGGGCGGAGGAGACATTTCATAAAGCGCACCGTCCACACGATAGCGGATCTTAAATTCGTCCTCGAACGGTTCGAAGTGAATATCCGAAGCGCGGTCCTGCACCGCCTGGTACAAAACCAGGTTCAGAAATTTGATGATGGGCGCCTCGTTCGCCATTTCGGTCAGATCTCCGACCTCATAGGCCACCTTTTTCAAACTCGTGTCGCCTCCGACCTCGTTGTCGAGTCCGAGTTCCTTGAGCACTTCGCTGAAGGTGCCTTTGGAGTCATCCGGGTAGAATTTCTCCAACGCTTTTTGAATCCGCGCAGGATCAGCCACTCCCACCTGGATTTCTTTCCCGATGCTGAAGCCTACTTGATCCACCATCTCCGGGTTGAGAGGATCTGCGAAGGCGACTCTCACACTCGATCCGTAGAGCGCAATCGGAACACATTGATAGGTGCGGGCCGTCCCTGCGGGGATCGTGGCGATCACTTCCGGCGTGAGCTCTTCATCGTTGATATCAACGACGTCCGTCCCCAGATGGTCTGCCTGAATCTGCAGGAGTGAGTAGAGATCCACGATCCCCATGTCCTGTAAAATCTGAACGGCCGGCTTGCCGTTGCGCTTCTGCTCCTGAAGAACCTCTTCGGTCTGCAGATCATCAATAAGCCCGCGCTCCTTGACCAGCGCTAGAAGTGGATTTGCAATATCAGACATAACAGCCGTGAGTGTAAATCTATCTGCGGGCCGTTACCGCAGCCTGCGCCGCTTCCAGTTCCTGCAATTTGGCCATGATGGATGTCGGATCCTGGGCCTTCGTGATAACATCCTCCTGAGAAATCATTCCCATCTGATACTTTTCCACCAGGAAGCTATCGAGCGTCACCATCCCATACTTGGCACCAGTCTGGATGTCCGAGTTGATGCGGAAAGTCTTATTGTCTCGGATCAGCGCCGCCACCGATGGAGTATTCACCATGATTTCAAAAATGGCCACTCGTCCCGGCTTATCCACCCGCGGGATGAGCAACTGGGAGATGACGGCCTGCAACACGGTAGAAAGCTGGATTCGAATTTGTTCCTGCTGTTGGTTCGGGAAAGCATTAACGATACGATCAATTGTTTTGGCCGCGCCCGTCGTGTGCAGGGTGCCGAAGACCAGATGCCCCGTCTCGGCGGCTGTGATTGCCGCGTCCATGGTTTCAAGGTCGCGCAACTCGCCGACGAGAATCACGTCCGGATCCTGACGGAGAGCGCGACGTAACGCTTCGGCAAAATTCGGGACATCGACGTTCACTTCACGCTGCGTCACCACTGCTTTCTTATGCTTGTGGTAATACTCGATTGGATCCTCAACCGTAATGATGTGCGCGTCGTCCCGCTCCTCGTTGATGATGTTGATCATCGAAGCCAAGGTGGTTGTCTTTCCCGAACCGGTTGGTCCGGTCACAAGCACAAGACCACGCGGCTTGTAGAGCAACTCGCGGACTGATGGTGGAAGGCCAATCTGTTCCATCGTCAGCAATTTGCTTGGGATCTGGCGGAGAACGCAACCGAAGTTCCCCTTTTCTTTGAAGATACTGACGCGGAAACGAGCCAGCTCACCAAAGGCAAAACCAAAGTCTGCGCCTCCGCGTTCGCGGACGTGCTGAATGTGGTCCTCGGACGTGATGCTTCGCATCAATTCCTCGGTGTCCTCGGGCTTGAGGTGCGGCCCTTCAACTCGGTGCAACACGCCGTGGACCCGGATTACCGGCGGTACCCCTACGCGAATATGCAGGTCGGCGGCGCCTTCGGACACCATCAACTGCAACAGATCGGTCATCGAATAAGACATACGTACAATTTCAAACCAGGCTACAGTGGCCCATAACTGATTGGGAGAACTGCGTAATCGGCCTTAGCGAACCACGAAATACAGCATAATCCTTACCTCTATTCGGAATCTCCGACTGTCGCGCGCACGACCTCATCCGGTGATGTAAGGCCCGCTAGGACTTTGCGGGCACCGTCTTCACGCAAGGTCCGCATCCCCATCTCTCTGGCACGCGCGCGCAGGACGGAAGTTGTTACCTTCTGGTAAATCAGTTTACGGGTCTCATCATCAATAACGAAAACCTCGAAAATGCCGAACCTGCCGCGGTAGCCGGTGCGGTTGCAATTGTCACATCCTTTACCCTTGCGGAAAGTGGCATTGCCCACGTTGTTCGGGTCGATGGACAAGGATCTGAGTTCTGCCTCGGTCGGCTCGTAGGGCGCAGCGCATTTCTTGCAGATTTTCCGAACCAATCGTTGAGCCATGAGCGCCCGGGTGGAGGAAGCAACAAGGAACGGCTTCACACCGATGTCGATCAAACGAGTCACTGCGCCCGGAGCGTCATTGGTATGGAGCGTTGAAAAGACAAGGTGTCCGGTGAGCGATGCATTGATGGCAATGGTGGCGGTCTCCAAATCGCGGATTTCACCCAGCATCACCACGTTAGGCGATTGACGAAGCATGGACCGCAACGCCCTGGCGAAGGTGAAGCCAATGGTTTCGTTGACTTGCACCTGGTTGATGCCGGCCAACAGGTACTCGACAGGATCCTCAACGGTGATGATCTTGCGATCCGGGCGGTTGATAAAATTGAGGCAGGAATAAAGCGTTGTTGTCTTACCCGATCCAGTAGGTCCGGTCACTAGAAGGATTCCATCGGGCAGACTGATCAATTTCTCGAATGTCTGTTGATCGTCCGTGAAGAAACCCAGCTCCGGCAAACCCAGGCGCAAACCTTCCTTGTCGAGAATACGCATGACGATGCTCTCGCCGTGGTTGGTCGGGAGGCAGGAAACACGAAGGTCGATCGTCTTGCCGCCAACCTGCGCCTGAATACGTCCGTCCTGCGGAATACGCTTCTCCGCGATTGACAAGTTCGCCTGGATCTTGAGACGGCTGATGATCGCAGCCTGGAGACGTTTGGGCGGTGACTTCATCTCGTGAAGCATGCCGTCGATACGGTAGCGCACACGGAACTTCGCGGCCAGCGGCTCCAGGTGAATGTCGGAGGCTCTCAGTTTGAATGCATCAACGATGATGGTGTTCACCAGCTTGATGATGGGAGCGTCAGCTTCGACAACATTGCCATCATCTTTGCCACCAACCGCATCCAGGTTCCCGATATCGACATCGCCCTCGGTGATGTCTTGGATCAGCTTGCTGACAGAATCATCCTTTGGTCCACCGTAGTACCGGCCGATGGCACTTTGAAGATCTTCCTCGCTGGTCACCATGAATTCAACCGCGCCGCTGATTGAATGCTGCAGGCCGTCGATGATATCGAGGTCTGATGGGTCGGCGACGGCGACGCGCATCGTGAACTCATCTTTGAACACCGGAACGGCGTTGTACTTTTTGACGATGTGGCGCGGGAGCGACTTGATGACTTCGTCCGTAAGCCGCATTTCGGAGAGGTTGACGTACTCGTTGCCGTAATAAGAGGCCTTGGCCTGCGCCACATTGGATGATTTGACAGCGCCTTGCTTTACAAGCGTGTCCACCACTCCTTCACCGGTTGATTCCACTTCCACACGGGCCGCGTCCAACTGTTCGTTGGTCACAACACCCGTGTCCACCAGCATGTCTATTAAATAATCGTCTTTCGCGGCCACTCTTTGCCTTTCCCTTCCAGGGAGTTTTGCTTCTTGGAAATCGCGGGCATCCTATAGGTGATCCCCTCCTTGTCAAACAATCACCCAGTTTTCGACCATGAACACACATGGCCCTCGACAAGGAGGGTGGAATGAAGTTTGAGGGCAAGGAGATGGAATGAATTTGGTGGCGCGCCGCTGTGGACTCTGATTGGATTGGCGCATGTCCATCGCGCATGCGGATCAAATGTTGGCAGGATTGCC
>SXGR01239329.1_pt1 | contig 17978 bp, 17 predicted proteins | sample 3174711 | NCBI WGS metagenome assembly SXGR01 (sample SAMN11356860, study PRJNA531348) | freshwater metagenome | isolation source: freshwater sample F1-60 | place: China: Fuxian Lake, Yuxi | collected 2017-12-25
CGTCGTGACGACACCGGTGCTGATCACGATTTGGCGAATCGCGTGATTATAGGTATCGGCAACGTAGACATTCGTGTTGTCGGTGGCGACGCCTTGGGGAAAGCGGAACGAAGCCGCGGCACCCGTGCCGTTCGCGGCACCTGCCACGCCTGATCCGGCAAGCGTCGAGACGACGCCGGCGGCAGTGACTTTGCGAATCGTATGATTGTTCGCGTCCGCCACGTAAATGTTTCCCGTGCTGTCCACCGCGACGCTGGCGAGCGCATTGAACCGCGCGGCGGTGCCCGTGGCGTTCGCGTCCCCCGAGGCGATGGCGGGGCTGCTGCCGGCGAGCGTGCTGATCGCGGTCTGGGCGATCGCCGAGCTGAGCCCCACAAGCAACACGCAGCCCGCGAACAGGATTCGCCGCAGGGGCACGAGCGAGCGCAGCGTGAGCATGACGATGCGAAAGATGGCCCCCGCCGAGCCGGCCGCAATCGCGAAAGAGCCACCGCGACATTTCCGCGAATGCAGCATGTGCGCAATTAAGTGTCCGCAGGTTGTCCGCTCATACTCGGTGGAGTCCTGAATCTGCGGGGAAAAATCGGTGATCGTTTCCTGCTCCCCATCACCCGACGCCACCCGGATTATTTCCACAGTTTCCGGGCACCGCAGATCGCACCAACGCATTCCGGCAGCCCCGTTGATCGACGCCCCAACCCACCGCGCCTCGGACGAGAGGGCACGACCAACCCAACCGCAAACGAATGGCTGGCGCTCCGGATGTGACCAGCGGCGCGGCGGCGTCGCCTAGCCTTGGGCGCCCAGGGAGATCATCGACGAGGACAGTTTCAAATCTACCACCACAGAACGTGTGAACGAAAAAGTCGCTCTGCAGCACGAAGAGTCGCATCTTCAGAAAACAGGTTTGAACGATTGGATCGAGCCTACCAACGCGTTCATGGAAACGCTGGACGCAGCCTGTAAAATCGACGTTTCAAAATCTCTTCAGGAGATTTCGGAGCGAGGGGGGACATCGGAACGAAGCGCCTGATTTCGCGCAAAACGGTTTCCCTCAATCCTTCCCCGCTTTTCGGTTTTACGTCGGCATTCCCTGCCGAAACGCGGGTCTCGTCCCACTCCGCTCCACAGCCCAAGACCCCTTTTCGGGGGAAAGTACTATTTGGTGCCCGGGACAGGACTCGAACCTGCACGCCTTACGGCACACGCCCCTCAAACGTGTGTGTCTACCAATTCCACCACCCGGGCAGTTGGGAAGCGAGGAAAGTGGACTAAGGTGAATCCGTTTCGCATTGTCCAGCCCTGAAATCATCTCGCGAAAAAAATACCCGTCGGCCGCCCAGCACCCTCGGTTCCGCGTCGTTGCAGCCTCAGTTCTGTTGCCGCGCGACGAGGGCCCGAGCCAATGCTGCCGCGAAAAACGGCCCGCGGTAAATCATTCCCGTGTAGACCTGCACCAAGGTCGCGCCCGCATCGAGCTTCTCCCCGGCACTCGCGCTGTCCGTAATACCACCGACGCCGATGATCGGCAGCCGCCCGCCCGTCGTGCGCGCGATGTAATTGATAATCTCTGTCGACCGGCGGCGCAGCGGGGCACCGCTTAATCCGCCAGCTTCCGTCACCCTGGCAAACGGTCCCGGCCGCGCGAGCGTGGTGTTGGTCGCGATGATGCCATCGAGACAGAACTCCGCGATCACCCTCAAAGCCGCGTCGATCTGGGGCCAAGTGAGATCCGGGGCGATTTTCAACAAGATGGGCACGCGCCGCTTGCCGGGCTGGGCTGCGCGCTGGCGATTCGCGCGAGTGACGGCACCGAGCAATTCACGCAGTCTCGTCTCGTCTTGCAGCTGCCGCAGCCCGGGCGTGTTGGGACTGGAAACATTGAGCACCACATAGTCTGCGTAGTCCGCGAGGAGGGCGAAACTGCTGAGATAGTCCTCCGCCGCCTGATCGAGATCGGCGATTTTCGACTTACCCAAATTAACGCCCAGCGGGATGCGACGCGCGGCCGGTCCCGGTTGCTTCGCCAGTCTGGCCGCGACCGCCACCGCACCTTCGTTGTTAAAACCCATCCGGTTGATCACCGCCTCCTGCGCGGGGTCGCGAAACATCCGCGGCCGCGGATTTCCCGGCTGGGCCAACGCCGTGACCGTGCCGATCTCCACGTGACCGAACCCCAGTGCCGCTGCCGCAGGCCACGCCCGCGCATTCTTATCGAAACCGGCCGCCAGGCCCACCGCGTTGGAGAATTTCAGCCCAAACGCCTCGACCGGCCTCGTTTTCGCCGGCAACGACGACCACGCCTCCAACGCACGGCACAGCGGCGGGAACGCCCCGAGCAACGCCATGGCCTCGACTCCGCGCTCATGCGCCACCTCGGAGTCGAGCGTGAACAACGTGCGCCGAAACAGTTTTTCGTAAAAATGGCCCATTCTTCGAACGTGAAAGTCACCCTTGAAATGGCAAGAGCCACGCGCCAAAGCCGAAGAGATCCAAGATTTTCCACCGCCGCCCCCACTCGTAACCGAGCTGTTACCCGCTGACCGTTTTTGTGCTTGTTTTTTAAAACTCCCCTTGCACGCTGCGCAAAATTCTCATCTGAATCATGGCTAAAGCTACTTCCACTCTCGGCTGGTGCATCGTTCGTCTCGGAGAAGACCATAATTGGTGGGTCGCAGAAACCAGCGACCCCGTCCGCTGGGATGTGGACGGCCTCAGCATCGTCGATCCACGTCAGCTCGCCCACCTGATCGAACTCGTCGATCCCGTGCGCGATTACGGCTTCGATCAGGATGTTTTCGAGTCGGCCTTCATTCGCTTCCGCATCGATAAAGATCTCGGCGAAGGCAAGGTCCGCCTCAAGCGCGTGAAGGATTCACTCTTCGACTCCGAAGATAAGCTCTTTGCACTCGCCGACGTGCTCGACGAAGAAAACGGGCCCTACGCCGATCTCCTCGACCACCTCACGCGCTGCCGCGTGAAATTGCTCAACGACCTTTTCGCCTTCGAGGCCAAACTGTCCGTCGACGAAGTGGAAGACGAACTCCGCGAAGAGCAAAACAGCCACTTCATCCAGGGTAAGGCCGTCCACACTTTCGAAGAGCTGACCTCCATTCTCGATTACATGCCCGCCGGTTATGACACGGATGACGAAGCCACCGCCAAAGGCGCTGAGGACGAGTCGGATGTCGATCTTCCTGAACTCGAAGAAGCCGAAGAGGAAAAACTCAAAAACGACGAATCGCTGAAGTGGGACGAAGAAGAGGAAGGCGGCGCCGAAAAACCAGCCGTTCAAGGCGAGAAAAAGAAAAAGAAGAAGGGCGACGACGAAGAGGAGTCCGACGACCCCGACGAGGATGACGAGGACAGCGACGACGAGGATGACGAAGACAGCGACGACGATGATGATGAAGACGAGGACAGCGACGACGGCGAAAAGCCCAAACGTAAGACCAAAGCCAAGCGCTGAGTCGGCTCATCATCCCGCAAGATTTCACGGCAGCCTTTCGAGGCTGCTGTTGGTTTTTCCTCCTGCCGCGCGGCGTCCTCCGCGCCCCCTTTGCCAACCTCCAAGGTTGCGCCAAAGGTGCCCGCCACGTGCCTGCGGCCCAGTTCTGCCCGCCCGCGTGGGGATGGGTCCGTTTTGACCGCCCAACTGGGCTCGGCCGGGCGGCGATTTTCACCACCCACGTCGATAGCCATCAGACCGCATTTGTCCTACCCCATCGTCTATGCTGGTGGTCTATGAAAACGACCGTCCAACTCGATTGTCAGGCCATCCTCGCCAACAGCGCCCAGCCCGTTCACCTCGCCTTCCAGTTCACCGCCCCCGGCCATTCCGGGCACCGCGACCACCCCATCGCCTTTTCTGTCGTCCTCGACCGCAGCGGTTCCATGAGCGGCGATCCCTTGGCCTCGGCCCTGCCCGCCGCCAAGACCGTCGTGCAGAACCTCCGCCGCGAGGATAAGTTTTCCCTCATCACCTTCGACGACGCCACCGAGGTTTTGATCCCCATGGGTCCGGTGTCGAGCAAGCAAGCCGTCCTCGACCGCATTGATGGTATCCAGAGCGGAGGCAGCACCAATCTGACGGGTGGCTGGATGCTGGGCCGCGATGAGTTGCGCAGCACGCCGGCCGGCACCGTTCGCCGCCAGTTGCTCCTCACCGATGGTTTTCTCAACATCGGCATCACGGAGCCCGCGCAAGTGACGCAGGTCGTCACCGCCGGCTTGGAGCGCGACGGCATTCGCACCAGCACCCTCGGGTTCGGGAACGACTACGACGAGGATCTGCTCGGCGAACTCGCCCGCGCCACGGGCGGCTCGTTCTACGATGCCAACGGCGCCGAGAAACTCCCGGATATCTTCCGCGCCGAACTCGATGGGCTTCAAAATATCGCCGTGCAGAATCTGCGACTCCGCTTCAAGTCGCTCGATTTCGTGGACGGCATCCGCTCACTGGGCGGTTACAACGATGTCACTCTGCCCGACGGCCGGCATGGATTTCCCGTCGGCGATCTCACTTCCGAGGAGGAACGGGTCGCCATTTTCGCTCTGGCCGTTTTACCCATTCCGTTGCTTACCAGCACCACCACACCCGCCGCCGACCTCGCTGGTGAAGTGCTCACCGAAGTCGAAATCCTCTGCGATAAAATCACCGCGACCGGAGTCAGCTCGCACGTCGAGCGTCACACCATTCGCGTGCGGCCCACCCAGTCGCGCGATGACATCCAGCTCAACGAAAATGTGCTCCCGTGGGTCTCAGCCCAACAGGCGGCGGAGATCCTGAACCAGGCCCTCGCCAAGCGCGACGCCGGTGACGTCGCCGGCACCAAGCAGATACTCGAAGCCGGCATCGTGAAGCTACGAGCCTACGCGCGGGACGCGCAGATCGCCGACGGCCTAAATCTCCTCGCCAGCGCCCTAGTCCGACTCGCCGACACCGAAAACTACACGCGTTCGCGCAAGGTCCTCCGGAGCGGGGGCGCGAGCTTCTCCAAAATTAGCAGCTCCGAACACTGGTCGGTCAACGAGGCGACGCCGACCCCATCGTTCAAGAAACCGCGGCGAAAAACTCCGCTCACGCCAGACGTGATCGATCCGGCCGCCGGGCAACCCCAAACCCACTCACATGTGGCTCTTCACCGAACACGGCTTTTATTCGATCACTCGCTCGCGGACGGAGACCGACAAAGCTCAGGTCCGCGCCCGCACCCGTCGCGACCTCGAAAACCTCCAGACGCTCACCAGTAACGCGGCGACCATCCTCAAAACGCTCAACGCCGACTGCCGCTGGCGGATCATTGTCACGCCGAGCGAGAGCGAGCGCATTGTCACCCCGCTCACTCGAGACATCGACTACCCCAACTTCAAAGCCTGCGTCGCCATGCGGCCGGACCGGAAGCACCGCGGGCACGACTATCACCGGATTTGGGAACTTCATCACAGTTGGCAATCAGACAACGACCACGGTTGATCCTCGACATCGGTATGGCTGTCCTCGTTGAAGCATTCTCTGTCATCGTCCGCCGCCGGGCCATTATTGATCGGTATCCAGGCGGCTGGCCGGCATTCCTGCGTGCTATTCCGAACGCGACCCTTTGCGACGACGATCATCTCGTCCGGGTCGGTTTCATGACGCCTACCGATGTCGAGGCGTTCGTGGGGATACTCGAAGCAGCAGGGTTGATATTCTGCCGCGACGGCCAAATTGAGGATCTTGCGGTCGTACATCAACTCCGCGGTCCAACCCTTCCCTCTCCATGGCTCGAGGTTCGCACCATTGAACTTTTTGAGCCGAGGCTAAAAGTCGTCGCATGCTGCCTCGCTGGTCAGGAGCTCGGTAGTCTCGCACTTCCCGGGGGATGGAAATATGAGGGTTCCCTGAGCGCGAAGTCCGGCTTCATCGCCCAAGACACGCTCGAAGATCGAGGGAAGTATTTGCGCTTTGAAAACGGCGTGGCGGTATATCTCGACCTACTTACCGATAAGGAAGTTTTCCTCGGTCGGCCAACGTTTCGGGGCGACACTGAAGGAGCCTTGAATTCTCAGCTCGTGGAAATCTTTCATGACGCTCCCAACTGCGAGGAGGAGATCGACAACTCGGTGGCACGGGGCGACGGGGAAAACGCCGCAAGATTAGGTAAACGCCTGAGGGAAGAACTGCTGCCAGAGACAGAAAGAATCTCCAATGGTCCGGGTCGCAGCCTCGGCTTCGCGCATTTTACACGTGGTCTCGTCCTGCGGATTCTCAAGCGGCTACGAGAAGCGGAATCGGCGCTGCTCAGGGCAAATGAATTGCTGCCACGTGCTCTGCACACACTGCGCGAACTTGTCCGGGTTCTGGGGGAACAGGGGAAGCATCGGGAGGCGCTCCCGTATGCCCGCGAGGCGTCGGAAGTCGGTCCGGTTGACGCCGGCGCATGGGGAAATCTTGCGATGTGCCTGATCCATAGCAGAGACCGTGAGGAAACACGGAACGCGATTAATTTCGCGATCGACCTCGACCCTCAAGACCCGATCAACCGAACCATCGTAGACAATTTCGGGAGTTAGTTTAGAAAATGAACGAAGCCCGACATTCGTTACCTCTGATTGAAGCACCCGCCGAGTGTGCTCTAATTGTGGAACATAAACGACCGTTGCTCGTGTTCGTGAAACTGCCATTCGTCGCCTGTGAGGAACTCGCTGCCTTGCGAATCCTCATACGGCAAACGCTCCGTCAACCTCTGTTTCTTCGCGTGCTGGAGCATTGGATCGCGTCCCGCCAAAGGCTTCATGCAACGCGGGGCCGATTCACTGTGTTTTGCCGGCACTAACGTATTCATCCTCATGCCCCTTTTCCAAAGCACCGCCGCCCATCCGCCGCAGATCCTCGCCAAGGACCGCGACCGCGTTATCACCTACACGCTGTCGACCGCTGCCGCCAAGCGCCTCCGGGAGACGGGCGTGCGCCATGGCCGCACCGTGCCGGGGCGCGTGCTGGCTGCACTCATCCGCACGGGCGACGCGCATTCACCACGCACCGCCGATGCGGCAGGCCAACAGGTGATCTTCGAAGACGACTCCGCCACGCACCTGCCCCGCTGTGAGCTGACCGGCGCGTCCACCGACCTGCACCTCATCGTATATGGCGAAGGCCAAGGCATCGTCGCCAAACTCGTGGCCACCGAGCCGCGCTTCCTACTGCAAAAAGTCACGACGCTGAGCGTGCCTCTCGCGGCCCTCACCGTCGCAGTCCTCGCGACGCTGGAAAATATTGGCAAGCTCCCTGTCGGCAGCCCGGCGGCGAAGACCCTCCGCGCGTGGTTGCGACAAGACCTGGAGGCGAGTTGGAACAAGCTCGCCGCCCAACGCTCCGAACCACAGCAAAGCCTCGAACTCGGCCCCGCGCCCGATGAGTTACCGCTGGCGAGCCTGGGCCCATAGGCGACTCTTCGCCTCCGATGGACGCGGCTTTAGGCCAGCACCTCGTTGCGCGTCGACGATTGGAAGCACGCCGAAGTCCGCTGTGTTGCCCAATGCGCAGAATCGAAAATCGGGCTTCACGTGATGGCCCAGATGAGTCTCTTTCAATCGCATGATTTCCATCTTTGAAACCGCTGCCGGGAAAGCCAACGCCCCGATCTACCAGTTGAGGGTCGTCCTACTCGGCAGCGCGACGCCCATTTGGCGGCGACTACACGTGCCCGCCGACGCCAAACTCGACTGGCTGCATGCCGTCCTGCAAGTCGCGATGGGCTGGACCAACAGCCATCTGCACCAATTCAAGGTGGGCGAGGACTACTACTCGGACACGCGCCACCACTCTGCTGAATTTGAGGACGACCTGCCAAGCCTCGAAGAGCGCACGGTTACCCTCCGGCAAATCGCCCCGCGCGAGCAGGATGTCTTCTGCTACGAATACGACTTCGGCGATTCTTGGGAGCACGCGATTACGGTGGAGAAAATCTTGCCGAATACGACGGCGTCCTCGTCCGCGCGCTGCCTCGAGGGTGCCCGCGCCTGCCCGCCAGAAGATTGCGGCGGCACTCCGGGCTACGACGATCTGCTCAAGATCCTCGAGAACCGGAAAAACCCGGAGCACAAAAGCATGAAAGAGTGGCTGGGCCGTTCATTCGACGCCGACGCCTTCGACGTGGAGAAAACCAATTTCTGGCTACGAAAACTGAAATGGCCGCGCGTGACCGAAGCTCAGCTGCGCAAGGTGATTATGGCCCGGCTCACCGTCCAAGATTAATACCTCGCCACATTGAGGCGTTGCCAACGCACCGCCGCCGTTCGTCGCGGATCGCTGCATCCAGCGACTTAACGTTCCGCCGGGAGGAAATCTCAGTTTGCGTCCTAATCCAGCCCTTGGACACTCCCTGTCCCAAGGCCAAGCCCACGCAGCCTCCCCGCTCACGTCCGCCGCTGGCCCGCATGATCCGCATCCATGAGGAATTTCAGGACGCGCGGCTCACCAACTGCACCAAGCTGGCCGACCTCCTCGAAGTCTCGACAAAGACCATCGCCCGCAACCTCGATTTTATGCGCGACCAGCTGGGTCTGCCGGTCGAATACGACGCCCAAATCTATGCGTGGCGTTATGCCCACTCGGTTAAAAATTTTCCCACCGTGCATGTAAGTGAAGGCGAACTGCTCGCGCTGCTCGTCGCGCAGAAGGCCCTCGATCAATACCGGGGCACGCCGTTCCACGACCAACTCGCGCACGCCTTCGAAAAGCTCTCCGCCGGGTTGCGGGACACGGTGAGTTTCTCACCGGTGGGCAGCCTCGCCAACGTATCGTTCCATCAATTCGGGCCGAGCAAAGCCGACTTGCACATTTTTAAGCGGATCAGCCATGCGGTGCTGAAATCCCGGGAGATCGAGTTTACGTACCTGAAACCGCGAAGCACCACGGCCGAGACGCGCCGCATGCAGCCCTACCACCTCGCGAACCGCGAAAACGCCTGGTATCTCGTGGGCCACGACGCGGAGCGCGACGCCCTCCGGACCTTTGCGGTGAGCCGTATCCAGAAAGTCACGCTTGGCTCCAAGAAGTTCATCAAGCCGAGCGATTTTTCACCGGAAACGTATTACGCAAAATCCTTCGGGGCTTTTGTCGGCACCGGCGATCACCGGGTGGTCGTTCGCTTCACGCCCACTGCGGCGGCGCAGATCCGCGAGCGCTTTTGGCACGAGACCCAGGAGGCCCGCGAGCTGGCCGATGGTCGCCTGGAACTGCGACTGCACCTCAACAGCCTCGACGAGATTCAGCGCTGGATTATGGGCTGGGCCGATCAGGCCGAAGCCGTAGGTCCCGCGGAGCTGCGCCAGCGGGTGAAGGCAGCGGCCGTCGCCGTCACGAAACTCTACTGAACCGGGCACGAACGAAAAACCTCTTTGCCGAAAACCCTGTGTTCTTCTCTCCCGCACCATAAATTGTGATTTTGTCGTGTTCGATTTGGAAACGACCGGACTCTCGTCGCGTTTCGACGAGATCATCCAGATCGCCGCCGTACGACTCGGGCCCGGAGGAGTCGTCACCGCGGAAGTGTTCGCGACGTTTGTCCGACCGGAAGCGACCATCCCGAGCTTCATCACCGGACTCACCGGCATCTCCAATCGCGATGTCGCCAACTCGCCACCGGTCGCCGCAGCCCTGGCGGCGTTTTCGGACTTCGTCGGCGAGTCCGTGTTGATCGCGCACAACGGCCACCGGTTCGACGCGAAGTTTCTGACCGCGGCCTGCGAATAGAAGCGACTAAACTCCCGGCCGGTCGCATTGATTGATTCGATCCACTTCTCGAAACGGCTCTTCGGTACGACGCGTGGAACCAGCACGGACTCGACGCCGTCCTCGCCCGCACGCAGGTCACGACGTTCCAAGGTCGCCGCCACGATGCGCGTGGCGATATGTCCGCCCTCGCCCAAGCCGTCCTCGTCGCCGCCGAGCAGTCGCGCATCACCGGTTCCGAGTTTATCAAGTAAACCGTCTCCGTCGCCTACGCGAAAACCGAGGCTCGGGATCAAGGGCGCATTCTGAGTCGGATCGATAAAGTCGATCGCCCAGAGCTGAGCGACCCATCGCCCGATCAGCTCTGCGCGCCGTCCGACCTGAATTTGATATTCTCCGTTTCGTCTTGCTCACCGCTCTCGCCTCTCGGTTCTTGACTGCGGTTTTCCGGCTGCGCCAGCCGCGTTTCCCCCTACCTCTCGCGTCTCTCCCGATCTCTCCTCCTCCCTACCTCATACCATGCGCGCTTTTTCCCTAATTCTCGCCGTCACCTTCGCGCTCGCGCACCTTCCTGGCGCCCACGCCGCCACCGCTCCCCTCCGCGCCGGTGCCGCCACGAGTAACCTCACGCCCGAACTCGGTTCACTGATCGTAGGCGGCTTCGCACCGTTTCCCGCCCAAGACGTCCACGACGAGCTGCAGGCACGCTGCCTCGTGCTCGACGACGGCCACACGAAACTCGCGCTCGTCGTCTGCGATCTGATTGGACTGCACCGCGGCGTGAGTGTGGAGGCGCGGCGACTCATTGCGGAAACCAGCGCCATCCCGCCGGAAAACGTAATGATCTCTGGCACGCACACCCACTCCGCGGCCACGGCGCTCGGATCGAGCCGCTTCGCGTTTGAGCAGCCGCTCGACGACTACCAACGGTTTGTGGCCCGCCGCATCGCGGACGGCGTGCGGCGTGCGGCGAATCTCCTGCGCCCCGCGCACATCGCGTTTGGCCGCGTCGAGGCCCCGGAGCACGTCTTCAATCGTCGCTGGCACCTGCGCGAGGGCACCGTGCCGCTGAGCCCTTTCGGTAAGGTCGAACGGGTGAAGATGAACCCACCGGCCGGCAGCAAAGATCTGGTGGAGCCCGCCGGTCCGACCGATCCCACGGTGTCGTTCATCGCGCTCCGCGAGCCGGGCGGACGGCCCATCTCGGTCCTCGCCGCCTATTCGCTGCACTACGTGGGCGGCGTCGCTGGCCGCGCGATCTCGGCCGACTACTTCGGGGTTTTTTGCGAAGAGCTGAAACGGTTGCAAGCCGTCGCGGACGACGGCCCGCCCTTTGTCGCACTCCTCGCCAACGGCACGAGCGGCGACATCAACAACGTCAATTTCCGCATCGCTGAGCCGCGCCGGCCCGCCTACGAGAAGATGCGCCTCGTCGGTCGCGATGTGGCCGCCAAGGTCCACGGCGCACTCGCCGCCGCGACTTGGCGCGACACCGCCGCGCTGGCCGCGCGCTACCGCGAGCCCGCCATCGCCTGGCGCACCATCGGCCCCGAGTTGCTCGCGTGGGCCCAGGAGACCGAGGCCCGCGCCCCGCGCCTCGCGAGCGGCGACATCCCCGTCGGTGCTCGCTGGGCCACGACGCCCGACTGGGTGCAGCGCCTCAGCTACGCGAGCCGCGTACAGCACCTCGCCGCCTCCGGCCCACCGGCAAAGATTCCGTTGCAGGTGCTACGCATCGGCGAGGTCTGCATCGGCACCACGCCCTGCGAAACGTTCGCGGAGACGGGACTGGAATTCAAACGGCGCAGCCCCTTCGCGGCTTCATTCCTGATCGAACTCAACCACGGTTATTTCGGGTATCTCCCGACGCCGCGGCACTTCGAGCTCGGCGGCTACGAAACGTGGCCCGGCACCAACTACCTTGAGCCGCAGGCGGCGGTAAAAATGCTCGACGCCCTCCTGGAGATGGCCGGCGAACTCCGCCCTGCCGCGCCCTGAGCACGCCGGCCAGTTGCCAGTCCAAGCGGACCGTTTGTCTGCGGGTGCCCATCTTGATCTGCGCGTGATCTGCGCGCTCTACGTGCCAATCCTGGCCGGCTATGGGTATGGAAACAGCCGGCGCTGACTTCCGAAGGCGAGCGCGGCGATTGCGCGCAGCGGTTATCTGCTCGCCATCGCGACTCACGCCGCGGACGTGCAGGCACGCCCTTTGGCTTGGCTGCCGTGGAACGACCCACCGTCGAAAAATCCGACCGAGCCCGACCACGATCCACCCGGTCTCCCCAAGTAGCGTCGGCGCCCACCGCCGCGGCTCGCCGCTGCGGCGGCTCTGGAAAGATCTACCCGGCTTGATCAGACATTGTCGTCCTCACCCTCGCGTCCCTTGCCGCCGTTGGCGGGAAGATGATGAGGAAAAAGGAGATAGTAATTCATCAGCCACCAACTGCGCGACGAGCGGTAGAACAGCATTGGAAATCCGATGGACCCCATACCCGCGAGGGCAATCGCGACGGAGACCCCGATCACCTTGTAATAGGCGAGCAGCAGCACCGGGATGAGGTAGAGCATGATCGTCATACCGTAATTGAGGGACATCGAGCCGATGAAAAACCCTTCATCATTGGCGCGCTCAATCGTGAATCCGCAGGCGGCACACTCCTTATTCACTTTAAAAAACGAATTCGGAACAAAAAGAGTTCGCCCCCCACAGTTACTGCACCGGTTAGTCAAACCCCGATACACAATTTGGATACGCGAGACTTTCATCTGATCAAAAAAAGGCGCTTCACCGGAAAAGTGCAGCGCCTGCTTTAAAAAGAATTCCACGAAACCTCACGCGCCCAGCTGATAGCGCGTAAACCGGCGAATTTGGATGTTCTCGCCAATGTGAGCGATTTGGCTAGCGACCAAATCTTTGATCGACTTGTCATTTTGCTTCACGAAGGGCTGATCGAGGAGACACACCGTCGAATAATAGTTCTCCAACTTCCCATCCACGATCTTTTGCACGACCGCAGGCGGCTTGCCTAGGACCGACGCCGCCGCGATCTCGCGCTCTTTGGCCAGATCGGCCTCCGGCACCTGATCGCGGGAGACGTAAAGCGGATTGGCCGCAGCGATCTGCAGACAGAGGTCCTTGACGAAAGCTTTGAAGGCATCGTTCCGGGCGACGAAATCCGTCTCGCAGTTGACCTAGACGAGGACGCCCACTTTCCCGCCGACGTGGATGTAACTTTCGACTAACCCTTCCTTCGTCGCGCGGGTCGAAAGCTTATCGAGCTTGCTGCCCAGTTTCTTGCGCAGAATCGTGACAGCGGCCGCAACGTCACCGTTGGATTCGGTCAGGGCCTTTTTGCAGTCAAGCAAGCCGGCCCCGGTAGCGGTACGCAACTCATGAACCATTTGAGCGGAGATGATGGTGCTCATTCAATAAGATTTTCTGGAGATTTACTCGGCCTTCACGGCAGCCTTCTTGGCACGAAGTGGTTTCTGCGCAGCGACACCGGGCTCAATTGCGCCCTCAATGGCCGCCGCGATCTCGGAAGGAATCTCGACCTTTGAAAGGTCAATCGACTCAGCGCTGATCACGACGGGGGCCGCGACTTGTGCGCCCTTCAAATCGGCGGCACCGCGTTGGGCGCGACGGGTGTCGCGCAGCGCGAGCCCGCTTTGGATCGCCGCGGTCACAGCCTCGACAATGATCCGAATCGACTTCACCGCGTCATCATTGCCCGGGATCGGGTGCGAGACCGTGGTCGGATCGGAATTCGTATCCACGAGACCGACGCACGGGATGCCCGCGCGGGACGCCTCGGCGACAGCGATTTTGTGGTGATTCACATCGACTGCAAACATCGCCGAGGGCAGGCCGCCCATATCGGAGATGCCGTTGAAGTTCTTTTGCATGCGCGTCATCTCACGCTTGATGGCGGACTCTTCCTTGCGCGGGAGCTTGGCCATCTCGCCGTTCGTCTCCATGGCCTGGTATTTCTTGAACTTGGCCACGGATTTTTTGACGGTCTCGTAATTGGTCAGCGTACCACCGAGCCAACGATCAACGCACATCGGCATATTCACCGAAGTAGCGGCTTCGCGGACGATTTCCTTCGCTTGGCGCTTGGTGCCGACGAAGAGGACGTTGCCACCGTTTGCGACCGTGTCTTCAAGGAACGCACAAGCCTTCATGAGGGCTTCGTGGGTCTTGCCGAGGTCAATGATCGAAACGCCTTGGCGGTGATCGAAAATAAACGGCTTGGAACGTGGGTTCCAGCGCTTGGTCTGGTGCCCGAAGTGAACGCCTGCGTCGAGCAGGTCTTTTGGTGTAATGCTGAGGCTCATAGTGATCTGATGGATGGTGAGAAACACAGGTCGACCGGAGGGCCGCCTTGCGATCGCAGGTTGATGGTTGTTGTGACTGACGTGAACTGACTAACAGACAGAGCCGAACAAAAAACCGTGAGCCGTGTTCGCTGGCAAGCGCGAATTCAGCAATTTCCCGGAACGCCTGCGATCATCATCGCCACGTGATCGCCCAGCCGTTCGACCTCGTCGCTATCGTGCGACGACACCAACACCGTCCACTGCCCGAGCGCGTCTACTTCCAAAACACCCCCGATAAATTCATCCCGCACCAGCGCATCGAGCCCGCTGAACGGCTCTTCGAGCACGCATAACTTCGGCCGATAAGACAGCGCCGCCTTCATCGACATACCGCGCGAGAGATGTTTCAGCTACCCATCCTCTGGCAGCGCGAACTGCGCGAGCAGCGTGTTCTCCAGCACCCGATCCCACGTCGGATAGAACGGCCGGCCATAGTCCAAGAATCGCCGCACCGTCATCCAAACTGGCAGCGGCTGGTTCTCCGACACGTAGCCGATCTGCGCCTTCTCCTTCCCGCCAAGTTTGCGCGTATCCAAGCGCGCATCCAAGCCGAGCACGCGCGCCGCCCCACTCGTCAGCTCGATCACGTTCATGGGCCTCTTCATCGTCGTCGATTTACCCGCGCCATTGGGCCCGAGCAGCGCAAAGACACTCCCCTGCGGCACCGCGCGGGTGAGCCCGGGCACCACCTCCAGCTTCCCGAACCGTCGCGTGAGCTGCGTCGTTTCAATGCTGTTCATAGGGAAATCCCTCCTCCATCCGCCCCGACCTACTTGTCACGTATTACGTGACAATAGTCCGTAATCAACGCTCCATAAAAGTGTCACGTAATGCATGACACTGGGCCTTCGGCCTTTCCCGCGCGCCGACCCGGAGTCAGTTCTTTTCGTCGTTCATCGTAGTCTTCATCGTCCGCCGAGTTTTTTCCAATGAGCCATAACCGCCGCTTGCACATCGTCGAGATCGAGCCCGAGTTTCTTCGCCTCCACCACAAGCCATTCGACTTCCACACCGAGCAGCTCCGCCCGCTCCTTTTTCCGCCGACTTCCCGACCCGCCACAATACTCCCCACCGCCGGCGTCGTCACCAACACTCCCTCGGCCACGAGTGCCGCGACGACCTTGTGCACCGTGTGCGGATCTACGTTGAGCTCCTGACTCAACGCCCGCACCGAGGGAAACTTGTTTCCTGGCCGCAGCTGCCGCGTCACGACCGCCTTCCGCACGGCAAACATAATTTGCTCCGCGACGGGTAGACCAGGCTTTAGTGCGATGGAGAACGGGAGCACACTGTTCTAGTCGCACTCATACAGTTAGGACGGCAGGTTTTCCTTTTCGATCCGTGGCGGATTTCGGGTGTGATCTCCGCAGAAAAGCCTTCCCACTCCTCGCTCGACCCGCCTCAATTGTGCCTCGTGGCTACGATTCAGACTATCGGTTCCGAGGAAATACACGCTGCCATCACGCAGCTCGCGACCGCCATTTCCGCCCGTCACGGCACCGCCAAAAAACTCCTGCTCCTCGGCGTCGCCAACGGCGGCGTCACCCTCGCCCAACGGCTCGCTTCGAGACTCGCAACGCTCCACCCTCCGCTCTCCACCGCGACGGGCACCGTCGACATTTCCTTCCACCGCGACGACATCGGCCGCCACCCCATCCCCAAGGAATTCGCCCCGACGCACATCCCCGCTGACGTCCACGGTGCCACCATCATCCTCGTTGACGACGTCCTCTTCTCCGGTCGCACCGTGAAAGCTGCCCTCGACGAACTCTTCGACCACGGTCGCCCCGCCAAAGTCGAACTCGCCGTCCTCGTTGACCGCGGCGGCCGCCTCATGCCCGTCGCCGCCGACTACACCGGCCTCACCCTCGCCCCTGCCGCTGACGAAAAAGTCGTCGTCGCCCTTGACGCCAACTCCCCCAACCGCGACTCCATCCGCATCCAATCTTCGACCACAGTCAGTGACGATTAATTCTGAGACATTGGTCATTTCCTCCCTCCTCTCATGCCCTGGACGCGCAAACACCTCATTACCCTCGAGGAACTTTCCCTCACCGAGATCGACCAGATCCACGCGACTGCGGTTGCCTTCAAACGCACCCTCTCGCGCAGCGTGAAAAAAGTCCCCGCCCTCCGCGGCAAAACCATCGTCAATCTCTTCCTCGAACCCAGCACTCGCACGCGTATGGCCTTTGACATGGCCGCCAAGCGGCTGAGCGCCGACGTCATTTCCCTCGACGGCGCCAGCAGCAGCACGACCAAGGGCGAAACCCTCCGCGACACCGCCCAAAACATTCAGGCCCTCCAGGCCGACATGATCGTCCTCCGCCACGCCGCCGCTGGCTCCGCACTCTACATCTCGCGCATCCTCGACATCCCCGTCATCAACGCCGGCGACGGCGCGCACGAACACCCGACTCAGGGCCTGCTCGATACCTTAACCATGAAGGAGCGCCTCGGATCACTCCAAGGCCGCAAGGTCGTCATCCTCGGTGATATCCTCTTCAGCCGCGTCGCCCGCTCCAATATCCATGCTCTCGTAAAAATGGGCGCCGCCGTTACCCTCGTCGGCCCGAGCACGCTCGTGCCGCTCTGGTTCACCGATCTCGGCGTGAAAGTTTCCTACGATCTCCGCAGCGCCCTCGCCGACGCCGAAGTCGTGATGCTCCTCCGCATCCAACACGAACGTCAGTTGAGCGGTCACTTCCCGTCACTCGGCGAATACACCGGCATGTTCGGACTCAACAAAACCCGCGCGAGCTGGCTGAATCCCAAAGCCATCATCATGCACCCCGGCCCAATCAATCGCGGCGTGGAAATCGACAGCGAACTCGCCGACGGCGACCGCAGCGTGATCCTCGAACAAGTCACCAACGGCATCGCCGTCCGCATGGCCGTTCTCTACCTCTGCGCCGGCGGTCAACCCGAACTCGTGATGCCCAAGGAATAACGATCTTTCCCGCTCCTCTTCATCGTTCTCTTTCCTCTTCATCATTCGCTTTCGTCCGCCCGCAGCGCCGTCGCCCCGAGAAAGCAGCAAGAGAAAGACTTCCCAGCCATGCCTAACCTCTGGATCCAAAACGCCCGCGTCATCGACCCCGCCGCCAAACGCGATGCCCGCGGCGACCTCTTCGCCGTAGACGGAAAACTCGTCCCGTCGCTCTCCCCCGCGCAAAAAAAACGCGCGAAAAAAATCGACGCCGACGGGCTCGTCGCCTGCCCCGGCCTCGTCGATATCCACGTCCACTTCCGCGAACCCGGCCAGACGCACAAGGAGACTATCGGCACCGGCTCCCGCGCCGCCGCCGCCGGCGGATTCACCACCGTCGTGTGCATGCCCAACACGTCCCCCGTCGCCGACAACGCCGGCACCATCCAATTCATCAACGACGCTGTCCGCCGTGACGCCGTCATCAAAGTCCTCCCCACCGGCTGCATCACCGTCGGCATGAAAGGTCAGGCCCTCGCCCCCATCGGCTCGCTCAAACGCATGGGCGTCGTCGCCATCACCGACGACGGCGATTGCGTCCAGTCCAACGAACTCATGCGTCGCGCCTGCGAATACGCGGCGATGTTCGACCTCCCGATCATGGATCACTGTCAGGACGCCTCGCTCACGCAGGGCGCCGTCATGAACGAAGGCAAAGCCTCCACGCGACTTGGGCTCCGCGGCTGGCCGCACGCCGCCGAAGACATCATCGTCGCCCGCAACGTGATCCTCTCGGAGTCCACCGGCGCCCACATCCACCTCCAGCACATTTCGTCCCGCCACTCCGTCGGTATCATCCGCCGCGCCAAAGAGCGCGGCGCCCGCATCTCGGCTGAAGCGACGCCCCACCACCTCGCGTTAACCGAGGACCTGCTCTCCGGCTACGACACC
>SXGR01645792.1_pt1 | contig 17973 bp, 20 predicted proteins | sample 3174711 | NCBI WGS metagenome assembly SXGR01 (sample SAMN11356860, study PRJNA531348) | freshwater metagenome | isolation source: freshwater sample F1-60 | place: China: Fuxian Lake, Yuxi | collected 2017-12-25
AGTTCGGTCGGGGCGCACTTCCACCTCGCACGAACAGTCTGCAGAAGGGCTGAACGATTCATCGTTGCATTGGATGAAACCGAGGCGATCACAAAAGCGAATCTCGTGATCATCAATCGCTTGAGCGACTACCTCTTCGTTGCCGCACGCTTCGCGAACAAAGAGCTGGGAGCGGAAGAGAAAAATGTGGAGATACCGAGAAGCTGAACATCAGAAGAAAAATCTGGATTTCCGATTCGCATCGAGCACCACTCCCTCGCCAGCCGGTGCCACAAGGCACGTTCGTGCATACTCCGCGCAATTGGACGGATGCGCGTACGGCTCACCCGTGGAAACCTCCAGAAGATTCTGAATACCGCTTCGGAAAAATCGCGAGCAGCCGCAACACAAGCCCTGACCCTTACAAGAACCGAAAAGATCGATATTCACCGCCTTCGCGGCCTCAGCAATGCTGCTGCCCGCCGGCACATCGATGACATTCTCACGGCCGTCGACAAGAATCTTCACTTCCATGAAGAAACATCATAGCCGAGTGAATCCTTTTCCGAAGTGTGAGTCAGAAAGCTACAACACCTCCGCAAACGGCATTGCAAAATTGAGCCAGGCAAAGAATCCGAATGCGAGAATGAGCGGAATGAACACAGTCAGTGCGAGGGGCATCGAAGTTTTCCCGCGTCCGAGACTCGAAACGAGTGTGCTGCCTCCATAAAGCATGGCTGCCAGGAGGAGCGGCAAATCGACGACATTCAGAAAAAGGGACAATGGTCGAACAAACATGTCGCGCTGAACCAGAACAATCGACAGAATCGTCAGTGTGCCGAGAAAGTAGAAGATCGGAGCCGAAGCACGACGAAGAGCATCCATGAGAGAAGTATACAGCATCTTCTCTCTATTTTACCTTCTTCTGTACGGTGATGCGCTTGCGCCCCTGCGCACGACGCTTACGCATGACTCTGCGACCGTTCTTGCTAGCAGAACGCTTGAGGAAACCATGCACCCTGAGACGCCGACGCCAACGTAACTTACCGAGCATAGAGCTGGGAGAGAGTACAGAATATGCGTGGCAAGCGTCAAGGCTTTCCGGCTCCCAGAATCAGCTCTATCCTGCACTCCATGGACTATCCGATGAAATCAACCCCGACGGAGGCACCGATCCTCGATATTCTCCAAAAACGATGGAGTTCGCTTGCCTTCGACCCCAGGCCGCTTGGAAGCGAAGCAATCGCATCCTTGTTCGAAGCCGCGCGTTGGGCGCCGAGCTGCTACGGAGACCAGCCCTGGGCCTACATCTATGCGGAGAAAAGTGATCCAATGCGTGAAGCAATGGAGAGCCTCTTGATGGAAGGAAATGTTTGGGCGAAGAACGCAGGACTTCTGATCGTCGGATTCGGACGCAAGACATTCAAACGGAATGACAAACCGAACGATTATCATCTCTATGATCTCGGCGCCGCAACGATGCAACTCGTCCTCGAGGCAACATCCAGAGGCCTCTGCACGCACCAAATGGGTGGATTTCAGAAAGAGAAAGCGAATGCAGCACTCGATGTGCCCGATATCTACGCACCCGGATCGATGATCGCCGTCGGTCATCCCGCGGACCCGTCGAAGCTTTCTGAGGCGCTGCTCGCTCGCGAGCAATCCGCAAGATCACGAAACAGCGTCGACAGTTTCGCCTTTCGGGGAAAGTGGAAAAAAGAGTAAAGAAGGTATTGAAAGTAAGGAATGTACTGAAGGAGATTTCCCCTTCCATACCTTCCAAATCTTCCGTACCTTCGATACCTTCGCTACACTCCCCGCAATGTTCACCCTCACAAAACTCCCCTCCGGTCTCCCCGTTCTCACGGCACCGACCGTCGGCACGGAGAGCATCACGGTGCTGATCTTCGCAGGAGCCGGTTCACGCTACGAAGTGCAGGGTACACGCGGCATCAGCCACTTCCTCGAACACATGTTCTTCAAAGGCGGGAAGAAGTATAAAACCGCCGCCGAAGTCAGCCGGGCGATCGATGCGGTCGGCGGCAGCTTCAATGCGTTCACCGGAAAAGAGTACGCGGGGTACTACGTGAAGATTGCGGCCGAAAAGGTCGAACTCGCATGCTCCGTTCTCTCGGATATGCTGCTGCACGCACGTTTTCCGGAAGAAGAAATCGAGAAAGAACGCGGAGTGATCATGGAGGAGTACCGGATGTATCAGGACACGCCGATGTACCAAGCCGGATGGGATTTCGAGGAACTGGTCTACGGCGATCAGCCCTTAGGGTGGGATACGATCGGCACGGAAGAACTGATCCGAAGCGTGACGCAGGCGGATTTCCAAAGGCATAAAGATGAGCTCTACACGCCTGATAATCTCGTAGCCACGTTTGCGGGCAAAATCGATGAAGCACAGGCGACGAGTCTCGCTCAGGAATATTTTGGAACAATCGGCGGAAAGAAGAAGCAGTCATTCCTTGCGGTGAAGCCGCATGCCGGCAAGCGCGTTGCCCTGACGAACAAGCAGACGGAGCAGGCGCACCTCGTCCTCGGCGTCGAAGGAGTTTCGTCTCTCGACAAGGATCACTTCGCAGTGAAACTTTTGTCCGTGATCCTCGGTGGCTCGATGAGCTCCCGCATGTTCCTGAATATCCGCGAAGCGAGAGGGCTCTGTTACTACATCTCGACTTCGACCGACAATTACCTCGACACGGGACTTCTCTCGACGCGCGCGGGAGTGGATCAGTCGAGACTGCATGAAGCGATCACGGCCATTCGGCATGAGTACGACGTGTGTGCGAAAGACGGCATCACGAAAGATGAGCTTCGTCGCGCGAAGGATTTCCTGAAGGGCAAGATCACGCTCTCGATGGAAGACAGCGAGGAGCGCGCGCACTTCTTCGGGAAGCAGCAGCTCCTCTACCCGAAGACGCGGGATCTGCCTGAGTACTTTCAGGAAGTGGAGAACGTCACCGAGGAGCAGATCAACCGTGTGGCCTCTCAGCTGCTCACAACCGACCGTCTGCGCCTCGTGGTGATCGGGAAGGAGAAAGAGGAAGAGAAGCTCCTGGAGCTGATTTCATAAAAAAAGTCCGGACAGTTGTCAAAACTCCTTCACTCCTGTTCACTATATCCAATTTCTTTTCGCCTCCCACACAACATGGAACGCACGCTCATCCTCCTCAAACCCGACGCCGTCAGCGGAAAATTCTGCGGAAAAGTGATCACACGCTTCGAAGAGGCAGGCTTTTTGATCCGCGGCTGCAAGATGATGCAACTCACGCCAAAGATCCTGCGGGAGCACTACGCACACGTTGCCGATAAGCCGTTTTATCCTGAGATTGAGAAGTTCATGTCGTCAGTCCCCGTCATCGCCCTCGTCCTCGAAGGCGACGACATCGTCTCGAAAATGCGCGATATGCTCGGTGTCACCGACAGCAGAAAAGCAGCTCCGGGAACGTTGCGGGCAACCTTCGGAAAAGACGTGATGATCAATGTCGCGCACGCAAGCGACAGTAAAGAAACCGCAGAAATCGAAGTGAAGAGGTTTTTCCGAAGTGAAGAGCTGTTTTCGTACTGAATCAGTACCCTTCTGCAAACAGCCAGTGCACGAGATTACGAAGTTCTTGAATGGTGATTGCATGAGGAGGCACCCACGTCGGATACACGGTTTGAATATCAGAAACTAAATGATCTGCTTCAGTGATGGTCCGAGTCGAATGGGACGCATCGGCATCGGATCGATCGCGTCTCTCGTTTTCTGCCGAATGGGAAAGATGCTCTGACATGAAGGAGGCAGATTGTAGCAATGAACGCCACGCCTGCAAGCTCTGCACGTCCGTCTCACTACCGAACGCTGCCACTAGCCGTTTTTTGACCTGCAGTCACATCCCGTCGCGTCATCAGCCAATCTTGTGCGGCAAGCAGTTGCGGATCGTATCCCTGTTCATATTGCTCGACCGTTCTATCGACGACGATATCGGGCATCACGCCTTTCTTCCCGAGATCGTGCCCGGATGGCGTCAACCAGTGCGCAGTCGTGACGCGCAGACTCGACCCGCCCGGAAGATCGATGATCTCCTGCACCGTCCCCTTACCGAAACTCTGCGTTCCGATGATCTTTGCACGCTTGTTGTCCTGAAGGGCTCCCGCGGTGATCTCCGATGCGCTTGCCGATCCCCCGTTGATGAGGACAACGAGAGGAATATCGGGGAGGATCGGGGAACCATTCACCCGATACACCTCAGGAGCAGAATCGCGCCTTGCAACCGTCACGACCATGCCTGACTTCAGGAACATGGAGACGATATCTGTGGCTCCCTCCAAATACCCGCCGCCGTTGAAGCGAAGATCGAGTACCAAACCCTTCAAACCCTTTGCCGGAAATTCAAGAATGGCTTTCTTAAGCTCCGCAACAGTCTCGTCGCCAAACTGATTGACCGCAACGTATCCGAGAGAGCCTGTCGCCGTTGCGATGACTTTGGATTCGACGCTCGGGATATGAATGGCATCGCGCATCACGGTCATCGTGATCGGAGTAGGCGAAAGAGCCCGCAGTACCGAGAGCGTCACAGCCGTTCCCTTCGGACCCCGAATGAGAGACACGACACCCTCAAGCCCCAGGCCATCGAGTGACTTCCCATCAACACTGATGATGATGTCATGCGTGCGAAGACCCGCTTTCTCGGCGGGGGAACCCTTGAGCGGTGCCACCACCGTCACCTTTCCTTCCTTCAAATCGAGCTGCGCACCGATGCCCTCCAGAGTGCCGCTGAGAGCATTTTCAAAGACTTTCATGTCCTGCGGTGTCATGAAGAGCGTGTACGGGTCTCCGATGGCCGATACGAGACCGCTGACGGCGCCGTACACCATCGTTCTCGCTTCCATTTTCTGCGGCTCGATGTAGTGACGGTTCAGGAGTCTCCACACGCTCCAGAGGAGAGAGATGTCGACTTCCTTCTCCGGATCCGACTGAATAATGGTGCCGCTTCCGCTGCCAACCGTGAAGAGATTGCTGATTCGGTCCTCCTCACTCTGAAGATGCTTCAGTTGATACGACGCACCGAGCTGCCACCCGAGTGCAAGAGCAATCAGGGGAAGAAGAACGAGGGCGAACGTACGAAGAATTCTCATGCGAAAAAGGAGAGAATAATCTGTAAAAATGACCGTAAAAGTATAGACTGAAAGCATGAAACGCACACGACAATCGACGAGCGTTGCCAAGGGAAAAAAGGGAGTCTCTCAAAAATCGCATGATGCGAGGAGGCGACCGATGATCGATGCTGAAATGAATGTACTGGATATCATCGGACTCCACCCGAAGGCAGGCGATATTCTGGCTGCCTACGGACTCCACTGCTTCCAATGCGCGTTCAATACCATGGACTCTCTGGAGAGCGGTGCAAGAAGCCACGGCCTCACCGACATCGATATCGAAAATATGGTGATCGATCTTCAAGAACTCATCGATAGCCTTCCTGCAAAGCCTGACAAGCTTTCGCTCACCGCAACTGCGGCAAAGGCGCTGCAACAGATTGGAAAACAGGAGAAGAAAAAAACGGTCTGCCTTCGCGTCACCACCGATAGTAACGGAGGTTTTTGCATGGAATTCACGGAAAAACCGATGAGCAACGATCGCAGTTTCACCTGCGCGGGCATTCAGGATGTTTCCCTCATCGCTTCTCCTGAAACTTTATGGCGCATCGGTGGATCGACCGTGGATTTCAGAGACGGAAAATTCAAATTGGATATGGAGGAAGCATGCGGGTGCACAAGGAATGGATGTACATGCAAAATGTAAAATGTAGAATAAAAAAAGCATGGTTCGCCTCCCCCTCTCTCTCCAGAAAAAACTCGCCGCCGTTTTTCCGGATGCGGATGAACGGAATCGATTCGTCACAGAGATTTTGACGAAAGCTCTCGATACGCATGCGGTGTCCGATACGCCAGGGCCGCAAGCCATCGGCGGCACGCTACACCTTTTCACCGATGGGGGGTCGCGGGGAAACCCGGGGCAAGCAGCCGTGGGATGCGTGCTCTTCGATCCGTTGGAGAACGCCGTCATACGTGAATACGGCGAATGCATCGGCATCGAAACGAACAATATCGCAGAGTACAAAGCACTCATCACAGGACTGAAGATCGCGGAAGAATTTCACCCGAATCACTTAATCTGCCATCTCGATTCGGAACTCGTCGTGAAGCAACTGAACGGTGAGTACCGAGTGAAGATGGCAACCTTCACGCCGCTCGTGCAGGAAATCAACGACCTCAAAAGTCGATTGCCGCACGTATCATTCGTCTACATCCCAAGAGAGAAGAATACGAGGGCAGATCTCCTCGTGAATCGGGCACTGGATGAAATGGAAGGGAGGAAGCCCTAAAAAGAAAATATTTCAGCGATGCACTCTTGACTCCCTTCCAGCACAATCATCGACGGCAATTCTACGTCCGTGCGATGTGGATGACGGCCATCTGCCTCATTGTCGCAACGATCATGTGGCTTGAATACCAAAAAGAAAAAAAACCTCAGATAGCCGACAGTCCATGGAAAGCGCATGAGCGGATTCGGCCACTCGGTGGCATCGGTGCATCGTTGCTTCCCTCTCTTCCGCCCGACCTTCCGCCGGACGGCTTCGTCACCCCCGAACAACTGAAAGCAATCGAAGCACTGAAAAACCGAATCGAAAGGAAATACAGCATTCGAATTCGCGTCTTCGAAGTCGACTCGATCAAACAGCGGTTCGACCTTGTTGCAGCACCCTACTCGCCCCGTGTCATCGAGAAGCATTTAACCGCTCTCACTGAGTGGCTGAAAAAATATCCACCCTGGTACGTGGCAAACTGCGGTCTACGAACGATCTATCTGTTCGACCGATGGCAATTCGGTGCGGTGAACGCCACGGGCTTCCTCATCGGCGATGACGCCATCGGTATCACGGGTGATGAGGAAGTTTTACATCATGAGCTTTGGCATGTTGCGGATGTGCACCTCAGCCCCTCGGATGACAATGAACGATGGTTGCGAGCAAAATTCGGCAATGCCGCTTCCGACGACGCGCTGTCACTGTCAGGCCTGGGCGCGCTCCAAGAAAATCTGCACCTGCAGGAGAGGCCTTTCGGCTACGTCAGCGCATACGGTAAGTACGCCGGGGTCGATGAAGATCAGGCAACGACCGTCGCGATGCTCCTGTCTGACCCCTCGACTCTCGCCGTTCTGATGCGCACGGAACCGCCGCTACGATCGAGTGTCCGGTATGTGAAAGCGTTCTTTGCCGACCGGTCGGAGAACCGCATGAATGAAACCTACTGGGAAGACCTTTTTGCAGGCACGACATTCACCGACAGATATTGGAGGGAATGACACGCAGGACTGTTATAGTACGTGCATGACGAAGAACCGATTCGCATCACTCTGGCTGATCGTGGTCTTGCACCTCTTGCCGTCGATTGCCGAAGCAGCCCCCTCTGCGATCACCTTCACGTACGGACACCACCTCTTCACGATTCCTGTCAGCGCACATCCTGAATGGAAGCAGATCGCCGAGCGGTGGACCTACCGCGGTATGGAGGCAATTCCTCCCGCCCGATTCTTAAGCTGCGGGAAAGACGCTGTCAAAGGAAAAGATTGGGCCAGGGAACAGTCGATCGACTGGAGCGACGAAGCGATAATGGCGACCATCGATCAGGTGATAGGATCTGTCATCGACCGCGAAGCCGGATCCGTCACGATCAACAGGTCCGCATCCGGAAGCATTACGTTTGACGGAAGAGGCCTGACGGGGAGAAAAGTGGATCTGCCCCTTGCCGCAGCGCTGACCAGAATGGCCTTGGAACATGACATACAGACCGTGAATCTCCCCGTCATCGAAACGCAGCCCGAGATCGTCGTGAGCGATCCGGAACTGAAACATCTCGGCATCAGGGAAGTTGTCACGATTGGAGAATCGGTCTTTGCAAAATCTCCCGTGAATCGTCGACACAATATCGGCGTCGGCGTCGCACGCTTCAACGGTCATCTGATCCCTCAGGGATCGATATTCTCGTTCGACGAAACGCTCGGCCCCGTGAATGAACGAACGGGCTACCGCAAGGAATTGGTCATCCAGGGAGAAACGACGATTCCCGACTACGGAGGAGGGCTCTGCCAGGTGAGTACGACGGCATACCGCGGACCATGGGAGTACGGTCTGCCGATTCTGAAACGAAAGAATCACAGTTACGCTGTCAGCTACTACAGCCCGCAGGGGACGGATGCGACCGTCTACCCGCCGAATGTGGACATGAAATTCAGAAACGACACTCCCGGCGCACTGCTCATACAGACGTTCGTCGACAATCGTGATCGCGCATTCTTCATCTACTACGGAACGAAGGACGATAGAGTTACGGAAGTCTTCGGACCCTATATCACGGACCGCAAGAGAGCCCCTCCGGGGGAGAAAATTTCCTACACGACCGAGATCCCCGTCGGTGAAAAACGCAAGGCAGGCGAAGCCCACGACGGCATGAAGGCAATGTGGTACAGGGCCATGAGCAAACAGGGATCCGGGACGATTCTCGATCACACTTTCTCGGTCTACGAAGCAAGACCGGTCACCGTTCAGGTCGGGGTGACGCCGGAGGACATGGCAAGACTCACGTCGGAGGCCCTCAGCGACAGTCCGAGCTGGCTGCCGGTCAAACAATGAACGAATGTCGTCAGTTCGGAGAGTAGCGGAGTGGCAGTGACGGACAGCTCGGCGAGAGGAAGGGTATCGACCGTCTTGAAGAAATCGACCACGGCAGGGGAGAGGCGAAGTCCCGCAGGATCATCCGCCATGCAGACGAGTCCCCCATGCTGCCTCGAGAACACGACTGACTCGGAGGACCTGAGAAGGCGATGATCCGTGCACGAATGCAGGAGAGAGGGGCAGAGACCGAGCATGGTAAGCAATTTCAACGTGAAAATGGGTGGCAGAGAAGCGGAAGAGGAGAGTGCGCACGCTGCTATAAATTCGCACGTCAGATGAAAAACCTGAGGAATCGGCGACCCTTCCTCGGTAAGGTGCAATAACAATTCGATCCCCTGCTGCGCACAGGAAAATGCATGAGGATGTTGCCAAACCGGAGCATGCGTATGCAGCGCATGCGCCGACGCAATCGAAAATCCAAAGGAATGCGTTTCGCACACGACGTTGACATGATGGAGAGGCAGAAGACCGCTCCCCCGTCGGCTGAGGAGCCGACGCACTCCGTTCGCACGCGCGGCGACGCGTCCGTGACGCTCGGTTAATAGAAGGCAGAAACGATCGGTCTCTCCCACGTTATACGTTCTGAGTACGATCGCCTGATCAGTCCAAGACTTTGGCAACGCTATGAAGGAAGTAATGGTAATAATTGCATCGATGTTTCGTTGCGGAGCGCAAGCACAGTCCCGAGAATCGCGAGAAGAAAAATAGCGAGTATCTGCAGCGGAAGAAGCCAGGGAAGCGACGAAAGAATGCCTTGCATCGTCACGACGGACCATGTGCTGAAAAGACCTGCAGAGCCGAGTGCAGGCAGAAAGAACGGCAATGCAAAGAGAATGATCGCAGTGAGAATCATGGAGAAGAAGAGCGCCAATCCAAGGAGGCAGAACATTTCCGTGCAAAAAGGAATGAGGATGGTCAGCCGATTCGCACCCACCAGTTGTTCGACGAACAGCTCTTCGCGCTTGCTGAGAACGCGACGACGCACCAGTTCCACGACAACGAAGAGACTGGCCACGATGAGAAGAGCGACAATGAAGAAGAGAATGTACTCACCGCTGCGGACAGCCTCGATGAGCTTGTGCACCTGCTCCTCCTGATCGGTCGTCTGCGAAAGAAATTCCGGATTCACCACCTTGGTAAACACCGGCTGCCGGAGGAAGCGAATGAACGTGCCGTAATCGGCGAGCGTTTTCAGGCGCACGCCGATCGTCTCGGGAAACGGATTATCGATCCCGAACTTCTCAAGGAAGAGCACAAGATCAGGATCCCGCTGTTTTTGACGTTCGTAGGCCTGCTCCCTTGTGATGTAGACCGTATCGGCGACGAACGGCAGCTGACGGATATTTTGGAAGAGATCCTGAATTTGGCTGTCGGTCGCCGACTCGAGAATCTGCAGACGTAAATCCGTTTGTTCCTCAAGAAGCCGTAGCCCGCCCTGTACGCCGAAAACGAGAAGGAGAAGCACCTGCCCGAGAAAGAGCACGCCGAAAAGCGAGCCGAGCGCCGTTCCCCATCCGGATTCTCGGACGATGTTCAGGGCACCGCGTGCAATTCCTCTCCGAAGAACGAGTGACGTCTCCATGTTCGGCATGGAGATCAGTGTAGCACACGTTACGCAACATGCTTCTCGATCCTCTCCACCATCTCGAGGCACTCACGGACACGGACGCTCCTCGGATCGAGGTCGAGAGCGCGCTTCAGAAGTACTTTCGATTTCTGGAAATTCTTCGACTGCAGATAGACGACACCCAGATCGCAGAGAATGAGCGGATTCCTATCCTCAAGATTGAGAGCACGCTCCAATGTCACCATGCCTTCGACGATCTTCCCGGAAGAGAAGAGCGACCAACCGAGACACCGAAGAATCTCCGGATTGTTGGGTTCAAGCGTGTTGGCGACTCGCAACTCTTCCACGGATGCATGCCAATCTTCAAAATGAGAAGCGATGAATCCGAGAATGTAGTGAGCGGTGTAACTCTTAGGATCCAATGAGAGCGCCCGATTTGCGGCGCTGCGCGCACGCTCATACTGACCGAGACTGAGTTCGTTGTCGGCAAGCTCCTCCAGTGCCGTCACATTGTCCGGATCCGTTGCGAGAAGATCTTCGAGAACGGAGAGCGCCTCACTGTACTTCCCGTCGAACTTCAGCTGTTCGGCGTGAGAGAAGATCTGCTCGATCTGTTCGTGGGAAAGTGGGTGCATGACAACTTGTATGATAGCAGAAAGAGAATCAGGAAACGATGAAGTAAATCACCGTGCTGAGGATCAGCCATGAGCTCAAAACGATCGCAAAACCGATCATCGAAGATTTCATGATGGCCTTCCCCGCAGAGAGATACTTCTCCTCCCCGCCGGAACCGACCATCAGAATGGACCCGAGCATGAAGAGCGCAGTGGCAACGAGCGCCGCCCACCCGAAGAGCACGTTAACAAACCCCTGAAGAATGGAAGGAATCGTGCTGCTCACACCGGTACCAACGCAGACTTGAGTTGCTCCCGGACCGGATCCAATGCAACCTGCCGGCTGAGCAAAGACAGCGAGAGGAATCAGGAGCAGGAGCGCGACGATCATCAGGCGTTTTTGCATCTCATCATTATAGCACAACATGGAAGAAATTTGAATAGAATTGAGCCAAGCGCCAGGGTGCTCTACACTTCCCTGTCCATGCACGATCTTGGTTTCTCGAAGCGATCTGTCGGCGAGGGAAAGGGGAAGATGAAAAAGCCAATGAAGGCGCGTATTGCTGCTCTTCGAAGAAAAATTGGAATCTGGCTCCGCCTGATACTCTGGAAGATCCGAACTCCGAGACAGAAACAAGAGTGGAGAATGATCGCCGTCAAAACCGTCGCAGCGCTCTTCGGAGTCGGGATACTGACGCTCGTGATCCTCTGGCTCACGCTGCCGGACATCGACAACCCCGCAACGATGTTCCCGTCGCAGAGCACGGTCATTCTGGATAGAAACGGTGTCGAACTCTACAGACTGTTCTCCGAGCAAGACCGTACGTACGTCAGCGGAGAGCAAATCAGCCCGTACGCGAAGAAGGCAACCATCGCCATCGAAGATGAACGCTTCCTGAGGCGGAGCAGCTGTTTCGACGTCGTCGGTTTTCTGCGTGCCGCCCTCAGCCAACTGGCTCCCGGTCTCTTCGTGCGGTCCGGTGGCTCGACGCTGACGCAGCAATTTGCAAAGAATGCCCTCGTCGGACGAAAGCGCTCGATCCTGAGGAAGGTGCGCGAACTGATGCTCGCATGCGAACTGGAGGCGCGATACGACAAAGAAGGTCTTCTCGAACTCTATTTGAACTGGATCCCGTTCGGAAGCAATGCGTACGGCATCGAACAGGCTGCAAGAAATTACTTCGCCATCGGCGCGAAGGACCTAAGCCTCCCGCAGGCGGCGGTGCTGGCGGGACTGCTGCAACGACCATCGTACTTCAGTCCGTACGGCCCTCATCGACAAACGACTGTTTCCGAAAAAATAAAAACGAAGATCGCTCAAGGATTGATCGTATCGGCTGCCGACATCCCCGATTCCGAGGTGCAAATCGGACTCATCGGTCAGTCAGTCGGAAGCGGCTCGCTGCTGGTCTACGTCGGAGGACGCACCGATCAAGTGCTGAAGAACATGATGGATCAGAACATGATCAATCTCGACGAATACAATAAAGCACTCACTGAACTGAAGACGATGACATTTGCGCCCGACCGCCAGAATATCAGGGCACCTCATTTCGTTCTCGGTATTCAGGAAGAGGTCGAGAAAATCCTTGGCATCGATGAGCGTCTCCTGGAACAGGGCGGGTTTAGGATCACCACCACGCTGGACTGGACGCTGCAGGAAGCGGCTGAAAAAGTCGTCAAGGCGCACAGGGAAGATATCCGAAAGCGCTTCGGTGCACACAACATCGCCCTCGTAGCCCTCTCTCCGGTCACTCGTGAAATTCTCGCGTACGTCGGCAATGCGGACTTCAGTGACGATGAGCATGAGGGGAAGATCGACATGGCGGCTTCCCCAAGACAGCCGGGATCGAGCTTCAAAGTCTTCACCTACCTGAACGCATTCGAAGCCGGATTCGGTCCGGGCTCTGTGGTCTGGGACATCCCGACGAAATTCGGAGAAGATCAGCCGAGTAATTTTGACGGAACGTTCTGGGGACTCGCGACCATGCGGTCAGCCCTTGGAGGATCGAGGAACATCCCCGCCATCAAAGCCTTCTTCCTCGGCGGCGGAGAAGAGTCACTCCTGTCACTGGTAGCGCGCATGGGCATCACCACTCCGGGGGAACAGAAAGCCATCACGAAGAAAACGAATGCCGACTATGACTACGGTTGGCCGTTATCGATCGGTGCTGCGGAAGTCCCGCTCCTTGAAATGGTGCAAGGATATGCAACCATTGCGGACGGCGGATCGTTCAGGCCCATGACGGGCCTCCTGAAGGTCACGGACAAGGACGGCGTCGTCCACTTTTTGGCGAAACAGGAACTCCCAAGACAAGTGGTCGACTCGCGCCTGACCGCGGAAGTGACCTCGATCATCAGTGATGTCAGTGCGCGTCCGAACGATTACTGGAAACAAATTCTCTCGGTGCCCGGCTTCGCTGCGGCGGCGAAAACCGGCACCAGCAATAAGTGTCTCGAGCGTGATACAAAGAAGAACTGCACGCTCCGCAGACCCGAAAGCACATGGACAATGGGCTTCACGCCGAATTTGATCGCAGGTGTGTGGGCGGGCAACGCCACGAGCCAATCGCTCTTCGAGAAAGCGGACGGCCTGACCACCGCGGCCCCAGTCTGGCACGATTTCATGGTCGAAGCGCATAGAAAACTGAAGAACACGAAGACCGCATTCGAGCTCCCTGATCACCTCACGAGGCCTCTGCTCTCTCGTTTGTCCGGAAAACTCGCATCAGCATGTACGCCTCCTTCCCTGCAAGGCGCCGATCTCTTCCTCGAAGAGCAAACGCCCTCGGAGCAGGACCCCGCTTGTATCAAGCTGAAGATCGACAAGGTGACAGGGCTCCTCTCTTCACCCGCTTGCCCGCAGGAAGCGATCGAGGAACAAACGTTCTTTGTTCCAAGGAGCGAGCTTCCGAGTCGTTGGCCGACGTGGGAGACGGACCTGCAAGACTGGACGACGAAACAGATGGAACTCTGGAACGCGCGTCCGGATCACTCGGGCTCGCTCCTTCCGCTGCCCATTGCACCGACGAAGGAATGCGACCCGGCGCTCACTCCCGGACGAGGGCAGAAACCAAGCGTCTCCGTCTCTTCTCCAGTAGCGGGCGCAACGGTCAGCTATCCCGCCTTCACCCCGATCATCTCGGTCACTTCCGCTTCGCCGATCAAGTCCGTACAGTTCTACGTCGACGACAAACCCCTCAGAAGCTTCGATGCTCCACCATATGAAGCCAATGTACGAGTCCCGAGAACAATCGAACGAAGCGGCAGCCATACGTTCAAAGTGATCGTCACCGACGCGTACTTCAATACGGCGGAGCAGAGTGTGATGTTTGTGTTTGAGTAGAAACGTAAAGCTTTAGGGTCGCTGCAGCCTCTACGCTTGCACCGCATTCGTGTGTACTTCACTCACATCATCATCTTCTTCCAGAGCTTCAATCAAGGCTTCGACTTTCGTCATCGCTTCGCCGTCGACCGGAGCCGTCTGCTTCGCAATGTACTGAAGTCCCGCCGATTCGATTTCAAAGTTTTTTGACTTCAATGCGTCGCGAATGGCACTCCACACGTGACTGTCACTGAGAACGCGTATCTGCCCCTCATGTTCCTGTATGTCATCCGCACCGGCTTCTATCAATTGCAATTCAAGAGATTCATCCAGACCCGAAGCGCCGTCCGGCCGTTTCGCAAGAACGACGCCTTTTCTCTCGAACATCCACATCACCGAACCGTTCTCGGCGAAGCGACCTCCGTTCTTACTGAGAATCGTCTTCACATTCGAGAGCGTGCGATTCCTGTTGTCGCTTAAGCACTCGACGATGAATGCCGAACCGCTCGGTCCGTATGCCTCGTAGGTCATTTCCTGCATCGCATCGCCCTTCAATGCACCGGTTCCCTTCTGGATCGCACGATCGATATTCGCATTCGGAACACTCTCCGACTTCGCAGAATCGATGAGCGTGCGGAGGCGAATGTTGCTCGATGTGTCTCCTCCGCCTTCGCGCGCGGCGATCTCGATCAAGCGCGCGTACTTCGTATACGTCTTTCCGCGCTTGGCATCGGTCGCCATTTTCTTCACCCGAATGTTATGCCACTTGCTGTGTCCGGACATACGCCGAAGAAGAAAAAACTATTTGCGGTACGCAAGCATCCCGAGAAAGCGCGCTCTCTCGATAGCGTTCTTCAACATCTTCTGATGCTTCAGGCAGATGCCCGTGTAATAACGATTGCGGATGTTGCCGAAGTAGTCGATGTACTGCTTCAGCGTCGGATAGTCTTTGTAATCGAAGTACTTCACTCCGTCCCTGTCGAACGGACAGTTCTTCTGGATGTCATGCTTGATTTTTTGCTGGATGGCCATGATGCGAAAAGTGAAAAGTTAAAAGTGAAAAATCTTAAAGTTTGAGGTCGCTATCCGAGATAAGCTTGTCGAGCTGGCTATCCAAATCCTGCATCTCGAGTGCCTTCTTCGGGGCCTCTTTCGCCTTCGTCTCCAAACGCTTGGAAGCTCGCTTCGCCTGATCGACGACCGTTTGCTTCGTCTTTTCCTCCTTCTTGCGTGCCCTCACGTCGGCGATCGTCTCCCTGTTCTTCATCCAGTCCTGATAGATCGATTCGTGGCTCACCGCTTCGTATCCTTTGGGAGGAATGACCATCATATGGCGAAGGACACCCTTCAAAAGACGCAACTGATGATCGATCTCACGAACGGAAGCGGGAGGAAGCTCGTAGTAGTAGATGACGAACTTGGCCTCGCTGAATCCTTCGATCTTGTACGCAAGTCCGCGCTTGCTCCAGGGATCTTTGAAGAGAAGCTTGCCTTTGCCTTCCGCAAAGAGAGCCTCCACTTCGGCGAGGAGAGTCGATTCCGCTTTCTGGTCGAGATCCGGACGGATCATGACGGCGAATTCGTAGACACGAACGTCTTCGGAACTTGGAATGAGAGTTGGCATAGATTCGTGGGTAAAACCTGCCTCGCGAATGCGAGGGAGGGAATCAGCTGGCGGACTGTACGCGAGCCACTCCTGGCCCGTCAAGTTTAAACACGGCAATACGGCTACTCTTCGAAAGATCTTTCATGAAAAGCCCGTTCTCCATCCGATCGATGACTGCCTCATGCCCCTTCCGAAACAGCACGAGATACTCTGAGGGATGGATACGAACAATGTCCTGAAGCCACGCACGAACATCGTGATCGGCGGGTGACTGCTGAAAGTCGGGAGTATTCAGGCTGACGAGAAGCTGCAGTGCTTCGGGGTTATCGAGGTAGGTATAGGAGGGATCGATACCGGTTGCGTACCGAAGATCCGGACGCATCGCGACCGCCCCCATGAAGAAATACCAATCGACATTCAGCACCCTGCTTCCCTGCGGAATGACGGAGAGTGCGTCCGTGTAGACGGACAAGGAACGATCCTGATCGGTCTCGACGAGTGATGAGGCGGCAGCCGTGAAAGATGAAGCGCAGAGTAAGAGAGGGATCAGCACGCCGAACCTCGGGGAGAAGCGAAACCTTCTCGGCATAATCTGCGTGAGTGTCTCCATAAAAAGTCCCGGGAACGCCGAGAGGAAGCGCACAAGCAGGAGCATGGCGATCGGCCAGAGAAAATCGATCGAACGCGTCCAGAGAAGAAACAGGAGAAAGAAAAATAGTGTCAGCCCCGCAAGGAGCGACAGACCGCTCTCGTTGTATTTCCTGACGGAAACCCCTGCACGGACCAACCCTCCATGGAGAAGAACGACAACGGCAAGAATGGCGAAGATTCTTGTGGAAGCGAAGATGCCGGACTGCATCTCAGAACCGAGCTGCATGCCGGCAATGAAAGGAATACGGACGAATGTGTCGAGAATGTAGAAGAAATATTGGGTCGCATCAGGATGGAAAAGGAATCCAAGGAAGACGCCGAGAAGCGACCATGAAACGATTGCATTCGCCTCCCACCACTCCCGAAGGCTCAGCCGCCAGACGATGCATGCAAGAGCAATCAGAAGAGGGAAGAGGAACACCTGTGAGAGAAATACGCTCAAAGCGAGAGTAATGCACAGAAGAATCGACTGCTTCCGCAGCGCGGCAACGACAATCAAAACCGCAAGCGGATTAATAAGTGAAAAGGGCCTCCCGAGAAGTAAGCGATAGAAAAAAGTAGGCTCGAAGAAGAGGAGAAGTCCTATGGCAATCGCAGCAACGAGATGCGGTGTCTGGAACGAACGAAATGCATAGAAGAAGGAAGTGATGAGCAGCACGGTTGAGACGATCGCAAAAAATTTCAGTGCGAGGACAGGCCCGAATGGAAGAAGCGGAATGAACGCGAGGTTCGAGAGGAACCACGGATCGACACTGTGATTCGCAAAGTATCCGTACGAGAAGAACTGACTCCAATCAGCCGCGCCGATACCCTGCTCCATCATCAACCGCGCCATTGCGAAATGCCGGAGTCCATCGTCGAGCGAAACCGGATTCTCGAGTCTCGCGAGAAGCGACCAAATCAAAAAAATCGAAAAAGCAGCAAGAAGGAGGAGTGGCAAGGCAGAGGAAAGACGTCGCATGGAAGAAAGCGTACCAGTCGAGAGTGAAGCGTGACACAGGCACTTGCAAAAGGTAAAATAAGGTAGACAATATATTCTCTTACTCATTGTATTTTATGAAAAATACGATCACCACTGTAGCGGAGCTTGCAGCAATCATCGCACCAGACTCGAACAATTTGACGGCAATTGCCGCAACAATCCTAGGCGGACAAGAGTCGATCAATCATGCTTTAGAAAAAGCTCCCCGTAGAGAAGCAGTGATTGTAGACGTTGACCATGTTCAGGCCGATCTGAGGCAACTTCTCGATCTAAGTAAAGAGTAATCAGACGCTCTCCCTAATTCCAAGCGGGTATCTTTTTGTACAAAAAAAGAAACCTGAGAAAAACGCATTTCCCCTCTTGACGCCCCCTACTCTCACTCCTAAGATGGCTCGGCTGTGAGTACGCCAGTACGTTCGTAATGGCTTTGGTTGTCTCTTCGAGAGAGGAGCTTCCCCGCTCGTCAGCGCAAAGCTCCTTCACAGCATCGTGTAGTAGAGAAAAGTTAGTCCACAACTAT
>SXGR01551477.1_pt1 | contig 17971 bp, 16 predicted proteins | sample 3174711 | NCBI WGS metagenome assembly SXGR01 (sample SAMN11356860, study PRJNA531348) | freshwater metagenome | isolation source: freshwater sample F1-60 | place: China: Fuxian Lake, Yuxi | collected 2017-12-25
CGCCGCCATCCTCAAGGCCGAAGGCGAGAAGCAGTCCGCCGTGCTCAAGGCCGAAGGTGAGAAAGAAGCCGCATTCCGCACCGCCGAAGCGCGTGAGCGCCTCGCCGAGGCCGAGGCGCGCGCTACCGATATGGTGTCGCAGGCCATTGCCAAGGGCGACATCCAGGCCATCAACTACTTCGTCGCCCAGAAGTACGTCGAGGCGCTCAAAGATATCGCGACCTCCCCCAACCAGAAGGTCTTCATGATGCCCGTCGAGGCGACCGGCATCCTGGGCGCCATCGCCGGTATCGCCGAACTCACCAAAGATAGCGGCAGCCGGACGGCGGGCAACGCCGCGCCGCGTGTCACGCCGCCGCAGGGCGGCCGCTGATGAGCGAGCTCCTCACCTCGCTCACCTGGTGGCAGTGGCTGGTCTTCGCGGTCGCGCTCGGCGCGCTCGAGACCCTGATCCCCGGCGCCGTGATGATCTGGTTCGCCGCTGCCGCCGCGGTCATCGGCCTCTTGATGGTCGTCCTCCCGCTGCCCTGGCAATGGCAGTGGGTGCTGTGGGCGGTGCTCGGCCTCGCCGCGATGATCGTGTACCGCCGCTTCAAGGACACCCACCCCGACTACACCGAGCAGCCCGTGCTCAACCAGCGCGGTCTGCAGTATGTCGGCCAGGTGTTCGAGCTCGTCGAGCCGATCGAGAACGGCGTCGGTAAGGTACGCATCGGTGATGGCGCCTGGAAGGTCCGCGGCCCCGCACTCGCTGCAGGCACCATCGTACGGGTCACCGGCGTCGACGGCGCCGTGCTGACGGTGCAGCAGGCGGAGTAGCCGCTACCGCATCACCGACGAAGGCCGCGCGGTGCTTGCCGCGCGCTGCGCCGCCTGGCGCGACGCGCGCGACTTCATCGACGCGATCGTGTAGCGGGAGGACCGGGCGACCACATCGGTAGCTCAGCCGATCGAGCCGCGTCGAGAGGTTCATCGCGGAACAACTTCGGATAGTGGAAATCCCGCAGCGCCGCGTGGAACTCGCGCACGCGGTCGAGATAGCGCTGGGATGCATCGACATCCGTCCCCGCTACGCGCTGCAACACGCGCGCGCCCAGCGCCGACGGCGATGCCCACGCCCATCGACCCGCGAGCCGATGGCGCTCGGCGACGCCGCGGCGTCGGACAACGGTGCACCGCGCATGTTGCCGACCCCCTGGAACGCGTGGTACCACTTCCACTCGAAGGGGCGCGCCACCGCCGTGTGCCCTACCCACTGTGGATACGCCGCCACGAATGCCGACATGGTGGTCTCCTTAGGCAGGTCCCAGGCATCGTTGACGGACTCGCGCTGCAGCAGCACGATCTCTCCGCCCGCGGGAAGCGGCACCGAACGCTCGATCGCCGCGCCTGCGGCGGCAGGCAGCAGCACCACCGTCGACCACCACAGCGCGATCAGCACCGTCAGCACCACCGCTGTGGACCGCGCCGCCGCAGCCGTGACCATACACACCACGGTCTAGAACGCGGCCTGCATCAGCACCACCGCAGCGAGCGCGCCAGCTGCCGATCATGCAGCCGCGCTTTTACAGCGCAGAAAACCGTGCACTTACGCTCCCGCGCAGCTGCGAATTTGCTTACACACCGCTCTGTAAAGTTAAAAATCCGCAGAAAATGGCTGATTATGATCGATACAAACTACTCATAATCCCTTGGTCCTTAGTTCGAATCCAAGCGGGCCCAGTCTTACAAATCAATGAGTTAGATTTCTATTTATCTGACTTTTTTACTCAGGTGAAAAAGCAGTCCCTTGACGTAAGTTCGAAGCCCCGATCAATTAACTCGTTACGATCGTACGCAGCTTGCACACCTGCTTACACACTCGGACTTGAAAAGAGCTTCTGTGATGGACGGCTTGTTTAACTTAGAGCTAGTTGTCGCAGGCGGTAATTCTCATTAGCGCGGTGCGCGTTTTGGCCGAGCTTCTGCCACATTTAGCTGTTTTTTTCGCACTGAGTGGCACGAGCGTGCTCCGCGAAAAACCTCGCGTCCGCCTCGACAATGCGTTCAAAAAGATCCCCTTCAAAAAAATGAAGCGCGGAGTCCTCGAAAGTTGTTTCAGGATTTACGCCATAACTGCGTAGACGTGCCTCGAGATTACGGGAGTTTATGACAGGAGAAACAGAGTCGTTAATTGAGTGTCGGATCGCGATAGGTGGTATCTGTCGACGGCGATCCAGAATCGCTGACCAATCTTTAACGGACGAAGCAAGAGACCAGAGCGCCGCGGCGCGAACACCTTCATGGGAAAAAATCGTTCGTAGAGATACATCAGCGCCCATTGAATGACCCCACACGAAGATACAGTCGGCGCGCAGGCCGTCGATTATTGGTAGTACGCTTAATAGTGCTAGCACATCGGTAGCGTAGAGGTCCGGTGCATTCGGTAAGCGCGTGAACTCATAACCCTCAGACGTATTGTGACCGCGATAGTCGGCCATGATGACTGCAAATCCACGGCGTGCGAACGCCGTCGGAATGGCGCCGTAATACTTTCCAGGCCTTTCATTCCGCTGTGAGTCAACGAACCCGTAGCGTGGCGGATCGGGGTGAAATCCATGATTCGCAATCAAAACCGGCAGCGGTCGAGCTGCACGTTTCGGTTTGACTATCAATGCGGACAGTCTTAGTCCGTCATTCCGATACGTGATCAATAATCGATCGAGATCGGTGTAAAGCGGTGTGAGCGCGGTGATCTCTGCCGTTGGTGTCGCGGTTTGTGCGATAGAGATTTCAAACCTGAGTGCTATAAACAAACCTACGATTAATCTCAGCACGACGGCACGTTTACTGCGAGTCCACCGAGTGAGGTTTCCTTATATTTTGATGCCATATCCAGTCCGGTTTGGCGCATTGTCGCGATCACTTGATCGAGCGTCACATGATGGCGGCCATTACCGCGAAGAGCGAGTTGTGCAGCATTCACTGCCTTCACCGCACCCATCGCGTTACGCTCGATACAGGGAATCTGGACCAGCCCGCCGACAGGGTCACAAGTTAATCCGAGGTTATGTTCCATCCCGATTTCGGCGGCATTCTCGATTTGTTCGTTGCTGGCGCCCAATGCCGCAGCGAGCCCCGCGGCGGCCATAGAACACGCCACGCCAACCTCGCCTTGACACCCCATTTCTGCTCCTGAGATCGAGGCATTCCTCTTATAAAGCGTGCCGATCGCTCCTGCGGTCGCCAAAAAGGACACGACACCATCTTCGGTTGAACTCGGGTGATGCCATGAATAGTGTGCAAGAACGGCGGGAAGGATTCCGGCTGCGCCGTTAGTCGGTGCTGTGACGACTTGATGCCCCGCAGCGTTTTCCTCGTTGACGGCAATCGCGTAGGCGCTCAGTCGCTCGAGTGGGTTAGAATGGTGATTCATTGGAGCAAGCGCTCGATGCAAGGCGGCGGCACGCCGAGTAATACGCAGCTGTCCGGGTAGCTCGCCCTCGGTTGTCAGACCCCGCCGAATACAGGACTCCATCGTGGCCCAAATCGCGTGTAATGCGCTGCGGGTTACTGCGTCCGATCGCCAGGTGGTTTCGTTATGTAACACCACCTCGGCAATCGAGAGACCGGTGTCGCGACAGCGTGCAAGCAGCATTTGCGCTGACTCGAACGGTAGCGGTACTGCGACCGATCCGGTTTCGGAATCTGTTGCGGGCCAGTCGTCGGCGCACACGACAAAACCACCGCCGATCGAATAGAAGTCCTTGGACAGCAGCGTCGCGCCATCCGAGCCGGCGGCTGTAAAACGTAGGCCGTTGGCATGCAATGGCAACGAGCGTCGCTGATGAAAGCGCAGATGTAGGTCGGCATCAAACGGAATTTCGTGTCGACCGAGTATCTTTAAACGGCAAGTTTTCCGAACTGTATCCAGTAGCGCCGCGCATCTTTCAGGCATTGCGCTCGCCGGTTCCTCGCCGCTGAGACCAAGAATCACAGCGAAGTGCGTTTGATGGCCGAGTCCCGTTAATCCTAATGAGCCAAATAATTCCGCAGTGACCGAGGCGGTTGGACTAAGTAACTCGCGGCGCACAAGTTCATCGACGAACGTCTTGGCCGCGACCATCGGACCCATGGTGTGGCTACTCGAGGGGCCGATTCCAATCTTAAAGATATCGAGGATCGAACAGATCATTTGAAGACAGGTGCGGACGGGTGATCGCCACCGCGAACTACATAGCACTCAACGAGCGAGTCCCCGACATTTTCGAGACGGCGCAGAAGTCCGATGGGCACGGTCAAAGTATCGCCTGCGCCGAGATCAAAGCAGCCGCCTGTCCAATCAACGCGAAGCATGCCTTTGTGTATCAGTAGCACCTCCTCTTCAAGGCGTCGATGCCAGGGTAGCGACGTACCGACCTCGAGGTGTAAGGCGCGCAGATGAAAACCGTGTAGCCAGGAGAGCGGCGAGGCGGGCATCGACTCCGCGGGATTGGCCGGCCCGATCACTGCCGATTCGCGTACGCCCGGTAAATCCGCGAACGGCCCGCCAGTGCGCCGACCTAAATCGTCGTGTCGTACGGTGCATGCTGCGATGCCGGCATCGTCTAAAACCTTGAGTCGCGCGACTTGTTCGGGCGAGGTGGCGCGGACCGGTGGATCGTCGAGTGGAATAGTATCGCCGCGTCGACGATCGATCAGCCGACCGCTTTGAAGGAGGACGAGCCCGTGTTCCTGCGCTTGTTCGAAAACGTAGGGCGCCCACAGCACGCGGCCCGGATCATCACCGCCCAAAACCGAAAACATGAAACTAGATACCGCACCCACCGTGTCGAAGCCACGGAACGCATCAATCGGAATCGAGATTACGTCACCGGGCGCGAGATCGATCGACCCCGCGCTACCATCGACGCCGGTTTTGAAGCGGAAGCCGCCTTCATGGATTACGAACACTTCGGCCGTTTTGTGACTGTGCTGTGAATTCGTGCAGCCCGGCGGCTGGCGCGCACCACCGATATTGAATCCGTGCGGGATGCGGATATGGACATGTTGCTCGGGATTCTCGGCCACACCGGGGCCGATGATGGTGAAGTTTTCTTTCTGATCGCTGCCCGGTGTGCGGGTGTCTATGAAGGCGTTAGTGCACGGGCGCAGTTCCTCGTAGCGAACCAGGCGTGCGCGTAATACGTGTTCGTCAATGGGAGGATGTAAATCGAGAATCGAATTCATGATGATTTCTCAGTGCCGCGCGGTCCAGAGGCGAGATGAGGCTAGTCGCGCTCCTTCGGCCATCGATGCGAGTTTGGCGTAGACGATGTCCGGATCGATCACACCAAAGCCTGCAAAAGTCGAGAAGCCGCAGTCCGTGCCTGCAATCACACGCTCACGACCGACAATCGACGCAAATCGTTCGATCCGTTCTGAAACTAGCAGTGGGTGCTCGATGAAGTTTGTGACCGAATCGAGTACGCCTGGAATAAGAATTTTATCGTCTGGGATATGGGTGTCACGGAAACATGTCCACTCGTGTGCATGACGCGGGTTCGAGGCTTCAAACAGGAGGGCTTGCGGCTTGGCCTTCAACGCGATCGGCAGCACGACGTCCATCGGTACGTCGTGGTGATGCGGCCCCTCATAGTTGCCCCAACAAATATGCATCCGTAAACGATCGGCCGGACAGTTACGCAGCGCATGATTCAAAACCTCGACATGCAGTTCGGCGAGTTTTCGATATTCCTCCGGCGGGCGACGCTTAAATAGCGTGTGTCCACCAAGTCCTAAGTCTGGTGCGTCGATTTGCAGCACATAGCCCGCGGCGACGATCGCCTCGTACTCGACTCGCATCGCCTCGGCGATCGCCTCCAAATATCGTTCGTGTGACGGGTAGTGCTCGTTGGGCTGGAAAAGTGCGATAACGCCCGGCGACGCCGAATTCATAAACGCTTCGATCGGAGCATCGTGACGCGCCGCGGCGTTCGACAATGCTTCATCGAACCACATGATGTCATCCTGCAGTAGGCGCGCGTCTTTCGGGCGAATTTCGCCGATGCAGCGCGGACGTCGATATGCAGGTGTACCACCACTCTTAGCGAGTTTCGCCAAAAACTGTGGATAATCTTCGAGATCCGCAGGTGGGTCACGTGAGCTATCACCATCGAATCCGGTCAAACGATCTTTGATATAGGTAGCGTAACTAATCTTGCTCATTTCGCCATCGCTGACGACGTCGACATGCGCTTGTCGTTGACGCGCGACGACATCTTTTACGGCGTGACGGATCACCGATCCGAATGCGGCAGGGTCGATAGCGTCACCACGCTCGCGGCCGAAAACGACGTCCGTCACCGCTTTGGAGCGCGGTAAACTACCGACGTGCGTCGTCAGAATTCGATCAATCGAGTTTTTCATATGCGTTCCAAAAGAGTTTGCAAATGCTGAGATACCACTTCGGGCTGTTCCAGCGTAGGTAAATGACCGCATTCCGCCAACACGGCGAGATCTGCGCGCGGAAGTCGTCGCCACATTTCGATGTGTACTTCGAAGGGGCAGATTGCGTCCTCTCTGCCGCATATGACTAAGCTAGGGCAGTCGATCAACGACAGCGTGTCACGACTGTCCAGGCGGCTTTGAAGTGCTGCGGATTGGCGACGAAACACCTCGGCGCCAAGCGCGAGTCCCATATTCAAAATTCGGTCGAGAAGTTTGCGATCCGAGCGTGCACGACGACCCAAATATAGCCCTTTCATCGACTCGATCAGCACGTTGCGTAACTCGCCATTCAACGCCCGAGCAACCTGTACATCGCGCAAAAAACGACGTTGCGGGTGATCTGGAAGCGGCGTCGTGCTGATCAGCGCTAAATGCGAAACACGCTCACGTGCCTGACGCCAAATTTCCAAGGCAACGATGCCACCCATGGATAATCCTGCGAGCGCAAAGCGTGCTGGTGCCCGCGCAAGTATCGCTGCCGCCATTTCCTTAACTGTTTCGCCGGTCGAAGGAACTGCGATGATTACCCGTAATCTTGCCGCAAGGCGTTGTTCCTGATACGAGAACAACGATTCGTCTAGCATCGTTCCGGACACGCAAATCAACGCGTCAGTATTCATATCGAGCCCAGTTTCGCAGAGCTTCCCTCGATGAGGGTTCCAGAGAACACGCGACGCTCTGGCGGCAAAGATGGGTTAGCGATTCGATCAAGCAAGAGAGACAGCGTTGCTTCTGCCATTCGCTGTACTGGTTGTCGCAAAGTCGTGAGGCGGTAACTCGACCATGACGCGGGGCCGACACCGTCGAATCCAACCACCGACAGTTTGTCCGGGACGGCAATACCGAGATCAAATCGTGCCGCATCCATCGCACCGATCGCCATGACGTCATTGGCGCAAATCACGGCCTGTGGACAGCGCTTTACAGCCGAAACAAGTTCATGCAGACCGCGGACGCCGCTTTCGTAGTCATATTCACCTGCGACTACGGGAACGTTGTGAAAACTAAGTTTCGCTAGTTGCTGCAGAGATGCAGCGACGCGTTCTTGTCCGACGAACGAATCTCGCGGCCCGGCAATGACACCGAAGCGCCGATGGCCGACTCTGACCAGCCGCTCGACCAAAACTCGCGCACCGTCCGACTGATCGCAGAACACCGCACTAGCAGCAGAGCCTTGTAAATAGCGGTTATAAAGCACCAGAGGCACGCCGTTTTTTGAGAACGTATCGATTTGAGCCGAAGACAGGCGCGCTGCGGAAATTGCCCCGTCGACCCTGTACTGCCAGACTTGCTCGAGTACGTGGTCAATTTCGCTTTCTGCAGAGAGGGTGAATAGCAGTACTCGGATGCCCTTCGCGCTCGCGAGCGCAGATAGTTCAGCAAGCACTTCCGGGTAATAAAGGTTGGTGAGATTAGAGATGATCACTGCGATCAGGTTGGAACGACGAGTGATCAGGCTGCGTGCGATGGCATTCGGTGTATAGCCAAGCTCCTCGGCTGCTCGCATTACCCGCACCCGCATTTTCGGGCTGATACTCGCTCCTGCTTGGAAGCAGCGGGAAACAGCAGATTGCGATACCCCGGCACGCAGCGCTACGTCGTATGAGGTGGCGCGAGAGCCTTGCGTGACCGACTCGGCCACGGGAGCGATACTTCCGTGGGAGGAGTCTTTAAGGTTTTTCTTTCGCGCCATAGCGCCGCACCCGAATATCCGCCTGTTCTTTATGCCCCGCGAAACCCTCTAAGGCGCAAAGCCGGGAACAATATTCGCCGATCGTCACCGAGGCGGCTCGAGTGATTCGTTGATAAGTACACGTTTTGATGAACTTTCCGACCCAAAGCCCACCGGTGTAGCGCGCAGCTTTACGTGTCGGCAGTGTGTGGTTGGTGCCGATCACCTCGTCGCCGTAGGAGACGTTGGTTTCCGGGCCTAAAAAAAGCGCGCCGAAGTTACGCATCCGCTGCAGAAAAAAATCCGGATCATGGGTCATTACTTGTACATGCTCGGAAGCAATTTCGTCGGCCTTTGCCACCATTTCTTCGAGCGTGTCGCAAACGATGACTTGACCAAAATCACGCCACGCACGGCCGGCGATTTCACCAGTCGGCAGAACCTTAAGTTGTCGTTCGATTTCCATCATCGTATCGCGCGCAAGTTTTTCGGAGTTGGTCAAGAGAACGGCCGGTGAATTCGGGCCGTGCTCCGCTTGGCCTAGCAGATCCGCTGCGCACAACTCGCCGTCGACCGAGTCGTCTGCGATGACTAACGTTTCGGTCGGGCCTGCGAGTAAGTCAATGCCGACGCGCCCGAACAGTTGACGTTTTGCTTCTGCAACAAACTGGTTACCAGGCCCAACGAGCATATCGACGGGTCGGATCGATTGCGTACCGATCGCCATAGCGCCAATTGCTTGTACACCACCCAACGCATAGATTTCGTCGGCACCCGCCATATCCATCGCAACGACGATCGCGGGTGCGGGCTCACCGTTGAAAGGCGGGGCGGCTGCGATGACGCGCGGTACGCCGGCGACTTTTGCAGTGACGACGCTCATGTGCGCGCTGGCCACCAAAGGATATTTACCGCCGGGCACGTAACAGCCCACCGATTCCACGGGGATGTTTTTATGGCCGAGAATCACGCCCGGCAGCGTTTCGACTTCGACGTCGCGTAGCGAATCGCGTTGTACTTGCGCAAATCTGCGCACTTGCTCTTGCGCAAATGCGATATCGTCGAGGTCGCGCTGCGTGAGTCGTGCATAGCACGTATCGATTTGTGCGCGACTTAAGCGAAAGTCTGAAGGATTCCAGCGGTCGAATTTTTCCGAGTATTCGCGTACCGCGACATCACCTCGACGATCGATCGACTGCAGGATCCCCTCGACTGTCGCGCGAACGTTCGAGTCTTCTTGCGCAGCCTCAGCTTGCGAGGCGCCATGTTTTAAGTAAACGATCATGGCTATAACTCTAAGTTTGTGTGACTTCGAATGCAGTGTACATGAACGCGATTAGCACTGCGTTATTTGCGACTTGAAAGCACACCAAAGTCCGTCGGCAGCCCATCGAGCGACAGTAATTTGCATCCGAAGTCGTTTTGGAACATGATGCAAGAATCGGGTACTCCAGGGGTCGATCTGGAGTCGGAAGTAGTCGAACGAATAATCCGTTTAATAGGGGGATGAAATCATGAGCAATCGGCGCTTTTCGGTTCAGGTATTAACTGTGGCAACAGCAATTACGTCGGTAGCTGGCGCATTCGCACAGCAGCCCGAATCGTCAGCCGCAATGCTGGAGGAAGTTGTAGTAACGGCCCAGCGCAAAGAAGAGAATCTGCAACGGGTGCCTCTGTCAGTGACCGCGTTGTCCGCCGAAACTCTGGCCCGTAATGACATTCGCGACCTTTCGCGCGTGGAATTGCTCACGCCGGGCTTCTCGTTCGGGCGCTCCGGGTCCGACGCGCGTCCTGCAATCCGCGGCGTGCGCACCGAGAACGTCGCCGTAAGCGGTGATCCGACGATCGGCTTTTTCGTCGATAACATTTATCGCAGTCGTGCGTCTCAAGCGAACGAGCCGTTCGTGGACGTAGCGCGTGTCGAGGTGCAACGCGGCCCGCAGGGAACGCTGTACGGTCGTAACACCTTCGGCGGTAACATCGCGGTCACAAGCGCTGCGCCGGAAAACGGTTTCAAGGCGGGTGTCGATCTGACCTTCGGCGAATTCAGCCGTCGTGCTGCGAGCGGGTTTGTGAATATTCCGGTCAGTGACACACTGCAAGTGCGTTTGGCTGGTTTGTCCGAAAAAATGGATGGTTACGTCAAAGGTATCGACAAAGTCCACGATATTTACGACCGCGATACGTCCTATATCCGTGCGAGCATGCGTTTCGCTCCGAGTGACGAATTCGAGGCCACATTGCGCTATAGCAACTGGACCGAGGGCGGTACCGGTGCGGCGGCGTTCGGTTATCGCGTGGGTGGCGCCTTCGTCAACCCGGCGACCGGTGTATTCGACATCAAAGGCACGCCGATCGTCTTGAATATCGGCACGACGACCCTCGACGGCATCGCTGACGTCGTCGGCAAGGACATCGGGCGGCCGATCAATTCGAATCCGCTCCTTTATCCCGGCGACACGATCCTCGAGCAGGATCTGAAGCAGACGTCGACGTCGGTTAACGCGTCGTACGACTTTGGTAGCGTGATCGCACGGGCAATCGTGGGTCGTATCAGTTACCACGTTTTTCGTAACGCCGACAATGATTTCACCGCTGCGGTACAAAACGTCGATGCGCAAGAAGACAAGTTGTCTAGCGAAAGCTACGAACTGCAGCTGGCCTCTAAGGACGACTCTTCTTTAGGTTGGCTAGTGGGTGTGTACAATTTCAAAGAGGACATCGAGTTCTCGATATTCTCGAGTTGCCCGTCACTGGCCCGTAACACGGCCGGTTGCGCCTTCGCTGCCGGCTTCCCCGTTACGAAGTCGAACGCCGCGTTCGGTCAAGTGTCTTATTGGCTGAGCCCGGACACCTTCCGCATCACGGCGGGGGTGCGCTCAACCAAAGACGAAAAGAACATCCAGCGCTACTCCGCGTTGACGGACGCCAGCCAGCGCGTCGTTTCTTTGACGTCAACCGGCCAATCGATCGTTCTAAAGTTCGATCAGACGACCTGGCGCTTGAACGGCGAGTACTACCTCGACGAGCAGCGAATGATCTACGGAACGGTCTCTACGGGCTTCCGATCTGGCGGATTCAATGGCGGCAGCCTGACCAACCCGCTGTTACCGGCCTTCTTCGTGCCGGAAACTGTGACTGCCTATGAAATCGGCTCGAAGAACACGCTCGCCGGTGGGCGCGTTCGCCTAAACGTTGCGGTGTACCGCAATCAGTTTAAGGATCTGCAAGTCCAGAACCAGTTCATCATCACCACAGTGACGGGCCTCACGACAAACTCCGTGATCCTGAACGCGGCTAAGGCTCACAGCCAGGGTGTCGAGGTTGAATTGCAAGCCGTTCCCGTGGTTAATTTGAACGTCTCGCTCTCCGGTGCGTTCATGGACACGAACTACGATTCGTACAACAACACTCCGGCGCCGGCCCGCTACTCTGGGGTCTACAGCCTGACCGGCAACGAGATTCCGTACTCGCCGCGCGTCAAGGTCACTGTTGGCGTAAGCTACGATATCAATCTTGGCGCGACTGGTCGTATCACGCCGCAAGCGTCGTTGATGTATTCAGATAGTTACCAACTGACCGACTTTAACACTGCTCTTGACAGGCAAGACGGATTTACCAAGCTTGACCTGCGTCTCGGTTGGCACTCCGCCGACGACAAATACAGTGCAGAGTTGTTTGCTAACAATGTGACCGATGAAATTACGCTCAACCGAGCGACATTCGGATCGCGAGGCCTCAACCAAAGCTTCGATGCGCCACGAATGTGGGGTATCCGAGTCGGAGCTCGCTTCTGATCCTGCTCATAAAAGAGGTTCGTCGTACACTTCTTGCGTGCTAACGCCGAAACAACTCAACGACACTCGCCTCGTCCATCGATCAAGAGTGGGCGAGGTGTTTTCATCTCCGTCAGGACAACTTGAGCTCCTCGCTAGTTGCTACGCGTCCGATGCGCGTTGGTTCGGTCCTCGACCCTTCGATCACCTCACTACGATTTCGGAGGTTATTGATCAGTTTTGGGCGCCGTTATTCAACGCGATACCCGATTTAGAGCGTCGAGACGATATTTATCTTGCCGGTGAATGGCGGGATGGAGCTTGGATCGCGTCAACGGGTCACTACCAGGGCAACTTTCTTCATCCGTGGCTCGGTATTGGCCCCTCGAAGGGCATTGTGCGTTTGCGTTACGGCGAGTTCTCCCGTCTGGAGTCGGGTCGCATCGCTGAGCAGTATACGATTGTTGACTTACCAGATTTTCTACGTCAATTAGGTCTTTGGCCGCTCGCGCCCTCGTTAGGAGTTATTGATCACGTGCCCGGTCCGCGCGAGCACGACGGACTTTTGAATCAGCCTGCCGATCCTTCTGAATCCACGCAAAGTATGCGACTGGTTGAAGCCATGATCGCTGGGTTGATGCGCTACGACGGCAAGTACCTCGACAGCATGGAGCAGTGGAAATTCTGGAGCGAACACTTTACCTGGTATGGCCCGGCGGGCATCGGTACGTGCCGTGGACAGGAGCACTATCGCCGCGTTCACCAAAGACCGTTCCTGAAAGCGTTTCCTGATCGGGTCGGAGGTGACCACAAGTGTCGGATTGCCGAAGGTCGATACGTCGCTTCGACGGGCTGGCCGAGTATACGTGCGACTCACGCTGGCGGTGGCTTCATGGGGCTACCGCCAACCGGCCGTAAGATCACCATGCGGGTCATGGATTTTTGGAAGCGTGATATCGATCTACTCGATGAGAACTGGGTCTTTATCGATTTGCTCGACTTGCTCTATCAAATGGATTTCGACGTGCTCGATCGGTTACGCGCGACTGGGCGAATCGGCGTAGTAGCTTAACGGTCATGTTCCGCGCCTCAACAAACGAACCGATTACCGCCGAGAGTTTTTCCCCGGCGCGCCGATGGCTCATGTTTGCAGTGTTAATGACGCCGTATGTGTTCTATGCGTTTCTTTGGAACACTGAAAATTTTCTCCGGCCATATATCGCCGAATCGTTGGAATTAAATAAGACGGAAGTTGCAGCGTTTTATACTTTGCAAGCGCTTGGAGCACTAATCGGATCGCTTATCCTCCCGCAGATTGCAGATCGGTTCAGTCGACGTAATGTCTATTCCGCGATCACAATTGGCTTTGGGTGCGCGGCACTGTCGATTACGTTCGTTGAGACCTATGGCGACGCCTTATTGCAGCGATTCGTAATGGGCTTTTTTCTTGGCGGTGTATTCGGTTGTGCGGTGAGTCTATATATCGGTTGGTACTCACCCGTCCAGAGAGGTTTGTTGGCGGGTTTAGTACAACTGGTCTACAACGGTGGCGACGCACTACTGTCGTGGACGGGACGTCATTTCGATGCAGAGTCGTGGCGCACCGTGCTGGAACTCGGTGGCCTCGGCGCGGTGGCAGCCGGAGTCGCGGTGTTCGTGTTCATTCCCGCCGATCGTAGTTACCGGGTTTGGGGTGATGTGCAACGATCTGTCAGTGAAAATACAGTCGCACCCGACATACGAGAACTTTTCCGTCACGGGCGATGGACGATAACTATACGTTTAGCGCTACTGTGCGGCTTAAATTTCTTTGCCTTTCAAACTTTCAATGGATGGGCGACGACCTACCTTCGTGAGATTCATCAATACGATGCAGACACGATTGGGAAGTTAATGACGGTATTACATATCGGATCGATGGTCGGTGCGATTTTCTGGGGATTAGTGGGCGATCGCTTCGGGCGTCGTATGAGTGCAGTAGGGTTCGTCGTGAGCGCGGTGTTTGTGGTGCTCTATCTATTTTTGCCGCCAAGCCCGCTGATGTTCGCATTGACGGGCTTCGCCTACGGATTTGGGCTGGTCTGTACCGGGATTTGGGGACCATACTTCGCGGAGCTTTACCCGGAGAACTTACGCGCAACCGCTGCATCGATCTTTAATTGGGGCCGGATTGTCTCTCTATTCGGCGCGCTATTATCTGGCGCCATAGCGGATAAGTTCGGTTTGCAGGCTACGATGTTGACGGCTTCGCTCGTTTTTTTACTCGCCACTGTAATTTGGTTTTCGTTGCCGGAGACGCTCCACTCGGATTCGAGTGAACACAGCGCAACTGGTCGTGGAGCGCTTAAATGAAATTGGAACGCGGTGGTGACGGATTCCTGGAGCAGCTGCGGCGAACGGATCCCGTAGTTGGCACTTGGATTAAGACGCCATCGCCGATCGTTTGCGAGGTATTGGGTCGGACGGCGCTGGATGTACTCGTACTGGACGCCGAGCATGCGCCGTTCGGTCGCGCCGAGCTTGACGGCTGTATCGCCATCGTTCGTGCGCTCCGCAAGCCAGTATTGGTACGGGTTCCCGACTCAAGCAGCCCAAATATCTTGAACGCACTAGATTGCGGCGCAGATGGAATTCTCGTTCCGCATGTGATGTGTGCTGACGACGCGATCCGCGCAGTGTTTGCGGCGCACCATGGGCCCGGTGGTCGCGGTTACGCCGGATCAACACGAGCGGCAGAATTCGGCGGACGAAAGCTCGGTGAGCAGTTGACCCACGCACGATCGCAGACCGCTGTCATCGCACAAATCGAGGATGGTGAAGCCTTGGCAGAGATCGATGCGATCGTTCGCATAGCCGGCCTGTCCGCCATATTTGTCGGGCGGGTCGATCTGACGGTTTCGTTAGGAAAAACCGATCTCGAAGACCCTATTGTGGTCGATGCGATAGACGTAATTGTGCGAGCCGCACGAGACGTAGGATGTCCCGTGGGGATGTTCGTCGCCAATTTAGACGAGATACCAAATTGGCGTGCGAAGGGCGTGACGTTCTTTGTGCTCGATTCTGACCATATGTTTTTACAATCCGGCGCAAGATCGCTACTTGCAAGGTTTGATCGTTGAGGCAGTCGCCAATGGTACTTGAAGGAACAGAAGGCCCATTCCGCGATCTAACAGACTACATTCTTGGTATCACTTACGAGATTTGGGAGTCGGGCCGTGTCGAGCGGATTAACGATTATTACTCCACCGACTGTCTAATTTACACACTCGGTGGGATGGTGCACGGCTCGGCGGCGATCATTGCCAACACTAAGGAGACGCTGCGGGTCTTTCCGGATCGTTTACTGCTCGGGGAGGCAGTCATCGGAGCTCGCCTCGGACCCGGCCTATTTTTAAGTTCCCATCGAATAGGCAGTCCGATGACGCACGCGGGAGACTTGCCGTACATGCCGGCGACCGGTCGGAAAATATTCGTTCGGACGATCGCCGACTGTCTCGTGGAGAACGGTAGGATCACAAAAGAATGGCTGGTACGCGACAACTATTCGCTCGCACTGCAAATCGGAGCCGCGCCATTACAGATCGCGCGTCATGTGGCTGGTGGGCGTACAGCGGAGTGTCGTGATTGGCTCGAGGCGGAGTATCGTCGCGCTGCGCGTGATGCCACGAGCGGCGTCGTAACCGATTTTTCGCCGAACACAGCAGCCGAATACTCTGCGGCGGTACTACGCGACCAGTGGGTTACTAGTGATAGCCACGAAAGATCGGCCTATGCGCCATACGCCGTCTTGTACGACTCGCAGGTCGTTTCAAGCGGTGCTGAGGCTATCAAATCGCACTATACGCAGTTGCGTCACAGCATGGCAAAGGCAGCAGTGAGCGTGGATTACGTGACGGTCCAGGATCGGGCTGCGGGCGAGTATCGCGTGGCAGTACGCTGGACGCTGGCTTTTGAGCACGTCGGTCCCCTCTGGGGTCTCGCGCCTACTGGCAAGCCGGCGGTTCTGCTTGGCGTCACGCACTGGCAGATAAATGCGGGGCGTATCGTTGCAGAATGGTCAGTCTACGATCGGATCGCACTGCTCGCCCAACTCGTTTAACGATGCTCCCACCTGCAAAAATTGTCGATGCCCACCATCACCTGTGGGATTTAAGTGCGAACGATTATCCCTGGCTTATGCGCCGTGGAGAACGACGATTTTTCGGTGATCCGACGCTAATCCAAAGAAATTATGAGTCGCATGATTTCCGCAGCGACATCGGTAATTTGCCTGTAGTTCAATCTGTACATGTTCAAGTGGGTATTGCAGAAGCCGCTGCAGTCGACGAGACCCGTTGGTTGCAAGCCGTGGCTGACAACGATCTGGCATGGGGCATGCCGAATGCCATCGTCGCATACGCGGATCTATCAAGCCCGAATTTTGCGAGGCAATTGGCAGCGCATCGCATGAGCGCAAATTTACGTGGCGTTCGACAAATCCTCGGGCGGCATCCCGCGGAGGATCTCGGCAGCGGTTCCAGTCGGCTATTGGATAATCCTACTTGGAACAACAATTTACGGCAGCTGGCGGAAACTGGACTATCGTTCGATCTACAATTGACTCCATCTCAACTAGCGACTGCATTCCAAGTGTTTTCATACTGTCCCGAATTACCGGTTGCGATTTGTCATGCCGGATCGCCAGGCGCAGAGCCGGCGGAGTTTGATGTTTGGCGTACCGGTATGAAGCTTTGGGGATCCTTACCGAACGCGCATTGTAAGCTTTCCGGCTTCGGCATGTTCGATCCGATATGGACGGCTCAACGAGTGCAAAGTCATTTCGAAGTGGTTTGCGAAGCGTTTGGTCCGGCACGCCTCATGTTTGGCTCTAACTATCCTGTCGAAAAATTGGTGAAGTCGTATGCTAATGTTTGGTGCGAATACGCAGATATTAGTAAGCACCTGAGCGCCGAGGATCGGGGTGGGTTGTTCGCGAGTAACGCAGCGCGCTTTTATCGAATTAACTGATCGTACTCACTGAGCCGTGTAGCCACCGTCGACTAATAAGCTCGTACCGGTGATCAAGCTTGCTTCTGACGAAGCCAGAAACAATACGGCATCGGCGACTTCGCGCGGAGTACCGATACGACCTTGCGGAATACGACGCAATGTGTCGGCACGGAATTCAGGATTTTCGAAGAAGGGCTTGGTAAGCGGTGTTTCGATATACGTCGGGGCTACGGCGTTGACGCGGATTCCTTTGGGAGCAAGCTCTACCGCCATTGCCTTCGTCAGACCTTCAATGGCGTGCTTGCTAGTACAGTAGACCGTGCGATTTGAGGCGCCTACATGTCCCATCTGGGAGCTCATGTGCACGATACTGCCATCAATTCCAGCGCGAAGCATAGTGCGCACCGCAGCCTGTGCTACTACGAAAGCCGCGCGAATATTAAGCATCAACAATCGATCAAGCGTATCGAGTTCAACCTCAACGAACGGCTGTGGCGTGTTGGCGCCTGCATTATTTACTAGTACGTCGCATCTCTCGAGCGAAGCGAATAGGCGCGTGACCGATGCGGCATCGGTGACATCACAGGGTACCGTTCTTGCGGCAGGGCCAAGGGTATTCGCTAGCACCTGCAACTCTTGCCTATTACGCGCGACAAGTATGACCTGTGCGCCCTCCGCTACGAACCGCTCGGCGCAGGTAGCGCCGATTCCGCGGCCAGCTCCCGTGATGACGACTGTTTTTCCAAGGAAACGTTGCATCGTGATCTCGCGTAACGATTAAGGCAGAAATTATACCGAGTGCAGTTGGCAAACTCTGGACTTTGGTTAGTAAGGAACTCCATAGAAAAATACCTACACTTGCCGTGCGTTCTTCAGTCTTTGGAGAAGCTCTATGTCCGGAAGTATTTGTGGTCTGAGAAAGAGCTGTCAAAAACACGATATTTACTTACACATTCTCTAACACACAGCTTAGTGACACGCGTAAGTCATTGAAGGCCAACAGGGATTGCTGAGTTCAGTCTTCTCATAATCCCTTGGTCCTTGGTTCGAATCCAAGCGGGCCCAG
>SXGR01144400.1_pt1 | contig 17970 bp, 13 predicted proteins | sample 3174711 | NCBI WGS metagenome assembly SXGR01 (sample SAMN11356860, study PRJNA531348) | freshwater metagenome | isolation source: freshwater sample F1-60 | place: China: Fuxian Lake, Yuxi | collected 2017-12-25
AAAGCACTGAAAGAAATCACTGGCTGGTAATTTAACTGGTTGTTTGGTGTTGAAGTGAAGAAGGCGGCCTCTGGGTCGCCTTTTTTTATTGTCTGTGGTTGGTGAGTTGCTGATCTCGCTCCGCATTTACTCATGTTAACGCTGCATTTTCGCTAGCGTTCTATCCCTTTCTTGCACTTTATTCTTTTGCTCTATTCCTTTGCTGTATTGATTCCTTCTGTCTTGCTGCTATGCCTTAGATTTGTATGAAACCGTATCCATTTCTTGCTAAATCCATAGATTTTTAAGTGCTTAAATAACTGTATTAGTGTGCGTATATATTTTTACGGGTAAATAAGTAACGATTTTTCCTTTAATGTAAGCGTTTACATATGTTTCTGGTCAAGTTTAATTTATTATCATACTATGTAACCGATTTCATTTTGGCCAGTTCATACCGCGTCTTACCTGTGTCAGGGCGAGGGTTTTCTTGAATGATAATGAATTCTTTTTTTCAAATAATACTAACGGACATTCAATGTCGAGGTGAACGATGACTATTTACAAAGGGCTCTTTCGGGCTAAATTACTACTACTCATAGTGTTTATGCTGGGGCCACTCTCAGGCTGTCTCGATGAGGCAAAAACCAATACGGATTCTGTTTCCTATACGCCAGAAAAGCGCGTTTTAGGTGTGATTGCAGGGGAGGGTGCAGATTTCTCGCCCGGTGATCAAGTTAACTTGACTGGCCGTTTAACAGGTACGCTCACCAATGAAACTGTACTTTGGGAGCAAATTGAAGGCACTAAGATAGAAGGCATTAGCGATTGGACAAAACCAAGCCTGAGCTTTAAAGCGCCAGTCGTAAGTGGTATTGAAGCGTTCAAATTTCAGATTTCTGCGCGCAATACTGCAGGTGCAATCATTAACGATGCAGACGGTAAACCGCTGGTCGATCAAGTCACCATTAACGTGTTCGATAAAGCGGTATTGGTAACGCTGCAAGTAGAAGACACCAATTTCGCCTCCTTGATTGGCGCAACCTTAGCGGGTCAGGGTGATGTCAATTACATTAATGGCGCAGTAGGTACTCACACTGCGGACATTACCCCTGGTACCAAGGTTTCTTACAAAATTCCATCCGGCAGTAAAGTCGGCGATAAAACCCTAAAAGCCGGTTTCTATACCCTTTACGTTCAATACGCTATTCCCACCAGCTACGGCGGTAAGATGGGCCAAGTTACCGTAAATGGTGTTGCCACTGACATTCAGTTCAATGCAACAAGTGCATGGGACAAAGCGCGCGTTGGTACTATTAAATTAAACGAAGGCGATAACGTCATTGAAGTTGGCGGCGGTTGGAGTTACTACCGTGTTGACAGTATTTTCTTAATTCCTGCCCCTGCGCCAGCCAAGCCTCTACCCGTTGCGCCCACGTTGGCTAACCCCAAAGCAACTAAGTCTGCGCAAGATTTGATGGCATTTTTGGTCAGCAGCTATGGCACTAAAACCATCAGCGGCCAAACCGAATACATGGATTACAACAACAATAAAATCGGTCTGCGCGATTTTGACAAAATTGTAGAAATTACGGCTGGCGCTGCGGCTCCTGCAATTTCTGCCTTCGACTTTATGGAATACTCAAGCTCGCGCGTTGCTTGCGGCAGCAAGCATGGCACCTTGTCTGAAGACATGATTGATGCATACAAAAAGAAAAATCTTATTTTAGCGCCGCTTTGGCACTGGAATGCACCCACCAAATTGAAAGACACCAACTGTACGGGCTCTGGCGACACGGCTTGGTACTCAGGTTTCTATTCAACCGCAACGACTTTTGACCTTAAAGCAGCTTTGGCAGATACCCACGGTGCCGATTACAAAGGCTTAATTAAAGATATCGATATTATCGCTGCAGAATTAAAGAAATTCTCGGATGCCGATATCCCGCTCCTATGGCGCCCATTGCATGAAGCGCAAGGTGCTTGGTTCTGGTGGGGCAAGTCTGGCCCAGAAGAATTGAAAGTCTTGTGGAAATTGATGTACGACCGCATGACCACTGTTCACGGCCTAAACAACTTGATTTGGGTGTTCACCTACTCAGGCTCAGCTGATGCAGCTTGGTACCCAGGTGACAACTATGTAGACATCGTTGGTTACGATGGCTATGACGGCAAAAATGCGTCTAATCCCTTCAAAGGTCAATTTTCTACTATCAAAGATCGTCACGACGGTAAAAAGCTTGTGGGTCTGACCGAAACCGGCACAGTTCCTAACGTAAAAGTAATGCAAGAACAAAATGCATGGTGGGCGTTCTTTGTAACCTGGAACTCAGCGGGTAGCAGCGAATACGGCCCCGTGAATGCTGACCCTGCAATCGTTAAAGCTAGCTACACCTACGAGAACACTATCAATCTTAAAGATGTTCCGGGTGGTCGCGCCAAAGTAGAAGCTGGTTTGTTTGATGGTCTTGAGGTTTCTACCGGTACGTGGGAAGCACAAGTGAGCTGGTCTCCAACTACAGGCATTACAACCTCATCTGCATGGGCTGCAAGTGGCTTAAATACCTTGGCGTTAACCAAGGATATGAGTAAAGAAACTGCGCCATCAAACGTGGTATTTCAGGTTTATCCTGCGGGCGGCGTTGATGTTGCGGATAAGAGCAAGCTCAAAATCAGCGTTAACTCAACCAACTCAGGTGCAGGCACCACTGCTTATGTATTTGTTAAACACGGCAAAGATTGGGTATGGGCATCAACCTCTGCGGTTGCCGCTAACTCCGCCACTATTGAAATAGATGTTTCTACTTACGATACCTTGGCGGGTTATGGCGTGGTCTTTGAAGGCTTCGACAAAACCAGTACTGCGGCCAATTTCTATATCGATAAAGTTGCTCTGGATAACACCGTTGTTTATGACTTTGAACCTGCAACCTCTGGCTGGGAAACTCAAGTTAGTTGGACTGGAACGCCCGGTGCCACCTTGTCTTCTGCATGGAAAAACAGCGGTATGCGTTCGTTGGCTCTGGTTAAAGATTTGAGCAAAGAAACGGCGCCATCCAACGTTGTGTTCCAAGCCTACCCAGAAGGTGGCATTGATGTGAGCGCCGCTGGCAAGTTAAGCGTGGCTGTGAATGCAACCGATTCTGGCTCGGGCACAACGGCGTATCTCTTCGTTAAACACGGTAAGGACTGGGTATGGGCATCAACCACAGCAGTAGCGGCTAACGCTGCCACTATTGAAATAGATGTATCTGCTTACGATACCTTGGCTGGTTTCGGCGTGGTATTTGAAGGCTTCGATACAGCCAGCACTGCCGCCAAGTTCTATGTGGATAACGTTAAGTTAGACAGCAAAGTGCTGTACGACTTTGAAGGCACTGGCGCTTGGGAGTTCCAAGTTAACTGGTCGCCTGCTGCCGGTATTCAATTGGCAACCGATTGGACTAAATCAGGTGCTTACTCACTTGCCGGTGTAACCCAGCTCAAATCTGGCGATGACAACGTCATTCTCCAAACCTACCCAGCAGGCGGAGTGCTTTTAGGCAAAGTGACCAAGTTGAAAATTTCTGCGCACGCTAAAGATGTAGGTGCTGCCGCACAAGCTCAATTGTTTGCCAAAGATAAAGGCGGAAATTGGAAAGACGGCGGTGCGGTACCGCTCGTGAATGGCAGTGCTGATTTGATTTTGGATGTATCGGGTTGGGATGAATTGAGTGGTTTCGGTGTTCGCTTCATGGGCCCGGTAAACAGCGACACACCATCAAGCTATTACATTGATGATGTCAGCTTTGAATAAACCCATTTAATCGACTTGTTAAACAACTCTTTAACAAACTCATAGGTAGGGTGACGCTCGCCAAGGCTGAGCGTCACTTAACATGAACACAAGAAATAGGAATGAATCATGTCTTTCCAAATAAGAACATTTAAAACGAAAGTATTGTCCGTCAGTATCGCCGCTATTTTATTGCAACAATCTGGCGTTGTTTTAGCGCAAGAAAAAGGTGCTGAAGCAGAAGAAGTTGTGATTACGGGTATTCGCGGTGCGACTAAAAATGCAATTGAGATTAAGCGCAATGCCGATTCAGTGGTGGACGCAATTTCTGCAACAGATATTGGTAAATTACCGGATGCAACCATCGCCGATTCTTTGCAGCGTGTAACAGGTGTACAAATTACCCGTTCAGCCGGAGAGGGGGCGGGCGTTAATATTCGCGGCAACTCTAACGTAACCACCACATTAAACGGCGAACAATTATTGTCTGCCGGTTCTATTACCACCGTGTCTCCAAACTTTGCGGATATTCCTTCCACCATGGTGTCAGGCATCGAAGTGTTTAAATCGGCTTCTGCAAAAAATGTGGTAAGTGGTTTGGCGGGTACCGTTAATTTAAAAACCAATCGCCCATTTTTATTGGAAGATGGTTTTACCGCAGTAGGTAAAGTAGAAGCGGCGCAAGGTGCGCTGGGTAAAGAAACGGATGGCACTTTCTCTGGATTCGTTGGCTATAACAATGATGATAAATTTGGAGCCTCGATTAATATTTCCAAAGGCAGTAGTTATTTGGCTGATTACTGGAACGGCTCGCAAGGTGGAGAGCCAGGTCAGTGGTCAGGTTGGCGCAATATGGCAAGAGAAACCAGCGGTTACGTGGTCGATAATGTTGATGTTAACAACGACGGCGACACCAATGATGTGTTCTATTCATTTGAAGGCCATCAAGCGGCTAACCGTTTTATTGATAGAGATAGAACCGGTATTAACGGCTCCATTCAATTTAAAATCAACGATGCCTTGGAGCTGACGGGCGATGTTTTTTACACCAAATTAGATGAGCATGTGTACACGGCAGCCTTTGTTGCTGAACAGGCATGGCAGAGTGTTATTGGTTGGGCTAACCCAGATCTAGCCACCATGAATACTCACCCCAATATCACGCACGATACCAGCGGTAATGTGATAGTTCAGCCCGGTAATCTTTACACCATGCAATCAGCCTTGTGGCAAACGCGTTTAATGAAAACGCAAAACCAAACCATTGCAACGGATAAAGAAGCTTTAAATACCAACATCGAATTATCGTATGACAATGGAGGGGCTTTTACCGGTAAATTGCGTTGGATTCGTGGCGAAGCCGTTAACGATATGGCCAACAGCACGGTTGATTCTACCTTAACCGATGGTTCGCAAATTAATGATAGATACCGCCCAGCGGGTGGCACCAGCACGTGGGCAAACCCTTGGGGCTACGGCGGTTTTGATGCAATGCTGCCAAATGGTACACCAGTCCCTAATACCTTTACGCAAATCCCAACCGGTATTAATTACTACAACAGCAAACAAAACTGGATATTGCCAAATCAAAAATTACCTATCACCAATGCAGATGGTTCTATCTCATTGGTGGATGAAGTGTTTGGTAGCAATTTAAATCGCTACAGCCCCAAGTCTGCCAACGTCACCGGTACTTACACCAATGCTGATTTAAATATTTTCCGCGTCGATGGTACTTATACATTTGATTCCGCATTATTTAACACTATTAACTCCATTGATGTTGGTGTGCGTCGCGGTGAGCGTAATGTTGCCAAAGATGGTTGGATTGGCGGCTTGTTAAGAACCAATGAATACGGTGATGCGTTTGTAGCGCGCTGGAAAGACACTGTGTCGCCAGCACCGGGCACGGGTGAGTCTTATGTATCTCCCATTTCGTTTACGGAGTTGAACGAGAAGGGCATGATCAAAGGCATTAGCGATTTCTACGGCACTACCGGTATAGGGAAAGTGTATTTTATTGATCCTAAAGCGATGGATAATCCATTAGCGTGGCACGAAAAAATTTATGGCCCACATATTTTGGTTCCAGATGCGGCTAACGTTTACGACATCAATGACGTCACCACCTCCTTCTTTGTGCAGGCAAATCTTGAGCACGACATTTTTGGCAAACCGCTGAAAGGTAATGTGGGTTTTAGATACATTGAAACTGAATATACCATTCAACAAAGCATCGCCGGTTCAGCGGGTGAATTTAACGGCCAGACCTATTTGTTCGGCCCAGGCATGGTGGCAGCCGTTGGCGATACAATTACTGCGGTAAATAGCTACAACGATTTCTTGCCAGCGGTTAACCTTTCATTGGAGTTATCGGATGAACGAGTGTTGCGTTTTGCGTTTACCAAATCTATAGGTACACACGATACTGATCAGCTCGGCGGTGGTTTGAATGTAAACCGTGTTAACTCTTGTAACATCACTCGTCCCAATGGTGGGCCAGTAGCTTGTGCGAGTTCTGGTAGTCAAAACGGTAACCCCGCGTTGTTGCCTAACCGCCAATACAATGCTGACTTGAGTTACGAATGGTATTTCAACGAAAGCAGTATGTTGAGCCTTGGCGTTTTCTGGGTGCAAGGTTTAACCAAAATTGAAAACCAACGCGTACCTCGTTTCGACATAGCGGATGATGATGGTGAGGTGCGCGGTTACGATCCTGAAACTGGCAAATTCAATGGCTATGTATTAATTGATTCAACCGTTAGCTTTGCCGAAAAAGGCGATGCAACCAAAGGCCTTGAATTGGGATACAAACAATCCTTCGATTTCTTGCCCGGCATTTGGAGCGGCTTTGGTGTAGATGCGAACTTTACCTATTCACCGAGTGAAGGTTCAGATGTAGATTACTACGGCAAAAAATCGCCCGGTGTAAAAAATTCTGAATACCAATCTAACTTGGCGTTGTGGTATGAAAAGGATGGCATACAAGCGCGTATCGCACATAACTTCCGCAACGAAATGTATATGGGTAGAACGGCACAAGGCGAATATGTATTTGCATACTACCAAAAGCCCACTAACTACATTGATGCATCATTAAGTTATGAGTTCATTGAGAACATGACTGTGTCATTGCAAATGACCAACATTACTCAAGAGCACCAAGAGTTGTACAACCAGTGGGAAACCAACGTGGATTCTCGTTTCTACAACGAGCGCCGCACGACACTTGGTCTGCAAGTTAAATACTAATCTAATTTAGGTTGTATTGAAAAAGCCCTCGGCGAGAGTCGGGGGCTTTTTTTGCTTTTGCGTGTGCAACGAATTCTTTTTAAAAATTGCGCCCAGCCTACATCGCTATTTCTTCAAAACTCGCCGAGCGCGATCCTGCTAAGGGTGGGTTGTCTGCGGCGCGATAGGTGAATACTAAGGAATATTTAGTTTGTGAGGTTTGGTTGTTGCCGGCTTCGTGAAATAAATTGCTGTGAAAAAATAAAACGTCGCCAGCGTGCAGTTCAATAGTGATGGCTTGCTCTAAAAGAGTTTCGTTTTCTGGGCTATCGGTTCGCAAGAATTGATCTGAATCGAGTTGATTGGAGTTGATTAACCATAGGTGCGAGCCAGGCAATACTTTTAAGCAGCCATTCTCAGGTGCTTCGCGGCCCAATGCCAACCAAACAGAAATAAGCTCTGGCTGTTTAAAATTCCAATAGCGGCTATCGCGGTGCCAACCAGTGCGGCTTGAGAAGCGCGGTTGTTTGGTCATGATGCAATTGTGGTGAGCCTGCGATAAATAAACGCTATCCCCCAAAAATTGCTGCAATATTTTTTTTAATTGAAAATCTCTCGCCCAATTCATCAATAAAGGGCTACGGGCTGCTGCTTGCAATATTCGGCGTGCGGTCTGGCCACCCTCGGCCTCACGGGAATTAGGTGCGCCGGGGTAGTGTGTGTCTGCCTCATATTCAATAGGTTCAGCCGCTTCATTTAATGCATGTTGCGCAAAGGCAATGACAGTGCGGCAATAAACAGGGTCTACCATAGCTGGTATTACCAAATAGCCTTGGGTATGAAAGTGTGCAATCTGTTCAGCTGTTAGCATTGAATAAAAACCTTCTTGGGCTGGCTCTTATTGAGCTTGGCGGCCCCGACATTGTTGATTTTCATGGTATCACCAAATGATAACATTATAATGTTATGATAATAATGTTATCATTTATGGAGTGTGGGTCAGCATAGGCAGCTGATTTCAGCTCAGCGGTTAGTCTGCACGGCGAAGGTGGCCTTGGTGCTTAGTGCTTGCTAGGAAATGTTTGTGGCAAGTAGTTAGTAGGCCGATGACTGATAACAAATAGCATACGAATGAGACTGATGTTATGGAACAAAAGACTGCACGTTTAACCGTATTGATAGACCCAACCAAAAAAGAGGCGTTTGAGCGCTTGTGTAGTGCTCAAGACCTCACCCCGTCGCAAGTGGTGCGCCAACTGATTCGTGAATACTTAGATAAGCATGGTGCAACTTACACTAACCAGCCCTAAGCGACGCACAGTTTAATTGATTAAATCGCTTAAAAAAGAGGAAAAGACATGACTAGCTTACCAAACTGTCCAGCCTGTAAATCAGAGTATACCTATGAAGACGGCGCTATGTATGTGTGCCCAGAGTGTGCTCATGAATGGCCAAAAGTCGCAGCAGCTGCAGATGCTGATACTGCATTTGTTGTCCGTGATTCAAACGGTAATGTATTAAATGAAGGCGATTTTATTACCGTGATTAAGGATTTAAAAATTAAAGGTTCTTCATCGGTAGTGAAAGTGGGTACTAAAGTAAAAATTATTCGCTTGGTAGAAGGCGATCACGATATCGACTGCAAAATTGATGGCATAGGCCCAATGATGCTGAAGTCAGAGTTCGTTAAAAAAGCGTAGCTAATTCAGCTCAGCTAGTTTGGCCTGAACCAAATCATTAATTGATCCATTTTCTTATCGGCAGGGAGTGGTTAACCGGTAGGTCTCACGCATTGTTCGTCATGAGCCAAATTCTTACGCCACATGAGTTTTTTGCATGGCAAGAATTTGGCCGATTGATGTACAATGCGCGCCTCAATTTTCCCTCTTCCCATTAATTCAGCAACGCCATTCAGGTAATTGCTGGTCAGCCTATAGGACTCTTCTATGTTTGATAAAAACCAAACTATCGCTTCTTTCGATCCTGAAATTTGGGCATCTATCCAAAACGAAGGCCAACGCCAAGAAGATCACATCGAGTTGATCGCCTCTGAGAACTACACCAGCCCAATGGTGATAGCGGCGCAAGGCACCAAGTTGACCAACAAGTATGCGGAAGGCTACCCAGGCAAGCGATACTACGGTGGCTGCGAATACGTAGACGTAACTGAAGCCTTGGCGATTTCGCGCGCTAAAGAATTGTTTGGTGCTGACTACGCCAACGTGCAACCACACTCAGGCTCACAGGCTAACGGCGCGGTTTACGCCGCACTTTGCGCACCGGGCGATACCGTTTTGGGTATGAGCTTGGCGCACGGTGGTCACTTGACCCACGGTGCTAAAGTGAACTTCTCTGGCAAGGTGTACAACGCTATCCAATACGGTTTGAACCCAGAAACGGGTTTGGTGGATTACGATGAAGTTGAGCGTTTGGCCATTGAGCACAAGCCAAAAATGATTGTTGCTGGCTTCTCTGCTTACTCACAAATTATGGATTGGCAGCGTTTCCGCGACATCGCGGATAAAGTTGGTGCTTACCTGTTTGTAGATATGGCGCACGTTGCGGGCTTGGTGGCCGCTGGCGTTTACCCAAACCCAGTGCAAATTGCTGACGTAACCACCTCTACTACGCACAAAACTTTGCGCGGCCCACGCGGCGGTATCATCCTCGCGAAAGCGAACGAAGAGCTTGAGAAGAAGCTGAACTCAGCGGTATTCCCAGGCGGCCAAGGCGGCCCATTGATGCATGTTATCGCCGCTAAAGCCGTTAGCTTCAAAGAAGCTATGACGCCAGAGTACAAGGCTTACCAACAACAAGTGGTTGTGAATGCTAAAGCGATGGCGAAAACCTTCTTGGCGCGCGGCATTAAAATCGTTTCTGGTGGTACTGAAAACCATTTGATGTTGGTTGATCTGATCGGCAAGTCTTACTCAGGTAAAGATGCTGACGAAGCCCTGGGCAAAGCTCACATCACCGTTAACAAAAATGCCGTTCCTAACGACCCACGTTCACCCTTCGTGACCTCTGGTATTCGTGTAGGCACTCCAGCGATTACCACGCGCGGCTTCAAAGAGGCTGAGTGTGTGCAATTGACCAACTGGATTTGCGATATTTTTGATGCGCTTGAAGCAGGCAATGCAGATGACGTTATTGCTAGCGTTAAAGTAAAAGTGGCTGCGCTGTGCAAAGACTTCCCAGTTTACGCTGACTAAGTTTTATTTTTCTGGTTTGAACAAAGCAGCCCGAGTGGCTGCTTTTTTTATGCCTTAAATTTCCTTTTTTGCTGGTTCATTATTAGCTGTACTTAAATGAATAGGCTTTAAGGTGCGACCGAAGAGATTATCTTTTGGTTGCAGTGGCCTTAGTCTAGTGATGTTCGGTATCACAGTTTTTTAGAATCATTTTTTTAGTAATCGCATGCAAATAGATTTTTTTTTTGCTTAAAGGTAATAAAGCTCGAGATTGGCGCTATTTTGTACTAACGTAAGTTCATCGGTATTTATCACATGCGAGCTGTTATGAAAATGTACTATCTCTCAGCCAAAAACATCACCCTCATAGTGGCTGGGGTGGTGGTGACTGGTTTTATTGTATTGCATTTTATGGGTAAAGGTATCTTTAACACGGGGCCAAGTAATAACGGCGTTGGCTCTGATGTGCAACGGATCATGTTGGCGCGCGGCGAAATGCTGGTTGCGAGTGCCGATACTGCTATAGCAGCGGCAGACTCGGCTTTAGCGGTGGCTGGTGAGGTTAAAGAAACAATAGCAAGTAACTCAAAAGAAGATGAGCTTTGGGCTGCTGCTAGTACAGAAACGCCGGTTCCCAGTATTCGTTTAAGCGAAAAAATTACCGCTTACGAAGCTATTCAAGTAAATCCCCATCCAGATTCATATCCAACAACGGGTGATCAGGTGGTGCTGCCGATGCTCGGTGGTCAGAAAATTACCGTTAATGTGGAATCTATGACTACACATCCCAATGGCGATTATTCATGGTCTGGTCATGTTCAAGGTTATGGTGATGACTACCCAGTGGCCATGACTTATGGCGAGCGAGCTACTTTTGCCACTATTACTACCCCACAAGGTGCTTACAGCATGGAGTCTGTCAATGGTTCTGGTTGGGTCTACAAGAACCCAGCAATAGTGGAATTATCAGCTCCTGGAACTAAAGATTTTATTGAAGTAGAAGATGCTCGTTAAACTTTTCCTATGCTATTTGGGTGTGAAAAGTTAGAAAGACGTTCAAGGCTTTAATGGATGCGCGCAATCACTGCTAATCAAGGAAGGTTTTAAGTAAAGTCACTTTGAGGTAAACATTATGCTTACTACGTTAAAGAATAACCTTCGCAAAATAATTTTCGTTGTCACGGCTGTTACCTACAGTGCGCTTGTTCAAGCTGCCAATTCTGTTATTGATGTGCTCGTGGTCTACACGCAGGGTGCCAACACAGCCTATGATGGAGCTCCAACCACTCGCATCAATCAGTTATTTCAACTCACGAACGATATTTACCGAGACAGTGGGGTAAACTTGGAAATACGTTTGGCTGGTATGCATCAAGTTAACTACACCGATGACAATAGTGCGGAAACCGCACTGAATGATATGACAAAAGCAACTCACGCTGCATTTAGTGGGGTTGCTGCCAAGCGTGAAGCGGTTAAAGCGGACATGGTTATTCTGTATCGCCCGTACAAAAGTGTGCATGCAAGCTGTGGCTTGGCATGGATCGGTAGAGATTTTACGGGTCTAACCTACAAAAACTACATGTTCTCTCATATCGCTATGAATAGTTGCCCAGATTTTGTAACCGCGCATGAGCTTGGGCACAACATGGGGCTAACTCACTCTCGCAAGCAAGATGGGCAAGGTGGCGCTTATTCTTACGCTACGGGCTATGGTGTTGACGGTCAGTTTGTAACGATTATGGCTTACGCGACCTCGTTCAATGTGGACGATTGGTCGGGTACAGTTTATAAGTTTTCACAACCCGGTTTGATGTGTAAAGGTTTACCTTGTGGTGTTGATCGCAACAACATGTCTACTGGTGCTGATGCGCATTACGCCCTCAATCTTACCGGCCCACAAATATCGAATTTTTATGCAGCTTCCAATTCCAGTGCTGCAAATTCCTCTTCGGCGGTTAGTGGTGCATCTTCATCTGCTGCTAGCTCAAAAAGTTCGGTTGCTGTTACCAATGTGAACGAAGCCAACACTGCAATGTTGGCTGCAAAAGCGGCTTACGATGCGGCAGTTGCGGCAGTTGCGGCTAATAAAATCGCACTAACTTCGCTGGTGAAAGACGAATCGACCAAAAAGGCTGCTCTAGCTCAAGCTACTACTGCAGCCAAAAGTGCGAAAACGGGTTATGAGGCTGCTGTTAAAAAATACAATGCATCTGTAGTGTCTTTAGATGCCTTTAGCCCAAAAATTCAGGCCGCACTTGCTAAGTACAATGCGAGTGCAGGCGCTGCTAAGGACTCGGCGTTGAAAGCCTATAATGCATTAGTGGCTAGTTATGAAAAGGCGTATCAGCAGGCGATGACTGATTACAATGCTGCGGTTGCCGCACAAAATAAGCTGTCTACAGCAACGAGTGCCTTAACTGCGGCTACCAATGCTTACAACCTAGCTGCACAGGCATCACTTACTGAAAAAGCACGTACCGTTGGTTTGGCTACAGCGGTTAAATCGACATTAGCTGATTATGTTGCGGCGCAAAAGGTTTACAAAACGTTTGCCGCACAAAAGTAACACTTTGATTCAGCGTTTGATTGAATATAAGTTGAGTTTCAGTTGTTCTATGTGTTTATAAATCCATGTGTGAACACTCCTTTAGCCCAGCTCCTGCTGGGTTTTTTTATGGGATTGAGGCTATATATGACTAACCATACGCGTTAAAAACTGCATGTGAGTAATCTGTTGGAGCTTCCATATCACGCCACTACAAGGCTTTTGTTGAATTGCGAACCACCAAACTTACATCCAAAATAATTGCGCATGTTATTTTTTCTGGCGCTTTAATTCGTTGAAATAAAATATCGACGGCTACCTTTCCAATGTCGGCAATGGGCTGGGAAATGGTGGTGAGTTTTGGGCGTACCATTGTGCTCCAAGGAATATTATCAAAACCAATAACCGAAACATCATTAGGTACATTCAGCCCTATATCCATTAATGCGTTAATTGCGCCAATTGCAATTAAATCATCCGCTGCAAAAATAAAGGTGGCTTCTTTAGATGCTAATGCGGTGAGCGCTGCAGCATTAAGCTCCGTGGTAAAGGGCACTTCTATTTCCCATACAATATCTAACTTATTTTTAGCTTGTTCAACAAAGCCATTGCGTCTTTGTATTGCGCTTTCTATATTTTGGGGGCCAGACAACAAACCAATTTTTGTGTGCCCTAGTTGCAACGCGTGCTCAGCGGCAATAGCGCCCCCGGCGCGGTAGTTTGCATGCACCACATCGAAGCCCTGCGAGGGACGGTCAATGAGCACGATAGGGCAGTTGGTAGCCGCTTTTTTTTCATGCGTCACATTGCCCACAGGGCACCAAATAATGCCATCAACACTTTGTTGCGCCAAAATAGATAAGCCTTGAGTTTCCGCTTCAATATTATTCTGTGAGTCAATGAGCACTACTGCAATACCTTGTTTACGTGCCTCATCTTCTACCTTTTGCGCAAGCTCAGGAAAGAATGGATTAGTGAGGTCTGGCAATACCAATCCAATAGACTGAGAAAACCCAGTGCGCATAGCTTGTGCGCGACGATTGGGCGTATAGCCTAGTTTTTTAACGGCTGCTAGTACCTGCTTGCTTACCGTTTCACCTACCGAGCCCGTGTTATTGAGCACATAGGAGACGGTAGCAACAGAAACGCCCACTTCTTTTGCTACATCTTTCAGGGTTGGCATTTATAGATCTCCATGCGCTGTGTATTTGATTGGCAAATAGGCATTTTTTTTCTCGAGTATTTTGTTCGGGTTAGATGCATAAATCCAATTTAACTTAAATTTAACTTAACTATATCGATTGCTTGTCATTTTTGCACTAAAAAGGTTGTTGAATAAAAAATACTTAATCGTTAAAGTAACGTTCCTGCAATAATTACTGTGTATTTTTCGAGTGCCAGATTTACTTTAAGGTTAAAAATTAACAAATTTGGCAGAAAAAAAGTCTAATAATAATCTTATCTGTAGTTTTTGTGAGTGATAAGTGTGCATCAGCTGCGCCGTCCTTATTGAGTTGTATGAGGATTTCCAGTCAATAAATTAATCGTTTAAGTTATCTCGAGGTAAATAAAATGTTTAACTCTATTCGTAAAAAGAAAAATTTAATCGGCATGGTTGTCTATTTGGCTTTTGCTGTGACCGCAAGCGCCCATGCCGACGTATTTCAGGCCGAAAGTTACACGGAGTTTTTTGATAAGACAGTAGGTAATACCGGCGGTGCATTTCGTTCAGATAACGTGGACATTGAAGCGACTAGCGATGTTGGCGGCGGTTTTAATGTCGGCTGGATAGATGCTACTGAGTGGCTAACCTATAAAAACCTCGTGATTCCTGCTACGGGTGATTATCGTATTAATGTTCGGGTAGCGAGTGCATCAGGTGGTGAGTTAGCGGTGGATCTCAATGCAGGTGCCATTAAACTCGGCAACTTAACTGTCCCTAATACTGGCGGGTTGCGGTAATGGCAATGCCCGCATTTGGTCATGACATTGGCGTTACAGAAGTCGAATTTTTGGAGCTCCCAGATCATAACTATCAACTAGTGATCATTACTCAAGGAGGTGTAGACGATGTTATTTCTTCACCCATTTTACCTAAGAAATGTAATTTAAAAAATTCCAAAAATAAGCTAAAGGTAACCTCAGAAATTAAGTTTAATTGTGGCGATGAAGGCTTGACTGCAGGTGATAGCATTATTTTAACGTGGAACCGCGATGCGTTATTAATCCATGCAAAATGGCTGGATAATACAGAAACACGCACACTTTTTTTGCGTGAAGGTGACATTATTACAGTTTCACTGAGTGATTTGGCTGCTGCCTCAGCCAGTATTCCAACGCTAGCTACACGCTACGCCGCACTTGGTTTTCAGCATATTCTTGAGGGTATCGACCATTTATTCTTTGTGCTTGGCATTATGCTCTTGGTTACCAGTGCTAACGCATTATTAAAAGCGATTACTGCATTTACGGTTGCTCACAGCATAACGCTGGCCTTATCTTTTATGGGATTGCTGGCTTTACCTAGCGCGCCCGTAGAGGCAAGTATTGCTTTTTCAATTGTGATCTTGGCTTATGAAGTTATTCGTGCAGCAAAAGGGCAGGCAGGGTTTACTGTGCGTTTTCCTTGGGTTGTTGCCGGTGGGTTTGGTTTGTTGCACGGCCTTGGTTTTGCGGGGGCTTTAATGCAACTTGGCGTGCCCTCTGGGGAAGTGCCTATTGCGTTGCTGGGTTTTAATATTGGTGTTGAGTTTGGGCAAATTGCTTTTGTGGTCTTCGTATTGCTGGCGATTCACTTCGTAAATCTCGTCTCACATAAAATGAATGTTGCACTATCAATTGAACAGTCGGGCAAATTACCAGCGGCATACGCGCTGGGGTGCATTGCTACGTATTGGTCATTAACACGAGGCGCAGCCATTTTTATTGGGACGTAATCACTATAGTGAACCTTCCAACATTTTTTTGATGAAACCTTAACACTATACTGATTTAAACTCGTATTAGGGGCATTTACCTTGAGTGAAATTATCAAGTCTCAAAATATCTTACATACTCAACGCATTAAGCCAAATATAGTGGTGGTTGGCAGCATTAATTGTGACCTAACAACCTATGTGGCAAATTTTCCGAAGCTAAATGAAACCGTAATGGCTAAGCATGCGGCATTAACGCTTGGTGGAAAGGGTTTAAATCAAGCTGTTGCGGCTGCACGTGCGGGTGGTTCTGTGACCATGGTTGCGTGTGTAGGTGATGATCATTTCGGAGCCTTGGCCGTAAAATATCTGAATGCTAACTCTGTGAATACTACGCATGTTCATTCCGCTTCTGCGTGCGCAACCGGAACCGCGACTATCTTGGTGGATGAAAATGCTAACAACATGATCGTGGTGGCACCCGGTGCCAATGCAGCGTTAACGGTTGCACACGTACAGGCCGCCGAGTCTGTGATTGCGGAAGCAGATATGGTGATAGTGCAAATGGAGGTGCCGTTAGAATCTGTAATGGCTGCACTTAAAATGGCCGAAAAATATTCTGTGCCCTCCATACTTAACCCTGCGCCTGCGAGTATAGATGTGCTTGAATTGCTACCGCTGGCTAGGATTTTCACGCCGAATGAAACTGAAATGGAATTGCTGTCAGGTATTTACCCCAACAGTCACGAAAGCATTGCCGAAGGTGTTGATAAATTACGCGCGTTAGGTGCAGAAATTGTAATTATTACCAAAGGTTCTGAAGGTTGCAGCATTGCTTGTGACGATAATTTTACGCACATCAACGCCTACAAAGTTGCTGCAGTTGATCCTACCGGTGCCGGTGATGTATTTAACGGCGTCTTAGCGGTTGCCATTATCGCGGCAAGTAAGCTGTGCGATGGTGTGTTCGACGCTCAAGTGATTGAGCATGCAGTGCGGCAAGCTTCTGCAGCAGCGACCTTATCGGTCACTAAACAATCAGCTGAGGGTGCTGCGCCATTGGCCGCTGAGATTGAACGTTTTTTGGCAATGCACGTTGAACAGAATCTAACTGCGCCGAGTTATAGCGAGTGTAAAACCTACAATAAAAACCTTATCTAGGTGGTTAATGCCTACTTATAAATAGATGAATTTAATAAATAGATGAACTTTATAAATAGATGAATTTGAGGATTCAATATGACTTTTTTACGCCCGCTGCTACTTGTTATTACGGCTTTGTTTTTTCTGTCGGCTTGCAATGATGGGAAAAATAAAAATTCATCGGAAGATGTAAAACGGCCAAAAGTGGCGTTAATTATGAAATCTTTGGCGAATGAATTTTTTGTCAATATGGCAAAAAGTGCTGAAGAGCACCACAGTAAAAATTCTGATAAGTATGAGCTGATTGTCAATGGGATAAAAAATGAAAGTGATCTTTCACAGCAAGTGGCGCTGGTAGATCAAATGATTGCTATGGGCGTTAAAGCCATTGTGATTTGCCCTGCAGATTCTAAAGCATTGGTACCCGCGTTGGCGCGCGCTAAAGCTGCCGGTATTGTGATTGTAAATATCGACAACCGCTTGGATGCGGATGTGCTTGCCGAGTACGGCATGACAATTCCTTTTATTGGCCCAAGCAACCGTGAAGGTGCAAAACTGGTGGCAGATTATGTTTTGAAAAATGCAGCGCCGGATGCACAAGTGGTGATTTTAGAGGGCATACCTTCGGCTAATAATTCCATTCAACGTAGGCTTGGGTTTGAAGATGCGGTTAAGGCCGCAGGAAAAAATATAGTGACAATACAAAGCGCAGCGTGGGATCAAACTAAAGCGATTGAAATCACCTCCGCTATTTTACAACAGCACCCTGAAACTAATGTTATCTTGGCTGCGAATGACAATATGGCGTTAGGTGCTGCATCGGCGGTTAATTTGGCAAAATTAAATCACCCTGTGGCTATAGCGGGCTTTGACAATATATCAGCCATTAAACCATTGCTAAAAGATGGCAGCATAAAGGCCACCGTTGAGCAGCATGGTGACTTATTTGCAATATACGGAATTGAATTCGCGTTAGATGTGTTGTCTGGAAAGGCGACAGAAATAAACAAAGAAACTGCGGTAGATTTAATTATCGCAGAGCAGCTTCCTCATGTGGTTGCGCAATAATAATGAGTATAGAAATAAAAGGCTTGTACAAGTCATTTTCTGCACCAGTATTGAAGGGGATAAATCTTTCTGTTAGGGCGGGTTCCATTCATGGTTTGGTTGGTGAAAATGGTGCAGGAA
>SXGR01327241.1_pt1 | contig 17967 bp, 15 predicted proteins | sample 3174711 | NCBI WGS metagenome assembly SXGR01 (sample SAMN11356860, study PRJNA531348) | freshwater metagenome | isolation source: freshwater sample F1-60 | place: China: Fuxian Lake, Yuxi | collected 2017-12-25
ATGAGGAAGTTGCTTGTGCATCTCAACTCCAAAATGCGAGCCCACCTTACCGCGGGAACCGCGGTTGAAATTGCCTTAGGGTAGAGGCACTCACTCGGCCGACAGCGGCGGCGAACAAACCGTATCAAGACGGTTGCTCGGTCGCGGGCTACAGCCCAGCTTCCCTGCGGGCTTCGCTTCGTTCCTTGGCCTCGGCGCGTACGGCGCCGTTCTGGGTAGCGGCGTTAGCGCCGATCCCTGCGTCACTCTTGGCGCGCCGGGCCACCTGGTACATCGATTTTCGCGAGTTCAGTGATTTTTGATGTACCACTTGGTAGACGCGGCAAACCACCTGACGGCTACAGCGGAATCCAACTCACAGCCGGTACCCCTGACCCGCCGGGAGGAGGGTTCGCACCGACCATGTACTGTGCACGTCGGTTGAGTGGAGAGTCGACCCCATCGCCGGTGGCTTCGGCCAACCAAGATTCACCAAAGCCGTAGTAGAAAATCGGCTTTGAGTAGCCGTTTTTGCGCAACCACGTGGCGATCGCTTTGGCACGGTCGCGGGAAAGGTCGCGGTTGTGCTGGCTTTCGCCGACGGTGTCAGTGCATCCCGCGATGTAGAGCTTGACTGGTACAATTTCGCCGTACTTGTCGAGCACGTCGTGGAGCTGAACCAAGGTCGCCTGGAGTTTCGGCTCCTCCGAAGCGTTGATCACCGACGAGTTGCTGTCGAACAGCACGTCCTCGTGTGGGATGTCCAAAAACCAAGGGGAATAGGTGAATCCCGCGTACGCGGTGCCCGCGTGCAGGGTGACGTCCAACAGGACGACCTCCGATGGGGAGCCGATCCACGGAATGTCGATCTCCCCAGGCCCCGCATGCAACGCGATCTCTTGCTGTTCGATCACCGCTTTGTGTGCGCCGTACGCGACGATTTCCGCCTTATCAACGGGCGTATTGACCCGAACGCTGAGCGTACGGGTCGACACATCGGCGTGCGCTTTAGAGAGATCCACCGACAGCGGCACCCCATAGTTCCACGTGAGTGGAATCTCAATCTCCTCTTCGAAGGAGTCGGTGTATTCGACGAGGATCTTGACCGTGGCTTCGGTGACCGCGGAGTTCCTTGGCCATTCGATGCGAACGGATTGTCCTGCGCCCACGTTGGTTTTTGTGAAGTTGTACGTCTTTACGGGGGTGACCACGGCGATTTGCATGGTGCGGGTGTCGCGCGGGGAACTCAACGACAACCAGGGGTTTGCTCCCTTTTCAATCGTGGGTGAAAATTCGAACGCCAGATCGGTGGCGAACGCCGAGGCCAGCCCGAACAGCCAAAACAGTGCGCCGAAAATCATACTCTCTCCACGGTTCCAGAGGGATTTACCCGAATGCGGCCGGCGGCGATCGCCGTATGCAGACGATCAAGCAAATCCATGGGGGCCATTCCCAAGGATTCTGCCAGGGTTTCGGGATCGGTTGCTGACGTGGGCACGCGCGCTTCCAACGGATCGGGAGCTCGGACTCCTAGGCGATCCGCGATGTGTGCAGGATGTCCGCCAAATTTCGTCCAAAGCTGTTGCGCTTCGGCTTCGTCGATGCCGGCGAGCCCGTACCACTGCAGTGTCTCTTCTTCGGAAAGCGGAGGCAGTGTAAGGACTTCTGCTCGGCGCACCAACGATGGAAGCGGCGCCGCAGACCGGATGAACACCACCCCCGGAGTGGCTTGTTCAAGGCGTTTGCGGACGATTTCCGCAGCGGTGGCATCGGGAGAATCGACGGAGCACGCGAGGCCGGGCCGCGCCGAGAGGGGACCCACGGTCAGCCCCTCCTGCGCCGCGATCGCCAAAGCTTCGCGAATAACTGCCGAACGCCCAGTTCCAGAGGGGCCATGGACCACCACCACCCGACATTCGCCATCGGTCGCGCCGACCACCGCGCGTCGGAGTCGGTCGCGCTCAAACCGCATTCCCACCACGCCGATGGTCTGCGGAGCGTCCGCCAGCGAAGCGATCCGTTGGATGAACGTCGATGTGATTTCTGGGCGTTGTGCCGGAGAACGAGACAACAGCGCGCCGATCAGCGTCAGCAGGCCTTCGGGTCCGGCGGACGGCGGTTCCGGCAGGCTTACCTGTGAAATGTAGGCGAGTGACGCAGGGTCAGACGAAACAAAGGGGGGCTGGCCGGTGAGGGCCACGTACAACAGGGCGCCGATGCCGTAGGCGTCGGAAGCGGGGGAGGGGGATTCGCCCCGAACGACTTCTGGCGCTGCAAACCCAGGAGAACCTCGGAAACCCGCCGGTCCCTCTCCGTCGATGGTGGCGCTACCAAGGTCCACCAAGAACGCGCGTCCCTCGCGATCCACCAGGACATTTCCGGGCTTGAGGTCGCCGTGCACGACGCCAACGGCGTGCAAGGCCACAATGGCTTCGAACACGGGGATCAACGCTTTGATCCGCTCGGAGATGGAGTGTGCTTCCATCCAACGGTCAAAGTTGTCCCCGTCGATCACCTCCAGGGCGAGCCAGAGGTCGTCGGGACTTCGGGCGACCAGCCGAGGAACGGAGGGATGAGTGCACCTTTGGAGCGCCTCCACCTCTCGGGTGAGCCCTCCCTTGGTGCGCACCACCTTGAGCGCGACATGCCCTTCGGGTCCCTCGGCGAGGAAAATGGAAGCTTGTCCGCCAGAAGCCAAGCGTCGGATCGGCTTGTACGGGCCAGCGAATTCATTTTCCGTGTCGGACATGGGGTTTCCGGGTCGCGCGGGTGCCAACCAATAGGGTATCAGCCGCGCGCCGGTGCGCCACTCCACCGGCGGATGGTGCCTCGTGTCCTCTGATCTCCATGTTGCGCTCTATCATCCAGAAATTCCCCAGAACACCGGCAATATTGGCCGGCTGTGTTTGGGGGTGGACGCTACGCTCCACTTGGTACACCCCTTGTCGTTTGACACGAGCGAAAAGGCCGTTCGCAGAGCAGGTCTGGACTATTGGAAACATGTGAAACTGGTGGAACACCCCAATGAAGAGGCGTTTTGGGCATGGACCGAGGGACGTGCGGTGCATCTGTTGGCCGGCCAGGGCGCACGACCGTACACCCAAATTCCGTTTCAACCGGGAGATGTGTATCTTTTTGGGCGGGAGACGGTCGGCCTTCCCAAGGACTTGGTGGCCTCCCGCGGCGCGTGGCACATTCCGATGACCGGCGCGACCCGCTCGTTGAATGTAGCGAATGCGGTGGCGGTGGTGGTGTACCAGTCGTTACAAAGGCTGCAACCTGAACTGTTTTGAGGGGTTCGTGGAAGGCACCTACGGGATCGTGTTGGCGGGCGGACGCGGAACCCGGTTTTGGCCGAGGTCCAGAAAAGCCCTTCCAAAGCAGTGTCTAGCCTTTGAGGGTGAGCGCACCTTGGTGCAACGCACGGTGGATCGCTTGGCTGGAGAGGTGCCTCCGGAGCGGATTTTGGTGCTGACCGGGGCGGACATGGTGGACCTGGTTCGCCAGCAGCTGCCGGAAGTGCCCGCCGGGAATTTTCTTGTGGAGCCTCGCGGCCGAAACACTGCTCCATGCTTGGCTTGGGCAGCGATCGAAGTGCAAAAGCGCGGCGGCCAAGCGATGGTGGTTCTGCCGTCGGACCACGCGATAGGCGATGAACAGGAGTTTCGAAGGGTGGTTCGGGCCGGCGTCCAAGCGGCGCGCGAGTCGGGCGCCATCGTCCTGTTGGGCCAACAACCCGACCATCCGCACACCGGATACGGGTACATACAAGCGAGCGATCCCGCACGAAACGCTTCCGGGGAGCCGTTCTTTCGGGTGGCTCGGTTTTTAGAAAAACCCGATCGGGCCACCGCCGAGCGCTTGATCGCCGACCCGAACATGTTGTGGAACGGCGGGATGTTCATTTTTAAGACATCCACCTTGTTGGACGCCTTTGCAACGCACATGCCGCGCACCTTCGCTGCGGTGGAGCGGCTTCGCACCGGAGCGACGATCGATGAAGTTTGGGACGAGACCGAGGCGACATCGATCGACTACGGCATTCTTGAGCATGAAACGAATCTGTTAGTCGCGAAATGCGCCTTTGGGTGGAGCGATCTTGGCTCGTGGCCGACGATGGATGCGTTGTTGACGCGAAGTGAAGTGGGCGTTTCACGGGCGTTAGGGGCCGTGGGCATCGACTCCCATGACAACATTGTGGATGCGCCAGACAAATGGGTCGCATTGCTCGGTGTGTCCGACTTGGTCGTGGTCGACACGGGCGATGTCCTGCTGGTGTGCCGCAAGGATCGGTCGCAGAATGTAGGCGATCTTGTACGAGAACTGGAGTCTCGAGGGCTCGACGCTCTCCTCTGATATCGTAAATCTCTTGACGGTCAAGAGGTTTACGATCACTCGTCGCGAACGTCCATCTTGCCGTCGCCGTCGGTATCGCGGCCGGTTTTGATTACATTGCCGTCTTTGTCGAAGCGTTCCCAGGTGTCGATGCCACCGATGCCATCCGTATCGCGCTCTTTTCGGTCGATGCGAGGCGGGTTTCCTTCGTAATAGCTGAAGGTGTCCATGGTGCCGTCGCGGTTGGCGTCGACCTCGGACATCACGCGAGAACCGCCCCGATAGTGGTCGATCCAGTCGGTGCGACCATCGAAATCATCGTCCATCTCTTCCTTTTCGAGCTCGCCTTCGTCGGTGTAGTAGGTCACCACATCGATTCGGCCGTCCAAGTTGAGATCGAGCTCCTTCTTCACGAGGAGGGGGGCGGATTCTTTGCGCGGTCGCAAGGTGTTGAACACATCCGGTCGCCGATCGCCGTTGATGTCCACTTCCTGAAGTACAAGGCCGTCGGGAAGAGCCTTTTCCACGATCGCTCGCACTTTGACCGCCTCGGGATCGAGCCGTTTGGCGCATCCGACCGCCAACAGCAGCACCAGGGCACTATGGATTCGCGACATCGAAGCGCTCCTTTCGTACGACCTTACCGTCTTGGTAGTGGAAGATCACGTTCACCTTGCCGTCGTAGTCGGTATCGGCTTCTGAGCGCGTCAATTGGCCGCCTTCGTAGACGTCGACCCAGTCAACGGTCCCGTCGTAGTCGCCGTCCATGTCCTCGCGGATCAAGGCTCCGGATCCGTCGTAGTACGAGGAAACGTCCGTGCGCCCGTCGCCCGTAAAATCGAGATCTTTTCGGGACAGGGTGGATCCGTCATACCAGTTGACGATCTCGTCCTTGCCGTCGCCATTGAGATCGACCGGTTCCCGCCGCCAACCGAAGTCAGATGGCGCACGCGCCAGCTCGGGGATGACCACGGCGGGTTCAACCTCGACGTTGCTTTTGGGGCATGCGGTGAGAAACAGCAGTGGGAGTAGTTTTCCAGGGCCGGGCATCGTTCGCCTCTGTAGGACGCGGGAGATCATATCGTGGGAGATGTCCCCCATGGTAGCCTGTGTCGGCTGAGGAAGGCCGTGACTCTTGCCGAAATAGCGACCCGCCGTCTGGTCATCGTCGACGATGAGCCTGTAATTCTGGACTTGCTAGCGTCCGTTTTCCTAAACGAGCCGTTGGAGGTGTCTTGTTTTCGGGATGGACATTCCGCGCTGGCGCACATGCGAGCCGCTGGCGTCGATGTGTTGCTGACCGACAAAAACCTCCCCGATATCGGCGGTTTGGAGTTGGTGCGCCACGCCAGGGCGATTACGGCCGATTCGGAAGCGTTGGTGATCACCGGGTATGCGTCGTTGGACACCGCATTGACGGCGATGGAGTTGGGCGTTTTCGACTACATTGTGAAGCCGCCGCGGGACATTTTCGACGTGAAGCGGAAGGTTCTGCAGGCCTTCGAAAAGCAGGGACTCGCCCGCGAAAACCGTCGCCTGTTGGGCGATCTGCGCGCCAAGAATGAGGAATTGGAATCGACCCTCGAAGACCTGCGGGCCATGCAGGCAGAGCTGATCCAGGCGGAGAAGCTGGCCGGTATCGGAACTTTGGCGTCGGGAATCGCGCATGAAATCAGTTCGCCGTTGTTCGGCGTGATGGGCCTGGCGGAGGCGATTCAGGAGGAGGACGACGTCGCTTTGGTGCGAAGTTATGCCGCCGACATCGTGGAATACAGCAGGAACATCAAAGACATTGTGGTGGAGCTGTCCGGCTATTCTCGCGCCGCCGAAAATGAATACCTCACCACCGTCGATCTGGGCCGGGTGGTGGAGGATGCGATCCGGTTGGTGACACGGTCCGCCCCCGTGGACGGAGTGAGCATTGAGACGGATCTTCCCGGAGGACTGTTCGTTCATGCCCGCACCAATGAGGTGCAGCAGGTGTTCGTGAATTTGGTGAAGAACGCGGTGGAAGCTGTGCAAGAGCACCGTACCGATGGGCGCGTGAAGGTGTCGATCGGCCAGACGGACAACCATGTCTGGGCGAGGGTGGAGGACAATGGTCCAGGCATCCCTGCGGAAAAACAGGCGGTGATCTTTGATCCTTTCTATACGACCAAGCCACCCGGGAAGGGCACGGGCCTCGGGCTCAATATCGTCTATCGAATCATTACCAAGTATCGAGGCACGATCGTGGTGGAAGCTGGCGCAAGTGATGGGGCGCGCTTCTTGCTTCGATTTCCTGTAGATTAGCGTTTCATGAAGCTTTCTGCCCGCATTGCCATAGTTGTGACGCTGGCATCGGTGTTGCCGCTCCTTGTGTCGAGCGTGTTTGCGACGCGCATCGCAACGCAAAATGCGGTGAAAAGCAGCGAAGAAATCCTCGTTCGAGACGCTTCGGCGATGGCGACTTTCGTCGAGACCTGGACTTCTGGACAGGTGGACGCCCTGCGCGGGTGGACCGTGCCTTTTCGACTCGGTGAAAATCCAGCGTTGCAAGAGAGTTTACTGCGGGCGATCTTGCTGGCCATGCCGACCGTGGTATCGACCGTGCTGGTCGATTCGGATGGGTTCCCGGTCGGGCCCGCGCAGTTTGTGACGGGAGAAGGCAGGCAAATCGGGGACGTTCGCCCGGTGGTGACGCGGGCGCGGGCTGAGTCGGTGGTGCCTCGTCTGCCACTTTCTGAGGCCTTGGAAGCGCGTCATGCCGCAGACCTGGCTGGGGTGGCCGTGGCCACCGGGGATGCGGTGGGGGAGCCCTATTGGCCGGATGGCTCGAATGTACCTTCCCTACCGATGGCGGTGGCGGGGCCGCACGACACCGAGCTGGTGCTTGGGGCGGAGGTGAGTCTCGCCGACGTCGGCCGTTTGCTTGCCGGGCAGACGACCAAAGATCACGCGGTAGCGCTCTTCTCCAAGAAGGGCACCGCGGTGCTCGGTGGACAACATCGGTTGCTGGATCCGCAACGCCTGATCCCGCTCATGGGAACGGGCGCCGATTCGAGCTTTTCGTACGAACTCGCCGACGGGACGGGGGTTCGGGGTGCGTTAGCGAGGGTTCCCTCGACGGAATGGACGGTGGTGGTGGCGGAGCCGGCGGCGATCGTCGATGCTACCAGTGCTGAAATTCGGCGAAGAACAGTACAAGTTCTTGTTGTGGCGATGCTGCTCGCGTTGGGATTGGGCGCGGTGGTTTCCAGAACGTTGGTCGGGCCGGTGGTCGATTTGCGAGATTCGGCGTTGGCCATGGCGGAAGGTGACATTGGGCGGCAGGTGGCGGTGGAGTCCACCGACGAGTTGGGCCAGCTGGGTCAGGCGTTCAACCACATGTCCCGCCGCATTCAGGCCGATCAGGTAGCGATTCAAGAGAAGAACGCGCGAATCGAAGCATTTAATGAGGAACTTCAGCAGCGCATCGACCAGCGCACCCGCGAACTTTTGGAAGTGCAGGCGCGTTTGGTGCAATCGGGTCAGTTGGCGGCGGTGGCGCAGCTTGGCGCAGGATTGGCGCACGAGCTCAACAATCCGCTTTCGGCGATCCTTGGGCTGTCGCAGGTATTGCGGGCGCGAAATCCTGCCGATCCTTTGCTGCAGCGGGTAGAGGAACAGGCCGCCCGTTGTCGGGAGGTGGTGGCAGCGATGCTGCGATTGTCCGCTGGCGAGGTGGATAGCGGGGATACCCGCGTGTTAGATTATGTTGTTGTCGTTCGCGAGGCGATGGATCTCGCGAGCGCGGCGTTCCGTCAACGGGGAGTGGCGTTGGTCCTGCAGGAAGCGACGGAACCCGCCCAGATTCGTGTGGACCCGGTGACCGGCGGGCGGGTTTTGGCCCAAATTTTGAATGCGCTGCGGGCCGGACTCGTCGAAGGCGCTTCGCTGACGCTGTCGGTGCGGGCGACGGATGCGGATGCGATTTTGGAAATGACCCCGGATCGACCTATCGCTTTGGAGGGAGCAAAGGACGACTGGATGGCCTCGGGAATGAACCTCTGGGTGGCTCGCAATCTGCTTGACCGGATGGGTGCTCGCCTGGAAGAAGATCGCCTGGGTTGGCGGGTGATTTTCCCTAGGTGCGCGCCATGAATCTCAAAAAATGGATGGCGCCGCTGATGGCGATCGTGGTGTTGGTGTCGGGGGCGGTCGCGATCCTCTCGTACCTCTCCGAGGATCCAGTGGCTCAAAGCTTGGTGATCTCTGAGGTGAGTGGAGATGTTTCCGTCGCGGGACGCGAAGGCTCGTCGGCTACGGTGGGCGTTGGTGCGCTGTTGGAGCCGGATCAACGGCTGATCACAGGGCCTGCTTCTCGAGCCGTGTTGTCTTTGGGCGAAGATACTCGAATTCGCCTGGGCTCTGACTCGACAGTTCAGGTTCGCGGGCACGACAGCACGGCGGTGACGTTGGAATTGGAAGATGGAGCGTTGCAAGCGACGGTTCGCCCCGGCTCCAGCGCCTTGCGTGTGGGAAGCCGCGGCCGGCAGATCTTGGCGACGGATGCGACCTTTGACATGGGAGTGGGGCCGGACGGCACCTTGGTGGTCGAGATGTCGGAAGGGAGCGCGGTTACCAGTGGCTTTGAAGGTATGAACGGTCCTTTGGCGCAGGGCAGCCGCACCACCGTGTCTCCCGACGGGCAGGCCTCCGTGACGCCGATCTCAGAAGAGCTGTTGCTCGCTGTACAATGGCCGACCGAGCGGCGCACCAAAGAGAAGGTCACCCAGGTGACGGGTACGACGGTGCCCGGGGCACAAGTCAATATCTACGCCGGAGAGCGCCTGATTCAGGTGATCGCCGACCATCATGGGATTTTTCAGGCGTCGCTTCCGTTGGAGGAAGGAGAAAACCCGCTTCGGGTGGAGGCGACCGATCCACTGGGGAGGGAAGCGACCGTTTCCGGGTGGACGGTGGAATTGGACCATCAAGGCCCCACATTTAGGGGTGGGGTGGACTACGAAAAAGGCGCGGCGCCCCTTTGATCCTATGGTGGGCCGCTGCCGCTTGGGCCGGGACCTTGTGGGTTGTACCCGAGCAAGGCGAGATCCACCCCTTGACTCCGACGATGCTGGAGGTCGCGGCGGTGGACAACTTGGGCGAGCCGATCGCACCGGAAGTCGCGGTATCTGCGGGAAAGCTTCGGATACACGATCGTGCGGAGACCCCAGGAGTGGTGGAAATGGAGTTTACTCCGCCCGCCCAACCCGGGGAGGTGCGGTTTTCGATGGTGGGGGTTGGCGACGCGACGGTGATGGTCACGCCGAATGAACCTTCTCGGCTGGTGGTACCGGGTCGAGTGGAGGCGGTATCCGGCGAGCGGGAGGTGGTCGTCCACGTGGACGGCGACCTGCCGATGAGCGCACTTCAATGGTCGCTTTCCGAAGGTGCCGTGATCTCGGTTGCCGAGGCCAGGGGAGGGTTGGACGTTCGGATCGCCTTGTCCGATGCGGTGAACCCGCGGTTGGTACCCGTGGCCTTCTGGGACGGACGACGGGACGAGCTTCCCGCATGGACGGTCATCCGCGTTCGAGGGCGTACTTCGGTCGACATTGAGACCGAGCCCGGGGCAAAGGTGTCCTTGGCGATAGGCAAGCGGGTTTACGGTCCCTTTGTCGCGGATTCCAAAGGCATGGTTCGCCCAGTATTGGAGCAGTATCCTGGGGAATCCAGTGCGCAAGTGACGTTGGTCGACGACCTTGGCAACGAAACCCGGACGACGCTCTCGTTGCCGCCGACGGGCCGCGGTGTATTGTTTGCATTTGCGGCCGGCAGTCTGCAGCCTTGGGCGTCGCCGCCGCCGGTGTACGCGCTGGTTCTGGGCCCCGATGGCGCGGCATGGGCTCAAGCGCCGCTGGAGTGCCAGACGGCGGCGGCCTCGGAGGTGCTCTTACTGCCGGTGTCGTCGGGGTTTTGGCAGGTGACGGCGGTGACGGCGCGAAGCGACCAGGACCTGCGCATTCGGTGTGGGGCAGGAGATCTTTCTTCAAACCTGCGTTTATCCGTGGATGCTCGTGTGCCAACGGCGATCGACGTGCGCGTTTGGCCGGCGGAGCTCTCCTCTGAATTTCCGATCGCTGAATTTCAAGCGACGCTTCAGAACTCCGTCGGAGATCGCCTTCCCCCCAAGGGCCTGAGCGTCCGGGCCACCCACGGCCAGCTCGTGTTTGATGATCTGGAAGGAGTGGTGGTTCGGGGTGAGTTTAACGCAAGCAAGGCCGTGGCCAGTGGCGAGGACCAGCTGTCCGCTCGGTATGACGCGCCACCTTCGGAGCTTGGAGTTCCGCACCAAGTGCAAGCTTTAGGCTGGCTGGATCGCGAAGGGGATGCAAGGCTGTCGGCAAGGGTTGTCGACGAGGTATCGCACCCGATCGTGGGAATGAACGTACATTTCTCCGTCGGAGAACGGCGGGTGGAGGCCGCCACCGGGGTCGATGGTTGGGCGGTTGCGCAGGTCGATGTCGAACCTGGGTTTACGCCGATGGTGTTGGTGGTGGGGGCCGATCAGCGTGTTGCCCGTGCACTCCTGATCCGGGATCAACGGCCGAAGTTGGGCCCGGGGACCGCAGATTTGGAGGTCATTCGCACGGTGCCGATTCGCACTGGTCGGGTGCAGCGCGTTGACCTGTTGGTCGAACCTGCGATTTTGTATACGGGCCCCCAGGCGATCGCGCGTGTGCGCGCCTATGTTCGCGACAGCAGCGGTGCGTTGATCGCGGATCCTCCGGAGTCGGCAGAGGTCAGTAAAGGAACGCTTGGACCCTGGGTTCCGGCGGAGGACGGTGGTTGGGTGGCTGAATATCAACCGCCGAATGGGGACACGGCCCACATGGTGGTCGTGAATGTTCGAGCTGAGTCCGCGTCTTCCAGCGCCACATTGCAATTGGAGCCCCGTCCCATTGATCGCAGCGCCATGTTTTCCGTCGGGGTGATGAGCAATTTTGGCGCGATCCTGTCGCCGTATGTCGCCGCGGATCTGGATTGGCGATCTCCGCTGCTTAAGCGGAAAATTCTGATTCGGTTTGGGCTTGCCTACTTTGGCGACCAGACCGAGATCGCGACGGGACTCGAGAGCGGCGCGCGCTTGCGAACGACGTTGTTCCCCATGAATCTTACGGCGATGGCGCGGACGGATCTCCGCGGAAATGGCCTCTGGGGCGGAATCGGCGTGGTGGTGGCGCCCTACATCAGCGAGGGGCGCTTTGGTTCCGATACCTATACGCAACTGCGGATTTATCCTCCTGGATTGCAGGTACTGGGGGGCGTTGGGCGCCGGTTGGGCGTAGGGGAGTTGGTGTTTGAGCTGCGGGGTGTTGCTTTGACCAGCACCGGCGGGGAATTTGGGTTCAGCGGCCCCGTGGGCGGGCTTGGCGCTGTGCTCGGCTACCGTGTGGTGTACTAATGGCGAATTTCCCGCGAGGCTCCTGGCTGAACGTGCGCTCGCCAAGGCCCGCGTCACGCGGCCCGGACTCTTTCATAGCCACTTGCGCCGGGCGGCGGCTATGATGCCGAAGAGGGGGCTTGATCCCGTGATCGTGTTCGGATGGCTTGCATTTGCGGCCTGCCGGTCGCCGATTCCGGATCCCGATCCGCGATCGGTCGAGCCGTCTTTCGGTTATAATGGTGACGATACGCTGATCACCGTGAGCGGACGGTATTTCTACCCGCAGATCGAGGTGGATGCCGCCAACAGCGGAGAAGCCCAGATCGACGATGGTTTTCGGGTTCAGCTTGCGGGCCCGTTGGCGACCTATGAGCTGTCAGGCGTGACCCTTCGCGACTATAGCCGGTTGGAAGCCGTGGTTCCGGAGGGATTCCAGCCGGGGCGTTACGATGTGATCGTGGAGACGCCCGCGGGACGAGAAGGGGCGTTAGCGGACGCGTTTACGGTGACCGATACGCGAGCGGACCACGTCGACGTCGAGGTGTCGGGGGGGATCACCTATTCGGTGACGGAGTCGGCGCAGCTGCACATACAGCTCCAAGATCGAGATGGTGAACCTGTTTTCGATGACCTGGAAATTGTGCTTACCGCTGAGGCGGATGACGGGTCCTTGGAGGTGGTCTTTTCGGAGGGGCTTGAGGATCAACAGGCGCTTTCCGGTGTTGTTGGTGTCCGCGGTAGGCTCGGGATCGATGGGTCTGCGTCCATTGAAATCGCCGCGCAAACCACCGATTTGGTGACGTTGGTGGTCGCTCCTGCCGAGGAGGAATCGACCATTGTGGAGGACTCCACCCGGATCGAATGGGTGTCTGGGGCGGCGAGTGCGACCCGGATCACGTTGCCTGAAAGCCCTTTTTTGGCGGTCGCCGGCGAGACCTTTCCGGTGCAGGTGGAGGTGGTGGACGACCTGGGAAATCCCGTGGATGCGACGGAAACCCTCCTACTTCGTGACGCCTGCCTCGGATGGCTGTCCACGCCCATGGAGGTCACCGGCGCGGCGATTGTGGAAGTGACACTGGAGGAGGCTTCCAGCCCGGCATGCCCAGAAAACGCTTTGGAGGTTGTGATCGGGCCGCCAGGAGAGTCCGACCCCTTTATGGTGGCGGCGGCGCCGGTGGACCACTTTGAAGTGGTAGCCTCTCCCCCGGTGGTGGTTGCCGGGGACTTGGTCAGCGCGTTTGTTACCCCTCTGGACGCTTTTGGAAATCCGGCGGCGTGGCTGGGCACCAACCTTTCGGTTTCGGATAGCGTCGGTGGCGTTGGGCCGGGTCAATTTCAATGTGTTGGCGTTACACCAATATTTTGCCAGGCGGTTGCGGTGGTGGCGGCGGACCAGGTGGCGCTGCATGTTGCAGGGGACGATGGTACTTTTGGGGACTCGGCCTTTTATGAGGTGATCCCGGGGGACCCCGTGTCCCTGGAAGTGGAGGTTCCGGACGACGTTCGCGCGGGCGAGCCGGTGACCGTTTCCTTTCTCCTGTTCGACGCGTGGGGAAATGAGGTCGATGTCGGCGAAATCCAATCCGCGCTGTGGGTGTTTGAAGATCAGAATGGGCCGGTGGAGTGTACCGATCCAGGTGAATCGAGCTTTGAGTGCGTGTTTACGTTTGCGGACGAGGGCAGCGTGCTGTCTGTGGATGCGGTTGGACTTGGGTTGAGCGCGGAATCGAGCGAGTTCGCGGTGGTGAACGGTCCGCTTTCCGCGGTTTCCGTGATCCCTGACCGAACGGATGTGCTGGCCGGGGAGGTCGTAGAGTTCACGCTTTTCGGAATCGATGAATGGGGAAACCCTTATCGAACTCACGATGATCCAACGGTTCAACTCAGCGACACAAGCGAGAGCCTGTCGGTGCCGGACCTGACCTTTGGGACCAACGGCCTAGCGACGGGTGAGGGAACATTTACGCGAGTTGGCGAAACTGTGGTTTCAGTTAGCCAAAATGGCGATGTGCTTGGCACCTCGGTCCCGATCCAGGTAGCCGCCGGCCCGGCTGACGAGTTGCGGTTGACCTTGGGCGAACCCTGGGTATGGGTGAACGTTCCAGTCGAAATTCACATACGCGCCGTCGACGAGTTTGGGAACGCAACGGATTTGGACGGGACGGGCGGGCTTTCCTCGGAAACCGGTGCCACCGTTGGCGCGAGCGTCACGCTGGTCAACGGCGAGGGAGTCGCTTCGGTGAGCTGGTCGGCTCCCGAGATCGACGAATATCTCGACGCCACGGTGAATGGAATTGGCGGTAGAACGGGGAGAATCGTAGTTGTCGATGACTGTCTCGACGGACCTGTCGTGGAGGTGGCGCCGGATCCAGTGGCCTGCCTGGACGAAACCGAAGGAACGGGCCCCGTTTCTCTAGACGTCACCGCAGCATCCGGGAGCTTGGTTTGGATCGCCGGCGCTGTGGGCGACACCCTCCACGCGGTTTCTGGGAGTTCACCGGTGGTTGTGTTTCCGACAGCGGTCGGACAAACTCATGTTTCCGTCCTTGGGGTGGACGCTGACGGTTGTGGGGCGGTGGCCAGCACGACCGCCTGGGTGGCGCCCAACGACGGCCGGCCGGCGGGACGGTTGGAGCTGGAGCTCTCGGCAGATACCATCGAAGCCGGTGTTGGAAGTACCTCGGTGGAAGTGCACGATCTCCGCGATTGCACGGGGGTGCTCGCCGTAGGCGCTGAGGTCGCGTTTCGGGCCGATCGTGGCGAACTCGTGGGTCTTGCACCGGGCGCTTTCGGGTTGGTGACGGAAGTTGAGGGCAACGGAGATGTTGCGATCGACTGGGGAAATGCGCAGGGGGGACCGGGCGCGCTTTGGGCGTGGTCTGAGGACGGAGCGGCGGGAGGCCGGGCCGAGGTGACGGTGACCGGAGATCTGTTGCGGCCGCACGTGTTGGCGCAGGATCCGGTCGGAACGGTGAGCGGAATGATCGATTCGGTGCTGTTGACCTTTGACGAACCCTTGCAGTTTTCGAGCGTTACCGCGGGGAACTTCTCAGTGACGGGACCCGTCCCGATCACGGTTGTGTCGGCCGATTTGGACGTTACCGGAACCGAAGTGCTGCTTACCCTTGGCGCTCCCGTGGACGCCGATGCCGGGGTGTACTCCGTAACGGCGTGGTCCAACCCCAGCTTGGCCGTTCGCGATGAGGCGGGAAACCGAATGGACGGTGCTTGGTTGGGTGCAGCTTCCTCCTATGTCGGCGCGTTTGGAGCCCTGCCGGACACGCGCGTGGCCGTATCCACATGCGCGGTTTCTCCGGTGTTGTTCCGCCCGGATGGAGCCGATGGGCCGGACCAGGAAGCGGACACAGTGGAATTTACGTTTGAAGCATCGGAAACGCCGGAGCGTTGGGTTCTGTCCGTGTGGGATACAGAACTTTCGCCCGTACGTGAGGCGGTGGTTCAGGGTGTCGGGATATCGGAGTCGTGGATTTGGGACGGGCGAGACCGCACCGGACGGGTGGTACCGGGCGGAAATTACATGTTGGAGGTGTCCGCGGAGGACGCCTCTGGAAACTTGGGTTTGCCGTGCACAGTACCGGTGACCGTAGAACACCGGTACGAGGAGTGACCATGGCGGAGCGTTCCACCTCCCTGCTTCCAAAACTTGAGGACCCCGCTTGGAACCACGCGGCGAGCTTGGCGGAGTTGGGGGTGTTGACGGCATCGCTGCTGCACGAGCTGCGGCAGCCATTGTTTGCGATCAAAGCGCATGCGCAACTGGGGCAGGTCGACAAAGGAACGGATCGATTTACCGCGATTTTGGAGCAGGTACAGCATGTCGAAGCGCTGATTCAGCACTATGGGTCCTTCGGTCGGAACGACGAACCTGAAACGGTGTTGAACCTCAACGATCCCATTGCCGGGGCGCTCCGAATGATGGAGTCGCGCCAACGCCGATCGCGGGTCGTATTGAATGCCGCACTGCTGCCGGACGTCCTGTTGATTCGCGGTCGCGACCTCGCGATACGGCAGATCGCCGTCAACCTGCTCCAGAACGCCTTTGACGCGCTGGAGGATGTGGGGGGTGGCGAAATTTGGGTGGCTACTGACCAAATTGGTGATGTGGTGCGGTTGGTGGTGGCCGACAATGGGCCCGGCGTTCCGGAGGACCTTCGCGACCGGCTGTTCGAGCCGTTTGTGACCACGAAACCGCACGATCGTGGGACGGGCCTGGGGTTGTTTATTGCGCGGAAGCTGGTGCACGAACTGCTGGGCACGCTGCGTTTGGTGTCGCCCGAGGTGGGCGGAGCGCGGTTTGAAATGACGTTTCCGCGGGTGGTAACGGCGATCTCTCCTTCTGACGTCGGGGACCTCGGCTTTAGGTAGGGGCTGCCGGACTAGTTTTCCGGCTCGTGAAACACGGGATCATCGTCTTTCAAGCCGTCGTCGAACTCGACCTTGCCGCCGTGGCCGGAAGCCCCCAGAAAGAACGCATGGTAGCTCGCGTATTCGTCCGACGGATCGAATTCGGCGGCCTTTTCGAAGTGTTGCTTGGATTCCGCGATCAGAGCGTGAAATTCTGCGGCATCGCCGAAGATCACATCATCCTCTTCCGCCTTTCGACGCAGGATTTCGGCGAGCGTCGCGTGCGCCAACCCGCGGATGATGTTCGCCGGGATCGCTTCGATCCAAGTACCGCTTCTTTCAAACTGTTCGATGGCTTCGCGAGCGTGATCCTCCGCTTCCGCAAGGCGCTCCGTGTCCAGGAGCAGGCGTGCCAATTCGAGATGAGGTTCCCCAAGGCGAGGCTCTTCTGAGATGAGGGTACGAAGCTCATCCTCGGCCACGTCGATTTTTCCGTCGTCTTTGGCCTGGAGCGCGGCGGTGAACCGCACCCCCAGTTGATCGAGCGCGCCGGCTTCGGGATCGACAAAATCGTCATCGTCAAAAGGACCGGACATACTACCTCACCGGATGATCGAAGGGGGTGTGTTGCTCGCGATGGGGGGCCGGATCGACCCGATTGCCCACTTCAAAGCGATCGAACTTGAACTTGCTGGCCAGATATGCCAGAACACGGGGTGCGAGAAAACGACGTGTCGGGGGAAATACCAGTAGGATCCCGGTGAGGTCGGTGAGCACGCCGGGGCAGATCAACAGGACGGCGCCCACCAGCACCAAAGCGCCTTCGGCCAACCGTTCTGCGGGAGGAAGCCCCTTTTGGAGGTCGGCGATCAAATCGCGCATGACTTGGGTGCCCTCCCGTTTGGCCATCCAACCGCCGAAAACGCCGGTGAGCAGAATCATGCCGACGGTGGCGAGCGGTCCAAAATAAGACCCAACCTCGATCAACAGGTAGGACTCGATCAACGGGATGATGGTAAACGCCAGTACCAATTTCCACATGGTGCGCGCCGCTCCGGGCACAAAGTAGACACATTGTGCGCCACGGACGAGGGGTTGTGGGTATTATTGTCGAGGGCGCGAATGGAGGTCGATGTGGGGTGGTGGATTGTGTTGCTCGCATGTGGAGATCCGGCAGATACGGGTGCGGACACGGACGACTCGGCGGCGGAAGTCTGCGTTGACGCGGCCGGAGTGTCCCATCCGATCGGTGACAGTTGGCCGGATACCGACGGTTGCAACACCTGTAGCTGCGACAGCGGGGACATCTCCTGCACCGATCTGGGCTGTATCGACACGGACACCTAGAGCGCCGCGGGCGGCCCGATTGCGCCGTCGCGAGGGCTTACTCCGCCGCTTTTACCGCCTGCCAACGGGCTTCCAACGTGGTTGGATCGCACGAGTGCACGTCCAGCCCATCGGCCTGCAGCGATGCTTCTACCGCGCGAAACCGACGTTCAAACTTGCCGGTGGCCTTGCGCAGGGCATCCTCAGCCGCCACGGGAAGAAAACGGCCGAGGTTGACGAGGCTGAACAGCAGATCACCGAACTCTTCGCCGATTTCTTCGGACCCCCCGCCCTGCAGAGCCCCCTCCAGTTCGGCCAGCTCCTCGTGGACTTTGGCGAGGACCGAAGTGCGATCCGGCCAATCGAATCCCACGGCCGAGGCTTTTTCAGAGATCCGGTGGGCTCGGAGCAGCGCCGGGAGTCCGCGGGGCACGCCGTCGAGCGCCGAGTCTTTGTTCGCACGTTCCTTGGCTTTTCGCGACTCCCATGCGGGAATATTCCCGTCCCCTGAGGTGTTGCCGTGGTCCGGATCGAAGACGTGCGGATGGCGC
>SXGR01210128.1_pt1 | contig 17962 bp, 11 predicted proteins | sample 3174711 | NCBI WGS metagenome assembly SXGR01 (sample SAMN11356860, study PRJNA531348) | freshwater metagenome | isolation source: freshwater sample F1-60 | place: China: Fuxian Lake, Yuxi | collected 2017-12-25
ACGCCGCCGGCGCCACGATCGACGAGCGCGAAGCCGACGCCACCGCGCGCGCCGAGCGACAGCAAGAGCATGGAGCTCGAGCCGAAGTTATGGGGCACGAGCGAGAGCGGCCCGCCGGTAGAGAAGCCAAGCCCGCCGCCGCAACAGCAGCGCGACGGCGGCGATTTCTCGGGCAACAAGGCGCCGTCCAAGATGAAGAAGATGAAATGAAGCGCGCGGTCGCGGCACCGAGCCCTCGACTTTCCCTCTTGCGCTGCGGTGCCGCGCACGGCGGTGCCGCGCTCTTCGGTACCGCGCTCTTCGGTACCGCGCTCCTCGGTACCGCGCTTGGCGGTGCCACGCTCGGCGCCTGCGCCGGCCCGCGGTCGGGCGAGGCTCCTCGGAGCGCCGGCGGCGTGAACCTCGGCGGCGCGGGGCGCGAGGGCGTGCGCGGAACGGAGCACGCAAAGGCGGCGCAGAGCTCGGGCACGGCGCTCGAGCGCTATTTCCCGCTCGTCGCGCGCAACGTGTATCAATACGACGTCGAGGGCGGCGACGGCGCGAGCGGCACGATGACCGTGCGCGCCGGCCGCAGCGACGCGACGCACGGCGAGCTTCACGTTCCGAGCGGCGTGCGGTCGTTCGAATACCGGGAGGACCGCGTCGTCGTCGCGACGGCGAGCGGAGTGTCGGCGACGGTGCTGGCGCTGCCGATCGCCGTCGGCAGCGAGTGGCGTGGCGAGCACGGGCGCGTCGTCGTCCGCGCGGTCGAGCTCTCGGTCGAGCTCCCCGCGGGCAGCCAAGCCGGCTGCATCGAGACGCTCGAGTCGCGCGGCGGGGACGTGCCCATCGCCATCGCGACGACCTATTGTCCGGGAGTCGGCATGGTGCGGCTCGAGGCGACGAGCGGCGAGCGGACCGAGCGCATCACGCTGCGGAGCTACGGTCCGCCCGTCGAGCTCGGTCCCGACGGCCTCAGCGTGACGCGCGAGCGGGAGGAGTGACGGGAGCGCGACGACTCGCGCCGGCGTCGTTGATCGCGCCGCGTGGCCGACTCGCGACCATGATAGAGATGACGACGATGCGCTCGGCTCCGAACAGCCGCTGGTGGGGGCTCGCCTTCTTCGCCGTCCCAGCATGCGCGCAGGTCCTCGCGCTCGACGAGTTCGCCGCGCTCGATGAGCTCGGCGAACCGGCGCCTGGTTGTGAGACCGTGGAGGATTGCGCCGCAGAGGTGCCCTTGTGCTTCGAGGCCACCTGCGACGACGGCAGCTGCGGCCGCATCGCGAGCACGCGCGGGGCAGAGTGCGACGACGGACGCGCCTGCGACGGAGCGGGCCAATGCCTCACGGCGCTCGGCGAAAAGTGCGATGCCGCGAGCGAGTGCCTCACGCCGAGCTGCGTCGACGGCGTGTGCTGCGATGCGCCATCTTGCGACGCCTGCTCCCAATGCGGCGGATCTGTGTGCGAGCCCCGCGCGGCCGGGAGCAAGCCCGACGACTGCAGCGGCGCCTGCGACGGCGACGGCGGCTGCGCTGTCGGAGGCCTCTCTTATGGCAAGATCTTCGGCGCGGCGGGGGATCAGCTATTTTTCGACCTCGCGCTGCTTCCCGACGGCGGTGCAGCGGCCGTCGGCATCTACTACGGGGCGCTCACTCTTGCTGGCAAACCGCTGCTTGAGGATGCCGCGGGCAACGTGCTCGTCGTGAAGCTCGACAAGGACGGCGAGGTCGAGTGGGCCTTTGGCGGTGGCAATCCTGTCTTGGATGACCGCGCGCACGGCGTGGCGGTCGCGAGCGATGGCACCATCGCGGTCGTTGGGACCACGACCGTGAATGGGTTGCCCAGTGGATTTCTCCGCACGTTCGCTCCGGATGGTGGCATGACGACCGACGCGGTCGGGCTTGCCGGCGTCCGCGACGCATACGATGTCGCGTGCGTCGGAGAAGACGTCCTGGTGAGCGGTTCCACCTCTTTGGGGCTGCCGTTCGTCACACGGTACACGCGTGCTGGGGTAGCCGTGAAGACGGCGGCCCTCGTGACCGACATCACCACCAATGGCAACGTGCGGCGGCTGAAGCTCGCGTCCGATGGCGGTGTGCTCCTCGCCGGCTCAGTGAGAGGGTTTCTTGCGATTGGCGACAATATGAACGCTACTGACCAGGACGCCTTCGTCGCGAAGCTCGACGCAGACCTCACCGGGCAGTGGCTCGTGCCCATTGCTTCGACCAGCGCAGACGCAGCGATCGACGTGGCCGAAGCGTCGAATGGCGACGTCGTAGTTGGCGGCCAGTACGCCGGCGACGTCCCCGCTCCCTTCAATCTCAAAGCCGGCACTTTTCCCAGCGGCTTCATCGTTCGCCTCTCTCCCAAGCAGCAGGTTTCACATGCCGTCGGGTTTGCGGGCACCGGCACGAGCTGGGTACACGGCGTCGACGTCGACGCGCACGGGAACATGATCGCGCTGGGCTATTTCAACGGCGAAGTGCCAGTTGGCGGTACCACACTGAAAGCGAGCGATCCTCCGAGCGGCGGCCCCCCATATGATGGGTTCGTGGCGAAGTCCTCGGCGAGCCCCATCCCCTTGGAGGACGCCCCCTTGTGGAGCCATGCGTTCGGTACCGCCGGTATTGACTATGTTTACGGTCTGGCCGTCGAGCCGGACTCGCTCGCGGTGCGGTTCGTCGGGACCGCCAGCACCGCCGCCGCCATCGCCGGCGTGAGCTTCACCGGCACCGATCCGGACCGCGGCGCCCTCATCGCCCGGCTCGCGCCGTAGCGCGCGGCCCAGTCGAGCACACGACGTGCTCGTAGCTCGGCGCTTGCGCGGGATCATCGGCCTCGGCGCGGCCCCGGGGACGCCATTTTCGGCGGCCCCCAGAAAACGGGGGACAAGGGCTCCGTTCTTGTGTGGAATCGTTGCGAAGCGGCCCAGCGCCGCGCCGCTCTGGGAGATCGCCACATGAAGACGAATCGCGACTGGTTGGTTCTTGCCGCCTGGCTTCCGCTTGCAACGCTCGTGTTCGGCTGTGCCGAAGAGCGCGAGCCCATCAACCGCGTGCAGGCGAACGCGCTGGCGAAGAGCTTCTACGTCGGCGAGGTCGGCAATCCCTCGGACGATCCCGAGTTCTACACGGCGGCGACGGTCATCGACGTGCCCTACGGCGCCGATCAGGGCTCGGTGTTCCCCGGGCTCGTCGGCAGCCTCTTTCGCATCAAGTGGGAGGTCACGGAGGACTACCTCAACGCGCGTCTCACCTACGAGAACATCGACGGCGTCGACGGGCACGGCGCGCGCAAGACGAACAACGGCAAGGTCATCGCCTCGTACTCGATCGTCGGGCACTTCGACATTCGCCACGGGTACAACCCCTCGACCGGCGAAGAGAACAACGTCATCGAGGAGAACACGAGCGATCGGCCCTGGTACGAGCGGGAGTATTTTCGCGTCGACTGGTCGACGAACCACATCGCCACCTCGCAGCTCTGGGATCCGCTGTCGGACGACGGCTTCGACGTCGAGCCGCTCGCTTACTACATCAGCGAGCCGAGCCACCCCGACGCGCCGCACTTCGAGGTGCCCGAGGGGTACTTCGACGTCACGAACAAGGTCTACCTGAAGCCGAAGACGCTCGACCTCGGCGGCGGCCCCGTGCCGGCGTGCTTCTACTACGGCCACGTCGTGGCGGGCGCGACCTACCCGTGGGGCAACTGCGAGAACAGCGAGATCACCGTGCGCTACTCCTACAAGCGCATCGCCCAAGAAGGCCAGCCCGGCTTCAGCGACTACGAGCCGATCGACTGGGACGGCTCGCGCATGAACGCCTTCGGCGTGTTCACCCGAGAGCGCCTCGGCTGGGATCGCTCCTATGGCATCGTCGACGAAAAATGGCGCCGCTTCGCGCAGCGCTACAACATCTGGTCGAAGAGCCACACGGAGCGCGCGTGTGCGCTGCCCGAGACGACCGCGACCGGCTGCGATCCGAACCGCGACACGGGTGACTTGAACTGCGACGGGCAGCCCGATCCGATCCCGGGCGCGGAGGGCACGGTCTACGGACCAAACGGCACCGACGACGAGTGCGAGGATGGCGAGAGCTGGGGCAGCAAATGCGACGCCCTGGTCGGCAAATGCACGGTGCCGTACAGCAAGCGCGCCACGCGACCGGTGCCCTGGTACTACACGCTGAGCGCCGGCGATCAGCCCATCTTCGAGGCCACGGAGTTCGCGACGTGGCAGTGGGACGCCGCGATGCGCCTCGCGGTGCAGTCCGCGCGCTACGCCGAGTGCGTGCGCACGGGCACGGCCTCGCTCGTCGGCACGGCGCACGCTGCCAAGTTCGTCGACTCGAGCATGTCGACGTTCGACGCGGTGCGCGACGTGTGCGCCGGCGTCTACCCGATCGACCAGTCGTACGACGACGCCGAGCTCGATCGCGTGCGCGACGTGAACATGTGCGTCGGGCTCGGCGGCTCTCGTGCCGAGTGCACCCAAGGGCTCGCGCCCGAGGCCGTCGGCGCGATGGAGCCCATGGTGGTCCTGTGCAACAACCCCGTGGCGAAAGGCGACCACCCCGCTTGCGGCAAGGTCGATCTGGTCGCGCGCCCCGGCGACATCCGTTACCACCAGGTCAACGTCTGGCCGACACGCCAGTCTTCGTCGCCGTGGGGCTACGGTCCGTCGCTCTCCGATCCGCTCTCGGGCGAGATCGTCTCCGCCGTCATCAACGTCTACAACGCGGTCACCGACGCGGCGGCGCAGGGCTACCTCGACCAGATCCGCTGGATGAACGGCGAGCTCGACGCCGGAGACATCACGAGCGGAAAGCACGTCCACGACTGGGTCCAGGCGACCGAGTACTCGAAGGCTCAAATGGGCCCGCTCATGTCGCGCGAGGACCTGGCCAATCGCCTGCGGGGCCTCGCCGGCTCTGACGCCGCGAGCGTCGATGCGGCGAAGCTCGATCCCACGCTCGTCGACAAGTTCGCCAAGATGGCGCGCGACCTCGACCGCGAGGTGCTCCCGCCCGGCGTCATCCCCGAGGACCGCTCGGTGTTCGAGCAGCGCATCGCGCAGGCGAAAGAGTCCGGCGTCGAGGCCGAGCTGATGAACCCGATGTGGCTGCAAATGGCGGGCGTCGACCCCGACCTTGCCGGGGACGTGCAGCTCGACATGGCCTCTCCGCTGCGCGGCATGAGCTCGCGCCAGCTCTTGAAGGCGTACGACGACGCCCAGGCGCGCCTCGCCGAGCGCGGACAATGCATCCTTGGCGCGCCCGAGCCGACAGGGATCCCCGCCGTCGCCAAGATGATGGCGGCGAAGTTTCCGTTCGATCCGGCGGCCGGCGCGATTGCCAATCAGGACCGCCTCAGCCGGATGTGGGACTACCTGCGGTTCAAGATGCACTACACGGTCATCTTGCACGAGATGGGGCACACGATCGGCCTGCGCCACAACTTCGTGAGCTCGTACGACAAGTACAACTACAAGACCCAGTATTGGCAGTTACGGACCGACAGCGGCAAGGTGAAGAAGATCTGCGATGGCCCGCAGTCGGACGGCGCAGATTGCATCGGTCCTCGCTACTACGATCCGCTGACCGAGGACGAGGTCGACAACTCGGTCTGGACCTGGATGAACACGACCGTGATGGACTACGCGGGTGACCTCACCCAGGACATGCTCGGCCTCGGCGTCTACGACCTCGCGGCGGCCCGCATGTTCTACGGCGACGTCGTCGACGTGCGCTCCGACATTGCGCTGCCTCCGAACGGCGCCGCGGCCTCCACCGAGGACGAGCGGCGCGCCGAAGCGGTCGAGAGCATGGTGGATTACCCCGGCTACCTGTTCGGGCAGATCGTCAATTGCCCGCAGGGCGCCGGCAAGTGCTCGCTCTCGGCGAGCAACGGCCTGATTGGCCACTATTCGTTCTACAACGAGGCCTTCAAGCTGGTGCAGCCCGAGCGCTGCGTACCCGTGACGCCCGAGGCGCCGTCGTGGTGGGACGACGCGAAGTGGGGGGCCTGGGACGCGGTCTGGGACGGCCAGATCGTTCACAACGAGCGCTGCACTCGCCCGGAGATCGATTTCGTCGAGTGGGACGAGATGGTGCCCGACAACATCGTCGTCGACTTCGACGACGCCGACTACTTCACTCCCCGCCGGGCGAGCGACCCCCTCGGCCGGCCGCGCGTCCCGTACGGCTTCCTCACGGACAATCAGGCGGACGGCTGGACGCCCTCGGCCTATCGGCACGACAACGGCGCCGACATGTACGAAGAGCTCGTCTTTCACTCGAACCTCTACGAAAATCGGCACATCTTCGACAATTTCCGGAACGGTCGCGTCAACTTCACGGTCTACGGGGCCTACCAGCGGGCGCTTGGGCGCTACCACGTGAAGGTTCAAAACCTCACGCAGGGCTTCGCGTACGCGGTGGACTACATCTTGCGGGAGTTCGCGAAGAACGTTGGCGTGCCGTTCGCCGACGTGGTCGCCGCGAACACCGGCGAGGGGAGCTTTCTCTACGATCATGCCGTCGCCGCCGCGATCGGCTTCGACCACTTCACGCGCGTGATGACCCGCCCGCACCGCGGTCCCCACTTCTGCGAGGGGCAGCTCTTCTGCGATCCGAAGGGCAACCGCGTCTTGCGGCCAGCGGAGGACGAGATCGGCGGCATTCCGCAAGGCAACGTGCTCGCGGGCAATATCCCCAACGGCAACATGATCGCCGGCGATTCGGTCGCGTACGGCGGCCGCCCGATCAACAACGACTTTCAGTATGCCCACGGCCACTGGACGTTCAATTATCTGAACCAGGCGGGCTCGTACTACGAGAAGACGTTCGCCGTGCAGTCGATGCTCGAGGCGTCGTACGGGGCCATCAACTTCTTCCGCTTCGACGGGCTCGACGCGCGCTTCCGACACGTCAACTACGGCGATCTGTTCCCCGAGGGCATGCGCCGCTTTCTCGGCGTGGCGCTCACCGAGGATGCCCAGTTGCTGGGCGCGCGCGTGACCTCGACGGCGCAGGGGCTGCCGAAATTCGCCGAGCTCGAGGACGCTCCCGGCGGCGCGAAGTACCCGGCCGATCCGATGGCGTGGGTGTCCTTCGTTCCCGACAGCGGACCGGTCGCGTGCGCGCCGGTCGACGGCGTGCTCTCGTGCGTCGACACGCTCGGCTCGCCGATTGGCAATCAGGCGGGCGCGGAGGATAAGGCCTGGTTCGTAGATCCGCAGCTCGGCTACGAGGTGCAGAAGTTCATCGTGTTCTGGTACTTCGTGTACCAGCCGGCGAGCGAGATGCTCGACTGGGTCGACCTGCTGCGGGTGTACCGGCTCGGCACCGACACCGACCCGGCCTATCTCCCCGGGCAGCGCATCGAGTGGGTCGATCCCGAGAGCGGGCTTCGCTACATCGCCAAGCGGTTCGGCGACGAGACCATCTTCGGCAAGGTGTGCGACAAGGGGATCGCGGCCAAGATGATCCACTGGGCCAACGAGCTCACCCAAGAGGTCTACGAGCTCGACAAGAACGAGCCGTTCGATCCGGAGACGGGGGCCGCCAACGTCGTGTTCGAGAACGATCTCCCCAAGGTGAAGGGCGGCAGCAAGGATGACAACCCGAAGTGGCAGCAGCTGAGGCGCTACCGCGGGCTCATCGACTTCACGCGCGATACTGCGGCCAAGCTCGGCTTCCCCGAGCCTGCATTGCAGATCATCTCGCCGTGAGGCGCGCATGCCGCGGGGGCCGGTGCCGCTGCCGGTTCTCGCGGCGCCGGTCGGGCGAGCGAGAGCGCGTGGCGTCTCCGCGCCCGCCCGTGTCTGGCGGCTATGCGTCCGCGCTGCCGAACACGTCGACGAGGCGGTAGGGCGCGCAGTCGAAGTGAAAGTGGTTGTGGTGCCCGGGATACGACGGGCCGAGGACGACGCGGAAGAGGTCAGGCCGGGCGATGACTCTCCGCGCGAGGTCGCGCAAGAAGGCCGACTCGGGGGAGCGCCTCGCGTCGAGCTTGAAGTGACGATCGAGGCGCACCGCGAAGGCGCCCAGGTGGCGGCGATCGAGCTTCGGCGAGGTGGTGCCCGCCGCGTCCGCGCTCGGCGGTAGAGGCGCGAAGTCGAAGCCCGCGACGTCGATGGCGTTGCCGAGGCCGTGCTCACTCACGAGCTCGGGGTAGCCGCCGATCCGCCGGCAGTTGAAGGTGCCGAGCTGCACGAGCTTCGTGGGCTTGCGACCGAAGTGGCTCACTGCAACCTCGGCCGCGAGCGCCTCGAAGGCGACGAGGCGGAGGCGAAACGCGGGGTGGACGACCGCGGCGCCGTCGTAGCGGATGGCCGCGCCGCGGTGGGTCACGAGGTCGACCTTGGGGCACACGAGCTCACCGTGGCGCGGCACGCTGCGGCTCACCTCGTCGAGCTCGTAGGCGTCTTCGTCGCTCGGCGGCGCCCCATGCGCCTCTTTTGGGACGACGGCGCAAGCGGCGAGGGCGAGCAGCGTGCGGCGGCGCATCACGCAAGCATGGCCGGGAGCGCGCCGCGAAGCCTAGCGTCGAGCACGGTCTTGGTGGGGCGGTGAGCCTTGCCCGTGCTGCTGGCGGCTACGGCTCGACGTGGCTCGCGGCGAACATGTCGGCGGCGGCAGTCTTCATGCGGCCCGCGTTGATTCCAGTAAAGAGCGAGTGGCGCACGAGCGGCCTATTGGCGAGCGACGCGTCGAGCTTGGCGCCGTCCTTCTCGATGCGGTAGCCCACGTCGGCGATGCCGGTGCCGGGCTTGGTCGACACGAGCACGACGTCGTAGCCCTTCTCGGTGTTCGTGTCGTAGTAGGTCCACGCCACGCCGTTGCGCTGGAAGTAGGCAAACTCGGCATCGAACTTTCCGTCGCGGAGGGTCTTCGGGATGTTGAGTTTTTCGCGCGGTGCGAAGAGGCCGCTGTTGGCGTCGAGGTCGACGAGGTACCCGTCGGAGCCCTGCCCGTAGACGGCGATCACGGTCTTTGCGGGCATGCCCTTCACGACGATGAAGTCGAAGCCCGCGCCGCGGTGATCGTCGACGGGGTGCGGGAAGGTGCCGATCCCTTCGTCGGCGGCGGAGATGATCGGGAGCAGACCATTGGGGATCATCGAGCGGATGGTGTCCCGCTGATGCGTCCCGGTGAGGAGCGTCGGGCGCACGAGCTTGCGGCCGACGTGCTCTGGGGCCGCGGTCTGCGCGCCGGCGGCGTCGAGCTTCCACGCCTCGAGCGCGACGTAGACGCGTGAGCCGGGCGCATGGAGCGCGAGATCGAAGCGGCGATCGTCGTCGGTGTCGTAGAAGGCCCAGAGGTGCTGGCCCCGCGTCACGAGCGTGATCTCGGGATCGAGCGCGCCGGCCTTGAGCTTGTCGAGGCCGAAGAAAATGCTGCCGCCCTCGACCGTGACGTTCTGATCGCCGTCGATGAGCAAGCGGCTCGAGAACGGGCTCGAGACGTCGGCGGCGTCGAAGCGCCCGTCGGCGTTGAGGTCCTTCGCGACGGCCGAGCCGACGCGCCCGATGGCCTCGGGGAGCGCCGCGGTCTGCGTCTCGGGGGCGTCGGTGAAGTGCGGCGGGAATGCGGCGCGAGCGACCGCGGCGAAGCGCGCGTGCATCGCCGGATTGGCCATCAGCGCGGGGCGAAAGTCCGGCTCGCCCGCGTGCTCGCCCTTGCGGGTGAGGCGCCCCTCGGCGTCGATGTCGTAGCCGATCTCCGTGCGGCCGCTCATGCCCTCGTCGAGCATGAGCTTGTCCATGCGCCCGTCGTCGTCGCTGTCGTAAAAGACGAGGAGCTCGTCCTCGAGCTGCAGGTAGATCGCCTCGGCGTCAAAATCGCGCTTCTGGAAGACCTCGGCGAGGTCGGGCAGCTCGGCCTTGCCCGCGAAGCTGTTCTGATCGGCGTCGATGAACGCCGCGGCGCTCTGCGATGGGCAAAACGCGCAGGCCTTGCGGCCTCGCATCAGGAGCACGTCGACGCGCCCGTCGAGATCGGCGTCCTCCCACGCGAGCTCTGCGCCGCCCTCTTGCCACGCGTCAGGAACGAGCGGGATCGGCGCGGTCGGGCGCTTCTCGAGGAAGCCGCGCAGCTCGTCGAGGTGGACGTGAAAGCTCAAGTTGCCGCCGGTCTTGAAGTCGCGGCGCGTGAAGACGTTGAGGCCGATGAGCTCGCCCTGGCTGTTGACGAGCGGGCCGCCGCTGTCGCCCGGGAGGATGTTGCACGTCGACTGAATGACCATGCCAAGGCTCGCTTGGTCGAGCTGGCGCTGAAAGTCGGTGCGCGCCGTCTTGCCCGCGTCGGTCTCGTCGAAGCTCGCGAGCATGGCGAGCTGCTCGGAGAGCTTGCCGAGCGCCGACACCTCGCCGCTCTTGAGGGCCCACAGCATGCCGGCGCCCGCGTGGCCGAGCGCGACGACGGCGTCTCCTGGCGTGGGCTTCGTCGCCGAGACGTTGATGCTGGGCAGGTCAGCGGGCGGCTCGTCGAGCTTGAGCAGGGCAATGTCGCGGAGCTTGTCGGCCTTGTACACGGTGGCCGCGTACTCCTTCTCGGTCCGCTCCATCGCGCCCCGCTCCTTCGACATCGAGCCGAGCAGCACCGTGGCCTTCGGCACGAAGTCCTCGCGCTTGCCAGCATCGATGACGTGGTGGTTCGTGAGCACCCAGCCCTTCGAGTCGATGATGATGCCGCTCCCGAGGCCGCCCCCGACGCGCACGATCACGGTCGCGGGCGCGACCACTTTGTAAATCTCCGCGGATGTCTTTGGCACTTCCGCGCTCTGGGCATGCGTGTCGAGCGTGTCGGCGGCGATGGCGGTGCGCTCGCGGCGATCGAGGAGCTTGAGGCTCCCGACCCGCTTGCTCCCTTTCTTCAGGGCGTCCCCGGCGAGCGGTGCGTCGGGCTCAGCGGACGCCGATGCGGTGGCGGCTGTGGTGAGCGTGGGCGTGATCGGCGCCGGCGCCGAGCCACAGGCCAAGAGGAACCAGGCGCCTGCGGTGAGGATGAGTCGCTGCATTACCGTGCCTCCATGCGAGAGCGGTCACGGTAACATGCCTGCCGCACATGAAAGACGGCGAAGCGGCAGTGGCGCCTGGCGGTGGGAGTTCGCCGCAGCGGCGCGACGAGGGCCGGCGCACAGGAGACTTTGGTCAAGGCGAGCACTGTGACCTTCGCGGCGAGCTCTGTGACCTTCGCGGCGAGCGCTTGCGAGCGGTCGCGCGCGAGACCCGGGAGCTCTGGGGAGACGGGCGCTCGGAGGACGACTACTTTGCTTATCTCGAGGCACAGCGGGAGCGCGGAGGCGGGCGCGTCGTGCACCTCGGGCTCATGGAGGGCGGCCGTGCGCTCGCGTCGCTCAAGCGCTATTCGTTGAGGCTCGCGTCGAACCGCGGGAGCGTGCGGGGGCTCGGGCTCGGCGCGGTCTTCACTTCGCCCGCCGTGCGTCGACGAGGGCTCGCCGAGCGGCTCATCTCGCGCGTTCTCGACGAGGCGCAGAGGTCGGGAGCCGCGTGCGCCGTGCTCTTCTCCGACATCGAGCCCGACTACTACGAGCGGCTCGGATTTCGGCGCCAGGAGTCTACGACCTGGTCCGCGAGCACGGCTGACTTGCCGGGCGAAGGCGCGCTCGCCCTGCGCGTGCCAGCGAGCGACGACGAGCTCGTGGGGGTGCACCAGCGCTGCATGCTGAGGAGCCCCGTATTTCGTCCTTGGCGCGATGGGGAGGCGCAGCGGTTCGGCGAGTGGAAGAACGGTCCCTATGCGGCGCGGCTGCTCTTCGAGGGCGAGGTGCCTCGCGGCTACGCGCTCGTCGCGCGCGCGGGGGAGACCTTGTGGCTCGGAGACGTCGCGACCGATGGCGTGCCCAGCGCCGTGCTCTTCGCCACCTTGCGGGCGCTCGGGCGGCAGGCGTCGGCGCAGCGGGTCGCGGGGTGGCTCTACGCGGACGACGTGGCGGGCGGTCCGTTCGTCGCTTCGCCGCGCCGTGAGTGCGTGCCGATGGTGCGCTGGCTCGACCCCTCGCTCGGGGACGCGCGCGCGCATTTTGCGCCCATGGATCACTTCTGACTGGGCACTTCCAAGTGGCAACTCTGACTGGGCACTTCCAAGTGGCAATTCTGACTTGGCACTTCCAAGTGGCAACTCTGACTGGGCACCTCCAAGTGGCAACTCTGACTTGGCACTTCCAAGTGGCAACTCTGACTGGGCACCTCCAAGTGGCAACTCTGGTCTGCGCCGCATGAGCGAAGACGCACCGACCGTGCTGCTCGTGGCGCCGGCGACGAGCTATCGCATCGAGGCGTTCGTGCGTGCGGCCGCGCGCATCGGCGTGACGATGGTGATCGCGACGGACGTCCCGGCGGCGTCGGGTAGCTTCGGACTGCCCGTGCACCGCGTCAGCTTCACGGACGCGGAGGCCTCGCTCGCGGCGCTCGGTGCGGTCCGCTTCGACGGCGTCGTCGCCGTGGACGAGCGAAGCGCGTGGCTCGCGGCGAGGTTCGCGGAGGCCGGCGTCGTGCGTGGCGCGTTCCACTCGGCGAGCGGCGTCCTCGCGGCCCGCGACAAACGGAAGATGCGCGCGGCGCTCCTCGCTGCGGGCGTGAGCGTGCCAAGGTTCGCGGTGCTGGCCGCGGGGGCACAGGTCCACGCGCTCGGTGTCGAGCTGCCGGGGGTGGTGAAGCCGTCGATGCTGTCCGGCAGCCAGTGGGTGATCCGCGCCAACGACGCGACGGAGCTCGACCACGCCGCCGCGCGCACGCGTGCCATCCTCGCGCGGCACGACAGCCCGCTCTGCGCCGAGCCGGGGTTCTTCGAGCTCTTGCTCGAGAGCTACGTCGACGGCGAGGAGGTGGCGGTCGAGGGGCTCATGCGCGCGGGCGAGCTCGAGCTCCTCGCGGTGTTCGACAAGCCCGACCCGCTGTGCGGGCCGTACTTCGAGGAGACGCTCTACATCGCGCCGAGCCGCAAATCGCGCGAAGTCGTCGCGAGCGTCGTCGCTACCGCGGTCGCCGCGGCGCGTGCGCTCGGCCTGTGCGACGGTCCGATCCACGCCGAGCTGCGGGTCGGGGAACGCGGGCCGGTCTTGATCGAGATCGCCGCGCGGTCCATCGGCGGGCTCTGCTCGCGCGCGCTCAGCCACCTCGTCGGCTCGCTCGAGGAGCGCCTGCTTCGGGGCGCGGCCGGGCTGCCGCTCGAGCCCCTGCGCCGCGAGCCGCCCGCGATCGGGGTGATGATGATCCCGGTGCCGAGGAGCGGAGTCCTCTGCGCGGTGTCGGGCGTCGAGGAGGCGTGCCGCGTGCCGGGCGTCGACGCCGTCACGATGACCGTGGCCGTCGGGGAGTCGGTGCGCACGCTGCCCGAGGGGAATAGCTATTTCGGGTTCGTCTTCGCGCACGCGAGCGAGCCGGGCGCCGTCGAGCAGGCGCTGCGAGAGGCCCACGCGGCGCTGCGGTTCTCCCTGACGCCGCTCTTGCCACTGGTCAATTGAGGCAGGAGCCCATGGCTCCCTCACCGCGCGGACTCGGCCTCACTGCGCGCAGCGAAATCCGGTGTGCATGAAGCGTAGCTCGGGGCCGTAGCTGTAGCGATTCGAGATGCGAAGACTGTTCACGTCGCTCTCGACCTCGTCGGCCCAGCCTCCGCCCTTCACGACGCGGTAAATGCCAGTCTCGGGGCCGGGCGGATTCTCGTCGGGACTATGGCGATAATAGTCGTCGCCATACCAATCGCTGACCCACTCCCACACGTTGCCGGTCATGTCGAGGGCGCCCGAGCGCGCGCGCCCGGCGGGTTTGGAGCCCACGGGCCAGGTGCCGTCGCGGCCGCAGCCATAGCCGCCCTCGCGCATCACGGTGCGCCCGCAGCCCGGCGGCTCGTTGCCCCACGGGTAGACGCTCGGCACGACGCCGCGCGCCGCCTTTTCCCACTCGGCCTCGGTCGGCAGGCGCTTCTCGAGCGACGCGCAATAGGCGCTCGCCTGGTAGTGGCTGACGCAGTTCATGGGGTGGTCGTCGCGGCCCGAGCGCGGGTAATTGCAATACTCGGACGGCGACGTCGCGAGCACCGTGCTGCTGTTGCTCCCCGCCCCTGGCCCGAGCGACGTGTCCTGGGTGTTCGTGTGGCTGCCGACCTCCTCGGCGTCGCACGCGCCGAGCTCGACGCAGCGGCGGTAGTCGGCGACGGTGATCTCCAGGCGATCGATCGCGAACGCGTCGATGTGGATGGCGGGGCTCGGCGTCTCGTTGGCGTAGCAATTCGGGTCGGCTACGGAGCAGCCGCGCGGAAACGGGCCGCCGGGGACGAGGACCATTCCCGGAGGCGCGACCGCGGGCTCCGGCGCCTCGTCGCGGAGGGGGAGCGGAAGGGCGGTGGCCTCGGGAATGAGCACCTCTGGGATGTCGCTCCCGTGGCCCGCCGTGCCCGGGGGAACGCAGCCGGGGAGGGCGATGAAGAGCGCCAGCGTGCCGCCGTGCCAAAGGTTGCTGTTTGCCATTGGGGGACTGGCCCTGGTCGAGCCTCTAGCCGCGCCCGGTCGAGGCTCTGACCGAGGCCCTAGCCGCGCCCGGTCGAGCATACTCCCTGCGAGTCACAGGAGGCGATCGCGCGGACGAGGCGCTGAGGCGGCTCGGCGCAGCAGAACCACGACTCGCTCAGGCGCGGCACGAAGCGTCGGGTGAGGCTCACGGCGGGGGCGGTGCGGCCCGCTTTCTGGTAGGCGAGCTCGCGGATCGCGAGGAACGTGCCGCCTGCGTCCTCGTCGGCGCGAGCTTCGCAGAGGCGCGCGACTTCGCGATGCAGCGCGTCCATGCGCGGATCGGGGTGCGACCAGCGGTGCCCGAAGTCCTCGAGCACCAGCTCCCCGAGCCAGGGGCGCGACTCGGCGCCCGCGAGCATCGCCGAGCCCGGCGGCACGAGCAGGCGAATCGAGAGCTGCACGGGATCCACCGCGTCGACGAGCTCTTCGCGCGCGATCCAGTCGCACAGCTCGACGTAGTCCTCGAGCGTCGCGAACGGCGTGAACGGCATGAGTGACGGGCGCATGGCGACGCCGGCGTCCTGGCAGATCGCGAGCGCCTCGGCGACGTCCGCGCGCGTATGGCCTTTGTCGAGCCGGCGCAGGACCTCGTCGCTCAGGGACTCGACCGCGGAGATGACGAAGGCGCAGCCAAGGCGCGCGAGCTTCGGCACACTGGCGCGCTCGCGCAGGAGATGCTCGACCTTGATCGTCACGTCGAAGCTGAGCTCGGGGTGGCGCGCGTGCAGCGTCTCGAGGATCGCGAGCCCGTGCTTCGGGCCATTGAAGAAATCGGGATCGCCGAAGGTCAGGTGCTCGGCGCCCTCTCGGACCTGCTGCTCGGCGTCGGCGAGCACGACGTCGCGCGGCACGGCGAAGAACCTGCCTTGATAGACCGGAGTTATCGGGCAGTGGCGGCACGTGTGCAAGCAACCGCGCGTGGCCTCGACGTAGCCGACGCGGCGCGTTTGCCCGGGGCTCGGCCCGAGCAGCTTCGCGTACCGCGCGGGAGGCGCGAGGCGGTCGCGGCGCGGGACCATGAAGGGCAGCTTCCGCAGCGTGGTGGGCGCGACGAGCCCGCCGTCGAGGGATCCGACGTCGGTGACGACGCCCTCGATCGCGAAGGATCGCGGCGGACGGTCCGCGGCGAGTCTCCCGTCGCTTGTCGCGTCGTGCGCGAGCTGGCGCGCGAGCTCGACCAGCGCCACCTCGAACTCGCCGCCGATGACCGAGTCCGCGTGCGCCTCGAGCAGGTAGCGCGCGTTGAGCGAAGCGTAGAGCCCGAACATCGTAAGGTGCGCGGTGGGCGCGACGCGCCGAACGCGGCGAGCGACCTCGACGCCGAGGCGAAGGGCCGTGTGCATCGGCACGCTGATGGCGACGAGCCGCGCGCGCGCGAGCGCCGTGTCGTCGAGCTCGGCGACCGCGGTGTCCACGCCGTCGACGCCGAAACCCGCGGCCTCGAGCTGCGCCCACGGCGAGGCCACGTTGAAGGGCTGCCGGCCAAGCTCGTAGGTGCTGACGAGCAGGACCGCTCCGGGCGCGGCCCAGGCGTCGGGCGCGGCGCTCGTCACTTGCTCTTCTTCGCGACGAAATCCGGCGGAAGCTGCGAGCCCTCGCCCCAGAAATACTTCTCGAGCTCGGTGAGCCACGCCTTCTGTCCCGCCTCCGACATGAGATCGAGCCGGTACTCGTTGACGAGCATCTTCGAGTGCTCGAGCCACATGCGCCACGCCTCTCTCGAGATGTTGTCGTAGATGCGCTGACCGAGCTCGCCCTTGAGCGGCGGCTTCGGAAGGCTCTCCATGGTCTTGCCGAACTTGACGCAGTTCACCATGCGCGCGTCTGGCGCCGGCGGCGGCGCGCTCGCGGCGTGGGTGTGCCCGCAGCTCGTGGCCTTTTCGTTGCCGCCCGGGGTGTCGTCGCTGCTCGTCATCGCCGCCAGCCTAGTGTGGCGAATCACGAGAATCGCCACCTATTTCGACACAGCGCCCATGAGTCAAACTGAGCCTCAACGTGGGCGCGGCGCGCAACCAAAGCCCGGCGTGCGGCGCGCAACGACAGCCCGGCGCGCGGCGCGTGATGGTAGGGTGCCGAGCGAGTAGAGCGGTGCAGGGCGTCGAGGCTCGCAAACACGCACGTGCGACGGCGAAGATCCGCGTCGACTACCATTACAAGAACACGATCGGCGTCGGCCATACGACGGACATCAGTGAAGGCGGGCTTTTCTTGCACTGCGAGCCGGTCCCCGCGGTGGGTACGCGCATCTACCTCAAGATCTGCGTGCCCGACGAGCCGGAGCCGCTGAAGGTCATCGGCCGCGTGATGCGCGTGGTCGAGCGCGGGCCAAGGGAGAGCGGCGCGGGCGTGCACTTCGAGGTGGCCTATTCCCGCATCCGTGGCTCGCTCGGCGAGTTCATGGATGCGTTGCTCGCGGACGAGGGCGGCGAACGCTTGAGCCAGCACGAGGGCTCCATGCGCCGCTCGATGTACGGCGCGGCGGTGCCCCCCGGTCCAGAGCGCGAAGACGACGACGGCCGCGGCGAGGGGACGGGGCGCGTCGTGATGCTGGTCGCGTTGCTCGCGCTCGTCGTCGCGGCGAGCTATGGGCTCGCGACCCTGCTCGGGGGGCGTGGGGTCTAGGGCCTGTCCCCATGTTCGGACCGAGCATGCGAAGCGAATAAGGGCTTCAGGCGCTTACGCGACGAGTGGAGCTTGCTGGTGCAAGTGACCGCGGAGCGGAAGTGCATGAAGTTCTTCGGCGCAAGCAGGCGACGGGAGAAAATGGGGACAGGCCCTAGTAGGGTGCCGGCGTGACTCGCCCCGAGCCGAGCGACTTCGACGCTGGCAGCGTCGCGACGAGCTCGAAGCGCGCCGCGGCGCCGCCGCATGTCTGGGTGACGAGCACCTACTTCGCCGAGGGGTACCCGTACACCATCGTGAACAGCGTCGCCGACGTGCTGTTCAAAGAGCTCGGCGTCTCGCTCGGTGTCATCGGCCTCACGTCGCTCTTTCATCTGCCGTGGAACCTCAAGTTCTTGTGGGGGCCCCTGCTCGACCGCTACGAGACCAAGCGCCGATGGCTCGTCGGCGTCGAGGCGGCGCTCGTCGTCGTGCTGCTCGCGATCGCCGCAGGTGCGGAGAGCCCGAGCTTTTTCGCGATGGTCGCGGGCGCGTTCCTGCTGCTCGCCGTCTTGTCGGCGACGCACGACATCGCCATCGACGGCTACTACCTCGAGGCGCTCGACGAGAAGGCGCAGTCGCGTTTCGTTGGCCTTCGCGCGATGGCCTACAAGGTGTCGAGCCTCGTCGTCCGCGGTCCGCTGTTGGTCTTGGTCGGTGTCCTCGGCTGGACGGTCGGCCTCGCGACGATGGCGCTCGTCATGCTCGCGCTCCTCGGCCTGCACGCGGCGCTCTTGCCGCGCCCCGAGGTGCGCCGTGCCCCGATCGCCGGGCTCGCGCGCTC
>SXGR01601666.1_pt1 | contig 17960 bp, 7 predicted proteins | sample 3174711 | NCBI WGS metagenome assembly SXGR01 (sample SAMN11356860, study PRJNA531348) | freshwater metagenome | isolation source: freshwater sample F1-60 | place: China: Fuxian Lake, Yuxi | collected 2017-12-25
GCTCTTTCTGGTTGGGGTGCGTCTTGGCACGTCGATGGGGTCGAGGACCCAGACGAATTCGGCGTCGGGCCGGACCGTTCCATGTTCCTCGCCGAGGATGCCATGGTCCGGGAACCGCGCCTCGATCCAGCGTCGCATCGCCAGTTCCGCGTCGCGGTCGGCGACGGTGACCGGGCTCTGGTCGGCCTTGTGTTCGACACCGAGCCCGACGCGGCCGAAGTGGGGCAGGATGACATCGCCACTGATCCGGCTCAGCTCATGGAGCGCGGCGACGAAGGGATCGAGGTTCATCCCGGAATCCAACCAGCCGGAGGTGTGGGTTGCCCAGCCGCTATTTGCCCGGACGCTTCGCCGGCGTCACCCAGTTCTTGTGCCAGTCGAGGCTCCAGAGACGCTCGAGCTTCACCAGCTCCGAGTGGCCGTCGACGAAGGCGATGTTGATCGCGCCGGGAAGATCGTTCTTGGGGTTGAAGGTCGAAGCCTTGCCCCAGTTGGCGTTGCCATGACGAGGAATCGTCACCCGCACCATGGCTCCTGCGAAGTCGTCGCCGGTGAACAGATTGCGGGCGGGCGGATCGTTCGGCTGGGGCCAGGTGTCGATCCAGATGCCATCGGGGATCACCGGGGTATTCGATGGAATCGGGCAGTCGGACTCGTTCCTGTACTTCTTGGGCTTCTGTGAGGCGGAGCTGAAGTACGGGTCGTCGTCCCCGTAGAACCAGCCATTGAAGACATAGCTGCCCTCGTAGTCGAAGCCCTTGCTGCCGGTCCAGAGCCATGTCTGGTTGAGTGATCCGCTCGCCGGATGCCGTCGCTTGTTCTTCTTGGCGGCCGGTGGCGCGGTGGGGCAGACGCGTGCGGTGTTGATGCCCCCATAGTTGGTCGCCAGCACCGTCACCCAGAGGGCATTGTCCATCGTCGCGGTTGCGGCCCCGTTGTAGGGCACCGGCTTCCCGAAGTCCGACAGATACATGAAGGTCGAGAGGCCGAGGGTCTTGGTGTTGACCAGGCACTTGAGCTGGTTGGCCTTCGACTTCGCCTTGGCCAGCGAGGGCAGGAGCATGCCCGCGAGGATCGCGATGATCGCGATGACCACGAGAAGCTCGATCAGGGTGAAGCCGGTCGCACGACGGCATTGGGGAAAGGGGGGGTTCATGGCGGAGGCTTTCTGTTGATGTGAACCGAGAGGCCTCCCGGAAATCAACGTCGCAGGCGTCTTGCCTTCGGGATGGCCTTCGCGTAGGTGCCCGGAGTCATGCGATCCGCCCTCGCCTTGGTTCTCGTCTCCGCCCTTCTTGCTGCCAGCGGCTGTGCTGCCTATCGGAGCCAGGGCGTGTTCGTGACCGGTTACCGGATCGCCAACCTCCCCGCGGATTGGCGACAGGCCCCGATCGCGCTGTTCGAGGTCCGTGATCCCGACCCGGTGCTGTCGCGCGCGACGTACGAACCCTCCAGCCGGTCCGAGGACCAGCCGGTCGAGGACGCGCTCCGGAGTGCCGGGTTCCTCGGTGGACGGATCCAGGATCCGTCGGGCCTGGTGGTGCTGTGGCGGGTGGATCGTCGGGTGCTGTCCAGCCGTCCCCGGGTTCCGGCCGAGGTCGGACTGCCCGTCCAACCCCCGCTGTTGGCTGCCACGCCCACCCAGCCGTTGTCCAGCACCGCCGTCGAGGCGGCACGGGAGGGGGATCGACCACCGGTGGATGCGACGTCGGGATTGGAGACCTACTCGCTGGAGATCTCGATCGTGGACCGTCGTCAGACGGCAATCCCCGAGGTCTTCCGGGGCCGGTGTGTGCTCCGGGCTCCGGACCGTCGGCTGGTCGAGGCGGCTGGATTCGCCGCCCGGAGGATCTTCGAGGGGTTTCCGGAGGTGGGGAGCGTCCAATTCGACCAGGAGGTCGGTACGCTCACTGTCCGCTGAAGGGATCAGACCGTGGCCTGTCCGGATCCAGGCTGGGCCTGGGGCGGAGGGCTGAAGTAGAGGGGCAGGGATCCCTGATGGATGCCGTCCACGGCGAGGTCGATCGTGTACTCCCCGTGGCGCTCGAGCTTCAGGCCGTTCACCTGGAGGATCAGGTTGACGGTCGCGCTGTTGAGTTCCTGGAGGAATCGGACCGAGACCTGGGCCTCGACGCCCGGGACGATGCTCTTGCCGTCCTCGTCGGCGATGGTCATGCGCAGCTTGTGGTCGCCTTCCTCGATCCGATGGACCCGGAGCCGGGCCACGACGGAACAGCGGGGCAGCACCAGTGGGACGTCCGCCGAGTGGATGCGGTCGAAACCGCCGAGGATGCAGAGCTTGCCGCCGTAGTCCGCGGCGGATTCACAGAGGGTGAAGATCTCGAGTTTCAACCCCGGCAACCTACCCGGAATTGCGACGGTGTCGGCAAGAATTCCCGTTCCCCCGGATTCCTCCAGAACCGTCGACGGTTCCCGCCACCCCGGCCGATCCTCAAGGGACCCGGCGCAGCTGGAAGAAGCGCACGGGCTGGGAGGGCAGGAACCAGAGATGGTGCACCGCATTGGTGGCAAGGATGGGCGTCCGTTCGCGCTCGGCCGATCCGTCGAGTCGAGGGCTGGTCTCCAGCTCATAACGGGTGTTCGGCACCAGGCCGCCCAGGACCAGCTCAACGCCACGATCCACCGAAGCGTGGGGAATGGCCACGACTGGGGGTGGCTCGACTTCGATGCGGATCGGGCCCTCGACCGGTGTGCCGGTGTTTTCGACGCGGACGGCGACGAGGCGTCCGCCGGTGATCTGGGACCGTACCACGGCACCGGAAGCGCCCTGGCCTAGGACTCGGATGCGGGGCGGCGTGGTGTAGCCGATTCCCGGATCCAGGATATTGCCCCCCACGAGAAAGCCCCCGACCACGGTGGGATCCACGACCGCGGGACGCGGCACCGGAGCCTCGGCCAGTCGGTAGGCCTCGGCAGGACCTGAGACCCAGCGTTCGGCCACTTCCACGCCGGTGAGGTCGACCCCGCCCTCCTCCCACACGCCGTCCCGCTGCCGCTGCAGCCGGTAGGCCTTGTCCTTGGACAGGGATCCAAAGCGCAGCAGCGAGGCTTCGCCCAGCGTCAGCTGGATGGGTGGCACCGCCGGGGCCTCGACCCGCAGCTCCGGCACCGAGGTGAAGCCGGATCCGGGGCTCACGACATTGACCTCGACCAGGCCCTGTTGCCCGACCACGGCCAGCAGTTGGGCGCCGGTACCCCCGCCCCCGACGATCTGGATCTGTGGCACCCGGGAGAACCCGTGGCCCTTGTCGAGGATCCGGACCCCCACCAAGAAGCCGTTGACCACGATGGCCTCCAGCCGGGCGGGCCGGATTTGGTCGGTGATGACGAAGGTGCTGGAGATCTCACCTTGATGGCGGTCCCCCAGGATCCGGGCCTCGACCCGGAATGAGCCGGGTCCAACCGGACAGCTCTCGCTCCCGTCGTAGGTGATCCGGACGGGAAGTCCGGGCGGCTCGGTCGTGACCGTCACACAGCGGGGGGTTCCATCGAGGGGCTGTTCGAGGCCCGAGAACTGGATCGTGGCAGGGATACGGGAGACCTCGAGGCGGGCGGCGGCCGAGGTGACCGAACCGGCGGCGTTGGTGACGCGGACCGAGTACTGGCCCGCATCGGCAAGACGCAGTCCGGGAAGGTGGTATCGGGATCCCTGGGCCCCCGGTATGGGCGTGCCGTCGAGGAGCCATTGGTAGGCGAGCGGCTCGCCACCCGAGGCGACGACCTCGAACGAGACGGCCTCATCGACCCGACCCGACAGGTCGGACGGAGACGCCTCGATCACCGGGGCTGTCAGGGCGTCGGTCGCGCGCAGCGCCCCGAGGCGCAGGACCCCGAGGGACGCCCAACGGGGCAGGTCGGCGTCCGACCACGATACGCCCTCGAGGGTGAGGGTCTGGTCCGGGGTTGGGGAACCGGCGACCTGCCGCAGCTCCAGGATCGAATCGACACGAGGCACGTTGTTGGAGTCCCGGCGCACCACCGGGCGTACCTTGAGGTGGCTGGAGAGGAGGCCCTGGGTCCTGCTGAAGACCTCGGACAAATCCAGGACATCCCCCTGGGCGGTCGAGAAGTCGCCCACCACATCCCGTGAGCCATCGGGTCCAAACAGGAACTGGTCGGCCCCGGGACCTCCCAGGAGTCGGTCGTCCCCGGGTCCGCCGTCGAGGAGATCGTCCCGGTCTGCACCCACCAGCCGGTCCTCCGAGAGGCCGCCCGACAGGGCGTTGCGGACCCCGGATCGTCCGGTGAGCTGCACCGGACGGATGTCCATCCGATGGTCCCAGACGACCACACCATCCCATTTCGCGAGCAGGTAGTCCCTGATGCGGGCCCGGCCCTTGGCATGGAGCGGGGCATCGAACAGGACCCACTCGGAGAGGGACCCGTCGAGGGCCCGTGAGGCCTGAGGTTCACTCAGGGCCCGTGAGGCGCCGAAGGTCGAGAACGAAGGCGTCCAGGCCCCGGTGTTCGAGGCGGAGAGCCAGGTGCCGCGGTCGAAAAGATCGAGTCGGCTGCCCGTGGGTTCGCCGGAGATCACGCCGCGGATGGAGCCAAGCAGGGGGCTGCTCCGGGTCGTCCGCCCATCCTCCACGATCCGGAGGGTCCTGGCGGCCTGGGGCCCGCCCACGGCGGCGACTTCGATCCCGACCCCGTTGAACAGGGTCTGCACCGGTCTGGCAGAGGGTTCGACCGAGGCGGCGAAGGCCACCGTGTATCCGTCGAGGCGGAGGTCCTTGTCATCCCAGTAGAGGAATTGTCCCGATCGGAATCCTACCGTGCGGTCTGCGGCTCGTGGCTGAAGTTCCGGGTGAGGTTGATAGGTGTCCCGTCCGGCTCCGGAGCGGTCCGTCCATTCCCAGATGGGGCCGGCGGGGATGCCGGTGGCGTCAAGCCAGGCGACCGGTGCCGCGCCGATACCGGTGGCGGGCGAGTAGGCCGAGAGCTGGAGCGTGGCGGTGTTGGTCGACGGCTTCGTCCCGGCTTGCCGCAGTTCGAGGTCCACCGGAGCGGAGCTGAAGGTCGCAGACACCTCGAGGGTGATGTCCCCGGCCAGGACCTCGGCGTGGGTGAACGGAGTGGTCGACTCCAGCGGCGCACCCCGTCGTTTCCAGGTCAGACCCGGCGTCGGACCCCGGCGGTGATAGGACAGATCCTCGGGCTCGGTTCCCGGGGACACCACCGGCACGGAGAACCCCGATTCGCCCCCGGCGGGGAGGCTGAGGCTGGTCTCGAGGATCGCCGGGTAGGCGTTGGCCCGTTGAGGGTTGGTGCCCGCCAGGTACTCGGCCAAATTACTGAGGCCATCCTGATCCGCATCGAGCTGCCCGTCCGTTCCGAGGCGGGGGTTCAGGCCGTTCTGCTCCTCATACCAGTCGGCGATCCCGTCGTTGTCGGTGTCCACCTGGGGGATCGACGCCTCGAAGTCGATCCGGATCTCATCTCCGCGGTTGGCGAACGAGGTGGTGACCTCCTTGGCCTGTCCGGGATCCCGAACCTGGGCGGTCTTGCCGTCGACCGTGGCCTCGACAATCCGGTACTGGAGTCGGGCGGCACCCGCCGAGAGGCCTCCGTCGCTGTCGAAGGCATCGGGCAGGTAGAAGACGGGAATCTCATGGCGGTACGAGTATTCACCGTTGGGCCCGACAGGACGGAGCGCCTCGGTCCGAACGACGCGTTGGGCGGGGTTGGACCGGTTCTCGAGGACGAAGCGCAGTGTGCCACGGGTCAGGAGGCGTCCCTGGCCATCGATGCCCGTGGCCAGAATCCGTCCGTAAAGCACGAGGTGCGGTTCCGAAAACTCGGCGGCGGCGAGGGGCAGCGTCAACAGGAGGGCCCCGGCAAGGGTCGCCATCCAGTCGGTCAGTCGGTGGAATCGGTTCATGATCATTGCGGAAGTCGATGAGGAGACGATCCGGGGGATGGGCCCACTCCGGGCTGGAAGGTAGTGGGGTCGGCGGGACCGACTGGGAGGATCGGCAGGTTGGTGAGGGTCTGAAGCCTCTGCGGGAACCGCTGGATGCGTGCCGCGGCGAGCACCTCGCGGTCGAAAGCGTCCTCGACCTCCCGTCGTCGGGCCGCGAGGAGGGACTTCTCGATCCCGGCGCGGACGGATTCGAGGGGCCTCACGGTGGGATCCCGTCGGTCGAGGAGGCGGACGAGGAAGAGTCCCTCCGGTCCGGCCACCACCTCGCTGAGGTCACCGGGTTTCTGGAGCGTCGCGGCGATGCGGGCTACCTCGGATCGCCAGGCATCTCCGGACGATCCGGTGCGGAGCCAGCCCGTGTCTCCTCCGCTGAATCGTGTGACCCGATGCTCGGAGTTCGTCACGGAGAGCGTCCCGAATCCGTTGCTGGCTGCGACCCAGGACGGATCGGCCAGCAACCGGGTCCGGACGCCGTCGAGTCGGTCCCGGTAGCGTTCCTCCAGGGGCGGTTGGCCCCGGGTGTTGAACCACAGGACGGCGGCGCGGACGGCGACGGGCTCCGTGAACCGGGTGTCCCGATCCCGCTCGTAGGACTCCCGCACGGCGGCATCGGTGATCTCGATGGACTTGAGTCGGGTCTGGAGACGGGTGGTGCGCAGTCGACGGGCCAGGATGAGGTCGATCTCCTGCTGGATTGCCGGATCCTGGTCCAGTCCCTCCCGCCGCGCCGCAGCGGCGAGGGCGGAGCGTTGGATCAGCTGTTCAAGGACCTGTTCCCGGAGGACGGGCGTGTTGGTGGTCATCCGCTGTTCCTCCCATTGCTGACGGAAGGTCTCCGCAGTGAGGTTCCGTCCATCGACCGAGGCGAGCACGGGCGAGGTGTCGGAGCGGGTGGTGGACGTGGGGCGTCCGCAGCCGGCCGCCACCGCGAGCAGGACCAGTCCCGCCCCGACCGCCAGACCCTGCCGTTCCGCCGGCGTGGCAAGACCGGGACACCGGCGATGCACTGTCGATGGATCGTGCGGCATCACATTCCCGGGTTCGAGTAGGTCTGGAACTGCACCTCGATGTCCTGGACGGTGTCGACGAACCGTTGGAGGGCGGCGTCGGGGTTGGTTCCGAGGGTGGCTCCCGGGATGAGGAGCAGCCATCGGGTGTTCCAGACGGAGCGGCCGTACAGGCGGCTCGAGGTCGCCGCCGCGGCATTGCCGTCGTTCCAGGGATCGGTGCCGTCGGGTCCGCCGATGGATTGTGTGAACGCGCGGAAGTCGGAGAACCGGACGCGGTCGACGAACGATCCATCGACCCCCCGTTGGCCCACGATGGGCTCGGCCGAGGCGAGCTGGCCCGGGTTGATCACGAACGGCGTCGGGATCCGTTGGCTGAGCACCTTCCATTCCCGGACCTCGGGGAACCGGGAGTCGGACGCCCGCTGTCGGTCCATGCCGACCGGCACCAGATAGATCCTCGGGGAGGAGGACAGCTGTGGGGTGTCGGCACGGTCATACCCGGGAAACGCGACCGCGTGGCTCCGGATCTTGGTGGCAAACTCGGCGGTGCTGAAGGAGCGGTCCCCCGGCTGCAGTGCATTGCCGAAGAGGTTCTTCCCGGGTTCGATGCTGGTCTGGAACTCGATCACAAGGCCGGGCTGCGGCCCGGTCTCGGGTCGCACAAAGGGCCGGCAGTAGGCCGCGTACTCGGGGAGTTCCCAGAGATCGGCCACCTTGCGTGCGCCCAGCTGTCGCTTCCATTCCGCATCGCCCGCCGCGGCGGCGGGGACCCGGAGCATCTCCGTGCGCAGCGAGAAGGTGCCGGTTTCGATCTGTGGGGATTGCAGGCCGAGTTGAGGCTTCAGGGCCCGATGGTTTTCGCGGATCTTGGCGAGGATCTCGGCGAGGCCACCGTTGCCGAGCTGAGGCTCGGTGTTGGACCAGAGCCCCAGCTGACGGGTGCGCATGAGCTCCTCGTAGAGGCCACGGACGGAGGCAGGATGGGTTTCCGAGAGGCTCGTCTCGTAGTCGTAGGCCTGGAGGGCGAGGAAGGTGTACCTGAGGGCGGTCTCGAGAGCGGCATCGTACTGGCGGGCCGCTTCATTGCGACCCATCCGGGCGGCGAGATCCTCGTACCGGCTCCGCTGGGCCAGGGCCGCGACCTGCATGTTGTAGGCGGTCCGCTCCTGCTGGAGACGAAGGGCTTCGGCCTGGAGGGACCGGATCCGGTCCGCAGCCATGTTCAGGCGGTTGAGGGGGCCCGGGATGGCAAAGCCCTCGTTCTTCCGTTCTGCAAAGGTTTCCGCGAGTTCAAATAGTTGATCCCGGAACGCACTCCACTCTGCCAACACTGCTGCCCCGTTCGCCTGCTTCAGCTCGTAGTTGATCTCGACCTGGTTGAGAGCAACCCTTGTCGCCTCAGTGGCCGCCAGGATGCTGCCGAAAATCGCTTTCTTTATGGAATACTCAACCCCCTGGGCCCCTCTGGCAGGAAAGAACGCGTCGATCCCGCCCAACACCCCAATGCTGTTTGGCAAGAATCCCGAGATTGCCTTCATGGAACTTTCCGAGACAGGGTCTGTAACATCCTTTAGAACTTCCTTGAAGCTCTCAAATGCCGCGATGGATCCCTTGATGCCTTTGAGGTTGGTATAGAAGAAGCCGCGGTAGGCCGCTGCCACCTTGAAGTCCTCGAGCTGCTGGTGAGTCAATTCGTAGGTCCGGTTGAGGGTGCCGAGGTAGCTTTGGTATTCGGCGATGGCGGCCCGGAGCGCAATCTCCGCACCCAGCATCTCCTTGATGGCAACCTGAATGGCTCCCGGCGCCCGGCGGCGTCCCCATTCGGCAGGAGCCGTGAAGCCATATTGCCGCGTGCTCACATAGGGCAGGGACGTGACGAGGTCGCCATCCCCGATGGTGGCATTGGTCCCAACCGTCAGGTTGACTGCCAGGTTGTAGGAATTGGTCAGGTAGAACGTGTTGAAGTAGGTCCCCAGGTCAGACCGGTCGAACATGGGTTCCACTCCCCCTCCGATATTCCAGTCGCTGATCTTGGTGGTCGACATGGAGTTGATCTTGGCCTGGATCTTCTGGATCTCATTCGGAGAGTTTGGAAGGACCTGGTCGACATCAGCCTCGTCGACGTAGGCATACGTGATCAGGTCCGGTCCGACGTAGCCCTCCTTGAACAGCTGTCCGGGACCGATGGTGCCCTCGTAGGGGGTTCCCAGGAGCCCGATCAGACGGTTCCTGTACTCGAAATCCTGGAGGACGGCCTTTCTCTGGAGATCCGCTGTCCCCGACGCGATGTTTCGCAGGGACTGATCGATCCGGGTCGAGAAATTCAACGTGGTCTGGGCGTTGTTGCCGGCACGGATCGCCCGCTCCAGGATCTGCTCGAACGGGGTGTTCTGCGACTGGGTTGAGACATCGAACGCCATCGCCTGGTCATCGAACCCAAGCGGGTTTTGGCCGCGGTTGACATTGCCGAGGGTCTGGTCCAGTTCGGTCATGGCGGCACCGATCGAACCGATTTCCGCACGGTTGATGGACCGGTCGATGCGGTCGAGTTTGACCACGGGATTCGACGACTGGGTTCCATCGAGCGCCGGAGTGATGGCGTTGGCGACCACCCAGTCGAACAGGGCCCCGTGGCCAACGCGCCCAGCCCATTCCGACACCCCCCAGGCGCGGGCCGGATCCGCAAGATCGGTGTACCCCTGCCATTGGGCTGCCGGGTCGGCGACGTAGGCGCTCCGATAGGTGCCTTTGACCACCGAGATCCCGGTCAGCGCCCGTCGTGCGGCGGACTTCGCAAACGACTTCTCGTCGAGATAGTCGGTGGGAATCACGTTCCCGAGCAGGGAGTAGTACTCGCTGCGGGCCTGCCATTGGAACCCGGGTCGACGCAGCAGGTCATAATGCATCTTGAGGGCCGAGAGTTGGTGTCCCCAGGCATCGCCATGGCCCATGGGATAGAGCAGGGACGCATCCTCGGCGTTGATCAGCCCATTGTTGGAGACGTCCTGGATGTGGTAGTTGATGTTGTAGGCGGCCTCGCCGAGTCCGCGGGTGTAGTTCCAGAACAGCCGATTGAAGACCGGATAGGACTTCTTGAGGTCGGTGCCGCGCAACAGTGCGAGCTCCTCCTCCAGGAGGCTGGGTACCTGACTATCGAAGGCGAACAGGTAGGTTTGGGCGTTGGACTGGATCGGGTTGCCATCGGAATCGGTCAGCGGGATCGACGGATTCATGGCGTCGGAATAGGCCTCGGCACCGAGTGTATCGTAAAGCAGTGCGAGGCGTGTCGCCGCGAGGAGGATGGCCTGGTCGGTTCCGGGGGTCGATGCGTTCTGGGTCAGGTCCTTGGCCCTATTAAGGACGGTCTCATAGAGCTCGATCAGCCCGACCCGCTCCAGCGAATCCCGGTCGGCATTGAAGGCGACGGGACCGATGTAGGGACGTCCCGCCTGCTGGAGCATGCTGGTCAGGGTGGCAGGGCTGTCCCCGGCGAACGTGGCCTTGAACCGGGCCTCGAAGGGATTGATCCCGTCGAGGACCCGCTTCACCCAGCCCATGACGAGCTGGGGCAGGAAGCGCCGGCTGCCGTCGGCCTGGAGCTGGGGTGAATTGGCCGCACCCGCCCACTGGTACGGGATCCGGCTGTTGCCGCCCGAGCTCCAGTCGGGGTTGAGGGCGTCGGGCGGCACGAGACGCCAGCTGGAGTCGACGACCGAGGCGGGCGGCGTCAGCGTGTTTTTGGCATCGATGGTCTGGAGTTCCTGCCGGCCGCCGTAGCGTACGAAGAAGAACTTGTCGGCGAGGGTGATGTCGGGCCGCCCCGTGAACGTGATCCGCGAGAGTCCCAGTCCCTGCTGGTACAATTGCCATCCGGGGGAACCCGCGTCGGGAGTCCCGACGGAATCGAGGGAGCTGATGTCCCGGACATACCACTGATAGAAGACCTCGCCGGTGATCCCGCCGAAGTCGGCGGTGTGCTGCAGCTCGATCTTCTCGTCGAAGACGTTGGGAGGGTCGATGACGGCGATGCTGCCACGGAACCGTTCATCGCCGATCTGGAGGATTTGGAGGGAGACCGCACCGCCGGCGTCGGGATCATTGTTCTCCACGAGGGTCACATACCGGGGCTGGCCATCGGGGGGGCGGCTCAGGAACTCGGCGGAGGGGACGACGGCCGCACCGATGCCGAGGCTGCGCAGGGGGAACAGGGTCGGTGTCTCCGATGCGCTCTCGACCGGCGTTCCCGTGGAGGAGTCGCGGGTGAAGAAGGCGGGCTGGATTCCCGCCGGGGCTTTGTTCGTGAACCCCGGTGCTGCGGGGATCTGATTGACCAGCGTCGTGACAGCCGTCTTCCAACCGGCGTCACCGGGTGCGAGGTCCTGCAGGGCTTTCTCTTCCCCGGGGGCGAGGCGGTTCGCCTCGAGGGTGTAGGGCCCGATCGGCGGGACGGTGAGGTCCGGTGTCCCGCTCTCCTTGCCATTGAGGCGTCCACTCAGGACGAGCTCTCCTGCGAGCGGATCGTAATAGAAACGTCCACCGAGTGAGGCGGCGAGCTCCTTGAAATACCAGCGTCCCCCCGAGACCATGACTTTGTCGGTCCTGGCCGGTTGGAGATCCGCCGGCATGGATCCCTGTTGGAGCGGGAGTCGAAACCGGTCCAGCGGCCGGGTCAGGAGGATGGTGACGTTGCTGCGTGTGGTGTCATTGAGCGCCATCGATGGGACGCCGCTGTCGAAGACCACCTCGGCGGAGGCCCATCCCAGGACCCCGGGGAGGCCGGGCCGGGCCGGGGAGTCGATCTTGGCTTCGCCCCCCGGGAAGGTGAGGGTCTCGCCCCGTTTCAGGATCGGGTGATCGGCCTTCCACAACGTGTCATAGAAGGCCGGCACGGGCTGCACGGTGGAGTCGGTGAACGAGGACAGCTGACCCGCGACGGCATCGATGGGATTCCAGGCGATCGGCGTGCCGTTGACCGGGCGTTGCGAGGCGGTCGCGGACACCTCACCGAACCAGAAGTCCCCCCGCAGCGGATACCAGAACCGCTGGAAGAACAGACCGTCTCCCGACACCACCCAGGATTGATGGTTCCGGTCGAACCACAGCGTTCGGCGGGGTTCGGGTGGGGTGCCGGCCAGGACATTGCCCCCGGTCGAATTGGTGAGGGCGATGTTCCCGATCGCCAGGTTCAGGGGATGGGGTGGAACGACTGGGGAACCCGCGAAGGCCGAGTACTGGAAGATGTACCTTGGATTCGCGGGTTGGGGAACCGGATTGCCGGCGGCATCGAAAGGGGTCCGCGTGGTGGGATCGGTGGCCGGGAACGCGACGGCCTCTGCAGGCTCACGGGTCGGCAGGACCCTGAAGGCCCGCATGGACATCTCGTTGCGGGGGTTCTTGATCGGGTCTCTCTCCCGATACTGGACCAATACCCAGGGTTCCGAAGTGTAGCTGCCCGGACTGTTCGTGTCCGTCCGATTGATCCGGTGCTGCAGGGCGTACGCGGCCTGTTGATTCCGGTTGAACCGGGGGTCGCCCGTCAGTTGGAACGAGATGGACCGTTCCACGAAGGCGTGTTCCTCATTCGGATTGAAGCCGTCCTGGGTCCGGTCCGGCTGGTTGTAGATGGAGGGATCGGAGATCCGTGCCGGATCGAAGGGTTCCTGGTAGTTGGGAGTCTGGGTGTCCACCGCCTGTCCCACACCCTCGCTGCCCATCCGGCTTGCGATGTAGATCACCTCCGCCGTCGCTGGGTTCGGCCAGTTGATCTGGTTGTAGTGGACTGTCGCTTTTGGCAGGGCTCCCGGCGGGTCGCCGAACCGGGAGGGGTTGTCGTACCATCCGACGGAGAGGGTCTGCAGCACGCTGTTGTTGACGGGAAAAATGGGGCCCCACTGGCCCGCATCCGCCTTGGAATCATAGGCAATCGGATTGTAGTTGGACTTCTCCGAGATGATGTAGCCGGAACGGAAACCGCCGAGGTCCTGAGATGACGTCAACCGCTGTCCTGCCGTGGCCACCTCGGTGGCCTGGACGTCACGCGATTTGAGCACCCGGACGAGGATCGTTTCCTGGGACAGGTCGCCGGTGGCGGCCTCACTGTCCGGAGCGCGCTGGGAGTACACCAGGACGCTGCGTACGCCGGAGCGCTGTTCGGTGAAGATCCGGTCATCCCGGACGGATGCCGTCTGTTGCTCCGAGTAGGCGAGCCTCAGGAACTTCCATCGATCCTCGGGACTGGGATCGAGGTCAGCGGGGTAGAGCCGGTTTGCGTTCTGGGAGATCGCATAATCGTAGTGGGAGGTCGGGACACCCGGGAAGGGGGCATCCAGCGCCGGGAACGGGAAGTCCAGTGCATAGCTGGGGAAGGTGCCGTAGCGGGATCCATCCTTCTGTTCCCAATCCGTCAACTTCTGGACCACGGTGGGGAAGTCGGCGGTGATTTCGATGGTATTGGTGTAGCCGTTCGTGTCGGGCCAGGTCAGGGTGAACCGGCCGGGTCGGAGTGGGAACCAGCGCTTGCCGACAAAATCCCATTCCCAGCCGTTCCCACTCCCGCCCTTGCCGCCGTCGTTGGTGAAGGCGCTGGATTCCTGGACTGAGGGGCCCGCCTGGGTGACGCGAAGATCGACCACGCCGCTGGGGAGGTCTGGCAGGAGAAGGCCCGACGTGGTGGCCACGGAGGAGACATCGAGGGACTCTCCGATTGCAAGAGCGGCTCGGTGGCGGGTCTTGGAGTAATTGAAGACCAGCTGCCCCGGGGCGTCGGTGACAGGGAAGGCGTACTCCCTTGTGACTCGGCCCTGGCGTTTGGCATCCTGCAGGGTCTTCATGGTCACCTTCCCAAAGAGGTTCAGATTGGCGGTGATCGACTCCAGGGTGAACGCGCGATCCTCCGTCCTGTAGATCGTCCCGACCGTCATGGGGCGTCCGTCACCGACCCAGACGTCGAGGGCAGTGACCACACCTTCTCCAATGGTTGCGGAACCTCCTGTCGATGGGCTTGTCGGCGGGCCTCCTGAGTTCACGAACGGGAGTATCCGTACGGATTCGAGCCCGGCGGGATCGTTGCAGGTGACGGAAACCTGCATGCGGTACTGCTTCTCCCAGAGCCAGAACACCCGTCGCCAGTCGTTCATGGGGGCCTTGGCTGCCTCGGGTATCCCGGCGGTGTTCTGTCCGAAGGCCGACGCGGAACCCAGGAGGAATCCCGGGAAGATCGCCGACTGCATCGAATCGAGGTTGGCCGAGGGCCTGAGCAGTGGCTCAAACCCTCTGGGTCGGAACTCCAGCGTGTTGGGTCCACGGGTCCCAAAGACCACCTGTTGGTCGGCAAGCAGATCCCGTGCTGTGATCGAAAGCCACTCCAATGGCAGGGCGCCGCGGGCCATCTTGGGCAACGTCTCGTATTCAACCCGGAGGATCCGTTCCGGTTGGGGCAGGGTGGCGCTGGCCTGGGGATCGATCATGCGCACCTCAAGCAGGTGGAGACCTTTGTTGAGGGTGATCGTGCCGTCCGGGGTCATGCCGGAGCTGGCCATGTCATCGGCCAACACGAGCTGGTCGTCGATGCGCAGCCGCGACATTCCGGATCGTGTGAGGAGGAACCGGTAGGTTCCGGAGGTGGGGAAGTTGACGAGCGTCCGGGCGATCCAGCCGATCCTCCCGGCACCCTGGGCTTCCAGGGGCACCTCGGCGAGGGTGGGGAGGACGAGACCGTTGGTATTCGACCGGGGACGCGATGGATCCAGTGTCCAGGACGGAATGTCATCGGCATTCTGGAACTTCAGGTTTGCGGCCAGGGTCCGTTTCTCGATGGCGGTACCCCGGGTGACGGCGGTCACCGTGGGATCGGCGTCGAACTGAAACGATGGGGTTTGATCCGGGACGGCCCCGCCGGTCATCGCGGCGAACAGAGCCGCCGAGTCGAAGGCCGAGGGCCAGATCCGGAGGTCGTTGAGGCCGCCGGCGAAGAAGTCGATGGCGGTGTCGTTCTGGAGTGCGGCGCCCAGGTTGACCCCCCCATCCGTCTTCAGCACACCGAAGGCGGGTGGTTCCGCCACGTATTCGATGCCATCACGGAAGATCCGAACCTCATTGGAGGCGGGATCATTGACCACCGCCCAATGGTGCCAGGTCGAATCGCTCAGCCCTGCGGCGGTGGAGACGGTGCGTGACCCATCGGTCACGAAGAAGGAGCGATCCGCCGCGAACCCGGCCCCGAGTTCCCCGGAAGGGGTCTGGTTGGTCCCGATCGCGACGACGGTCTGCCGGGTGGAATTCCCGGGATTGACCCGGCTCCAGAACCCGAGGGTGAAGCGGCCATCGGCTCCTGTCAGGGTATTCGTGAAGGGTGTCGTTCCCCGGAAGTGGTCTCCGGTGCCGGAGAGTTCCAGGAATCGGTTCGAGGTGTTGGGCACGTTCTCGACCACGAATCCCTTTGCGGCGAACCGCACCGGCAGGTTGTCGCCCCGGACAGATCGGTAGACCACGGAGTCGAATGTGGTGTCTTCCGCCTTGCGGTAGTGGCGTCCAAGGTTCTGGGCGTTGGCAGCATCCGTCACATCACTGGATACCAGTCCGGGGATGCCCTCGGTGCCCGTGTTGATCTCGGCGAGGTTCTCCAGTTCCCAGTTCCAGGTCAGGGTGGCGTCGCCGTCTTCAGACACGAACGCCCCAGAGGAGGGACCCGGTCTTCCGTTCAGGGTCGATCCGACGAGGCGAGCCCGATACCGGGCGAGGGTGTTGGTGGAGGCCTCTTCGCCTCCGAGTTCCCGGCGGAAACGGTCGAGGTACACCATGCTGGGCGCCGTGACGACGATTTGCGTCCTGGGCTCGACCAACTGGGAACCCACGGGAGGGTGGACCAGGTTGGCGCCGAAGGCGGAGGTGACGGTGAACTGGGCCTTGGCGCTGCCATCGATCACCACATTCCGGATGGAGTGGGCCGCGGTTGATGAGCCGGTCCTGGCTCCGAAGGCAATCTGCCAGTCTGAGGCCGGGGTGTAGGGGATCTGGATATTGCTCAGGATCACCACCCCATCCCGGACGACGCTCACAAACGACATCCCGCTCGATTCGTCATGCTGGAGTGTGATCCGCATGGGTACAAAACCACTCCCTGTGTCGAGGGAAACATAAGGAATGACAGGATTCCAACGACGGTTGCGGCCGGGTACTACCGGCTGCCGGCGGTATCCATCGAAGAACACACCACCGAGCGCAGTCCCATCGTAGTGGACCTCGATGGACGGGGCGGTATCGTCCACGCCATCGACTACGCCGTTGTCGAACGTTTGGATGCTGATGGCCAATCCACGGGTCACGCCATCCTCCCCGACGACCGCGTCGGTCAGATTTGGGGCGAAATTGATGCTGATCCCATCCGCAAAATAGGGATTTCGCCTGCCGTCTATGCCCACCTCGAATCGGGCCTCCAGCTGGGTCACCCTCCGGTTGGGCGCAATCCCGGAAAGGATCCAGGTGCCGCGTTGACTTTGGACCGCTTCCGTGAGCGACACATGGGTTTGCCCGTCCTTCAGAACCGTATTGGCACTGCCCAGCAGAACCGAGTTGGCAAGCGTTTGGCCGACCTGGAGCGGATAGGTGTAGTTGAAGCTCTCCGCGGTCGCCCGGGTTCCAAGGGCGCCCAGCAGGAGTACGGTGGCCCCGAGGGCGGCCACGATGCGGTGGATGTCGAGTCGCATGATGTGGAAGGGGTTCGGGTTCAGCGGAGGTCCGTGACGTCGGAGAGACGCTGCAGTGAGACCTTGCCGCGATAGACCAGGTCGGCCGTGGCCAGGCCGGAGATCGTCTCCTCGAAGGTGCCGGTGAGCTCTCGCTGGAAGGGTTGGCTGTCGAGGCTCAACACAAAGGCGCGTCGGATCGGATACCCGGCTCCATGCTGGGGATGGAAGGCATGTCGGAACGGATTGCTGCGGTGGAAGGGATCCAGGAGCAGCGGGGCATCGGCCGGGGTCCGTGCCCCACCCCCGGGCGCCCAGGTTCCCTCCAGCGGCCAGCGGTCCCAATAGGCCTCGTTGAGCTGGGGTGGACGCGAGTGTCGGGCGGCCAGGAAGTCGAAGAGGTTGGTGGCCACGACCGGACTGGAGCCCAGGTTCAGCGTCTGCTGAATCTCCAGGAGCAGCTCCGGACGCTGCGCGGTCGGACGCCAGTCCCTGGGCAGGTCGAAGAACGCGGATTCAAATCGGACGCCCACCTTCTTGCCCCCGCGTTCCTCGATGCCATCGAAGAACGGGATCTGGGATTCGGACAGGACCAGCACGGGCGTCGATGCGACGGACGGATCCGCCGCGCGGGTCTGCATCAGCAGGACCCTCGAGAGAAGCACGGGGACGCCGTTGGTTCCGACATGGATCAGGATGCGGATCGATGCCGTCGACTCGGTCGGCACCACCGGTTGGCCATTGGTGGCGGTGAGGCTGGTGACCTGGTCGATGGCGATGGTGCCCATCCAGAGTCCCGGGAGGGTGGCGGTCGATGTCGGGTTGGACCCGAGCCCGACCGGGCCGTTTCCGGAGGCGACGACGGGGAGATCAAACACAATGGCGCCGGAACCGACCCGGACGCGCAGCTGGTAGAGGTGTTCCCGTGGGGCGTTGTCAATCCAGTTGCGGCTCAGGCCGAGGGTGACGCCAGGGCGGATTCATCTGGATTTGAGTAGGCGGACGAATCGGCCGGGTTTCCGGTCGATTGCAGCATCTGAGGTTCGTCGGCGTGCCGGCTTGGTGAAGCCCTTTGCCGGCGTCTGACACGCTCCTCTCTGCGGGTTTTAACCTCTTTCTGCTAGACTGCCGCCGCCGTTCAACGCCGGAGCATCCGGTATGCGTTGCTGAAGGTCTGACCCTTCATCCAGTTCCTCAACGAATCGGCTTGGGTCCGTCCTCGCTCCAACTCCAGTTTGTAGAGCCCTACCGCCAGGTTTCGCATCACTGTCAGCATCTCGGCCCCGACTCGGTCCTTCACCCGGCACTGGTCCTCCTGAAAGC
>SXGR01006994.1_pt1 | contig 17951 bp, 12 predicted proteins | sample 3174711 | NCBI WGS metagenome assembly SXGR01 (sample SAMN11356860, study PRJNA531348) | freshwater metagenome | isolation source: freshwater sample F1-60 | place: China: Fuxian Lake, Yuxi | collected 2017-12-25
AGTCGGTGAAGCTGTAGGTGCCTTGGGCAAATCCCGCCAGAGACTCCAGAGTCTGCGTGGCGGTCAGATCCGTGTACTGATTGAGCGCACCAGTGGAGGCGTTAATGGAACGGGAAGGATCATACTTACCTTCGCCATCCATATAGAAAGCACCGATTACCCATTTGAAAGGTCCGTCTCCTGTAGAGAGCAGCTGGATTTCCTGGGTGAACTGCGTGTCATACTGGTCGTTGCCGTTTATGAAGCCATGTTGCGTTCCGAGCGGATTCACATTGGCGTTTGTTACCCCCAGCCATTCGTCTTCCGTGGTGCCGTCCGGATCGAACCTTACTGACAGCTCCATATCGCGATAAGCGGTAAGGCTCATGAGTTCCATGCTGCCGAAGTCGTGGCGGATTTCCAGACTACCGCCGTATTGTTGAGACTCCAGTGGCGGATCGATGTCCGCGTCGATATCGCGCTGGCCGCCCGAGGCGAAATTGCCGCGCACATTGCGGCTCAGAGGCCGAAAAGCGGGGCTCACCGCTTCGGTGTGTGACAGATCGCCGGTCAGAGTTACCGTCGTATTGTCACCCGGCTCCCACAACAGTTTGGCACGGCCGGTATACGACTCTTGCGTCAGGATGTCGTTACCGGTTCTGGTGTTCACGCCCCAGCCTTCCCGGCGATCTTCGTACTTGAAGGCCACGCTGGCCGCGAGGCTGTCGCTCAAGCCGCCGGTCAGGTAAAGGCTGCCGCCAACGGTGTCGTAGTTGCCGACTGTGGCGGTCAGATCCCCTGAAAACTCATGGCTCGGCCGTTTGGTGGTGATCTGGATCAGACCGCCCGTGGCATTGCGGCCGAACAAGGTGCCTTGCGGGCCCTTGAGCACGGCCACTTGCTCGATGTCGGCCAGAGAGGTCAGTGAGCCGGTTCCCGAGCCGATGTACACGCCATCAATGTAAGTGGCGACCGGGTTTTCGACACCGGGACCCGTGCCGGTGGAGCCGACGCCGCGAATGCGCGGCAGGCCGATGCCACCCACTGCGGTGCTGAAATTGAGGCCTGGAGCGACTGCCTTCAGGTCAAACGTATCGGTAATGCCAACCCTTTCGAGCGTATCGCCCGATACCGCAGTAACGGCAATCGGCACTTCCTGCAGGTTTTCCTGGCGCTTTTGCGCAGTGACGACGATTTCCTCAAGGGTAGCGCTGTTGCTGGCGGGTGCTGACTGTGCCAGGACCATCTGGGCTGGCAGCAGAACAGTAAAACAGCCGCTTGCCACCAAGGCCCGGTGAACGCTCGCAAACAGTTCAGATTTTTGTGGCTTTGCAGTTTTCACGAAACATCTGTTCATATGAGATCCCCTTAACCAAACAAGGTTTACTTAACAACTGGCAGAGACCGATTCGTTCGCATGGGAACAATCGCTGCATCGCCGGATTTATCTGGATTCACAACCATGGCTGGCATTACCAGCCGCACTCCAGCTGTTCCCTGTCCTCGGTGTGATTGTTCATTCATTTCCCCTTCTCTCGATTGTCAAACTGCGAATTTGCGCTGATCCGGCACGATTAATGTTTCAGGCAGCGACCATCCTGCGTGTGGCTTCCAGCAAGGCATCAACACGTGCCGGATCGAAACGCCCCCAGCCACACTCTGAGGCAACCCCGGCCACCGGAATGAACTGACGCGCAAGCTCAAGGCGTTCGCGGTTGCCCTCGTCGTCGTTCAGATGAATCAGGCCGGCGTACAACTCGGTGCCCTGCGGCAGCGAGAGCGCGGCAAAGGGCCGATAGAAATCCGTATCGGTTCGATCCTGCGGCACGGGAAAATGAAAATACGTAATCGGGCGACGCACGTGCTTGATGGTCTCGCGCATGATCTCGACCATGACGCCGGCATCGCGCGGCTGCATCAGGTGCTCGTTTTCGGGACTGCCGTAGCACAGGTGATAGCCCAGTTCGAGCGGTTGCGGTACGGCTTCGCCGATCCTGCCCAGGGTCGTGGCGATCTGGTTCTTGTAGTGATCGGGGCGATCCGGAAAATAGCCTTCCCAGACCAGCACCTCCTGCAACACATCCCACTGGATGGCAACACGGTCATGCGGCAGCGCCATGGCGATCTGGTGTACTTCCTCGATGAGATGATTGGTGAAAAGCTCCAGCAGGGCGTCGCGATGCCGGCGCGAAATGTAGTTGTACGCAGCCGCCAGCGGACTGGGCAGCGAAATCTGGAACTTGATGTGCTGCGGAATCACGCCATCGCGCTGCAGGCGATCGAAGATCACGAACGAGTCGATGGCCATTGCGGCGTAACCGGTCTCGAAACGGATTGCGCCCGGATCGAGACCCGGACGAACGCGCAGCCGTCTGCGTTCGCGAAACACCCTGCCGTTGGCGAATTTCATGGCGAACGGCGGTTCATCGGGATCGGGTTCGAAGGATCGATGCCGGTCGAGAATGTCGCCCAGCATGCCGACCCAGCGGCGGCGCGCACCGGGTTCACCATCAGGCATGCGACGCAGGTAAGGTCCGATGGACCCACATACCGTACGAAACACTGTCTCGGCATCCATCAGGGGTGAACTGCCCACCAGATGTACACACAACTGTTCGCGTTTGGTCACCACAGGAGTCTCCGTATCGGTTGCAATACGGAGATTATTGATGCGCAACAACACAGAGCACCAGCACCAGCCGCGGCCACGGCATGCGCATGCGCATGCAGGTTTGCGCCCGGTCCGGCTGCTGTACACATTGCGGCGATGCCCACTGCTGATCCCCCGATCTTTTTTGTGGCTTGAACTGTAGTCAGGGCGATCCGCGCTGATAAATAGATTCCGGGAATAAAACCGCCAGGCCGGCATCATTTCTGCTGATACGTCCCCCGGAAAAACATGCGCTAGGATGAAAACGTAGTGTGTTGCCCTCGATGACCGGGCACACTGCCGCAGCCCGGCGACCGGTGCATGCGGACTTCAAAGTTCAGAATCCAGTACCGGGGAATCCAGCATGACAGCAGACAGCAAACCTATGGCTTCACCGAATGCGGCGCCACCGAGCCTGCAGGAAGCCATCGACAAGGCGGGCTCGCCGATGAAGTTATTGTGGAAGCCCAATTCCAGGCCGGCAGTGGTCCCGGTCATCCAGCCGGAATATGCCGGCTGGCGCAAGGAGCAGGCGGCGTATAACACCAGCGCAGCGTTCTCCGATCTGTCGCATCACATGTCGGATCTGTTCATCGAGGGTCCGGATGCCACCCGCCTGCTCATGGATGTCAGCGCCAACAGCTACGAAAACTTCGTGCTCGGCCAGGCCAAGCAGTTCGTGCCGGTCACGAAGCAGGGTCTGATCATTACCGACGGCATCCTGATGCGCGATGCCGAGCAGAAATACAACCTCAGCGGCGTGCCTGCCGCCCAGAACTGGGTGCGTTATCACGGCATCACGGGCAAGTACGACGTGGCGTTCGAAATCGATCCGGATTCCTCCAATCGCAAGACCGGTAATCCCAAACAGTTTCGCTACCAGATTCAGGGTCCCAATGCCCTCGCAGTGGTGCAGTGCTGTTTCGGCGGGCCCTTGCCCAGGACCAAATTCTTTCATTCGACGCCCGTGTCACTGGGTGGCCGGAACTTCCGCGCCTTCCGTCATGGCATGGCCGGCACGCCGGGCTATGAGTTCATCGGTGACTGGCAGGATGCGCAGTTCGTCAAGGATGAGCTGTTCAAGGCCGGTGAGGCCTTCAACATGATTCATATCGGCGGCAAGGCCTACTACACCAACGGCATCGAGAGCGGCTGGATTCCCACGCCGACCCCGGCGATCTATACCGCGCCTGAACTGCAAGACTACCGGCGCTTCGTCAGCCTGTATTCATTCGAAGGCATGCGTGGCCTGCACGGCAGCTACTTCTCGGAGAACATCGAGGACTACTACGTGTCGCCGTATGAACTGGGTTACGGCAAGTCGGTTGCCTTCAATCACGATTTCATCGGCCGTGAAGCATTGGAGAAGGCGAAAGACAATGTACCGCGCACCAAGGTCACGCTGGTGTTCAATCCCGATGACGTGAAAAAAGTTTTCGGCGCCGACCACGACTTCATCCTGAGCTATGCGCGTTATCGCGTTGAAGCCGGTGCGGCGCTGGCGGGCATGACGTTCTACACGGCGTTCATCGATCCGGCGAAAACCATTCTGGCGCTGGCGCTGGTGGACAACAAGTTTTCGCAACCCGGCACCGAAGTAACGGTCACCTGGGGAGAACATCCCGGATTCGGCACCGATCCGGATGCCGACTTGGGTTTCCCCAGGCTCAGGGCCAGAGTGGATGTCTCGCCCTACAGCGAAGTGGCGCGCACCACCTACCGTCAGAATCCTTGAAACAACGTCACTGCAGCCGGGTGATGACACCGTTTTGGCAGATCGTTAGCACGCTCATCTGAATGCCCTTGTGCTTTAGTGCTGCCAGACGGCGGTATCCATCAAAATGGATGCCGCCGTTTTTTCTGCACCAGTTTTATCTGGCGTTGTATGGACGACGGGCGAAGATGCCGAAGCCCAGGATGCCGGCGTAGCACACCGCCGGTACCCACATCGCCGGCTTCAGGCCGATCATGTCGGCGGCGAAGCCGTAGGTAGATCAGCGGCACCACCGCGCCACCCACGTCGGCATGCGCCGTCAGGGTTTAGGGGCGATTGCCGAGGTCGCGCAGTTTCGCGCCTGCCTTGAGGTTGGCTTCCATTTCCTCGAGCGTGATGCCGCGCGTTTCCGGGACGAAACGGTATACGAACAGTATCCCTACAACGCAGAACACCGAGAACAGGTAAAAGATCGACGCGTTGCCAAAGGTTTGCATGAAGGTCAGCGCGTTTGCCATGACCAGACCGGCGAAAGTCCAGTTGACCATGGTGGTGATGGTCATGCCGACTTCGCGCCCTTCCAGCGGGAAGATCTCGGAACAGACCAGCCACACGACGGGGCCCCACGAAACGGCGAACCCGAAGATGTAGACGATGACGGCGAGCAGCAGGACCGTCTTGTGACCGCTGCTGACGGCGGCCGCGTCTGCATTCGCACCGATCGACTGGAAGACAAGGCCCGCAGCCACCATCGTGATCAGCATGGCCACGGCGCCGACATACAACAGCTTCTTGCGGCCCCATTTCTCGACCAGGAAGATCGCCGGGAAGGTGAACAGCATGTTGACCGTTGGCACGGTCATCATGGCCAAAAGCCCGTCCATGCCCGCATAGCCGAAGATGGTCGGTGCATAGTAGATCATCACGTTGATGCCGACGAGCTGCTGGAACATCTGCAGCAGGACGCCCACCAGCAGCACCTTGAAGAAGTAGCCGCGGAAGATGATGCCGATGCCGGCGCCCTGCGGGCTACGCAGGGTCTGCTCGATCTCGCCGATCTCGGTGTCGATTTCCTGACGCGAGTTCAGAGTCTTTTCCAGTACCTTGACCGCCTCATCCTTTCTGCCCTTCAGCATCAGCCAGCGCGGGCTCTCGGGCAGGATAAAGCCGCCGAAGAACATCAGCGCGGCAAACACGGTGATCGTCAGGAACATGAGCGGCAGCGAGGTCGTGGCGTCCACGAACGTTTTGGCAATGTATACGTTGGTGAGCGAGATCACGAAGATGCCGATCGTGATCATCAGCTGGAACAGCGTGCCCATGGAGCCGCGGATCCGCGCTGGCGCTGTCTCGGACAGATACAGCGGAACCACGAAGGAGGCCATGCCGACTCCGAAGCCGAGAGCGAAGCGGCAGGCCGACAGCACGGGCAGGGACGGCAGCAGCGCGGAATACAGCGACGCTGCGGTGAAGATGAAGCCGGCGACCAACAGGCTCTTCTTGCGCCCGAGGCCCCGCGCGAACAGCCCCGACAGCAGGGCGCCGAGAATGCCACCGGTCGCGAGGATCGCGGAGTAGTTCTCCTGATCGCTGACGCTGAGGCCGTAGTGGCTGGTCAGCGTCACGAGTGAATTGGCGATGAAGCCCTGATCGAGCCCGAACAGCAGGCCACCCAAGGCGGCCACGGAGCAGATGACATAGACGATTGTCTTGTAACCACCGAGTTGCCCATTGTTATTGTTTGCTGATTCAGCGACCACGTGAAGTCTCCCCAAGTTTCTTTTGTCAGGCGAGTCTACTGTGTCCGCTTGGGGCTTACCAGCGCTGTCATTGGTCATTGCGGGCACAACCGCAGTCGGGCCCGCGATTCTGCTGATCAGAAACGCCCGGGTTTGCCCAGCCAGGTATCGACATAATCGAAGGTGCGCTTCACCGTGTCGCCGTATTCAGGCTTGCAGGGCGTGAAGCCATGCACGGCGCCTTCCACCGCCACCAGGGTTTTGTCCTTCGAACTGAGGTGCTCGAAAATGACCTCATCCTGCACCACCAGGTAGTGGCAGGTCATGGGCATCACCAGCGCCGGGACCGTCACGCCTTTGGCATTGCCGGGGGTGGCGGTGGTGGCAGAGGCCCAGTTGACCCCCACGATGTTATCGGCGGTGATGGCGTAGTCCGCTGTGGTGCGAATCGCCGTTTGCAGGAAGCTGCGCACCGTGGTGTTGTTGCTCATCACGTTCAGGGTGTTGAGCGCATTGAGCGACTGTTGTCCCGTGGGCGGGCGCACCGAGTGGATGATCACGATGGGCGTCGTGCCATCCGCTTTCAGCAGCATGTAGGGTTTGCGGGTGTGCGCCGCGAACCCAGGGTCGGGTTGGTACAGCCGGGCGCCGGTTGCGTTCTGGCCCATACCGCGAATGAGCATGGGTTCATCGTCGCTGAATTGTCCCTTGCCTTCCTTGATCGCCTTCAGGCGCGCCAGCGCGTCGTCGACCAGCCTGGCATTGCGTGCCGCCTGGGCAGCATAGAAGCGCTTGGCAAAGTCGGCCGAATACGTGGCGCGTCTGGCCGTCATGTCGTAACCGTTGGCAGCCGTGAACATGTCCAGTGTTGCGTTGCGTTTGCCGTCCGCCATTTCGGCCGGATCGATGGAACTCATTTGATGAAAGGCGCCAATGGTCGAATCCAGCAGGATCATGCCATCCGGTTTCGCCAGGCCAGTCAGTCCTTCGCCTGAGCAGGGATAGACCTTCTCGGGTCCCTGACAGGCAGACGGACCGTTCTCCGCCACGTTCTGATAGAAGGTCACCAGATGACCGCCGCCGCTATGGCCGGCAATCACCACGCGCTGCACACCGGGCAGCGTGCGCAGCCAGGTAATGCCGCGTGAAATGCCCGGTGCAAATTGCTCGGCGTCGTCATCTGCACCGTGATGATTGACCATCAGGATGCGGTAACCGCGGCTGGCCATTTCCGGTCCCGCAGTCATGTTGAACACGTTGCCGTTCGGATGGATGGAGAGGATGGCGACGCGCGCATTCGGGCCGGGGGTGACGGGTTCATACAGCAACCCTTCGTCGTCATTCGCGCCGAGCCGCACATACACCGTACGGAATCTGTCGTTCTGCACCGGACCGACCGGTATGCGTCGTGTTGCCGCGTTCGCCGCAGGTTGCGCGGCTGCGATCGCTGCCGGTTGTTGAGCGTGAAGATTTGTCAGCATGCCGGTCGCCAGCGCCAACGCGCAAAAAAGCCTGAATTGCCTGTTCATGAAACCCCCTGGTGGTTCATGTATTAATGACTACGGCCCACACCAAAGCAACGCTTGCGGTGATTGGTTTTGGATCCAGGCCTATCTGATCTGGCACCGCTGTCATGTTACAGTCCAAGGGTACACAGGGGTGCGCGCGAGCAACGAGCCGTTGCCTGCAATCGTGCGCGACGTCGTCTTCAATCAATTAAGAGTTTCTGACCATGAACACTCCATTGCATCGCAGCATTTTCGCGGCAGTTGTCTTGCTTGCGACCACCACGGTATGCGCCGCTGCCCAGAGTGGCCTGCGCGCCGGCGCGGCCAAGGTGGACATCACGCCGCCGAAAGAGATGTTCCCGCTCGAAGGCGGACAGACCTATGGCAGCGTGCACGATCCGCTGTATGTGCGTGCGCTGGTGCTGGACAACGGCACCGACAAGATGGCGCTGATCAGCGTGGATGCCGGACAGGTGCGCAACGGCAATGAAATCTTTCAGGCGTTGACCCAGGAGCTGGGCATTCCGCGGCAGCGGATCATGCTGAGCGCCACCCACAATCACAACACGCCGACCAGTGGCACGCTGAAGGATCCGAAACAGGCTGCCCAGTATTTCCAGCAGCTCAAGAAAGGCGTCGTGGATGCTGCCAAGCAGGCCAATGCACGCCTGCAACCGGCGCGGGTCGGTTATGGCACTGGCAAGGCCTACGTGAACACCAATCGCGATGAAAAGATCGGCGAGGGATATCACATGGGCTATGTGCCGGAAGGTCCGTCGGACAAAACCGTTGCCGTGCTCACGGTCACCAAACCTACCGGCGAACCCATTGCTGTCTACGCCAACTACGCGGTGCACGCCGTGGTGATGTATCGCTCCAGAACCAGGGACGGCCATGTGCAGATCACCGGCGATCTGCCCGGCGCAACTTCCAATTATGTGGAAGAACGTCTCGGCAACAACGCGATTGCGCTGTGGACCTCCGGCGCAGCGGGCGACCAGAACCCGATGTTCATGTCCACCTATAACCAGGATCATCCCGATGTGTTCGATCAAGGTCCGGCCGGCTGGGGCATTCTCGATGTGCAGGCGCGGCGTCTGGGTGAAGAGATCGTGCGCGTAACCAAGCGCACCCACAACACGACGGATCGCGCCGTATTGTGGGGCACCACGGGATCACTTACCTGTCCGGGACGTCAGCGCGCCGAACCGCCCAAGCCCGGTGAAGCGCCGGGCGGTTACCTTGCACCGGTCAACGTGAAAATGATCGATGGCGATCCGGTGACGATTCCCATGTCGCTGTTGATGATCAATGACATTGCCCTGGCCGGCGTGTCGGCGGAAGTGTTCACGGAAATCGGTCAGCAGCTGAAGCGCGAGGCGCCCTTCGATCGGACCATGATGGTGACGTTGATGCCCGATGGCATCGGCTACATCCCCACCGACCAGGCCTTCATGTTGCCGGCGGAAAAGGCGCTGACCAATCGCCTCAAGCCCGGCTGTGCCGAACAGGGTGTGGTTAATACGTTTCAGGGTTTGATGCAGCAGTACCTGCCGGTGTGGAAGGCAGCAACCCAATAAGTTGAGAGCGTCCGACGGAATGATCCTGCGCCCCGGCAGCGCCACCATCCCAACCCTCTCCCGCAAGCGGGGGAGGGCAGGGAGGGGGTGTCTGGAAATGCAGTGCAACTCATGTTGTTAGACGCCCCAAGGAGCGCGCGCATGTTACTTCAACGTCCCTCGGTGGCCGGATTCGCATTGGGCATGGCTGTCATCGGCTGGGTCTGCGGTGCGCATGCGCAGCAGGCGCCGACGACGAGCGCGCCAGTCACGGATGTGGTGCCATTGTCACAACTGGTCACGGCGCCCGTCGTCACGCTGCGCAACGAGCAGATTGCCGCAAAGATCTGGCTGCCCGATGTGCAGAAGGGTTTTTATCGTGGCGTGCGTTTCGACTGGGCAGGCGTCATCGGCGGCCTCACCTACAAAGGTCATGATTTTTATGTGCCGTGGTTTGACGGCATGTCGCCCAGCGTGCGCGACTTCGTGTTTCAGGATGGCAAGGCGATTGCGGGTCCCAACACTGCTGCCACCGGTCCGGTGGAAGAGTTCAACGCCGAAGGCGGTGCGCTGGGTTATGCGGAAGCGAAGCCGGGTGAAGTGTTCGTCAAGATCGGTGTGGGCGTGTTGCGACGCCTCGACGATGCAGCCTATGCGCCATTTCGCCAGTATCCGCTGGTCGATGCAGGCAAACGCAGCAATGTGGTGCAAGCCGATCATGTCGAACTGACGCATGAAGTAACCGACCCGGGCACGGGTTATGCCTATCACTATGTCAAGACGGTGCGCCTGGTCAAAGACCAGCCCGTGATGTTGCTGGAGCATGTGCTGCGTAACACCGGCACCAGGACCATCACCACGCAGGTGTACAACCACAACTTCCTGAACATCAACGGCACGGGCACCACATCGGGACTGGAGTTGAGCACGGCGTATCCGTTCACTGTGGCAGCTGCGCCGGATGCGCAGCTGGCCGAGGTCGCCGGTAATCGCTTTATCTATCGCGCCGCGCCCACCACCGAGCAGCGGGTCACCGCCGTATTGAACGGTTTTGGCGCTGCTGCCGCTGACAATGGTTTCCACATCGTGCATCGCACGCTGGGCGCGGGCGTGCGCATCACCGGCGACCAACCGCTGACACGCGCATTTCTCTGGTCGATCAAGCCGGTCATGTCCATCGAACCGTTCATCCGCATGAGCATTGCGCCGGGCGAGTCGTTCAAGTGGTCGTATCGTTACGAGTTTGAAGCGGGCGCGAACCTCACTGCCGATGGCGCACAGCCGGCAGTAACCAATGTGCGCGGCGCCGAGTTCCCCCGCGTGTTTCCGGACGGTCGCGTGACCTTCCGCGTCAACGCGCCCACTGCGCAGAAAGTGCAGGTGCAGCCCGGCGCCGGTGGCGGCGTGGATGGCGGCATGGGCAAGGGGCCCTACGACATGGTGCGGGATGCGCAAGGGTTCTGGACGGTGACCACGCCGCCGGGCGTGCCGGGGTTTCACTACTACTGGCTGCTGGTCGATGGCGTGCCGGTGAACGATCCGTCGAGTGAAACTTTCTTCGGCTACAACAAACAGACCAGCGGTGTGGAGATACCGGAGCCCGGTGTGGATTTCCATCACGCCAAGGATGTACCGCATGGCCAGGTGCGCATGCACTGGTATCGCTCGAAGGTCACCGGCGCGATGCGCCGGGCTATGGTGTACACCCCGCCGGGTTACGAGAGCAATCAGCGCACGCGTTATCCGGTGCTGTACCTGCAGCATGGCGGGGGCGAGGACGAGACCGGCTGGGTCAAGCAGGGCAATGCCAATTTCATTCTCGACAATCTGATTGCAGCGAAACAAGCCGTGCCCATGATCGTGGTCATGGATTGTGGCTATGCGCCCATGCCCGGCAAGACACCGGGAGAAACGCTGGAGATGTTCGAGCAGGTGATGATCGATGACCTGATGCCCATCATCGATGCCGGATATCGAACCCTCACCGACCGGCAGCAGCGCGCCATCGCCGGTCTGTCGCGCGGTTCGGGGCAGGCCGTGCAGATCGGTCTGACGCATCTGGACAGGTTCGCGTGGATTGGCGCCTTCAGCAGCGGCGCGCTGCGCGATCTGGATGTGGCCAAAGCCTACGGCGGTGTATTCAACGATGTCGCCAGGTTCAACAGCAGGGTCCGGCTGCTGTGGCTGAGCGCCGGCACGGCCGAAGCGCATTACACGTGGGTCAAGCCCTTGCATGACAAGTTGCTCGGCATGGGCATCAAGAATGAGTTTTATACCTCGCAGGGCACGGCGCATGAGTGGCAGACCTGGCGCAGAAGCCTGCACGAGTTCGCGCCGTTGCTGTTCAGGTAGCATCCTGCTGCCGGAACCACGGTGGCCGGTGCATGGTCAGAAAAATGCAAATCGACTCAAGTTTTTTTGCTAAGGGTTTTTGCCGCGTCGTACGTCGTACCCATTCTGACTTGTTGTTGACCGGGGTGGCCATGACCGACCCGGCTGGTTTTGGGGGATGCATGATTTTTCTGACAGCGGCCGCCTGCGATAACCGTACGTGGCTCCGGCATTGGTCGGAAATCGGCGTATCCCCCATGGAGCCGCAGCACCGGTTGCGGCTAATTGGGGTGGCTGTGCCACGGCGCAGCAAGCGCTGAACACGCAATTCACACCGTCGCGTCTGCTGCTTATCGAATTCTGAGAGACCTCAAAGCGAAGCGCGGCCGCGAAGAGGCCGCTGATTACTGCCTTACGGCGCGGCAATTTTCTACGTGGTTCGTGACTACCGGCATGGAGCGCTTCCTGAGTACTTTACGGATGATTCCGAAGCATGCAAAGAACTGTCTGATTAATTGAATTTTCGCTGCGATTGATTTCTCATCCGCACATGCCAAGGAAATTCATATTACTGCTGATGTTGCTGGCCTCCGGTGTCGGTAGCGGTGCAACGCCGTCTGAAGCGACAGCAACTGCGTCCATGACCGGCATTGCCACGGCCGCGAAAAACTTTCTGGCGACGCTGGATGCTGCACAACGTTCCCGGGTTGTGTATGACTTCAAGGACGATGCGCAACGCAAACGCTGGACGAACTTTCCCGCGACTTCCGGTAACAGGCGCGGTGGTCTGCGCATGGGCGATCTCACGCCTGCACAGCATCAGGCAGTGCAGGCCATGCTGGCGGCGGCGCTGAGTCCACAGGGCTACGAAAAAATCCTTCAGATCACCGAGGGCGATGAAGTGCTGCGCAGGCCGTTCGGCCGTTCCATGTTTGGCCGGGATGAATACTATGTGTCCTTCCTCGGTCAACCTTCCGTCACCGAACCATGGATGTTGCAGTTCGGCGGACATCATCTGGGACTCAATGTGACGCTGGTGGGTGAACGTGGCACCTTGGCGCCCACGCTCACCGGCGCGCAGCCGGCCAGTTTCACACTGGAAGGCAAGCTGGTGCGGCCACTGGGACGTGAAGTTGACAAATCCTTTGCGTTAATCAGTTCGCTCAATGCTCAACAGCGCGAGCAGGCCATCCTCGGCTTTCAGATACGCGATCTGGTGCTGGGGCCGGGACGCGATGGCGTTACGATCCAGCCGGAAGGCATCAAGGGTTCAGCGCTGACAACACAGCAACGCGAGATGCTGCTGGATCTGGCCAGCGAATGGACCGGCATTCTCAACACTGCACAGGCCAAGACCAAAATGGATGAGCTGCGCAATCACATTGCCGATACCTGGTTTGCATGGAGCGGACCGGTTGAACGCGATCGCGCCGCATACTTTCGCATCCAGGGTCCGACGCTTCACATTGAATATGCACCGCAGGGCCGCGGTGGCGATCACATACACACCATCTATCGCGATCCCGGCAATGACTATGGAGTGAAGTGGTGGCGCTGAACGCGATGCGCCGACTATTTCTGTTGTCTTCGCTGCTCGGTGCCGCGCTCACATCGCAGGCACACCGACTGGATGAATACCTGCAGGCTGCGCAGGTGGTGATTGAGCCGGCGCATGTGCGATTGCAGCTGGTGCTTGAACCCGGTGTCGAGGTTGCAGCTCAGGTGCTCAAGCATATCGACCGCGACAGCAATCAGACGATATCCCGCACCGAAGCAGCGGCCTATGGCGGCGCAGTGCAACGCGATCTGGCGCTGCGTCTGGATGGCCAGCCCTTGCAATTGAAGCTTGAGATTTTCGAGTTCGATACACCCGCCGAACTGCGCAATGGTTCAGGCATCATCCGGCTGGTATTTTCGGCTGCATTCACAGCCAGTCAGTCCGGCGCGCACCAGCTGGTGCTGGAAAACCGGCATCTCAATGCGATCAGCGTGTATCTGTTCAACGCCATGCAACCCGATTTGCCGGCCGTGCGGATCGCCCGGCAGCAACGCAACGAAACCCAGAGCGTGGGCACGATTGATTTCGTCCTGCCGTCACCGCGCCAATCGCGAGCCGGAGGCTGACTTGCTTGATCGCGAAACAGCAGCGACGCAGAGTTTGCCGATGGCGCACTGCGGTGAAGCCGGGCGGCGATCCCGTGCAGGTGTGGGTCAATAACGGCATCGCTTGGTAGGGCACGCACGCCTGTGTGACGATCAGGCTGTAAGCAGATCCGGCCGCAACGTCGATACTGCGGCGCCGGATGCTTGTGCATCCGGTCCCGCTTTTTCTTGCAGCATATGAGTCCGCTGCATACTGAAGATCACTTGAACAACAACTGTGCGAAGTCGTTGAGGTAATGCCGCCAGTTGATCCAGGTGTGTCCGCCGTCGGTCTCATGGAACACGTGCCGGATGTCGTGTCTGGCCAGCAGCTCGCTCAATTTTCTCGGGCCGTCGGTGACCACCGTGTCGTTGTTGCCCGCGCCGATCCAGAACAGCTTCAGCTGCTGATTGGTTTGCGCCGGATTGGCAAAGAACTGCGCATTGCGTTGTTCGAAGTCGGACGCCACGCCCTGATCGCGGCCGGTCTGCAGCCCCATGCTGAACACGCCGATGTACGCGAACTTGTCCAGATTCGACGGCGTCACGCGCAATGTTTCGGCGCCACCCATCGACAGGCCCGCCATGGCGCGGTGGGTGCGATCGGTGAGCACGCGATAGTGACGTTCCACATGGGGAATGATGCTGCCCAGCAGATCCTGCGCGAACGCATCGTGCAGTCTTGAAATGATGGCAATGCGTGTGGCCTGCAGTTCAGGCGTCAGAGCCGGCCCGCGCACCGGTTCGACCCCCGGCAGGCTGATGCTGCCGTTGGGCATGACCACAATCATGGGTTTGATCTTTCCCGCCGCCAGCAGGTTGTCCAGAATGAATCCGGCGCGACCGATGGTGCTCCAGCCGGAGTCTTCATCGCCGCCGCCGTGCATCAGGTACAGCACCGGATACTTCGTGGCGGTTGCCGTTTCGTAACCGGGCGGCGTGTACACGTGCATCCGGCGCATTTGCTGCAGCGCGCTGGAGTAATACCAGACCGAACGCACATCGCCATGCGGCACATTGGCGGTGGCGGCGAAGGCCGATGCTTCTCCGGGCACGGCGAACATGCTGGTCACGCTGTTCACACCCTGTTTGACCATCGGGTTGCGGGGATCCAGCGTGCGCACGCCATCGACCGTCAGTGAATAGTTGTAGAAGTCCGGCGCCAGCGGCCCCACAGTCAACGACCACACGCCCTGATCGTCTTTCATCAAGGCGCCGGCCGTGCCGCGACCCTGTGCAACCCAGTCGCCCGTGAGGCTCACTTCCGAAGCCCTGGGCGCATGGATACGGAAAACGACGCGTTTGTCGGGCAGCACTTCGGGAGAAACCAGTGTGTCGTTGGGTGAAGCTTGTTGCGCCTGTGCCGGCGACAGCGGCAGACAGTTCGCCAGCAACAGCAAGCCGGCCAGAACGCGGTGGTGAAGTCGGGTCATCATGCGAGCTCCTTTTGTAGAGTTTTGTCGATCCGCTCAGGGCGCCGATTCGATTGCATGATAATGAACCCGGGCTCATTTCAGAATGACCCGTTGAGTTTCCGGTGCGGTGCGCTTGTTGTCAGGCGCAGCAGCCGTCGGACAGCGGGCTGACAATAAATTTAAGACACCAGCAAACCACCCGAACAACTGACGAAGCAGCGAGGAGAAACACCCATGCGCAGCAGGCAAGAAATGGTTGGCGCGAACAGGCGCGCGCCGATGTCTGGCGGGATGATCGTGGCCGGCGTATTGATGCTGGCAGCCTCACTGGCCCAGGCGCAGACGCCACCCGACTTCAGCAAGGTCGAGATCAAGGCCAGCAAGGTCACCGACAAGTTCTACACCCTCGCCGGGCAGGGCGGCACCATTGGAGTACTGATCGGACCGGATGGTGTATTCATGGTGGATACGCAGTTCGCGCCGCTCAGCGACCGGATCGCCGCGGCCATCAGGCAGCTCACGCCGCAACCGATCCGTTACGTGGTCAACACCCATCTGCATGGCGACCACACCGGCGGCAATGTGAACTTCGGCAAGATGGGCGTCATCATCATTGCCCGCGAAGAACTGCGTTATCGTCTCGCGCATCCCAATCCGCAGGCCAACGGACAGCCGGGTGTGCCGATGGCGGCGGAAGGGCTGCCGAAGCTGACCTACGGCAACCGCATGACGCTGCAGATGAACGGTGAGGAGGTGCAGCTGCTTGCTGTGCCACGCGCGCATACCGACGGCGATACGCTGGTGTGGTTTCCCGGTCTGGACATCCTCATGACCGGCGATTTCTATCGTTCCACTGCCTACCCGAATATCGACCGCAACAACGGCGGCACCCTGCAGGGCCTGCTCGACGGGCTGGGCACGGTGATCGGCCGCGCCGGTCCGACCACGAAGATCATTCCCGGCCATGGCCCCACGGTGGACAGGCTGGCGGTGATGGCGCATCGTGACGTGGTGCTAGGCGTGCGCGATCGCATTGCCGCGCTGATTGCGCAGGGCAAGACCGAAGATGAAGTCGTGGCTGCCAGAATCACTGCCGAGTTCGATGGACGCATCCAGCAGCCTGGCGCGTCGGCGGAGCGTTTCGTACGGCAGATATATGCGGAACTGAAAGCCGCACGCTGAGCCGGTAGAAATCGTCAGTGACCGGCAAACGCAGCCTGCTGCAATCGGTCGGTGGGGCTGCGGCGTTGTCGATGGTCAGTTGACCGGGACGATGCTGCTGACAGGAGTCAGTCGTACAGGTTGCTATCTCAGAGAATCCAGAAACTCCATTGGGGGAAGCGTTTTATGAGGAAGACGAAAGTGTCGGTACTGGCGGCGCTCGCGCTGTTGATCTCTCCGGTTTCGATGCTTGCTCACCACGGCACGGCGGGCACTTACGATCAGACCAAGGTGGTCGCGGTGTCGGGCGTGGTGAAAGAATTTCGCTGGCGGAACCCCCATTGCGCATTGATCCTGTCAGCCCAGGACGCCTCGGGAAAGGAACTCACCTACTCCTTCGAGATAGGCAGTCCCAATTCGCTGGTGCGACGCGGGTTCTCCCGTGATTCGTTCAAAGTGGGCGACACGGTGGCGATTGACATGCACCCTGCGTTTGGCAACCCCCATATCGGCCAGCCGGCCACCCGCACCTTCGTGATCAATGGCAAGCCGGTGACCGGCATTGCCGGGGGTGATGAGTGATGAAAACGATGAACCATCTTCTGGGTTTCGGGGTTGCCATGGTGCTGGCGTTGGCCGGTGCAACGCAGGCGCAGGCGGCAGGCGACCTGAGCGGCGTGTGGGTCGTGTCAGGCGGCGGCGGTGGCGGCAGTAGCGCCTTCAGGAACAATCCCGAATCGGAATGGAGTACCGGGAAGCTGCCGTTCACGGCGCAGGGTCGCGCGGCATTCGATGCCAACAAACCCGGAAAGGGGCCGCGGCTATTGAACAATCCGCAGCTGCGCAATGATCCGCTCATTCTGGGCAATCCTCCGGGCCTGTATCGCACCCTGATTTACAGTCGGCCGATGGAGTTCATTCAGACACCTGACAGGATCGTTCAGGTTTTCGAATGGAGCAGGGTCTGGCGTCCCATCTATGTGGATGGTCGTCCGGTGCCGAAGGATGTGCCGGCGGGTCCGTACTGGTATGGGCATTCGGTGGGCCGATGGGAAGGCGACACGCTGGTGGTGAACACCATGGCGCTGGATTCACGCGCCTGGTTCGATGAGTGGGGCACGCCCATCAGCGACCAAGCGCGCATCGAAGAGCGCTGGCAACGCATCGCACCAGACACATTGCAATTGAAGATCACGGTGACGGATCCGGCCATGTACACGAAGCCGTGGACCAGCATGCCGATCAACATGAGGCTGCAGAAGAAAGGCGTTGAGCTGCAGGAAATCATCCATGCGCCCATCGATGAGGCTGCATTCAACGACACCATCGCGCATCCTGCCGGTGGTGGTTGATGACTGTGTCGAGTCACCATCATTCCATGGCTGTCATGCTTGCTGGAAGGTGCATGTTGCACGGCATCTGCCTCGCCATTTCGTACCGGCCAGCGTAGCGCTTCAGGCAGCCAGATAAAACGGCGCAGCTGCATGTTCAGACTCTCAATGGCGTTGGTCGTGTAGATCACTCGCCGGATGTCAGGCGGGAACACGAAGAACGGCGTGACGTGTTTCCAGGCCCGCATCCAGGACTGCACAATCATCGGGTATTTGCTGCCCCAGGGGCCGCTGGCAAAGGCCAGCAGCTCGTCTTTGGCAGACTGCTCGCTGGGCGCGGTGTAGATCGGGCGCAGCGCCCCCGCCACCTGCTTGCGATCCTTCCAGCCCGCATAGTCCGGGCTGTTGCGGATCAGGTGCAC
>SXGR01205675.1_pt1 | contig 17941 bp, 12 predicted proteins | sample 3174711 | NCBI WGS metagenome assembly SXGR01 (sample SAMN11356860, study PRJNA531348) | freshwater metagenome | isolation source: freshwater sample F1-60 | place: China: Fuxian Lake, Yuxi | collected 2017-12-25
GCGTCGGTCATGTGTTCCCCGAGGCGATAGACCGGCGGCGTCAGGCGCAGTTCGTTGGTCAGCGGCTCGGTCAGGCCGAGCAGGGAGAAATGGTACTGGCAGCCACCGAGCTTCAGCGCGCTGATTACCGGCCAGGCCGAGGCGAAGAACGCGCCGAGCAGCAGCGCCGCGGCCAGGGCGTTCCTGCCGGCATTCAACCGAAACGTCCCGGGCAGGAAGACCAACACGACGACCGCACCGAAGGGCACCATCACCGCCAGGTCCGGTCGGAAGCCGTAACCGACCCCGACGACCACCCCGTAGACCGCGGCCCGGGCCAGCGTCGCCCGGCGCGACAGTGGCCTGAGGACGAGCGCGGCCAGGACCAGCACTGCCGCAAGGACAAACGGCGCCTTGCTGTAGTCGCGCAGCGACAGCAGCTTGGTCAGGTTGGCCGGCGACAGCGTCAGCACCAGGGCCACGCCAGCGGCTACTCCCGCGCCGGCGATCAACCTGAAGAGGCCGTACAGCATTACCGCGCCAACGCCGCTCATGGCGGCCACCAGCCAGTCCAGCGCGGTCCACGACACCCCGGCCACTCGCCACACCGCTGCGGCCGCGGCATACATGTAGTACCAGTTCGCATTCGCTGCGCTCGTCAGCGGCTGTTCCGCTCCCCCGGACGAGAGCAAGGCGCAGTCGAAGTCATTGCGGCGGACGTGAAGAAACTCCGTGAGAGCCGCTGGAGGTGCCGAGACCACGCCGAACCCGCGGCCGCATGCCATCATCACGGCCGGCTCGAAGTTCGACTGGTAGAAGAACGGCTCGACGCCGGCCTCTCGGAAGCTGCGCATGGCGGCCCACGACACGCCGATGGCCACCACGAACAGCGCCGCGACAACGAGGCCGTCGGTCAGTTGTGTTTGGAAGCGCCGAATCACTGTAGGTACAAAATGATCATTTTAGACCATCAGGCCGGTGCGAAACGACGCGGCAGGCGAAGCGTCTGATACAGCGGATAGCTGCGCCAGTCTGGCGGCAGCACTACCTGCAGCCAGAACGGCCAGTCCTTCGCGTTGGTGACGCGCGCCACCGATTCGATGCAGCCAGCCGCGGCGCCGACAGTCTCGAGCCCCGTGAACTTCTGCGAGGTCTGCGCCGCGGTCGCCGACCAGAACACCGGCAGGAAGACACGCGTGGGGGCCGCGCCGGCCGCCGGCCGCGGCACCGCCACGTCGGTTGACAGGTCAACCGCCGGCGACACGGCCGAGTACCGCACCTTAAGGGAGAGGGGCCCGTCCCCCTGGCAGCCAGCCGACGAAAGCGTTGCCATCACCAGATCGGAACCGCGCTGATCGAACGGATGGCCGTAATCGACGGGCGTCCAGGCCACGTCGATCGCGCTACCCGAGCGGCCGACGACGGCCAGAGGCTCGCTGGCGGCCTGATCGTAAGCAGCTAACAGGCGCTCGACTGCCCCCCTCTGCACCGCTCGAATCGACGCCAGTGCCGCCGCCAGCGCAAGCACCAGAGCGGCGGTCGCCACCACCCCCGGCCTGATCTCCGCCCAGGTCCATCCGTGGAGCCCTCGGCGCAGCACTTGCGTTACCACGAGCGCGCCCGCCCACCAGGGGATGAACCGCAGATGGAACCAATGGCGCCCCTCGAACTGGATGGCGGGATATCCCGCGAGAAACAATACCGACACGGTGAGGGCCAGGCCGAGTCGGGTCGAGGCCGCAAACGCCATCACGAGGGCCGCCAGCGTCAGCACCGGGCCTGCCGGCGCGATCGCGGTCGTCATGCCGTTCAGCAACTCGTAGCCGGAGTTGATCGCCGGCGAGGTGAACATCGCGGGGTCCCCAGCGCCGGGGATTGCCAGCCCCTGTCTCAGCACGGTCCACACCGACCGGTAGGCACGAACGACCATATCGGCGGGAAAACTGCGGGCCAATCCCAGGTAGAGCTCGCCGGAGGCCGCGTCGTAGGCGGCGTCGCAGTAGTCCGGCACCGGCTCGTGGCGCACGCGCGCCGCGTAGTCTCCGACCTTGAGGATGGCGAAGGTGTCGGTCAGGTTGTCGCCAAAGCGGTAGAGTGGCGGCGTCAGCGCCAGTTCGTCCGTCAGCGGCGTTGTCAATCCGAGCAACGCGACGTGAAACTGGCAACCTCCCTTATCGAGCCCACGAAGCACCGGGAATGCCACCGTCAGAAACGCGGCGACGAGCGCGGCGACGGCCGCGGCGTTGCGCACGGCGTGGGATCGCCACGCGCCGGGCAGGAACGCGCCGACCATCACGGCACCGAACGGCACCATGATCGCCAGGTCGCCGCGAAATCCGTAGCCGAGGCCGACGACGGCGCCGTAGAGTGCGGCCAGGGCCCATGTGGCGCCGCGCGTCATTGGCCGGAGCACAAGGATGGCCAGAATCAGCAAGGCCGCGAGCACGAACGGCGCCTTGCTGTAGTCCCTCACAGAAAGCAACTGCGCCAGGCTCGCCGGCGAGAGCGTCACAACCAGCGCGAGCGCCGCTGCCACACCGTCGCCGGACACCAGCCGGAACAGCCCGAACAGCATGGCGGCCGCCATCGCGGCCAGCAGCGCGCCGAGGATATCGACCGCCTCCCATGAGACACCCGTCACTTTCCACACCGCGGCGGTCGCGCCGTACAGGTAGTACCAACTGGCGTGGGCGGCTGCGGTTAGCGGCACGACGGCGCTCGATGCCACCTCCGCGCAATCAAAGCGATCGCTCCGTTCGTGGAGAAAGTCGATCAGCGCCCTCGGCGGCGGCTGCGCGAGGCCAAAACCGCGACCACACGCCATCATGACCGCCGCTTCAAAATTGCTTTGATAGAAGTAGGGCCGGGCGCCGCCCGCCCTGAAGTCCCTCATCGCCAGCAACGACGCGCCGGCCGAGACAAAGATCAGCCCGGCCACAATCAGGCGGCAACGCAGCACGTGGTTCAGCAACGAGTTATCTTTGCGGGTCGCCGGTCAGGGATCCCACCCTGCCACGACGACGGTCGGGGTAGCGACCGAGGACCACCCACCTGAACCAGTTACCAATAATGTCGTTAATGGACTGGACGATTGCGCCCGCCCGAGTCCCGGTGCCCTTGCCGCGGCCGCGCTTCTGGAACAGGACCGGCACCTGCAGGAAGGAGGCGCCGCCCCAGTACAGCTTCATCATCACTTCGGGGTTCGTGAACGAGCCCTCGGATTCGAGCGTGAGCGGCTGGGCCAACCGCGTGGGACACAACGTGACGTTCTGGAAATCGTCAAACGGCAGCCGGAACAACATTCGGATCAACGTGTAGTTGGTCAGCGACACAAAGCCCTTGTAGAAGCTATCAGAGCGCTTGCGCAGCGTGCCCAGCGCATACTCGCCTGACCGGACGCCTTGTAAGACATCGTGCCGGCGCAGTTCGTCGAAGTGCGGCTTGAAAGCATCGATGTCGTAGGCCCAGTCCACGGTCTGCGCCATGAAGTAGGTCTTGGTGGCGGCGCCGATACCCGTGCGATAGCAATAGCCGGGGCCGCGGTTGCGATCGTTCTTGATGGGCCGCAGCCAAGGACGGGTCGAGGCCAGCTCACCCATGATCGACCAGGTCCGATCGCTGCTGCCGTCATCGAACAGGATCAGCTCGTAGTCGTCCGAGACGCTGGACAGGAACGCTTCGGCGCGTTGCACGTACTCGGCGACGTTCTCTTCCTCGTTGAGCGCCCAGCCCAGCATGGAGAGGCTGGGACGGAACGCTGCGACGGACGGCGTCTGGCTCATGAGGGTTGCGCCGATGGCAACGCACTACCGAGGCGCGTGAGCCAGCAGGGCCACTCCCCTCGCGTGGCTTGAGCGGCGGCGTGCGACGCACACCACGTGGACCAGGCGTTGAGATCCCATTTGAAGAACCGCGCTCCGGCGATCTCGATGGTTGCAAACACCTCGGCGGCCGGGCGCATGACGTCACCAATGGCCGCTGGGGCCGTGAGCTGCTGAAATGGCGGCCGCAAGCACCTGCGCCGCACGACGCGAGACACCCCTTGCCCGTCGATCACCGTAGTGGCGTACACGCGATCGTCGTAGACCGCAGCCGGATAGCCGGCAGCCGCACGCGAGTCGATCGCATGGATGAAAGAATTCGTGTTCAGGCTCACGCCCAGTCCCACCAGCGTGGTGCCGCGTCCGAGCATCCGCTGGTAACTCGAGTCCTCGCCGAACGGGTCCGGTTCGGCCGGCTCGCGGCCGACGATCGCCTCGGCCTCCGCGCCGCGGGCACAGACGCTGAAGTCCGGGTCCAGGCTGCGCACCACGCCGTCGGTGCGGCGAAACATCTCCGGCATCAGGCCGATCGCCGCGGGCGTGCGGCGCACATCGAACGTCGGCGCCGTCCCCAGGTACTCCTCATGCGAGGTGTGAAACGGATAGCTTGGCATGACCAGCGTGCCCGCAGGGCCGGTCCAGTCCAGCAGGGTCGACAGCATCTCGGGAGCCCGGAGACCCGCTCGCTGCATCCAGTCGACGGAGGACTGAACGTAGACGATGCTGTCGCGGGGCACGGCGAGCGCGGCGAGGACGGCCGGAGCCGTCATCGGGCGGTCAATCAACTGCGACACCGCACCATTTCAGGGCGACGCATGCCAGGTTGCCCGCCACCAGCGGCAGGTGGGCCAACTCGAAGTACTCGTCCGCCCCATGGACATTGCGACCGCCACCCGGCCCGTACAAGCACGCCGCCGACGTCGTCGCGGTGTAGTGGCGAAGGTCACAATGACCCGCGATCACGCTTTCCTGCAACACGGCGCCGTGTCGCCGGCCGACGGTCTCGACCAATAGCTGCACAATTGCATTGCGCGGATCGCCGACTTGCGGCGCCATCTCGAGGCCCACGAAAGATATCGACGCCGGCGCCGCGAGGGGCCACTCGGACGACCGTGCCAGGTCTCGCAACACCTCGCGGAGCGCCGCCTTCGCGCCGGCGCACGTCTCAGGCGGCGGAAATCCGCACTGGCCCTCGATCACGCACTCCGCGGGCACCGATCCCGGCCACACCCCGCCTCGCACCATCCCAAGATTGATGAAATGGGGGCGCTCGTTGGTTCCCCATTGCAGGGTCTGCGCCGCATTGCGACGCGCCACGTAGTCCTGCAGCGCGGACACGACCTGACCCACGGCGGCGATCGGGTTGGGACCCGCCGAAGTCGCATGACCGGAGGTGCCGGACAGACGAATCTGGAACGACACATGCCCCATGTGCGACACGATGAAACGCTCCGGCCAGGTGCCGTCAACAATCACCACCGCATCGCCAACGTGACCGCGCTGGACAGCCGCCAACGACCCATTGCCCGTGGACTCATCCTCGACCACGCTGGCCACCAGGAGATCGCCTGCCAGGGTGAGTCCGCCTTCGCGGATGGCGTGGGCCACCAGCAGGCACTCGACGATGCCAGCCTTGTCATCAGCAGCGCCACGGCCGTAGAGACGGCCTTCGTCGATGACGCCGCCGTACGGCGGATAGGTCCACGCATCTGGCGCATCGATCGGCACGGTGTCGATGTGCGCGTTCAGCACCAGCGAGCGGCCACCGCCACGGCCCTTCTGCCTCCCGACGACGCACGGTCGGCCAGGATAGGAACGAGGTGAGGGATTGAACCGATCGTCGCCTGCGAAGCTTGAGGGGGTGATTTCGAAGACGTCGACGTCGAGGCCGATCTCGCGCATGTGGCCGGCGACCATGGCTTGCGCCGCACCTTCTTCGCCAACCGGACTCGGTGTGCGGACGAGCGATTGCAGCAACGAGCGATAGCCCGGCTCCAGCCGCTCGATTGCCGCCAGCACGCGCGCTTCAGCGTCGGCCATGCTCACTTGACTGGATCCACCGTCGGTTCGACCAGGCCCGCGCGCGAAACCACGACGCGGTTCTCGAGCGACATGCCACGCAGGTTGTTGGCCAGCACGACTTTGTAGTCGCCGTCTTCGGGCACCTTAATCACCACCAAGAAGTCGCCGGTCTGCACCACGTGGAGTTGCACGACCCACAGGTCGTTGCTGACCATGCCGAACGTTACGCCGCCCTTCTCAATCGTACCTTGCGCGATGAACGTCGTCCCCTTGGCGAGCCGGCGGGGTTTCATCTCGACAAGATAGAGGAGGGGCCCACGACCGCCCACGCCACCCACGCCTTTGGCGGTCCACGCGAGCCCGTTCATTTCGAAGGTCGGTGAGACCTTCAGGATGTCGTCCGTGACAAATGCCAGCGGCGTAGCGGCCAGGCTCTTCTTGACCTCGCTCCGAGCCAGATCGCTCGGGAAGGTGTACGTCTCTGCCGGATTCTGGCGTCCTTCGACGCCGCTAATCGTCGCGTATGGGGTCACGCGCTCCCATCCCGGTCGCAAGCGAAGGTCCAGCAAGGCCGGCAACGCCGCGACGTCGTTGAGACTGGACATGCGAACGAGGCAGTTCGCGTGCCCGCCTGGCAACTCGAGGCCCGCGAAGCTAAACGGCTCGTCACCGGCGCTGCTCGAGCCGGGATTGCGGAAGTAAGCCGGGAAATAGAGCGCCACCGGATCATCGACCAGGGGAACCGCCACGCCAACCGGATGGCTGAAGTCGTATCCCTTCGTCATCGAGTGGTATCGCTGCGTGACGCGCAGGTTCATGGCGTCGCAGTTCGCCCCGCCGAGGTAAGCCACCACGTAGGCGGCATGCACTCCGCCATCGGTGGGCAACCCGCGCACAAGCGCCGGGCTCTCGAATCGCACCTCGCCGTTCGGTAGCGAGACCCCTGTCAAGTCAAGGGCAGTGCGCGGCGCCGCGTGAACGGAGCCGAGGAAGGCGCGCACATGCCCTTCCTGGTAGCGACGCAGAAGCCACAGCGGTCCGGCGATGACGCCTGCCAGAATGGCCCACATCGCCAGCGCCATGCCAGCAGCGCGCGGCCAGCCGGCATCAGGCGTTGCGGCCTTGACCCACTCGGTCCGCCACTCCCGCTTGACGATGGCGCCGGCCGTGCGACCAGCCAGCATCAGGCAGAAACCAAGAGCCCACCACCCCACGAACTCGAGGTGAAAGAAGTGCCGCTCCTGGAATTGCAGTGCCGGGTAACCCGAGAGATAGAGGACGAAGACACCGGCGAAGAGCCCCACGCGAAGGCTCCACACGCTGAGAGCCGTCAGCGTGATGACCAGCGGCCATGGCCACAACCCGCCCATCAGCCGCAGGGCGTCGGCCTTCAGCAACAGCAACCGCTGCGCGGCCGCCGGCAAGAACTCCGGCACCACTAGTGCCGCCGTGGTGGTCGAGTGCGGAAGTTCCGTGATTCGCACGGCCGATGCGTAAACGCGCGTGAGCAGATCGGCCGGGAAAGCAGTGGCCACCTCGCGAAGCAACTGGCTTGCGGTGCGGTCGTAGTCAGGGCCGTACATCGGCAGGAAGCGGTGCTGGCCGAGCCGGCGATCTGCATAGTTGTCGATCATCGCGAGAGCGAGTTCATCGCGATACTCGAATCCCACTTCGTAAAGACGGCTATTGTCGACGCCGAGGTCGGCGCTGAATTCCGGCGTGAGGCCCAGCAGGACTAGGTGCTGCGTGGAACTGCCGCCACCGGTCTGGTACACCGACGACATGGGCCACATCGCGACGTAGACGGCGGCCAGGTAGGCAGCAATGACGCCGGCCCGAAGGCCCAGCCGCTCGCGCGGCGCCAGCGGCAGGAACAGGGCGAACACGCCGACGAACGCGGGGATGGCCACGAGCAGGTCGTTGCGGAAGCCGATACCAACACCGGTAAGTAGTCCCGCTGTCAGCGCGAGGAGCAACGTCCGTCGGACCGTCACCTCTGTCCGCACGAGGCGAATCGCCAGAAGCACGAGCGCCAGGACGAACGGCGCCTTCGCGTAATCGCGCAAGTGCGGAATGTTGTGGAGATGCAGCGTCGAGAACATCAGTGCAGTGGCGCCGATGGCTGATAGCGTCCGCCCCATGCCTTGCCTGAAGATCGCGAAGGCCAGCACGATGGTGACGCCATACAGAAACCCGTAGAGCGGGGTCAGCGCGCTCCAAGCGACCTGGCCGCGCAGCCGCCACGTCTCGCCCACCGTCATCATCAGGTAGCGAAATGCGCGCTGCATCGAGCTCAGTGGGCGCGCCGATACGGCTTGAAGGTCGCCGCACGATACCTCGTCTGCCTTGCGCTCGAGGAAGACAGTCAACGCGGGCGGCGCCGTGTCCCCAGGGTTCACGTAGCCGAACCCGCAGGCCTCCATCACCGCCGGCCCGAATTCCTGCTGGTAGAACCACGGCTTGCCGCCCGAGGCGACAAACTGCGGAAGGTACCAAGCGGCCGTGACGAACGCGGCGAGGAACAGTCCGGCCGCAAGAGCAGCCTCAATCCTCCAGGGGCGGCCGACGTTAATGGAGCTCGGCCTTTCCCGATCCGGTGACGATCGGAATCTCGCGCATCCAGAGTTGCTTCTCCCACACGCTGCGATGCGTGCGGTACCACTCGATGGTCTTTTGCAGCCCCTGCTCGAAGGTGACGCTGGGTCGCCAGCCGAGCACGCGCCGCGCCTTGGCGGCGTCGGCGGTGTGCCGGAACACCTGCCCGGGCCGCTCGCCGACATACGTGATTAGCGACTCGGGCTTCTCCATCAACTTGACGATGTGGTGCGCCACGTCGGCCACACTCAGGCTGTGATCGGTGCCGATGTTGATCACTTCGCCGACGACCGCCTCGCGGGGGGCGTGAACGATCCGATCGATCGCATCGCACGTGTCTTCCACGAACACCCAGTCGCGCTGCGCCACGCCCTGTCCGTGCAGGCGCAGCGGCTCGTCCAGCAGACAACTGGTGATGAAGCGCGGCACCGCCTTTTCGAGGTGCTGGCGCGGGCCGAAATTGTTGAACGGCCGTACGATCACAGCCGGCAGGTGGTAGGTCGCCCAGTAGGAGTAGACCAGGCGGTCGGCTCCGCATTTCGCGCTGGCATATGGACTGAGCGGCTTCAGCGGATGCTCTTCGTTCATCAGCGTCGCTTCGGCGGTGCCGTAGACCTCCGAGGTGGAGATGTGCACGAATCGCTCGATGCGGTCCGCACAGCGCAGCACGGCATTCGAAATCACCTGGGTGCCCAGCACGTCGGTTTCGAAGAAGTGATAGTTGTCGAAGATCGAGCGCGTCACATGCGTCTCGGCGGCAAAGTGCACCACCACGTCGACGCGGCGCATCAGGTTCTCGACCAGCGACGCATTGCGCACGTCGCCGTACCAGAACTCAATCCGGCCGCTCGTGTGCGCGTCCTGAAAGTCCGTCGGCAGATTGTCGACGCTGCCGGCATAGGTCAGCAGATCGAGCACCAGGATGCGGTAGTCCGGATACTTGTTGAAGATGTGGTGGACGAAGTTGCTGCCGATGAAGCCGGCGCCCCCCGTCACGAGGATGGTCTTCATGCCGTAGATCCGCCCTTAAGAATCTCGGCGCTCTGGTCGCCGCAGTTGAGAAGCAGGTCGATCGCCGACAGGAACGGCACGAACTCACCGTGACGCTGAGGGTAGACCGGGTGTTGATAGTTTTGCCAGACCACCTCGACGCCCTGGCTCGCGAACAGCGGGACGTCCAGGTAGTCGCTGGCCGCATCGCCGCTCAAGTATCGAGTGGCGCCGAAATGATGGCAGATGTTGATGAGCCGCTGTGACGGGGTGCCCTCGATCCCAAGGGTTGACGTTCGGATCGTTGGCAACGGCAACTGGAGCCACCCCGCCATCAGGCCGACCACGGCGATGTCGAGGTCGCCCAGGTGGGTCCACGGACGACTCAACATCTCCTCGAGCTCAGGCAGGTAGCGCGCAGCATATGGGGCCTTGGCATAGTACTGCTTCAGCGAGGCAATGTGCTTGCGTTGCCAGTTGGAGCGCGTGTCGATCAAGGCTTCCAGGATCAGGGGCTGGCCGAGGCCGTGGTGCAGGACGGGGACGGTGAGCCACAGCGGGCCGGCCGGAGTCTTGATCCGGTTCCGGTTCCGCCATCCATGCTTGTTGAACTGCACATCGTCGTAATAGGCAAAGACGTCGGCGCGGCGCATCTGATCGAAGAAACCAAGCCACGGCAGGTAACCGGGCTGGAGCACGACGAGTGTCTTCGGGGTGTCGGCTACGGCGGCGGTCATGCGAGATAGAGATCGTACCACTCCTGGAACACCACGAACGCCAGCACCTTGTTCACGTCCGTGTAGTCGGCGCCAGGCTGGTAGAGGCGATCCACGAGCGTGCCGATCCCCGCAGCGTCGAAGAAGTGGTGCCGGGCGAGACGAGCAGGACTGAGCGTGTCGCGCACGTAAGACTGCAGGTCGCCGAGCATCCACTGAGTGACGGGCATCAGGAAACCCTCCTTCGGCCGGTCGACCATCTCGGCCGGGAAGTAGCGGCGGGCGGCCTGCTTGAGCAGGTACTTGGTGTCCCCCAGCTTGATCTTCACGCGGCCCGGTAACCGGGAGACGAAGGTGACGACGTCGGTATCGAGGTAGGCGCTGCGCACTTCGAGCGAATGCGCCATCGACAGACGGTCGCCGTAGGTCAGCACCTGGTCGGGAAAGATGGTCTTGAACTCGGCCTCGAGGACGCGGTTGAGCGGGTCGGTTGCGGTCAGGCGCGCGAACGTCTCCTTCAGGTAGTCTGCGGTGCTGGTGCCGTCCAGTTCCCGCTGCAGGTCGGGGTTGTAGAGAGCGCGCTTCTCATGCTCACCAAACACCAGCAGCTTCGCGCGCCATTCCCAGTCGGGCGCCGGGCTGTCGCCAGGACCATGGAGACCCTGCAGGTAATCTGGCCGGCCCTCGAAGGGCCGGATCAGGTCGGCATCGCCCGTGCGCTGGTATTCGGGAAACTGCGCCATGGGTTGCGCGAGACGGTGCGACAGGTAGCTGCCAAACAGCTCGTCGGCGCCATCGCCGGACAACGCGACCTTCACATGGCGGGCAATCAGCTGAGACAGGAAGTAGCTGGAGACCACGCCCGCGAAGGGCTCGTCGAAGCAGCCCAGGATCTTGCGCAGGTTGTCCGGGTAGTTGCTGAACTCGATGGTCTCTTCGTGATGCTCGGTGCCGTATTTGTCGGCCACCCAGCGCGCCCAGCGGCGATCCTGTTCCTTGCCCGGCGTGGTCGACTCGTTCGCGTAGGTCAGCGTGAAGGTCTTGATGCGCCCCGCCGCTTCCGCCGCCAGGGCGGTGGACAGGCTCGAGTCGAGTCCGCCGCTCAGGAAGAACCCGATCGGCACATCCGACAGCAGGCGGCGCTGGACGCCCTGGCCGAGCAGCCGGATCACTTCGTCCGTCAACTCCTCATCGGTCTGCCGATCCAGGTTGGGATCGACGGTAAAGTCCACATCCCAATAGCGGCTGATGACCGGCTGCTCGCCCGGGCGGAACGTCAGCCGGTGCGCGGGCGGCAGCATGAAGACGTCCCTGAAAATCGTCAGCGGATGCGGAACGTGCTTGAGGCTGATGAAGTGGTGCATCGCCTCGAGGTTGATCGTTCGCGTAAAGCCTGGGACGGTGAGCAGCGCCTTGAGCTCCGATGCGAAATACAGGACGTCGCCGCTGTGCCAGTAGTAGAGCGGCTTCTTGCCCATCCGGTCGCGCGCGAGCAGGCCGGTCTGCGTCTTCTCGTCCCACACCGCGATCGCAAACATCCCGTCGATGTGCTCGGGCAGGCCGGCGCCATGCTCTTCGTACAGGTGAGGCAGCACCTCGGTGTCGCAGGTGGTATGCAGGTGATGACCGGACTGCAGCAGGCGCGGACGGAGGTGCGGGTAGTTGTAGAGCTCGCCGTTCTCGCAGGCCCAGATCGAACCGTCTTCGTTCGACATCGGCTGGCGGCCATGTTCGAGATCGAGGATGGCCAGCCGGCGGGCGCCGAGCGCGAACCGCTCGCCGTGGACCACGTGCCCGTCATCCGGGCCACGGTGGCGCAGGGTTGCGAGCATGGCCTCGGTGACGGCACGGTCGCCGCGCCCGAACATGCCGGCAATGCCGCACATTAGCTGACCACCCTGGGCGCATAGCTCCCGGGCCGCGCGCCCTCGTGGACCGGCGACACGGCTGGAACGCCCGACACGCTGGCCTCCTCACTCAGGACGCGATCAGCGACGGTGCCGGCGTTGACGTCGACGGAGTACTCCGCGATCGGCACATACGCGAAGCGATCCGGACGCGCGGCTACGAGCACCCACTCGAAGACGAGGCGGGCATCCGGCGCGTGCGGGATCGTGCGAGCGTAGCGCAGCAGCCTGGTCTCGAAGAGGGCGCGGTTGCTCGGGTAGTACTTCAACGTCGTGAACACGCTGGTCAGGGCGATACACTCGGCGACCTGCGAGAAGCGCCACGGCCCGGTGCGGCGGAACTCCGACAACAACCGACGTGCGCCAGTTGATGGCTGCTCCCACACCCGAACGAAGAAGTTGACGACATCGGCGGTAAACACCCGCCATAGGATGAGGCCAAAGAAGTTGGCGTAGGCGTCGAGGGCGCGTTGCGCCGGCGCCGGCCAGGCACGATGCCTCAGCTGGTTGTAGAACATGCCCGCACGAACCAGCGGCAGGCAACCCAGGTAAACCCAGAGCGCCACGGCCAGCGCGGTCTCAATTACGGGGTTTGGCTGTGGAGCGACCGCCGGTGCAGGTCCAATCGCCTGCCACGCCTGGACGGCCCACTGATCCACAATCGTGCCCGGCGCGAAGAACAGCAGGCAGCACACGATCACCATCTCGCAGAGAAAGCCCAGGCGAATCTGCGTCGCGATGAAGATGAAGCTCAACAGGATGCCGGCGCCGCCATACCCCGCAGTGGCAGGAAACAGCATGAGCGCGCCGCACACCACTTCGGTGCCCCACGCCATCTCGTTGAAGAAGCGGAACAGCGCATGATCGGGCGGCCACGTCTTCCAGTAGCTGGCCCAATAGCCCCATTCGGGATTGGCCATGCCCAGTTCCATCCCATTGCGCTGGCGATAGCCGGCCGCCAGCTTGTAGAGGCCGGCCGAAAGCATGATGGCACCGAAGTCCACGCGCAGCGTCACCAGCGCGAGGTCGCGAACCGAAGGCGCATAGCGGGTGGTCAGTTCCAGCAGGAACACTGCCGCGCCAAGCCACAGGGCAATGAAGCCCGGCGCCCCCATGCCCCGTGACACGCTTTTCCAGCGCAGGCGATTGAAGAAGTAGTAGCAGCACGCGAGGTTCACCGTTGCCGACGCGAGCACTTCGCGGCCGGATGCAAGGCCCACTGACGCCGCCAACCACGCCGCCAAGACCAAGGGAATCACGAGCGGGTTTTGCACGGCGTCGGTGATCGCGCCGGACTCCGTATAGCCGCCCCACCGCTCGCCGGGGAAGTAGCGGCGCCAGTGCGGGAGCGCCGCGATCAACGTCAGCGCCATGAGCACGCCACAGGCCGACCGGACCACGGCCTGCAGGTCGGCACTGAGCGTGGAAGAGAACAGGAAATCCAATCCGCTCACTAAGGCGCCGCGCGCAGTAGTCGTGCCAGGTGCCGTTCGGCGCGCCAGTGCAGGGCGGGATGAAGGCGGTAATACTGGCGGCCGACACCCGGTGCCTGTGGCGTGCCGGCCACGCCGTCAAGCAACATCCTCTTGGCGGCGAGCGCCAGCATGGTCTTCGTGAGGTAGTAGCTGCGCTCGCGGATCGACGCAAAGTTGTCGCCGAACAGAAGCGGCACTCTCGCCTGCATCACGACATCGCCGACATCGACACCGGGCGTCATTCGCTGGACGGCAACCGTTGGTGCCTGGCCCATCAGCACGCTCCACTCCGGGGTAGCCATCCCCCGCATTTCGGGAAGGCGTCCGTAGTGTCCGCCGATGCAGCCCAGGCGCGCGCTCGCCAGCAGCGGGCCCCGCAGCAGGTCGCGGCCCCCGGCGTAGATCAGCAGGTCCGCCGACAGCTCACCCAGCCGCCGCACCACGTCGATGGCATTGAAGTCGTGGACATGAATGAGGTGCCGGCCGTCAGGCCCCTGACCGTGCTCGACCGGGCGATCGGGATTCTCAGCCGGCCGGCTGCGCTTATAGACCACGCCAACCGGCGTGACGCCGGCCTCGTGGAGACAGCGCATCAGGTCCACGTCGTAAAGCGCCGTCTCCGCTTGATCGAACGTTCCCAGGACGAAGAGCCTAGCCGACATCGACAAGCTCTCGTTTGACGCGGCGGGCCTCGAGCAACGCATCCGCGAAGTACTTGGCGGCCCAGTTGACCATTGAAAAGATCGAATAGCCGCCGTCGATCGGCCACGCCCCGGGCACGCCGCCACGGATGCCTGGCTCAGGGTTATCGAGCGACTGCCGGCCCTTGAGCCACTCGACCATTTTCAGACCCGTGTTGGCCATCGTGAGGTCGCGCAAACGGAGGCTGTGCATCAGCCACAGTGTCGCGAACTGCGCGTTACCGGGCAGGCACGAAAACGTCTCGGTGCTCTTCCAGCCTTCGGTGAAGTAGGCCGGCAGGAAAAAACCCCGCTTCTCGCATGCCTGCATCGCTGCGGCCACATGCCGTTCAGAGGCGGCAACATACCGCTCATCGCCGAGCCGCAGCCCGGCCTGCAACAGGCCTTCGGCGGTGTAGGCCATGGTATGTGTCAACGGCCGGCCGTCATCCTGGAAGCTGGCGAACGGGAACCAGCCGTCGGGTAACTGCTGTCCGGCAACCCAATCCAGATGACGCTTGGCCGCCGACGCGAACGCCTGCTCGCCAGTGAGCTCACTGGTCCAGCACATGGCCCACGCCACCCGCGTGTAATACGAGCGGGTGGGGTTGCGAGGCCCGGGTGAGAGTCCCTGGCGAAAGACGCCCGTTTCGTCCACGCACTGCACGAGGAAACGGCACGCGCGGACGGCCGCCTCGAGGTACCGCGAGTCGCCGGTCTCCTCGAACGTGCGGTTCCACCCGAGCACGACCTGCCCGGTGTTGAACGCAGCCGGCACGGGGGCGTCGGCATTCCAGAAACCTTGCGGATCGTTACCGAGGTAGCCGGCCTGGATGGCGCCGGATTCCATCTGGATCGCGATCTCCCAGTCCGCGCCCTGACGAGCGGCCTCTCGATAGCGTTGGTCGCCGAGCTCGGCATACGCGTCCCACAGCGTCGGGATGATGTAGCCCGTCGTCTCGGGATAGGGGGGCAGCCACCCGTGGACGAAGTGATACGAGGCCGCAAACCCTGCCGTCCCGGTCACATCGCGGCTGCGCAGCAGCCACTCCAGGGTTTCCGTCAAGTGCCGATCGTCGTCGTGCGCCGGCTCCGAGACGCCAAAGACGTCGCGGAAGAACACGTCTGCGTGCCCCGGCACTTCGGGTCGATGGTGGCCGAACTCGGCCACTCGGGCCGCATCGATCTCTGGTGGCGGCGCCGGGGGCGGCGCGAGCACGGCGGCCGGCACTCCCGGCACTGGCGTCCCGCGCATCGCTGGCTCCGCGCCGATGCGGCCATGGGTCACAGCCAGGCTGAGCGTGAGGGTGCGCAACGGCTCCTGGAGATCGCCCATGGCCTGGATGGCGCGGGCGTCCACGGCCGGATCCGCAACGAGCGCGGCAAGAGCGCGGGTGCGGAACGGTTCGGGCAGAGCCTGGAGATCGACGAGTGATTTGACGTCGACGGCATGCGACGCCGCCAGGAGGCCCAGACAGACGGTCCGAAAGGGATCGGCAAACGCATAGACCACTCTCAGCTTTGCCAGATCGAGCTCCGGTTGCGCCATCAGGGCCGCCAGGCACTGGCTGCGATACGGATCGTCGAACTCGCGTAGCTCCCTGAGCGCGCGCTCGGGCAGTGCCGGGTGGGCGACGAGAGCCGCGGCACACTGGCTCCGATACGGTTCATCAAGGCCGGCCAGCATCTGCAGATGGGCGGCGCTGACGTACGGATTGAGCGCCGATTGCACGACGACCTCAGCGAAATGGGTCGGGTCGAGGGCGCTACCGGCCCGCCAGGCGGCGCGCAGCAGGCGCAAACGCGTCTTCAGGATCTCGATTGACGTCATGGGAAAGCGTATCTTAGCGCAGTGCGACCGGTGGCCCGGATGGAAGGCGGAGCCCGGAAGCAACGCCGGCCCGCCCCAGGTCAGCCACCGTGCCAGAGAGTCCGTCGATCTCGAAGGACAGCACGCGCACGTCTCCGTCGCCCGCGGCAATTCGCAATTCGGACACGTCGCATCGCACGACCGTCCCGGGCGCAACCGGTGAGATGGCTGCGATCGGTTCAACTTGCCGTAGCACCAGCCTGGTGTCGCCGACCCAAGTGAACGCACCCGGCCAGGGGGCCACCAGCGCGCGCACGAGGTTGTAGACCTGGATGTTGGACTGCGCCCAGTCGATCAAGCCATCGGCCGGGGTGCGCATCCGGTAGTAGCGCGCGCGCGATTCATCCTGGGGTGTTTGCAGTGCCGTCCCAGCCGCGAGGGCTGGCCACCACTCGGTTAGTAGCGCGGTGCCAGCCACAGCCAGCTTTGCCTGCAGCGACGCGATGTCGTCATCCCATGCGATCGGAAACCGCTCTTCGGCGACCACCGGGCCGGTGTCGATCCCGGCATCGATGCGATGCAGCGTGGCTGCCGTCTCGCGCTCACCATTAATCAGCGCCCAGATCATGACGTGACCGCCGCGATACTCGGGCAGTTTGCCGCTGTGAATATTGAACGCGCCGTTTGCGGCAAGTGAGGTCAGTTCCGGCGGCAGCAACATCGGGTAGGACCACACCAGCATCAGGTCGGGTTTCAGCGAGCGAATGGTTTCGAGAAAGGGCGCCAGGTCCCTGCGGCGCGGCTGCACCAGCAGCGGCAAGGACTGCTCGCGAGCGCGCGCGGCCACCATGTCCACGTCGGCGCCGGTGCGGATGCCGGGCACGGCGACTGCGATCGGTCTCACGCCGATCTGAGCGAGCGTGTCGAGGGCCGCGAGCGCCAGCCGCCCGAAACCGAACACGACGACCCGACTCGCTGACATTCGTTACTTGGCTGGCGGCAAGTCGTGGTGCGGCTGGTAGACCTCGACGTCCACGCCTAGGTCTTTCTTCATCACTTCCTTAACGTGATCGCCAGATGTCTTGAGAACCTTCAGCCAGCCATGCTCCCAATCGCGCACGCCGGCCAGCCACGCCGAACAACCGTTGCACGGCCACGCTTCAGCGCCCTGGCCCTCGAGGTGCAGGCGGCGGTACCAATTGAACCGCTCGCCCTGCCAGATCTCCTTGAGGCTGACATCGTTGACGTTCGGGAACAGGTCCGCCGTGCGGAACGAGATGTCCTGCCCGCACAACGCCACGCGCCCGAGGGTATCGACGTTGAGGCGCTCGAACGGCCACACGCAAGGCTCTTTCCGCTCGCCCGGCATGTGCTTGTAGAGATGCGGATCCATGGCGTGACCCAGCTGGATGGTGGTGTTGTCGTCCCACGACAGAAATTTCCGGGTGACCACTTCGTCGACGCCGACGTCGTCCATCCAGAATTTCACTGCCGCTTCCATCTTCCCTTCCATGATGTCCTGCCGAATCATGGAGACGACGATGCGGTTGGTGGAGCGAAATTCCTTGCGCATGGCCAGCGCCGCGCGGACGTTGCTGACGTGATTGTCGAACCACTTCTGCGGATCGCGAGGCGCGCCGCCGTGTGGCGGACGCACCTTGGCATAGGTCTCGGCATCACCAGCATCCATCGAGAACTCGACCAGGTCGATGCCCGCCTTGAGGATGCGGTCGAGCTTGTAGCGAAAAGCCGGCAGCGGACCAAACATGCTGCCGTTGGTGTTCATCCAGATGCGCGCGCCCTTACCCTTGGCGTACTCGACCATCTCCACCATGTGCTTGTGGAGCATCGGCTCGCCGCCGCCGGTGCAGCGCATCCACGCGCCGTACGGCCCGCACTCGTCGGCGATCTTGTTCCACAGCGCCTGCGGCATCAGGTCACCGTCA
>SXGR01110251.1_pt1 | contig 17937 bp, 13 predicted proteins | sample 3174711 | NCBI WGS metagenome assembly SXGR01 (sample SAMN11356860, study PRJNA531348) | freshwater metagenome | isolation source: freshwater sample F1-60 | place: China: Fuxian Lake, Yuxi | collected 2017-12-25
CATCGATTCGCCCGGAACGCCGCTGGAAGAGTCCGCTCGGCTGGACGCGATCAGCGCGGCCCATGCATCAGCGAGCAGTGCCCTCATCGGTCTCATGCCGAGAGTGTCGCGCGTTGCTTCCGGCGACGGCTGAGCACGAGGATGTCGAAGGATGACCCGCGGGCCGCTTCCATCCTCGGCAATGGGAAGAATCGGTCCCGGCGCGGGACCATTCTTTCCCAATGCGAGGGCGCAACGGGGAGCGTGAGGGGCGGGCCCTCGCGCTGATCCGCGCTACGAGGCTCTCGTCTCAAGTCGGGTGATCGACGCCGCGCCGCGCGACGCGACATCCATCTCGATGAGGCAGCCACACGCACGGAGGTCACCCGACCCCATCTCGAATGGGGTGTGCACGCCGGTTGTCATGGCTCGCAGCACGCCCACAGGATCGCGACCGATGATCGACGCATACGGCCCGCACATCCCGACATCGGTGATGAACGCGGTGCCGCGCGGCATCACGCGAGCGTCCGCGGTCGGCACATGCGTGTGCGTCCCGATGACGGCAGTGACCCGGCCGTCGAGGTAGTGCGCCAACGCCGCTTTCTCGCTCGTCGCCTCCATGTGCGCCTCGACCACGACGATTGGATCAGGTTCGGGCAGTTCGGCGAGCACTCGATCGACGCACGCAAACGGATCATCCGCAGGAAGGTTGAAAAAGACTCTGCCCAGCACGGTCACTACGAAGACGGCTCTCGGACGCCCATGCCCCTCGGGGATGCGGATCCACCGCTTTCCCGGCGCTTTCTGGCTGAGATTGGCCGGTCGCAGGATCGGCTCCGACGGATCCTCCAGCACCGTTGAGATCTTCCCATCGCGAAACGCATGGTCGCCCAAAGTGACGGCGTCGGCCCCGAGCTGTCGCAGCGCGCGGTAGAGATCCGGCGTGATCCCCGACCCGTTCTTGACATTCTCCCCGTTGACGATGACGGCAGCACTCGGCACCTGCGCCCGCAACGCCGCGATCCCCTGTTGGAGCGCCTGGCGACCGGGCGCGCCAACGCAATCTCCGAAGAATGCGATGGACAGACGCTCGGCCACGGCTATACTCTAACCGTCGGCAGGGTCGCGGCGCATCGCGCCACGCGAGCTGACACGCATGATCGAGATGACATACAAAAAGGGTGACCGTGTTCGTCATCCATCTCGCCCCGAGTGGGGTGAGGGCTCAATCACCAAGATCGAAGTCGTCACGCGCGACCGCGCGACCGACCTCCGGGTGTGGGTGCGATTCTCGTCCATTGGCGAGAAGACTTTTCTTGCCAGCGCCGCCGCACTCGAGATCATCGATGACCAAGGGCACTCGTCGAGCGTGCACGCACGCCCGACGCTGCACTCGCTGCAGGTTTCCGAGGGCGGCGGATGGCTCGGCTCAATGACGAAGCGCACGCCCGAGGAACTGATGACGACGCTCCCCGGCGAGGCGAGCGACCCGTTCCTCCCCCTGCGAAAGCGCGCGGAATTCCTGCTCAAGCTCTATCGATTCGACGGTTCGCCCGCGCGACTCGTCGAGTGGTCGGTGGCGCAAAGCGGCATCGATGACCCCCTTTCCCGTTTCAACCGTCAAGAACTTGAACAGCTCTACAAGCGCTGGATCTTCAACCTTGAAGCTCAGACGAAGCGCCTCATGACGGAACTCCGGCGCGATGGCATCACGATTGAGTCCCTGCTGCCAACGGCTCCACCACTCGCGCAGCGCACCATCCCGCGCCTCCAGCGCGAGCCGATGCGATAGGGGCTGCGGGCTGACTGACCGCCATGCGCCAGGTCGAACTGGACGAGTGCGCCGCGGCTCGTGCGCCGCTGAGTGCCAATGGCGAAGACGAAGTGAACGGCCCCTCCAGCGCGCGGCGCTCACCTTGTGTCTCGCCGGCGTGGACCTGTCGGGGTCCTAGGGCGCCTTCGGTTTCCTCGTCGGCAGCGGACCCGCAGGCTGCGTCCTGTAGCGCTCAAGCTCCACCTTGTACTTCGCGACGAGCGCCGCGTCCGATTGAAGCGTGATCGCCTGCTCCTGGCACTCGATCGCCTTGGCGGCATCGCCGCGCGCGAAGTGAACGAGCGCGAGCGCGACCTTCGCGAGGGCGTCACTCCCCTGCCCGAGCGCGTCGGCCTGCGTCGCCATCTCAAGGGCGAAGTCGAGGTCGCGCACGGTGGCAAAGGTCGAATTCACCGTCGTGCGCGCCATGGCGCGTCGCGTTGCGGCATCCTCGGGGTTGTTCGCCGCGATCTCACGGCCCAGCGCGTATCCCTTCGCGGGCTCGTTCGCCACGCCGATCATGATGGTGAACCGCTGCAGTTCGAACTGCGTTCGCTCTTGCGGCATCTGCGCGATGATGGCGTCAAGAAGCGCGAAGATCGGTCCCCACTGACCGCTGCGCTCACAGTCGCGCGCGAGCGATTCGATGCGGTCCTTCGCGTAATGGATTCGCGAGGCGAGGACGCGCTCGGCCTTGATGGCTAGCGGATCCCACGACCCCTTCACAATGGCAGCGAGCACCGGCTCAGCATCGTTGGGGTGGCCGTACCACAGCATGACGCCGTCGCGCGCAAGCATGAGGAGCGGCGTCGACCGCCTGAGCGTGCCGTCCTGGAGGACCCGGTCGGCCGCGTGAGGCGGGTCCGATACGATGGCGTAGCTGATGTCGTCGTGTTGGGGCGGCTTCTCGAGCCATGCAGAAATGGTCGCGGCTGGCTCCGACGAGATGCCGATGAACCGCACTCCCTTGGCTTCATAGACGCGCGCCATCTCGGCGACGAGCGGCCCGGCTTCCTCGCAGTGGTCGCAGGTGGTCGAGAAGAAGTCGAACGCATACACGATCCCGGGCGCGTAGCGGACGGCTTCGGGGCCGCGAATGAAGGTCGCGAACTTCGGAAACGGCACCATCGCACCGGGGAACACCCACGGCGTGGGGATCTTCGCTCTCAAGGGATCAAGGTGGGGATCCGTCGGCGGGGCCGCCTGCGGCGCGAACCCGACAAGTGCGGCGAAGAGACACCAGACTGGGATCATTGCGACACGATAGCGCGATTCGCGATGGGGGCTCAGTAGGATGACCCCGTGGAGGCACACTGATGGGTGAGCGATCACGATTGTGGTTGGTGCCGGTTGTCGGCGTGGCAGCGCTGAGCGTCGGCGTGTTGCTCGGGAAGCGACTCTTCGCACCGGCGAATGACGCCTTTCAACAGCAACTTTCGGAGTTGGCGAAGTCGCACTCCGAACTGACGAAAGAAGCTGCAGAGAATGCTGACACGATCGCAAAGTTGAAGGCTGACATCGAGGCCAGCGGCCTCGCGGCGAAGGCTGCGGCCGAAGCGGCGCAGCGGGCGAAGGACGACGACGCCGCGGCATCCGCGAGTGCCGACGCGCGCGCCGCCGCGGCGCTCGACGCTTCGCGCAAGGACGCGGCGACAGCGATGGCACAACTCGAGTCCGAGGTCGCAGCCGCCCAAACGAATTCGGAGATCCCCGCCGCCGTCCTCGAGGCCATCAGCTCTGGCTTCCGCGCGTCCGACACTGCGGACACGCTCCGTCATCATCCCAGTGTCGTCGAGGCGCTGCGTTCTGCGTGCAGCGAGGTCGACTCGGGGCGATATGACGGCACCGTAGCGGTCAAGGCCGAGCTTCTCGCGCTCTACGGCGCGCTTCTGATGGGCAACGGCGCTCCCGCTGAAGCGGCACCACGATTGGTCGCCGCGCTCGAGCTCGTACGCGGGCTGCACAGCACCACTTCAAGCGAACTCGCGCACGCCACCGAGCAAGCGGCTGAAGCGCTCGCCGCGTCAGGACGAGTGGAGGACGCGGTGCCGCTCGCGGAGGAGGCGCTCACGGTGGCTCGCGCGCTCTTCGCAAAGGGCACAAAGGAACCACTCGTCGATGCTCTCACCACGCATGCGTCGATCGCGCGCGCGCGCGGGAACACCGAGGATGCGGAGCGGGAACTTCGCGAAGCCGTCGCCGTCGCCGGAGAGATCCACTCAACACCACACGCGCAGCGCGTCCTTGCCGTGGCCGAACTCGCCGAACTCCTCGACGCACAGTCGAACTGGTCCGAGGCCACAGCGTTGCACCAGCAGGCTCTCGATATGCGCCGATCACTTCGCAGCGGCGATCACGCCGACACAGCGGCCAGCCTCAATGCGCTTGTCGCAGGGCTCCAGAGTCTCGGCCGGCAAGGCGAGGCTGAGCCCCTCGCGCGTGAAGCACTCGGGATGCAGGAGCGGCTGCATCCGCAGGCGAACCTCGACCTCGCCGCGGCGCTGAACAACCTTGCGAGTGTGCTGCGCGCACTCGGGAAGTCCGAGGAGGCCGAACCCATCTTTGCGCGTGCTCTCTTCATGAAACAGGAACTCATCGCCAAGGACGACCCGCAAATCGTTCAAGCTCTCAAGAGCCTCGCGTGGACAAAGCATTCGCTGAAGAAGGATGCGCAGGCGCACGCGCTCTTGCAGCGCGCGCTTGAAATGCAGCAGCGGCTCACTCCCGGAAACTCCCCCGCCGTCGCCGCAGCTCTCACTGATCTCGCGTGGATCGAACACGATGTTGGCGACGCCGAGAATGCACTCGCGCACGCGGCCGCGGCCGACACGATGATGGCAACGATGTCGCCCTCCGGGAGCACTTCGCGTGCGGTCGCCATGGCCATGCACGCGCGCGCCCTCCATGCAGCCGGGAAAGAGGACCAGGCCGTCGTCCTCATCGATCAGGCGGCGTCAATGGTCTTGGCCCTCGAGCCCGCGACCTCGAGTCACGCGGCGACTGTCTTGAAGGTGCAGGAGGAACTCAAGTCGCCCCCGGGCGCCGATTCTTCGCGCTAGTGGACCGTACTGGGCTCGAACCAGTGACCTCCTCCGTGTCATGGAGGCGCGCTAGCCAACTGCGCCAACGGTCCGTGAGGGGACGGATCCTACGCCACGACCCCAGATTGAGCAAGGCAACGGTCGATCCTTGCGAGTGAACTCTCGCGGCCCAAGATCGCGAGCGTGTCGAAGATGGGAGGACTGACAGTCGAACCGCACAGCGCGACGCGCAGCGGCTGCGCAAGCGAGCCGAGACTTCCACCGACCGCGCTCTCGGCATGCGGCTTGAGCACACCCTCGAGTCCGCCGACGGTCCAGTCTGCCAAAGGTGCGAGCACCGCGCGTGCGCCGCGGAGGATGTCGTAGCCGCACGGGCTCCCTCCCTCGAGCACCTTTTTGACCGCCTTGGGATCGAGGACGAGGTCGTCGTCGGCCGTCGTGATGAATGTGTTGCTGCGGAAGAGATCGTCGAGCGTCTTGCTGCGCTCGTGGCTTGCGTCGCAGAGCGAACGGAACTGCGCGACGGTGAGTTTCGCCATGAATCCCGCGTGGAAGGCCTGCCCGTGCGCCGCAGCGCGCGTCACGAATGCCTCGCGCGTCATCGCGGAGATCGCGTGCAGGTTGAAGGCAAGCAACTTCGCCCGGTCGAACTTCGCGGGCGTCTTGAGCACACGGGCAAGATCAAAGTGCTCCCGGAGGAACTCGTTGTCAAACTTCTCGAGGTCGCCTCCAGGGCTCCACCCGTTGAGCGAGAGAAAGTTGCACAGCACCTCGGGGAGGTATCCCGAACGACGAAAGTCGTCGACATTGATCTCCGGCAGCGTGACGCCGAGCAGCGTCGCCAACCTCGTGGTCACTTCCGGAGGGAGTTGAATGGTCTTGTCCTTCAGCCACGCCGCGAAGGTCGCGGGATCGACCGTGCCCACTGGCGGACTCGTGAGAGCCCGCTCGGCGATGGCCTTGCGCAGCACCTTGTCCTTGTCGCGCTTCGACATCTTCGAGCCATCGGGATTCACGATGAGCGGGAGGTGCCCGTAGGTGGGACGCCGAAACCCGAGCGCATCCTGCAGCACGATGTGCTTGGCCGTGTTGTTGAAATGCTCCTGCGCGCGCAGCACATGCGTCACTCCCATGAGTTCGTCATCAACGACCACCGCGAAGTGATAGGTGGGGAATCCGTCGGCTTTCTGGATGACGAAATCATCGGTCTCGCCGTCGGGAATGACCGCCGTGCCCAAGACCTCGTCCTCGATCGTGATGGGCCCAGCTCTGGTGTGGAACCGGATGACGCTCGGCGCGCCAGCCGCTCGCAGGGCCGCGATCTCTTCGACGGATCGCGCACGCGCAATCTCCCCTTTGTAGCGGAACGGCACGCCCTTCGCCTTCGCGGCCTCGCGCAGTGCGGTCAACTCCTCGGCTGTTTCAAAGGCGTAGTACGCGTTCCCCGCCGCGATGAGTCGATCAAGGTGCCGGCGGTAGATCGGTAATCGCTCTGATTGAAAATAGGGACCGCGTGGTCCCCCGCCGCTTCCCTCGTACTCGGGTCCCTCGTCCCAGTCGATGCCGAGCCACTTCAGGTCTTTCGCAAAGCCGATGCTCGCCGCGTCGCTCGACCGCTTCTGGTCCGTGTCCTCGATGCGCAGTGTGAACGACCCGCCCCTCCCCTTCGCGTACGCCCAGCAAAAGAGCGCCGTCCGCGCGCCGCCCACATGCAGATGGCCAGACGGGCTCGGTGCGAATCGCGTCACGACCATTGGCGAAGCTGTCATTGGGGACTCCGTGGCGAGGGGCGTCGGATCGAGCTGTGCAGGCTAGCAAGGCCCGTCGGGGTCGCCGCGGCCACCCTCACATGCGTTGAGCTGGTCGTGGGCTCGGTCGAATGCATCGAAGTGGCCAAGGGGTAGCCTGCTTCCATGACTCGTCGCGCGCGTCGACATCGTGTCGAGCATCCCGTTGGGGCTTCACCGGGCACGCTTGCACAGCCACCGAGGGCTTCATCGGCGGCGATTCCGCCGTACACGATCGAAGTGATCTCCTGGAGTGCGACGGACATCGCGGAGGCGCGCGTCACGACAGTCGCGGCGATCAAAGAAGTGCGCCGTGGCCTTCCGCATGTCTGGGTGAACATCGACGGACGGCCTGACGCCTCAGTGTTGGCGGCGCTGGGCACCGCGTTCGGTCTTCACCCACTGGCCCTCGAGGATGTGCTTCACCCCACAATGAGAGCCAAGGTCGAGCCCTACGAACAGACACTGTTCGTGGTCGCGCCGATGCCACTTCCCGCGCCCGGAGATGCCCTCGGCGCGCGGGAGTTCGCGACTGAACAACTGGCCGTGTTTCTCGGCTCCGACTTCGTGGTGTCGGTGCAGGAACGGCCCGATGGCGATTGTCTCGACCTCGTCCGTGCGCGCCTTCGCAGCCCGTCTTCGCGATTGAGGACCAGGGGTCCGAGCCACCTCGCGTTTGCAATCTTCGATGCCGTCATCGATCACTACTTCCCCCTCGTCAACGCACTGAGCGATCGTGTCGATGCCGTTGAGTCGAAGATCATCGACCAGCGGGAGGCTCCCGACATCTATGCGATCCGCGACATTCGGCACGACCTCGCGCGCGTGCGGCAGGCGCTGTGGCCGATGCGTGATGCGTTCACCGCCATGATGTCCATGGAACAGTGGTTCGACCCTGACGAACGACTGTTGCTCCGAAACGCCCTCGACCATGTCATGCGACTCCTCGACATGCTCGAGTCCGACCGGAGCTGTGCCGGCGACCTCATGGAACTCTCGATCGCCTTGGCCAACGCCAAACTTGGCGAGGTGACCAAGGTGCTCACGATGATTGCCACCATCTTCATTCCCATCACTTTCATCGCCAGCATCGAGGGCATGAACTTCGATTTCATGCCCGAACTCAAGGCATCGTGGGGCTATCCGGCCGTGCTCGGGCTGATGGCGGTGACCGCCGCAGGATTCCTCGTCATGTTCTGGCGCCGCGGATGGTTCGCGCCCGCCATGCGTCCGCCCCGTCGTCGGAGGGCATCCCCCCGATTCTCCGACGATTGAACCCCTTGCGCGCGTCCCCCGTATCCCCGAAGATGACTCACGCCGCGAGAGCGGAGCGTCTTGCTCACTGAGTTGGAACCACACGGACACGAAACCCCAATGAACAAGCCTTTCACACTCCCTATGGAACAAGCGACACCCACGCGCGCGTCGGACTACTTCGGATCGTTGACGTTCAGCGGCGATGTGATGCTCAAGCGCCTCCCGCCTGATGTCTTCATGAACCTCCAGCGCACGATGCGGCACAGTCTGCAACTCGATCCGTCGATCGCGAACACGGTGGCTGCCGCGATGAAGGAATGGGCCTTGGAGCATGGCGCGACCCACTATTGCCACTGGTTCCAGCCACTGACTGGCGGGACCGCTGAGAAGCACGATGCGTTCCTCTCTCCCACCGACGACGGTGGCGCGATTGAGAAGTTCTCCGGCGACGCGCTCATTCAGGGCGAACCCGACGCGTCGAGTTTCCCGTCAGGCGGCATTCGCGACACCTACGAAGCTCGCGGCTACACCGCGTGGGACGCGACGAGTCCGGTCTTCCTGCTGCGCTCGAGCGACGGCCACAAGACGCTCTGTATCCCGACGGCTTTCGTCTCGTGGACCGGCGAGGCACTCGACCAGAAAACGCCGCTCCTGCGATCGATCGATGCAGTCAGCAAGCACGCGCTGCGCGTGCTTCATGCACTGGGCGATTCCAAGACCACTCATGTGATCGCGACGCTTGGCTGCGAGCAGGAGTACTTCCTGGTCGACCGCGCGCACTTTCTGAAGCGCCTTGACCTATGCGTCTGCGGGCGAACCCTGATCGGCGCCACGCCGCCGAAGGGCCAGCAGATGGAGGACCACTACTTCGGCGCGATCCACGAACGGGTGCTCGCTTTCATGGCCGAGTGCGAAGAGCGGCTCTTCGAGTTGGGGATCCCCGTCAAGACGAGGCACAACGAAGTCGCTCCCGGGCAGTACGAACTCGCCCCCACCTTCGAGGTCGCCAACGTTGCCGTCGACCATCAAATGACCACAATGCATGTGCTCAGATCGGTGGCGCGCACCCACGGATTTGAGTGCCTGCTCCACGAGAAGCCGTTCGCCAAGGTGAATGGCTCGGGAAAGCACAATAACTGGTCGTTGTCCACGGATCTCGGGGCCAATCTCTTCGACCCGCGTGACGAGACCCACACGAACATGCAATTCCTCGTCTTCCTCGCGGCGGTCATCCGCGCGGTCGACATCCACGCGGACATCCTTCGGGCGTCCATCGCCTCAGCGCACAATGACCACCGCCTCGGCGCCAACGAAGCCCCACCGGCGATCATGTCGATCTACCTCGGCGAGATGCTCTCGGACATTCTGGACCAACTCGAACGCGGCGAATCCAAACGGTCGGCCAAGTCACTTCCGATGGATCTGGGCGCGCGAAGTCTTCCACAGATTCCGCGACACACGAGCGACCGCAATCGAACGAGCCCGTTCGCATTCACCGGCAACAAGTTCGAGTTCCGCGCCGTCGGCTCCTCGCAAAGCGTGGCGTGGCCCAACACCGCGCTCAACACAATGATCGCTGAGAGCCTCGACTTCCTCGCCACCGAACTCGAGCGCAAGCTTGGCAAGGGCGCGTCGGCAACGAAGCTGGAGTCGGTCGTCCGCGGACTCCTCAAGGATGTCATCAAGAGCCATCGGCGTGTGTGTTTCGATGGCAACGGCTACAGCAAGGAGTGGCACGCAGAGGCCGCCAAGCGCGGCCTCCCGAACTTCATCTCGACCGCGGAGGCGCTTCCCGCGCTCGTGTCCAAGAAGGCCGAGAAGCTGTTTTCGAGTTACGGCGTCCTCTCGAAGCGCGAACTTCACGCCCGCTACGAGGTGCAACTCGAGCAGTACTGCAAGCTCGTGCAGATCGAAGGGCGCACACTCTCGCAGATGGCGTGCACGCAGGTCCTTCCTGCCGCACTTCGTGCGCAAGGCGAACTTGCGGATGTCGTGGCTGGAACCCAACACGCCGGGGTGCCCTGTCCGGAGAGCGAAGCCGCGCTCCGTGACCTCGCGCGGCAGGTCGCCACGCTCCGGAACGCGATCGCCGATCTCGACTCGGCTGCATCAACGGAAGTGCCCGACCTCGAGAAGCGCGTCCCGCACTTCCGGCACAAGGTTCTGCCGGCGATGGCGGCAGTCCGCGAGTCGTGCGACGCGCTCGAGCGAGTGGTTCCCGCGGACCTGTGGCCGCTCCCCGATTATGCGGCGATGCTGCTCGTTCGCTAGGCCGAGGGCCCGTCCCGCCCTGCTCAGTCGACGACCCCGGCGCAACGCCGGGGTCTTTTCCTATACTCGGCGATTCCCAAGGAAACACGATGACTAGCGCTCCAACCGCCGACCCCACATTCACCGTCACCGACGCCGGACCCGCATTGAAGCGGATCGACATTTCGATCCCAAGCGCCCGAGTCGACAAGCAGCTCGACACCGCGATGTCCGAACTCGCCTTGCAGGCCGTCGTCCCTGGATTCCGACGCGGACACGCGCCGAAGGGTCTCCTTGAGAAGCGTTTCGGCGGCGCCCTCGCGCAGGAAGCGCGGCAGCAACTCGTTTCTGCCGCGTACCAGCAGGCACTTGAAGCTCACAAGATCCGTCCCATCAGCCAACCAGGTCTTGCGTCGGGAGCGACCGAACCCGACCTCGTTCGCGGCAAGCCGTTCGCGCTGAGCCTCGAAGTCGAGGTCATGCCCGAGTTCACCCTGCCCGTCTGGGAGGGCCTCGTGCTGCGCCGCCCACTCTTGGAGATCGAACCCAAGCATGTCGAGGAAGAAACGCAGAGGCTCTCGTATCGGCTTGGGAAGCCCGAGAAGACGGATGGCCCGTTCATTGCGCTCGACCGCATGGTGGGGAAGGCCGTCGTGCGCATCAAGGGCCAGGACAAGGTGTTCTTCGAATCGGAGAACGCCCTCGCGGTGGTGCCTGCCGAGGACGATGCCGGAAAGGGTCCATTCCTCGGACTCCTCGTGGACGGCCTTGAGGCTGTCATCAAGGGCAAGAGGGTTGGCGACACCGTCACCATCGACATGGACGGCCCCGAGGCGCACGAGATCGCGGAGATCCGCGGCAAGTCCCTCTCGGTCGAGTTCACCATCTCAAACGCCGAGCGCATTACTCCCGCAACGAACGAGCAGATCGCCCAGGCGGTCGGTATCGAAAGCGTCGAACACCTCGCAGAGAACCTGAAGGGTGTGCTCGAGCGAAGACGCGACGAAGAGCAGCGCGGCGCGCTGCGCGAACAGGTCTTCGAGCAGTTGGCGGAAAAGGTCTCGTTCGATCTCCCGGCGCGACTTTCCGAGGCTCAGGCGTCGCGGGACCTCGAACGACAGAAGCTTGAGATGCTCTACCGGGGCGTCGAACAGCAGGTCGTGGAAGCTCGGCTTGCCGAGATGCGCGCCACGAGCGTCGAGGATTCGCGCAAGCGCCTCAAGATGTTCTTCATCCTGGCCAAGTTGGCGGAGACGCTCGGCGTCGAGGCTTCCGAAGGCGAGGTCAACGGGCGCATCGCCGCCATTGCGCGTTCACGCGGTACGCGCCCGGAGGCGCTGCGCGAGGAACTCGAGAAGTCGGGTCGACTCAGCGAAGTGGCGCTGCAGATCCGCGAGCACAAAGCCGCCGACCGTGTCATCGCGAAGGCGACATTCACCGATGTCCCCGCGGAAGACTGGAACAAGGAGGCGGCCGCGAAGGCGGCGGCCAAGTCCGCCCCCAAGAAGTAGGCTCGCGCGTGGTGTTGTTCGCGCTCATTCCCGCACCAACCATCAGGAGTACATCGACGGATGCCCTCCTCGGAGTGGCCGCGGTCGCGGTGCTCGTTGCCCTCGGTGTCGTTGCGATCTTCGCAGCACGCAGGTACCTGCGCGCCGCCGCGCCGCCCCCGAGTGGCTTCACGCTCGGCGATCTCCGCGAACTGCATGAGGCAGGTGAGATCACTGATGTCGAGTACGAAGCAGCCAAGGCTTCGATCATCGCGCAGGTCAAGCGCCCCGCGGCATCTCCGAAGAAGCCCCCGTACACTGGCCGGAATCCAACGCCATGAGTGACTCGACGCGCAATGACCCGCCTCGCCCGGGCGGTCCGAATCCCTCCCGCCGACCCGGAGCCCGCGATGGCTCTGGCTCCGCGCCTTCGGGCCCAACCGGCGGTGGCACTGGCCCAGGCGGCGGCGACTCCGGCTTTCGGGGTCGGAAGGTGACCACCTGCAGTTTCTGCGGGAAGACGAGCCGCGAAGTGGGGCCGATGGTCGAAGGGCCAAACGATGTGTACATCTGCGCGAACTGCACCGATCTCTGCCAGAACATCTTCAAGCAGGAGAAGCGACGGGTCTCGACTGCGGCTCCGACGCTCACGCAGATCCCCTCGCCGAGGCAGATCAAGGAGTATCTCGACCAGTATGTGATCGACCAAGATCGTGCCAAGCGCTCGCTCTCTGTGGCGGTCCACAACCACTACAAGCGCCTGACGCAACTTGAGAATCCCGAGGCGCCGGTCGAACTTGACAAGAGCAATGTGCTCCTTGTGGGCCCCACAGGGACCGGCAAGACGCTCTTGGCGCGCACGCTGGCGCGCGTTCTCAATGTTCCCTTCGCCATTGGTGACGCGACCACTCTCACCGAAGCCGGATATGTCGGCGAGGATGTTGAGAACCTTCTCCTGAAGCTTCTTCAGGCCGCTGACTTCGATGTCGAAGCGGCACAGCGCGGCATCATCTACCCCGACGAGATCGACAAGATCGGCAAGACAAACGGGAATGTGTCCATTACCCGCGATGTCTCAGGCGAGGGCGTGCAGCAGTCGCTCCTCAAGATGCTCGAGGGCACGGTCGCGAATGTGCCGCCGCAAGGAGGGCGCAAGCATCCTGAGCAGCAGTACATCCAACTCGATACGACGCACATCCTCTTCATCTGCGGTGGAGCGTTCGTCGGGATCGACGACATCGTTCGCAAGCGACTCGGCCGGCGACGGATCGGATTCTCGTCTGACACGGCGGCCCCTGACCGCGATCAGGAAAACGCCGCCATGCTGAACCAGATCCAGCCTGAGGACCTGCTGGATTTTGGCCTGATTCCCGAGCTCATCGGGCGCCTGCCTGTCTTGTGCCCGCTTCTTCCGCTGAGCCGCGCCGCCATGATCCAGATCCTGCTCGAACCCAAGAACGCGCTCGTGAAGCAGTACCAGCACTTCTTCCGAATCGAGAACACTTCACTGGAGTTCACACCAGGCGCGCTCGACCTCATCGCCGACAAAGCGCTCGCGCGCGAGACGGGAGCGCGCGGACTGAGAGCTGTCGTCGACGACCTCATGACAGATCTCATGTACCAGTTGCCCGAACTCGACAACCACGGTGTCACCTATGTGATCGACGAAGCCGCCGTTCGCTCAGGGGCGATCCGCCCCGAGATCGTGCGACAACGCAAGCGCGAGAGCGCGTGAGCGACTCGCCACGGCGAGGCATCGTCGCCGAACCCTCGGACCTCATCCAACGGTGTGCGTGCGTGTTCGACGGGGCTGCGGGTCGGTATGACCGTATGCGAAGAATGGTGGACTTCCTCTGGGACGAACTCGCCGCGCACGGTCTCTCGTGGGTCGGCTTCTACATCGCCGACCCGGAGGCACCCGAGGCGGCACGGCTGATCCTCGGGCCGCGCCGCGACACGCCCGCGTGCAGCCCCATCGGCCTGCACGGCGCATGCGGGCGCGTGCTCGGGTCGGGGGTGCCACTGGTCGTTGGCGATGTGGCAACGCTGGGGAGCGCCTACATCGCGTGCGACCCACGCGACCGGAGCGAGTTGGTGCTCCCGTGCGCTTCGGGCGATGCATCGACCTGGGGTGTCCTTGATCTCGATAGTCACTTGGTCGCGTGCTTCTCAGAGTCCGACGCCGCTTGCCTCGCGGAGTGCCTGCGGATCAGCGGTCTGTCTCGCTGACGGGTTCTCATGTGCGCGGATCCCCTTGCGCGGCCTAGGAACTGGCAGTACGCTGCGCGGTCCCACTTTTTTGGAGAGCCCCATGCCACGAGTCTGCCACTTCACCGGAGCCCGCACCAAGTCCGGAAATCACATGACCATTCGCGGCAAGGCCAAGCACCTGGGCGGCGTCGGATTGAAGACGACGAGCGTTACGAAGCGCACCTTCAAGCCGAATCTCCAGAGCGTGACGGCCGTCATTGACGGAACCCCAACGCGGATTCTCGCCAGCACGCGGGCCATTCGATCCGGGCTGGTCACCAAGCCGGTCCGACGGAAGTACGCGTACACGAGAAAACTGGCCGCTAAGGCCTGAGCGCTACCGATCTCGCGGGGCGCGGGCGATCGATTCCCGATCGATCTCACTTTTTTCCCTTGACTTTGGGGCTTCGTGGAATAGAATCGCCCAGTTCGCAGCGGACAACAGGCTCATTGGAACCGCGCTCAGCCATGGTCGGCTGAGCCCCCAGAGCACGATTCTCCCTGCGGGGCCGGTTGAACCGGTGACATTGATCTGGATGGTCCGTCGCTTCGGTGACGCCTCAGTCTGGATCGTTGAGAGGCTGCATTGAGATGTTTTTTCGGTCCGGGCCGTCTTGTGTCGTGTCGTGGTGACATGCCCGACACGCGCGGGTTCGTCTCGATTTTGCGGCGCTTGCGTTCGTGTGTTCTGGACGGATTCAGAACTTTTTGCGGTCCGTTCCGTATGTGTTCATTCGTTTCGGTGTTGTCATGCCCCCCACTACAAGCGGCCATAGTGACCGCGACAGAATCCTCGAATCGACCGACCTCGTCGCCCTCATCGGCGAGTCAGTGGCTCTTCGTCCAAAGGGGCGCGAGCATGTGGGACTCTGCCCGTTCCACCAGGACCACAAGCCGTCCTTCGCGGTCGTGACGCACAAGGGCAACGCGTTTTACAACTGTTTCGCGTGTGGGGCGAGCGGGAACGGGATCGACTTCATGATGAAGTACCACCGCATGGACTTCCTCGAAGCACTGCGGTTCTTGGCGCAACGGGCCGGCATCGAACTCAGCTCGCGCCGGCCCACCGACCAGGCCCCATCGGATTCGGCATCATCGATCCGCCGCGCCAACGAGGCGGCGCTCCGCTTCTTCCGCCGCACGCTCGCGGATGCCGGCGCTGGCGCCGCCGTCGCCAGCGCGCTCGCTGCGCGTGGCATCTCAGACGCCATGATCGAGAGGTTTTCGCTGGGCGCATCCCCCGCGACGGGCAACGGCCTCGGTGAATATGTTGAGCGGCTGATCGCCAACGCGCCTGTGCAGGGCGACGATCGCGTCGATCCGGCGACGGTTCGCGGCTCATTCGACGCCGCGGGGCTCATTCGCAGGGGCCAGGACGCGTTCCGGAATCGCGCGATGTTTCCTATCCAGGACGAGATCGGCCGGTGCATCGCCTTCGGCGCGCGTTCGATCACCCAAGGTGACGACCCGAAGTACCTCAATAGTCCCGAGAGCGCCATCTTCCACAAGTCAAAGTCGCTGTACGGCATTCACCTTGCCAAGCGGGCGATCATTCAGTCGCGGACGGCGATCGTGACCGAGGGGTACACCGATGTCATCGCGTGCCACGCGGCGGGCTTTGAAAATGTGGTCGCGACGCTCGGGACAGCGCTCACGACCGACCACGCTCGTGTGCTGCAGCGACTCTGCGAGACAGTGGTCATCCTGTTCGACGGTGATCTCGCCGGGCAGCGGGCAGCCGACCGCGCGCTCGAGGTGTTCTTCAGTTCCACCGTCGACCTCAAGGTCTGCACGCTCCCTGATGGGCTCGACCCCGACGAGTTGCTGCGCCAAGACGGTGGCGTCGGACGATTCGCTGCGGCCGTCGATGCGGCGCCCGATGCGCTCACGCATATGGTTCGTGCCTTCGCCAACGAACTCGCCGCGCGGCCCGGACTGTCGGCGCGCCAGCGCACGGTCGAGTCGATGCTCGCCAAGCTCGTCTCGCTCGGGTTCGACCAGCTCAGCGGCCTTCGGCGCACGCTCGTCATGGACGCCATCGCGAAAGAGTCAGGCATCCCCGGATCGGAACTCTTGCGGACGCTCGCGGCGATCAAGCGGCCCGCGTCACCATCTCGCGAGGAAACATTGAAGGGCCCGTCTTCGGTGAAGCCCACGAACCTTGGGGTCGCTGAACGAGACCTCCTTTCCATCCTGCTCGCGTGGCCCACGGTCGGCACTGGACGGATCCTCGACGGCAACGGTGAGTCGATGCCACTGACCGAAATGCTCGCTCCCGGCGCCATCACCGATGACGCCGCCCGTGCGATCTATAGCGCCATCTTTGAGCGCATCGAGTCGGGTCAGTCTCAGTTCACCGTGCAGGAAGTCCTTGCAGATCTGGGTGATACAGGGCATAAGTCTTTGGCCGTTGGGCTCTTCTCGCGTGGGCAGGAGCGCTTTGCCGATGAGGGATCGGCCCGCGAAGGACTCTCGGAAGCCGCGAATGCGCTGGACAGAATGCATGCACGAGCCGTGCTCGCATCGGCCCCGCGCGCGGTGACTCCCGAGGAACTGGATCAGCGGCTCGGACAGATCCGAGCGGCAGGAACACGCCCGTCCGCGATCGCGAGGACGGCGAGGAGTACTCCATGACCGGGTGCCGCTTCGCAGTTTTGATCGTATTCAAAAAGGAGAATCGACCATGAGCCTTGTTCTTCACGAACTTCACCCCGTTCTTCGTTCACTCGTCCACGCTGGCCGCAAGCGTGGATGGATCAGCTACGAAGAACTCAACACCTGCCTGCCCGACGACTTCGTCGACCCGTATCCGCTCGACGAACTCCTCGTGCTGCTCGCTCACCTCAAGATCGATCTCATCGACGAAGCGCAGATGCGCCGCGACGGCCATCGGCACTTTCCGGCCGAACTCCAGACTGACCTCAGGTTCCAACGCGACACCGACAAGAAGGCGCGCCGAACGGCCACACCGGGCGAGCCCGGAACGGGCGCAGCTGTGGCACCGAGCACCCCTGCGGCGCCGAGGCCACTGGTTGGCGCCGCGGCCGCCGCAGTCGCTGCCGCGCGCATCAAGATGCGCCAGCAAGACGCTGGCGCCAAGGGTGCCGATGGCTCGCTCTTCGATGATGACAACCTCGATGAAGACCTCGGCACGCTCGACCTGTCGATCTCGGATCCAAATCCCGTGCGCATCGACGATCCCATTCGCATGTACCTCACACAGATGGGATCGATTCCGCTCTTGACGCGCGAAGAGGAGATCCGGCTCGCCAAGAAGATCGAAATGAGCCGCTACATCTTCCGCCGCATGGTCCTTGAGAGCGACTATTGCGCCGAACAAGCTGTGGCCACGCTGCAGCAGGTCCACGAAGGAACGCTGCCGTTCGACCGCACGATGCGCATCTCCACCGCGGAGTCCAATGCGAAGGACCGCATTGCGGCGCGCATCCCCTACAACCTCAAGACGGTCCGCGCGAAGTTGGAACAGAACGCAGAGACATGGGCGCAGCTCTCGAAGGAGAGTCTCACCCCGGAGCGTACGGAGACGCTGCGCAGCCGCCTCTGGGCGAACCGCCGGCGCATTGCCACGCTCCTTGAGGAGTGCTGCTTGCGAACCGGGCGCATTCAGCCGCTCATGCGCAAGCTCAATTCGCTCAACCGCAAGTGCGAAGAACTCGTGCGTGATGTCGCCCGAGCCCAGGCGATGCCCGACCGCATTGACCCTGAGGATCTCGCCGCCATGCGCGAAGAGCTTGAGGGGCTGCGCAACATGGCGGCCGAGCACCCCGAGGATCTGAACCGCCGCGTCAAGGCCATCCTGCGCATCTTCTGCGAGCACGAACTGGCCAAACGCGCTCTCTCGGGGGGAAACCTCCGACTCGTGGTGTCGATCGCCAAGAAGTACCGCAACCGCGGCCTGCCGTTCCTGGACATCATTCAGGAGGGGAACACCGGCCTCATGCGTGCAGTCGACAAGTATAAGGCAGCGCATAGGGGCCGGCGGCCAGCATCATCAGTTCGGAATAGCGTTGCTGGATTTCGCTGCCGCGAATCTTCAGCAGCCCCGC
>SXGR01219903.1_pt1 | contig 17936 bp, 17 predicted proteins | sample 3174711 | NCBI WGS metagenome assembly SXGR01 (sample SAMN11356860, study PRJNA531348) | freshwater metagenome | isolation source: freshwater sample F1-60 | place: China: Fuxian Lake, Yuxi | collected 2017-12-25
ATTGAAGAGCCTTATATACGTGCACAAATCATTACATCACCGGATTACATTGGAAATATCATTACACTTTGTTTGAGTAAGCGTGGAATATTAATGAATCAAAGTTATTTAACACCTACTCGGGTGGAATTAATTTTTGAAATGCCAATGACGGAAATTGTATTTGATTTTTATGATAAATTAAAGAGTCAAACAAGAGGGTATGCTTCCTTTGATTACTCTCAAATTGGTTTCAGAGATGCAGATATTGTGAAGATGGATATATTATTAAATAGTGAAAAAGTAGATGCTTTAAGTGCATTAATTCATAGAGGGAAGGCGTCTGATTTTGGACGCAGACTTTGTGAGAAGTTAAAAGAATTATTAACGAAGCAACAATTCCAAATTGCCATTCAAGCAGCCATTGGCGCTAAAGTGGTCGCTAGGGAAAATATTAGTGCCATGCGTAAGGATGTTACTGCTAAATGTTATGGTGGTGATATTAGCCGTAAACGTAAATTATTAGAAAAGCAAAAAGAAGGTAAAAAGAGAATGCGTCAAATAGGTAATGTGGAAATTCCGCAGGAAGCATTTTTAGCGGTGCTTAAATTGGATTAATCTTTTATTAAAACTATGATATTTAAAGTCTGCATTTATGTGGACTTTTTTTATTTGTCTATTTTTTGGTGGGATTATTTCTTTTTGTAGGTGTTTTCTTCTTTTAGAGAAAGTTCCCATTTATTATTTATCCAAGCAAAATATTTAAAATTACCAGAGGGCACCAAGGTTTCCTGATTTTTTAAATCATTGTCTGTACTAGCTAATTCGGAAATCATAATTCTATTTTGCAACTTTTCGTGTTTAATAATAGCGTTACTCCCTTTTTTAAAGTTATATATAAAACGATCAATGGTTCCGACGGGGTAGGTTGGATCCGAAGGGAATTTAAAAAAATCGCCTCCTAAAATAGGTTCCTCATTTTCAAAACGAAGTACTTCAATTATTTTTTTTGATACACTGGTATTATTTTCATCAAATCCTAATAAGGTATAAATGGTTGTTCCATTATATTGCAATGGGATAATATCATAGTAAATAGCTCCAATCCATTTTTTTCTGTCATACACACCCAATGTATTATTTTGAACAAAATCAGAATTGTCAAAAAAAGGCAATAGTTTAAGTTGTCCCTCCTGGGTAGGTAATTGCATGGCGCCTCTTTGACGATAAGTGCCGTCGCCTAAGTCCACCTGCCAACTAAAAAATTTAAATCGTCCATCAGGTGAAATGATATGTTTAATCGCTGTTAAGGAGTCAAAGCTGTACTTAAAGGAGTAGGGACTTTTTAAAGTTTGTACCAATGCCCTGGTGAAAATACTATCAGCGTTTAATCGATTTCTAAGGATGGAATCTTCCTGTATAAGGCTAGCCAGTTTTTGTAATTGTGTCCCGGTGGAATCGTAATTGAAAATGTTCTGCCCTTTAACATTGCTGTTTATTATACTAAGTATTGCTCCAATTAAAATAAATTGTTTCATTATCTTAAAATTATTTTGATAATGTATTTGCAAACTCAAGAAGGTTATTAAATCTAAAATCAATACTTGGGTCAGGGAAAGGATTTTCGGGATGGGTTGTAGCTAAAAATACGGTATGTAAACCTGCATTTCGACCAAATGCCATATCACTCGGTCTGTTACCTACCATAATTGAACTGCTAAAATCTATGGAAGGAAACATTTCTTTTGCTTGTATGGCCATTCCTGGTTGCGGCTTACGATTAATGGAGTCGTTTTCAATATCGGTACAATAAAATACATGATCTATTCTGCCTCCAATGGTTTCAATAGTTCGCAACATATTCTCATGTATTTGATTCAAATCAGATTCGGTCATTATACCACGCCCAACGCCCTTTTGATTGGTGGCGATAACAATGGTTTTGAATATGTTCGCTAAAATAGGTAGGGCTTCAATGCTTTCATTGTAAAATTCAAATTCATTCCAGGTTTTAATATAGTCATTGTTCTTTTCAACATTAATGACACCATCTCTATCTAAAAATAGTGTCCAATTGGGGTTAATATCTGATATGTTAAATGACAAAATGTTGTTGTTTGTTTATGAATCGGGAATTATCCAAAAATATTACTTTCAACTAATTCGCATATAATATGTCCTACTAAAATATGGGACTCTTGAATTCGTGGGGTGTCATTGGATGGAACATTGATTAAATAGTCTGAAATTTCTTTCATCTTACCACCTTTATCTCCTGTAAATCCAATGGTGACTACTTGCTTTGTTTTAGCCATTTCAAATGCTTTTACAATATTTCCAGAATTCCCTGAAGTACTTATGCCCACTAATACATCCCCAGGTTTTGTAATACCTTCTATTAATCTTGCATAGATGACTTCGTAGCTATAATCATTTGCCACAGCAGTTAAATAAGAAGTGTTACAATGTAAAGCTTCAGAAGGCAATGCTTTTCTGTCCTTATAAAAACGACCTGAAAATTCAGCAGCCAAATGTTGTGCATCAGCTGCACTTCCACCATTGCCAGCAAAATAAACACTATTGCCATTTTGAAAGGCGGTAGTTATCACTTTAACGACTGAATCAATTTGGGCTATTAAGTGCGCATCCCCCATAAGAGCTTGTTTTACTTTAATTGATTCGTTAATAATGGATGAAATTTTTTGATGATGCATATAAATAGTTGCTTGCTTTAAAATTCGTAATTATAATTGTTGGTACAAAGCTAAAAACTTTTCAGTCATTTGAGCCCAGCTATATTTTTTCTTTTCTTCTATAATATTGGGAATGAAAAAATTTTCGCCTAATTCATATAAGGTTCCAATCCCTTTAGCTATTGCTTCATTAGTAGGGGCAACCACAATGCCTGTTTTTAAGTTAGGTACCGTATCCGCCAAACCGCCTACATTGGTCACCAACATTGGCTTTTCAAAATGATATGCTAGGGGAGTGACACCACTTTGGGTGGCATTTCTGTAGGGTTGTATGATAAAATCAGCGCTACAAGCATAATTTTTCACTTCCCCATCCGGTATGTAATTGGAATAAAACTTAATTTGATCTTGTAAGCCAAGCGAACTAACTAAATCATGATAGGCGCTTGCATCTTCATAAAATTCTCCTACAATCATTAATTGAATACCTAATTTCTTTATTGCTTCATTAGCCATTGCATGAATTAATAAATCAAGGCCTTTGTATTTGCGTATATAACCAAAAAATAAAATGATTTTATCTTCTTGTGGTAATCCCAATTGCGTCCTTGCTTCCAATTTAGTAATTGGGTCACCGAAGTGATTAAAAATGGGATGTGGTGATATAGAAACAGGTTTGTGTGAAAATGTTTTTATATCATTTTTTACTTTTTCACTCATTGCGATAAATCCATCCACTTTTTTTACGAAATAGTTAGTTAATAAACGATCACCTATTCTTTTTTCATGTGGGATCATATTATCTACAATCGAAATGACTTTAGTATGTTTGTTTTTTTTAGCAATTTTTAAAATCGTACCTAAACAAGGGGCTAAAAATGGAATCCAAAATCGAACTATAATTAAATCTGGTTTTTCACGGTGTAATTTAAGTCCAATTTTAATCCAATTGAATGGGTTAATTGAATTTATACAAACTTCAATATTTACATTATTGGGTTTTGGATCGGTCGTGTATTGACTTTTCCCTGGAAATAAAATGGAAGGATATTGTAAAGAGAATGTATCAATTCGTGTTTGAATACCTTTTTCTGTAAATTGGGTAGCTAATTTTTCATCAAAAGCGGAAAGTCCACCGCGTAAAGGCCATGCTGGGCCAATTATGACCAGTTTGTTTACCATCCTTGTTTGTCTTCAATTAAATAGACATTCCTTTCAGAAGCATTTCGATTCACTAATTCTCCAATAAAACCAGCTAAAAATAATTGCATACCCACCATCATGGATGTTAATGCGATATAAAAACTAGGTTTATTAGTTACTGTATAATTAGGATCTAAAATTTTTCCTGTGACGATGAATCCAAAGGATATCAATCCAATCATGAAAAATAAAGAGCCAATAAGCCCAAAAAACTGCATGGGTTTTTTGCCGAACTTGGATAAAAATTGAATCGTCATTAAATCTAAAAAGCCATTGACAAAACGTTCCCAACCAAATTTTGTAGTGCCATATTTACGAGCTTGATGCACTACCACTTTTTCGCCAATCTTTTTAAATCCTGACCATTTGGCTAAGATAGGAATGTACCTGTGCATCTCGCCAAAAACCTCGATGCTTTTAACCACTTTTAATTGATATGCTTTTATGCCACAATTAAAATCGTGAAGTTGAATGCCTGAACTTTTACGCGCAACTGCATTGTATATTTTGGAAGGAATATTTTTAGTAAAAGTATTATCATATCTTCTCTTTTTCCAACCACTCACCAAATGATAACCTTGTTTATTAATAATTTCAACAAATTCTGGAATTTCTTCAGGAGAATCTTGAAGGTCAGCATCCATAGTAATAACGATATCACCTTGTGCAGCTTTGAAGCCTTCATTTAAGGCTGCTGACTTTCCATAATTTCTTTGAAATTTTATGCCCTTCAAATTTGGGTATTCGTTTCGTAGGTTGGATATCGTACCCCAACTGTTATCATCACTGCCATCATCAATCATGATCACTTCATAACTAAAATTATTAGATTGCATCACACGATGTATCCATGCCATTAATTCTGGTAATGAATCAGCTTCGTTAAAAAGTGGTATGACAACGCTTATTTGCATATATAATTTTAAGCAGTAGTTTCTGCAAATGGATCCACTGGATTTTTCTTAGCAATACCAGCACCAATTAATGAAGCTATAACACCCATAAATGCAGTACCAATAATGGCGCCACCTATGGCAAAAGGCAATAAAAACTTCTTAGTCATACCTAGTCCTTGCTCAATCATCTCATCAGTCATTTGTGGATTTTCGGCCATTTTCTTTCTAGCTATATCTAAAATCTTTTCAGGCATCTCAGGGAATAATACTTTTAAAGAAAGAAATACATATAATACTGTAATAACGATGATGACTGATGTTGTTTTAAAGCCATGTGCAAAAATATTGCCGAATGTTACGTTGTTATTATTTTCATTTGCATACATAATACAACTGTAAATTAAACCGCCAATAGTTATGGCATAGTTAATGTAATTTATCCAACTTACTTCGTATAAGTTAAATACAGTAACTATAATACTGATTAAAATTCCAAACGCACTTAATATAGCGCCTTTGACAATATGAGAAGTTACTTTATTTTCCATGATTTTTATTTGTGTATTTTATGTTTAAGCCAAATGTAATTTACCTTTACTGAATATGCCTTTAATTTTTCCTGTTAATTTAATATCCCAAAAAGGAGAGTTGGCTGATTTGCTCTTTGAATCCTTTTGAGATAAAAAGGTAGTTTCTGTTTTGTTATAAAAAGTCAAATCAGCAAGGGCACCTTCTGTAATTCCTTCGTTTTCTAATTTAAAAATACTTCTAGTATTTAGCGAGAATAATTCTGAAATTCTATTATCAGATAATTTAGGGAATAAATGTTGAATAGTAGCAAAGCTGGTTTCAATACTTGCAATACCTGCTTTTGCATTTTCGAATTCTATTGTTTTGGCATCCCAATCCTGCGGCATATGATGCGAGCTGATGCAATCAATGGTGCCATCTTCAATTGATTTGAATAAGGCTTCTTGATCTTGTTTAGTTCTAAGCGGCGGGAATACTTTTAATAAGGTATTGTAATCTTTTAAATCTTCCTCTGTAAAGAATAAATGGTAAGGAGTTACACTGCATGTAATTTTCAAACCATCTTTTTTAGCATTTCGTATCAATGCAATTCCTTTTGCAGTACTTACACCTGTAATGTGTAATTGCGAATTAGTATATTTTAACAACTCAATATCTCTGGAGATAATTAATTCTTCAGCGATTGCTGGAATGCCTGGCAATCCTAATTTAGTTGATAGAATCCCTTCATTCATTAAACCCAAGCTACCTAAACTTTTATCAATTGGCATTTGTATAACTACACCATCAAAAGCTTTTACATATTGTAGGGCTTTCAAAAATAATAATGTTGATTGAACAGGGTATAGTCCATCACTAAATGCAACTGCACCACTAGAATTCATATCAATCATCTCTGCTAAATCCTTTCCTTCTATTTTTTTAGATAATGCCCCAATGGGTAAGATATGAATTGGTAGTTCTTGGCTATGTTGTTTTACATAAGTCACCTGTGATTTATTATCGATAACAGGGGTGGTATTAGATACTACAAAAACTTTGGTAAAACCACCTTGTATTGCAGCATTAGCACCAGTGTTTAAGGTTTCTCTATGTTCCATACCTGGATCGCAAAAGTGAACAAATGGGTCTATAAATCCGGGAGAAACTATTGAATTTTTTAAATCAATTGTCTGATCAGCCGCTCCTTTATAATTATCTGTAATGGAATGAATTTGTTGGTCTTTTATTAAAATATCCTTAACCAACCCATTAAAAGGCGACCTCGTATCTGCAATTTTAACTTGACTTAGAAGAATTGTCATCGGGTCTGTAAAATTTTAATGCAATATACCTTGATTTTTCTATTTAGGGTTATATTTACACCCGAATTCCTGAGATTTTAGGTTCAAAATCAGTCAAATAGGCCATTTTAAGGTGTATTTAGATTGTTGTCTATTACTTTACAGGAGTTGCTTTCAAGAATCTGGTGGTAGTCCCGATAGCTTGGGATTAGCGTGCAAAACAATCGGGTGGTAGCGCAGTCCGGTAGCGTACACGTCTGGGGGGCGTGTGGTCGCAGGTTCAAATCCTGTTCACCCGACCAACACAAAAAAGACCTCTACAAGTCATTGAAAACCAATGAGTTTTGTAGAGGTTTTTTATTTAATATCAAAACATAACCCATACCATAACCAATTTAAGATTTAATTGTATTTTAGTATTGTAAATCGTCAGATGTGTATTATGGGAGACAAGAACAAATACTCCAAAAAAAGAGCACTCATTAAACAACAGTCCCTAAAAAGACGAAAACAACTATTTTTAAAAGAAAAAATCCTACATTTAAACAACGAAACCCTCTACAACTAAATCGTCCACTTTCTTTGACAACATACAAGTATTTCTATTTAAAAACAGATACAATAACACGACAAGATCAAGGGTGCTTGTAAATAACCATTGTGCACCCATTACGTCAGCGCCACCAAAATCAGTAACAAAATGTACCATTAAATAGAGTACAGTGATTATGGAGCTAATTAACCCTTGATTGTCTTTTTTATTCATGCTTACTTTTATAAGGACAAAGTTAATTAATCAATCAATATTTCCACCTTTTTTGAATTAAGCTTATAACTAGGCATTGGAGCGTTATTTTTTTCCAATATTTCCTTAAGTTGAACAGTTAATTGTTTGGTTTTTACTGGCAGTTGTTTTGATAGGTCAATTTGTTCGCCAATATCATTTGCTAAATTGTATAATTCTTTATGGCCGTTTCTTAAATCATAAATTAATTTCCAACTTCCTTGCCTAATGGCTGATTTGTAATTAATAGCTGGCCCGTCACCTTCAATCCATTTATTTGGGTAATGCCATACCAAAACACGATTCGTATCCGACAATCTATTATATTTTATTAATGGAACAAAACTTTTGCCATCCACATTTTGAATAGTTGAAGCATTAGAAACACCTGCCATTTCAAGTATAGAGGGGAAGAAGTCTTCAGCAATAACATATTGCTTGTTGGATGTATTTGCTTTTGCAAATGCTGGCCATTTTACAATCATCGGAACTCGAATACCACCTTCATACAATGATCCCTTTCCTGCGCGTAAAGGTAAATTTTGAATATGCGCTTGATTACCTCTTGCGCCAGTTAAGCTTAATCCACCATTGTCACTCATAAATATTATGATGGTATTATTTGCAATATTTTTTGTAGTAAGATATTTCATGATATCACCTAAGCTTTTATCCATAGAAGCAATCATACTTGCATATTTTGCGTTTACGGTATCTAATCCTTCATCCAAATAGGGTTTATAAAATTTAACATCAGGTTGGATGGGAACATGTACAGCATAGTGTGCCATGTTTAAATAAAATGGCATTTTTAATCGAATAGGTTCTTCTATACTTTTTAAAGCCTCTAACGTAAGTGCTTCAGTTAAATTAGTATCAGAACCATGGTAATTCATTAAATCAGGTACAGACTGATAGGTTGATTTACCAGGGATATTACCATAATTATCTTTCCCATAGTAGCTTTGCGGATGTCCTGCAGCATGTCCCGAAATATTGATCATGAACCCTACATTTAATGGGTTTGACATAGGGGTACCAGCTGATCCCCAATGTGCTTTCCCAACATGTATGGTATAATAACCTGCTTGTTTTAATAATTGCGGGTAGGGAGTAATCGTATTAATATCAACGCCATTTATATTCCAAGGCGCAGGATTCAACTGAGTATCTTTTGCATCTGTCGTATTATTTTTTACTGGAGATGTCCAGTTCGTAACACCATGATGTGTTACATTCATTCCTGTTAAAATACTTGTTCGGGTAGGGGTGCAAACTGAATTTGAATAGGCATTCGTGAATTTAACGCCTTGCTTTGCTAATAATTCAAGATTCGGTGTTCTGAATTGCTTGTTTAAAAATCCAATACTGTCACCGAATGGAACTGAACTATCCATCCATCCCATATCATCAATCAAGAATAAAATAATATTAGGTCTTTTTGTTTGCTGAGCATTTAATTGCAGCATAATAAAAAGAAGTAATGGGGTCAATATTTTTTTCATACAAACTTAGAAATTGGAAACAGTATTAATTTAAAAAATAAGTTGTGTTACTTTTTTGTAATTGTATTGGAGCTTAGTAAAACATTTCTTGGATCTATTTCTAATTTTTCAGGTACCCCCTTTGTATTATATGATTGACTAACTTGTTTTTTATTCAAATTCATTTTTAATAATATAGGAGTTTTGCTTTCTTTGGTGTAGTAGCCAATCTCGATAGGTAAATCAAAATTAAAATCGGTCAATTGTGTTTGCGTTAAATTTATATTGATTTTGTGATTGACAGTATCGTAACTCCAAATTGCTTCAATCTTAGGATTCACTGGTTGATACAACCATTGCTTAAAAAATATTTTTAAATCCTTGCCTGATGTCTTTTCCATTTCAATCCTAAAGTCATCCGTTGTCGCATTCGCATTGTAAAACTTTTTATAATAAGCTTGAATTCCTTTTTTGAAATTTTGTTCCCCTATTTTATCTCTTAACATATGTAAAAACCAAGCGCCTTTTTGGTAAGTTAAACCTGTAGTGACCGCCTCTTTTTCAGCTGTTCTAGGAGCCACAATACTAAAGTTGGGCATTTTAACAGTCATATCCATTACTGATTTTTTTGCCTTTATTATCCCTTTGTTGTATTCCTCCTTACCGTATTCATTTTCGATAAATAATAAAGTAAAAAATGTGGCAAATCCTTCACTTAACCATGCGTCATCCCAATTGGTTTCTGTAACAGCATTGCCAAACCATTGATGTGCAATCTCATGAATAACTATATTTCTTGTACGTTCATCCCGCTTGCCATTCACTAAATCCTCGCCATAAAAAATCGCAGAAGATGTTTCCATGCCTCCATTAACACTCGGTGTTTGAATATTGGCTAATTTTTCATAAGCGTATGGGCCTACATATTTACTATAATAGACTAATACCTTTTTAGTAGGTTCGTCAAAATCATAAAAACCGGCTTCTCTATTTTTGGCATACACCCAAGTTTGTATGGATTTGCCATTAAAATCATCTACATATTTAACTGCAAAATCAGCTACACCTAATACAAATAACCAGGAAGAAACTGGAACAGATTGCTTCCAATGCGTAAGCTTTGTATTATTTGCTAAATCGGACTCTTCTAACAATAAGCCATTTGAAACTACTTTATAATGGGCCGGAGCTGTTACAATAAATTCTGAAGTTGCTTTATCATTCGGATGGTCTAAAATAGGTAACCAATGTCTGCCTCGATTTGGCCAGTTTTCATTAAAAAAACTACGATCGCCAAATTTAGTTGCACCAATTCTTAATCCATCAAAAGGAATGCCATGGTATTTGATAGTAAAAGTGATAGTTTCATTGGCAACAGAATTTTTAGGTAAACTTATGATCAATGCATCATTTTCATGTGTGTAATTCACTGCAGCATTTGAAATAGTTACACCATCAACTAACATTCCTTTGTCTTTCCTTTCAGATGATTTATTGATTAAGTCTAAACGAAAATTTTGCATGCCTGCTTGCTTAAAATTAACAGTTACATGGGTAGTTCCAATAATTTCATCATTACTGTCACTTAGGCGTAATTGAAAAACATAATGTTTAATGTCTATATTTTTATTGATTGGATATTGATCAGCCCATGCAAATAAGGGTAGGGTATATAAGAGAAGATTGAAAAAATATTTTAGTAGCTTATTCATTATTGTAGTGTTATTTTTTTCAAGTAATTACCTTTTGCATCCACCTGCGGAGGGGTTGCGCTATTTACTATGATTCCCTCATTTGGGATAATAGTTCTAGTAGTTTTGCCATTCGCCAAAATATCATAGGGTAAATCCATAAAGTGATTATTGACTTTTATTTGGAATTTTTGGAATCCCACTTCCTTAACGGTGATATCTAATACTTTGGTTGTCCTCAAATAAAAATCGAAAAATGGTTTTAAATTTTTATTGGAAGCGGTACTAAATAATTGTTCAACATCTGTGGTGGTCACAAAATTGTCATAAGTGTATTTCGTATCTGTTGCCAACTTTTTTAATGTCGGAAAAAATACATCATCTCCAATTACATAGCGTAAACTATGCATGAAAAAGGAACCCTTACCATAAATATCTCCTCCGGAATATACTTGTTCCTCAGTGGCTTCATCCACTGCTGGAACAATCGGCATTCTGTTTCTTGAATTTTTACGATGTCCGGCAATAATTTCATCATAGGCAGCCTCGCCACCAATTTCTAACATGGTTAATGCTTCAGCATAGGTTCCAATACCTTCTTGTATCCACATATGTCCCCAGTCTTTATTGGTTACTTTATTTGCCCACCACTCATGCGCATACTCGTGTAATAAATTTGCGGAGTATTCTTGTCCATTAATGGTTTTATAACTAAACTTATTATCAAAGGTGATCATGGTTTGATGTTCCATTCCTGAATTAGGTACTTCTGCAATGCCAATCTTTTCTTTGGCCCATGGATATTCTCCAAAATATTTCTCTAATATCTTACTATCTCTTTTTCTTGTTTCAATCACTTTTTTCGCATGCATCGTATCTACTTCTAATACGTAATATTCAATAGGTACTTTGGTTCCTAAAACAGTAGTGTATTCGTCTTTGATTACTTTGTATTTCCCAATATTGAATAAAATACAGTAATTACTAATAGTGTAATTGGTTTTCCAATGGTAGGTAGATTTGTTCTTTTTTGTTGTCACGCCCATTAATAATCCAGGGCCTGCCACCATTAAATTTGAAGGAATGGTAATTTTTAAATCAGCTCCTTCATTAGGTTCGTCACTTGGATGATCTTTACATGGAAAATACATTTTTCCACCTTCTCCTTGTATATTAATGGACATCCAATCATTGCCATTTGTATCTTTTGCCCAAGTAAAACCTCCATCCCAAGGCGGTTTAACAGCAACAGGAGGTATACCGTTATATTCAACTAATACTGTTTGATTGCCAACTTCAAAACCTGTCGTGTTGGTAATAAATATTTTATCATCGTGTTGGTAAAAGGAAGCAGGTCTATTATTGACCTTTACTTTTGTAACTGCATATAAATGAATTAAGTCGAGTAATAGGGTATCTGTTTTTTTAGACAAGTTCAAACTAACTTCTGTGGAGCCATTGATTGATTTTTTAAGCATGTCTACTTCTAATGCAATGGTATAATGCCTAATATCCATGATTGCTTGCTGTGGAATAAGTTTACCCCCGGAAGTAAGGTATAAAATATCTCTACTATTAATATTGTCGTCGTTTTGACTCAACAAAACAGTGCTTTGAAATAAAATAATAATTAATGTTGCACTTTTTATCATTGTGGTTAACATTGATTTTCTAGTTTTAGCGTTTTTCATTTTATACTTTTTGATTTATATATTTATCGGATCAGTGGTTCTTCCAATATTTAAATATAATTTTTTTAAAGCAATCCTATATCACTCTTACGAATTATTTATAAAAATATTGAATTTCAACAAATTGGGTCTTTGTGCCTGCTAAATAATCAATTATTTAATCATCTAAGCGCTTTTAATAAACTACCTTCGTGCCACATTTAAGCGCCATGACATTTCAAGATTTAAACCTAAATACACCTTTATTAAGATCATTAGAAGATGCGGGCTTTTCAACGCCTACAACCATCCAACATCGTGTGTTTCCAATAGTGATGTCTGGGGCGGATGTTTGTGGTATTGCCCAAACCGGAACTGGTAAAACATTTGGATACTTACTTCCTTGCTTAAGACAATGGAAATATGACAAAAATAAAGATCCTCAAATTTTAATCATCGTTCCAACCCGTGAATTAGTGGTGCAAGTGGTTGAGTCGGTTAAGAAATTAACGATTTACATGAGTGTTATAACCGTGGGTGTTTTTGGAGGTGTGAATATAAATACACAACAAATTGAAGTAGAAAAAGGAGTAGATGTATTAGTGGCTACCCCAGGAAGATTATTTGATTTAATCATGAATGGTGCGTTTAAAACTAAAATGATTAAAAAGCTAGTTATTGATGAAATGGATGAGATGTTAAATTTGGGATTTAGAAAACAGATCACCAATATTTTAGAACTATTACCAAAGAAAAGACAAAACTTACTTTTCTCTGCCACAATCACAGAGGATGTTGAAAAACTAATGCATGACTATTTTAATGCGCCCATCACCGTTGAAGCGGCTCCTACAGGTACACCTTTAGAAAATATTATTCAATCTGCTTATCACGTACCAAATTTTAATACAAAAGTTAATTTATTAAACCTTTTATTGTCAACGAATGAGGCAATGACTAAAGTATTAATATTTTCAGCCACTAAGGCTTTGGCTGATCAATTATTTGAACAACTTGAAATTAAATTTCCTGAAATAGTAGGGGTGATCCATTCCAATAAAGATCAAAATTATCGTTTCAATACGGTTAAGCAGTTTAAAGCAGGGGTATTTAAATATATCATTGCAACGGATGTAATGGCAAGGGGTATTGATGTGGCAGAAGTTACCCATGTAATTAATTTTGACACGCCTGATGTGCCAGAAAATTATATTCATCGTATTGGCCGTACTGGTCGTGCAGATAAAAAAGGAATAGCGATAACATTTATTACAGAAAAAGAAAAGGTATTACAAAAGGGGATTGAAAACTTAATGAAACAAGATATCCCAATGTTATCATTACCTGAGGAACTTGAAATTTCAGCTATTTTAACGGAAGATGAAAAGCCTAAGATTCGAATGAAGATCATACAAACCAAGGTTCCAAAAAAAGAAGAATCAGGGCCTGCATTTCATGAAAAGTCTGCCAAAAATAGCAAAGTGAATAAAAGAAAAAATCACAAAGAAGATATGCAAAAAAAATACGGAAAGCCAAAAACAAGAGGGGCTAAAAAATAAAAGCACCCCAATAGAGGTGCTTTTTGTAAATACAATATTTAAAGTTGCATTAAAATCTTTCTAATCTAGAAAAGAAGAAATTGCCTTCAATTTGTGCGTTTTCATCACTATCACTTCCGTGAACAGCGTTTTCGCCGATAGATGCTGCAAAATTTTTACGAATTGTACCTTCCGCAGCTTGTGCTGGGTTAGTTGCACCAATTAATGTTCTAAAATCAGCCACTGCATTTTCTTTTTCAAGAATAGCAGCTACAATTGGGCCACTGCTCATAAAGTCGACTAATTCGCCATAAAATGGACGCTCTTTATGAACTTCATAAAATTGACCAGCTTGTGCTGGCGTCAAATTTGTCCATTTCATTGCCTTCACCTTAAAGCCGGCTTTGATAATTTGATCTAAAATAGCCCCTGTGTAACCTTTTGATGTAGCATCAGGTTTAATCATTGTAAATGTGCTGTTACTCATATTTATTTTGTTGAAAGTTTTTAATTGGAGGCGCAAATTTACTGAAAAACATCTGATTTATGTTAAATTTGTCAACTAATGCAAGCAATTGAACAATTTTACCCATTTCTAAATCAACCTTTTAAGGCTGTAATCACTGCACATCAAAAACCAGATGGGGATGCGATGGGTTCAACGCTTGGTTTGTACCATTTTTTGAAACAATTGGGTCATGAGGTTACTGTGATTTCACCTACAAATTGGGCGCAGTTTTTAGATTGGATGCCTGGCGTTGAACAAGTCATTGATTTTGAATCAAATAAGAACGAAGCCAGTCAAATTGTGGCAGCTGCTGATTTTGTATTTTGTTTGGATTTTAATATCCTACATCGTACAAAGCATTTGGAGCCAATCATCAGGGATTCCAATGCGTTAAAAATATTAATTGACCATCACCAAAAACATGATAATCAGTCTTTTGCATATGGAATTAGTGATGTAAAGATGAGTTCTACCTGTGAAATGATCTATGATTTTATTGTACAATCAGGCCATAGTAATTTAATCAATATTGATATAGCCACCTGTTTATATACTGGATTAATGACAGACACAGGGTCATTCCGTTTCCCGTCAACAACAGCGTCGGTTCATAAAATTGTGGCCCATTTGAAAGAATTGGGATTGCAACACGCTAAAATTCATGAAAATATCTATGATAATTCAACGGAAGGACGCTTAAAATTCATGGGAAATGCGTTTTTGAATAGGATGACTGTTCTGCCAGAAATTAAAACTGCAGTCATGGCAATTCCCAAATCAGATATTTACAAATTCGAGTTAAAAACAGGGGATACGGAAGGACTTGTTAATTATTTATTGTCAATTGAAGGCATTAAATTTGCAGCCATATTAATTGACAGAGAAGAAGAAAGAAAATGGAGTTTTAGAAGCAAAGGTAACTTCGATGTTAATATATTTGCAAGAACTCATTTTGAAGGTGGGGGACATGCGAATGCTGCTGGAGGAAGATCTTCAAAGTCATTGGATGAAACATTTAACGATTTTAAAAACATAATAGAAAACTATAAATCACAATTAACACAATTAAAATAAAAATGATAAAATCAACTTTAAAGTTAGTAGCTGCTATTGTATTGTTTGCAAGTTGTAATCAATATGAAAAAGCCCCTTCAGGAATGCTTTACAAAATTACACATGGTAGTGGTAATGCAAAGCCATTGGCACAAGGGCAATATGTAAAATTAAATATTGAGTACAAGTTAAAATCTAAAGACACTGTTTTAAGTAGTACTTATGGGGTAATACCAGTTTATTTCCCAATTGATACTACAAGACTAGGTAAATATACTTTTACTGAAATTATTACAAAATGTAAAAAAGGAGATAAAATTGAATTCTCTTTAAGTATTGATACTTTAGTTAAAATGGGTGCTGTTCAAGTGAATGAAGTGTTTAAAGCAAAAGATATAATTTTAGGTAAAGCTGAAATTTTAGATGTATTTGCTGATGTTACAAAAGTTGATGATGACTATAAAAAAGAAATGGCTGCTGAAAAGAATAGAGAAATCAATGCCATTAAAGCATACTTAGCTAAAAACAAAATCAATGCAGTACAATCACCAGATGGTGTATTCGTTGTTGTAAAAGAAGCGGGAGATGCAACTAACAAAGTAGACTCTACAAAAATTGCAAGCGTTTATTACAAAGGCTATAATTTTAAAGGAGAAACTTTTGATACGAACATCAATCCTAAAGATTCAGCATCGAAGCCTTTCGAAGTAAAAATTGCAACTAATTCAGTGATTCAAGGTTGGGATATTGGATTACAATATTTTGGTAAAGGTGGAAAAGGAAGTTTATACATTCCTGCAATGTTGGCTTATGGCCCTCAGCCGAATGGTCAAATTAAAGCTTATGAAAATTTAGCTTTTGATATTGAAGTAGTAGATGTAACTTCTAAATCAGTATCTGCACCTCCTTCTCCAGTTGGCGCAAAAAAATAATTTCGTTTCTAAATTGAAAAAAAACTCCTTCCCATTTTGGGAGGGAGTTTTTTATTGTAAGTAGGGGAGTAGTTGAATTATTTGTTTTGCTTCTTTTACATCGTGGACTCTTAAAATAGAAGCACCATTCATTAATCCCAAAGTATGTATAACTGTAGTGCCATTCAAGGCATCTTCTGGCCCAATGCCCAATGTTTTATAAATACTGGACTTTCTAGATACGCCTAATAAAATGGGGAGGTTGATTATTTTTAGTTCCTGTAATCTTTTAACGATGTCAAAATTTTCTTGCACAGTCTTACCAAATCCAAATCCTGGATCTATGATCCAGTTTGTAATACCAAAGGAGGCAAGCAATTCTTTTTTCATTTCCATATAATCAATAATCGCAGCAATGACATCCGTTCTTTCTTCAATTTGATGCATAGTCTGGGGGTTTCCTGTAATATGCATAGCAATATAACCTGCATTATATTTTGAAACCACTTCTAAAATTTTAGTGTCAAAACTTCCACCACTTATATCATTAATAACATGTGCACCTGCATTTAGTGCTTGCTCAGCCACTACTGGATTAAAAGTGTCAATTGAAATTAATTGTGTGGGGTATGCGTTTTTAAGTGCTTCTAGATAGGGGATTAAATTAGCGAGTTCTGTATCCGTGTTTATAATTTCAGCACCAGGTCGGGTACTTTGCGCGCCAATGTCTAAAATAGACGCCCCTTCCGAAATCATTTTAGCTGCTTTTGCCAAAAAGTCCACCATAGATTTAGCCCTGCTATTTTCATAAAAACTGTCCTGGGTGACATTAATAATACCCATGATTTGAGGACTATTTAATTCCCATTTCCCATTTTGAGCGACATTTATGAACATAGTTTTATTATAAAGTGGTTATTGATTATCTTGCAACTGTTCAAAGATATTAACTAACATAGTAATTAGGTCAATTTTCATGAGTCAAACTTCCGCACAATTTGATCAAGCCATTGCATCATGCAGTGATATTTTCATCAAAAAAACCAAGGATTATGGTACTGCTTGGCGCGTTTTAAGAATTATATCAGTCGTAGATCAAATATTCATTAAAGCACTCAGGATTCGAACCATTCAAGATATTGGTACCCAAAAAGTGGGTGATGATATCGCATCTGAATTCAAAGGAATCATAAATTATTCTGTTATAGGGCTTATCCAATTAAAATTGGGTGACCCTAAAGTTGACGAATTGCCTGTTGAAATGGTACAAGCGATGTATCATGAGTATGTCAATTTTGCTAAAACTACCATGCTAGATAAAAATCATGATTATGGGGAAGCCTGGAGGGACATGAGTCAAGAAAGTTATGCGGATTTAATTTTAATGAAATTAATGCGCATCAGACAGATTTTAACCAATGATGGAAAAACATTAATAAGTGAAGGCATTGACGCCAACTTTGTAGATATATTAAATTATGCTGTTTTTGCCTTAATACAAATAGGAGAGGGTAAACATTAAAACATGCTTATGCAAAATTTTATAAAAATAATTCGTTGGAGTGTAGGATTGTTGTTTATTTTTTCTGGCTTGATTAAAGCCAATGATCCTTTGGGATTAAGCTATAAAATGCAAGAATTTTTTGAGGTTTGGGGTATGATCTATTTTAATGATTATACATTGGCATTATCCTTAATAATGAATACCCTTG
>SXGR01006544.1_pt1 | contig 17934 bp, 12 predicted proteins | sample 3174711 | NCBI WGS metagenome assembly SXGR01 (sample SAMN11356860, study PRJNA531348) | freshwater metagenome | isolation source: freshwater sample F1-60 | place: China: Fuxian Lake, Yuxi | collected 2017-12-25
AGTCGAAAACTCAAATGACGTTGGTGAAAACTATCCCGGTCAGCGGGTGGGCGCGGGCAGCGAGCGCGTGAGGAAGGCGCGGATACGGGCGCGGACTTCAGGTGTGTCGAAGGCTTTGCCGCTGTGGCCGGCACCCGCGAGGACGTGAAATTCCGAAGGCACGCCGACTTCGCGGAGGCGGGCGTGGAGGCGTTCGCTTTGCACGAGGGGGACCTGGTCGTCTTGATCGCCGTGGATGATCAGGAACGGCGGATCGTCTTTGGTGATGTTGTGCAGCGGGCTGACTTGGCGGGCGCGGTCGGCGCGGTCGCGGACGATGCCGCCGAGGAGTTTCGCGCCGTTGGAGGTGGCGAGGTCGGCGTCGGTTTTGCCGGGGCCGGGGACGTTGACGGGCATCGTGAGCATGTCGCTCGCGCCGTAGAAATCGATGACGGCACGGACGCGGCTGGAGACAGTTTCTCCGGTGGCGGCGGGTGCGGTACCGACGATACTCGCGAGGTTGCCGCCCGAGGAGCCGCCGGAAATGGCGAAGCGCTCGGGGTCGAGGCCGTAGGTGGCTGCGTGGGTGCGGAGCCAGCGGATTGCGGCGCGGGCGTCGTCGATTTGCGCGGGCCACTGGGCGGCCCAGCTCAGGCGATAGTTGAGACTCACGACGGCATAGCCTTCGGCGGCGAGCCACGTGAGCGGGCAATTTTCTTTGGAACCGTTTTTCCAGCCGCCGCCGTGCGTCCAGAGAACGACGGGGAGCGGCTGGGCGGGGGTGGCGGTGGGGAGATAGAGATCGAGGAGGAGTGCGCCGGTGGCGGGGCGGCTGTATTCACGATTCGCGATACGCTTGACGCCGGCGGGGAGGGCGGGGCGGACATCGCCGGCGGGGCGAAGGTTGGTCCCCGGGGTTTTCGTGAGGGCATCGCCGAGGTCGGCGCGGGCGGCGGCGACTTCGGCCTGAAGGCGTGCGACGATGGCGGGGTAGGCGGCGGCGACGTTGCGTAGTTCGGACGGGTCCGTGGCGAGGTTGTAGAGAGCGAGTTCGGTTTTTTCGACGCGGTAGCCGTGGCGGCTGGCGATGCCGCGGATGCCGGAGAGCTCGATGGATTCGGGTTTCATCTTACCGTAATTGGAGGGCTTGCCGGCCAGGCCGCGCTCGGCGGCGACGACGAGGTAGTCGTGCGGCACGTGGAGTTTCCATTCGCCGCGGCGGACGGCGTGGAGCTCTTCGCCGGAGTAGAACCAAAAGTCGTCGCGGCCTTTCGCGCCGGGTTGGCCGAGGAGGAGTGGCGTCAGGTCGGTGCCGTCGCGTTTCACGTCGGTGAGCGTTGCGCCGGCGAGGGCGGCGAAGGTCACGTGCAAATCCATGGTGGCAAACGGGGCATCGCCGACGCGTGCGGCGGGGACTTTGCCCGGCCAACGGACCAGACAGGGCACGCGCATGCCGCCCTCGAACGTGGTGAGTTTGCCCTCGCGGAGAGGTCCCGCGGAGCCGGCGTGTTCGCCGTAGGAGAGGAAAGGGCCATTGTCGGAGCTGAAAACGACGAGCGTGTTGTCGTCGAGGCCGAGGCGTTTGAGGGTGGCCATGATTTGGCCGATGGACCAATCGAGTTCCTGGACGACATCGCCGTAGAGGCCGCGCTGGCTGGTGCCCTTAAATTTTTCGGAGGCGAAGATGGGGACATGCGGCATGATGTGCGGCACGTAGAGGAAAAACGGTTTGGCGCGGTTACGCTCGATGAACGACACGGCGCCTTCGGTGAGGCGGCGGGTGAACTGTGATTGGTCGGGATCGAGCTCGATGATCTCTTCGTTGGCGTAGAGTGGCAGCGAGGGGATGCCCGGGGTGGTGGGATGGAGGGGGCCGTTGTCGTTGGAGTAGGGGATGCCGAGCCACTCGTCGAAGCCGCGGCGCGTGGGGAGAAATTGCGGATGATGGCCGAGGTGCCACTTGCCGAAAATCGCAGTCGCGTAACCGCGGTCTTTGAAGACTTGCGGGAGGAGTTTTTCGTTGGAGTGAAGACCGGTGGGGCTCGTGTGGTTGAGGGCGCCACTCATGCTGACGCGGTTGGCGTAGCTACCCGTCATGAGTGCGGCGCGGGAGGCGGTGCAGACGGATTGGGACACATAGAAACTGGTGAAGCGCGTGCCCTCGGTGGCGAGGCGATCGATGTGCGGCGTCTTGATATCTTTGGCTCCGTAGCAACCGAGATCGCCGTAGCCGAGGTCATCGGCGTAGATAAAAATAATGTTCGGTGGCGGCGCTGGGGGCGTGGCGGCGAGCAGTGCGGGGGTCGCGGCGATGACCGTGAGGGCGAGCAGAACGCCGAGTTGGCAGGCGAGACGGCAAAGAGAAAGGGGTGGCTTCATGGGCTGAACGTAGAAACCGGCGCGGCTTAGGCGAGCGTCCAGTGGGCGCAAAACGATATGCGATTACCGAGGTCCGGAGTGGGGGTCGAAATAGGTGCGAGGCAGGAAGATTTCCGGGAATGTCTCCAGGCCACCTGAGCGTGGTGAGCGGATCGGAAATTTCCCTGCTCTTAATTTTTCTGCCCTCAATCCGCTGCGTGGGGCCGCACCTTATCGAGGTGTGCCGACGGTAGAGGGATGAGTCGCTGTCGCTACGACGCGCGGCTGGCGCAAAAAAAAGGCCGGAGGGGCGGCCGGTTAAACGTTAAGCGTTGAGCATGGCGGTTGCGCCCATCACGTTCGGGCGATGATCGGTCTCCACGAAGGCAAGGGCTCGCCCCTCAAGAAAAAGCCCGCTGAGCGCGTGTTCTCGCTACGCATGAACGTGGTCGCGTGCCGGCCGGTGATCTGGCGCCGTCTCGTGGTGCGCGAGTCGATGTGGCTCTCGCGGCTGCACGACACGATCCAAGTCGCGTTCGATTGGTTCGATTACCAGACGCATGCGTTCAATCTCGATGACCTCCGGTTTGGCAATCCGCTCAAGCGCGACGAACTGATGATTGAGGATGACCGTGATGTGACGCTCGCCGACCTCGATCTCGAACACCGGGGTCTGTTCTCCTACGGATATCATTTTGGCGAGGGCTGGCAGATCGAAATCCAGGTCGAGAAGATCGGGCCATTCGAAAAAGGTGTGTTCTGTCCGGTGTGCATCGGCGGTGAACGCGCGGGGCCACCGGAAGATTGCGGCGGGATCGAGGCCTTTCACGACATGCTCGCCTGTATCAAGGAGCCGCACACTGAGCTGGGCCGCGAGTGGATCGAGTGGCTCGGCGCCGACTACAAGCCCGAGGCCTGCGATCTGGAAAAAATCAACAAGGCGCTGAAGAAGCTGGGCAAGTGAGGGCGTGGGTGCGGGCCCCCCACCGCCCGCCGCCAGCTCAGCGGGGCGTGCCAGCGGGAGCGGCGGCGAAGCTCGTGATCGTGTGCCACTCGAAGACCTCCTGCAGCAGCGCACGCTCCGCCTTCATGACGACGCGTTCGAGCGCGCCCCACGTCTGCACGAGGCCAGCCTCCTTGTGCGCCGTCTCCAGCCGCACGCGCATTTCCTGACAGCGCGCCATGCGGCGGTGGAGATCGTGGATTGCGAAAAGGGCGATGAACCCGGTGGAAAACACCGGCAGCACCATGAGGCCGAATTCGTGGACCTACGAACAGAACCAGGTGTGCACGGCGAGGCCGGACGGAAGCGGCGGTTCCGGGTAGGCCGCCGCGAAACAGATCGCGAGCGTCGAGCTGAGAAAAAATCCTCCCCGCAAGCACAGCAGAAACGGCTTCGCCCGCGGTTCTTGCCGGGCGAAGTAGGCGAGCTGCCCTCCGATCCGCTCGGTGAGATAACGCTGTCGGAATTCGTCGAAACCCGCCGGATGCGCGCGGGCGGCGCGGCGGTGCAACACGTCGAGCGAGCGGTGCAGCGGTTCGATGCCGGCCCATTCGAAATCGTCGAACAATCGCAGCGCCCGCGGCAGCCCCCACGTCGCGAGTGCGCTCCGCGTGATCTCGGCGGTGAGGCGGCAGCGCATCCAGTCGTGGCGCAGCCGTCGCTGGAGGATCACGAACGCGACGCCCATCGCGACGAGCAGGCAAGCGAGCTGGCTCCACGGCAGGTCAAACCCGAGGGCGTGCGCGGCGGCGGCTGGGTGGAGGCGAGCACGAACAAGCCGACGGTGAGGCTTTGGAGCCGGTTAAAATGCGGTGCGCTGCGGGTGGCGGCGTGGTCCACCTTGCGGTGAAACTTGAGCATGAGCGCGCGATCCGGTGTCGCCTCCGGCCGCGCCGGTGCGGCCGGTGGCGCGGGCGGCAGTTGGTTGAAAAATGCGAGATAGCGATCGCCGGTTTGCAGTCGCACGAAATTTTCATGCCGGTCCTTTAGCGTGGTCGCGTCGATGATGACGAGGGGCCGGCCGAGGTTGCGCGCGTAGGTGACGATCTCCGCTGTGCCGCCCCGGCCGCGCGAGGGCTCGCCGTTCCAGAAGGTCAGGAGCAAATCGCAGTGGTTCGCCGTTTCCATCCCGCAGTCGAGGTAGGCATCGTCGCGGTGGGAGCGATCACCGATGACGCGCACATGCTCCGCCTCGCCGAGGAGCTCCTCGACCTGCCGCCACGCTTCGGGCGAAAAATCGGCGCGGAATTCCGCCGGCGGCAGCGGTAACACCGCTTCCCAGCCAATCCCGAGCTGGCGCGCGGTGCGGGCGAAAATCATGTGAGCACCCTCGGCAACTGACGAGAGACCGAGCCATTCGACGTCGGTCTGCGCGCGCAATTCGCCGGGCACCTGCTGGAGCACACGTTCGACGGCCGCAGGATCGGAGAGACACCGGTGACCGGTGAATCCTACGACGTGAAACACCGGCAATTGGGCAGAGGCAGTCGTGCGAATCGCGCGAGTCGAAGGGACGCACCAAGGTCCCAGCGGTCAACGGCGAAGCTCACGCAAATGGCGAACGCAAATTCTCTGGACCGCCGCCGGTCGCGCTGCCCTAAAGCACCGCACTGCTCGGTGCCGGCTTCCTGAACGGCAGCGCCTGATCGCGCTGCAGCTGATCCCGCACCAACCCTGAGACGAAGACAAACTCTTCGAGCGCTTTGCGAATACGGTCTACGGCGCGCTGGCCGAGGAGGTGCTGCGGGCTGTGGGGTCATTCCTGCCGACGTCCTCAGCCCGGCCAGACCTGACGGGTGAGATCCGCCGGGAGCACACGCTGCGCGTGAAAGCGCGGCGTTTCATTCCTCCAGGAGAATCACTTTGCCCCGGGGACGGTGCCGGCTTTCACGAGCACCATCTTCTCGGGGTCGAGGTGTTGCTTGATCGCGCCGTTGACCTGCGCTTTCGTGAGCGCGCCGATGCGGGTGGGATATTGGTCGATAAAGGAGAGTTCGAGATCGCGGTTGAGCGTGGCGAGGATGGTGCCGGCCATGCCGGACGTCGTAGAGAGGGCGACTTTGAAGGTGCCGGCGAGGCCGGTTTTGCGTTGGGCCAGTTCGTCGTCGGTGATCCCGTGCGTATGCCATTCGGTGAGTTGGCGTTTGGTGGAAGCGAGGCCTTTTGCGAGCATCTCGGGGGCGAAGTTGGCCGAGATGCGCCAGTCGCCGTCGACGAAGGTGTCGCCGGCCACGTAGGAGCCGATGCCGTAGGTGAGCCCTTCTTTGTCGCGGACGTTGGCCATGAGCCGGCCTGTGAAGCCGCTGCCGAGGGCGGCGGTGCCGACGCGGAGGGCGAGGGTGTCGTTATCGCCATAACGGAGACCGGTGACCTGGCCCCAAACCATTGAGATGTTGGTCTTTTCCGACATGAACACACTTTGGTCGCGCGCGGCGTCGACGTCGCCGGGCTTGGCCGGAGCGGGTGTGGGCGGACGCACGCCACCGGTCCAGCCAGCGAAGACTTTGGTAATTTCATTCTTGGCAGAGGCGGCATCGATGTCGCCGACTAGGACGAGACGGAAGGTGGCGGGGCCGTAGTATTTCGCGTGAAAGGCCTTCACCTCGTCGAGGGTGATTTTTTCCGCGCTCGCGAGGATTTCGGCAGAAGGGGCTTGGCGGTTGGGGTGGCCGACTGGATACACGGCACGGCTAAAGCTGTCGTCGGCCCGGAAGTCGGTCTCGTCGAGCTGGCGGCGGTAGTTGCCCGCGAACTGTTTCTTGAGCTTGGCGAATTCCTCGGGAGAAAATGCGGGCGAGCGGAGTTGTTCGGCGATGAGGCCGAGGACGAGCGGGAGATCGGCGCGGAGGAACCGCGCGCTGATGTTGAGCGCGCTCGGGCCGGTGCTGAAGGAGATCGTCGCACCCGCGCTGCCGAGGAGTTGGGCGATCGCGAATTTGTCCTGCTTGGTCGTGCCTCGGTCCAACATGCCGCCGGTGAGGTCGGCGAGAGCGGGGCTAGTGTCGGGGCTGAGGGCGTCGCCGGCGGCGAGGGAGCCGCGGACGGTGATGACATCTTTCACGCCGGTTTTAAGAATGACGAGGTCGATGCCGCCGACTTTTTCGCGGACGGCATTTTTCGCTACTTGGGCGTGGCTTGCGAGGGTCGACCACGAGAGGAGCACGGAGGCGAGGAGAGCGGCCCGGGTGCGAGACGGGAAGACGGCGAGACGTGGAGCGCGGGAGAGGGGGAGGAATTTCATGGGAGCAGAGAGGAGTGGATTGAGTGTGGGGCGGGGTTTGCCCCTGCATGGGCAGGCCTAAAGCTAACCCATCATTTCGAGGGAGCTTTTATTTGGCGGCGGGCGGCGTGAGCGGGATGAACCAGCCGGTGACACTCTGGTTGAGGTCGAGGTAGAGGTTGGCGACGCGTGCCACTGCGGCCGTGGTGACTTTGGCCATGGCGGTGTCGAGGGTGTAGTAGAGCGTCCAATCGCCCGCGGCGATGTCTTCGTTGAGATTGCCGGCGATGGAGAAGTAGCCGTCGCGTTTGTAGGCGGTGGCGGCTTTGATTTTACCGAGCGCGGTCGCGACCTCGGCGGCGGTGACTCCGGCGGTTTTTACGCGGTCGATTTCTGCGAGGAGCGCTTTTTCGACCTGCTCGTGCGTGGCGCCGGGGGCGAGGTTGGCGTAAATATTGAGGAGCGAAGGATCGTGGAAGTAACCGGTGTTGGCGCTGACGTTGAGAGTGAGATTTTTGTCGGTGAGGGCGCGGTAGAAGCGGCTGGTTTTCCCGGAGGAGAGGATGCTCGCAAGGACGTTGAGGGCCGGAATATCGGCGTGGCGGGCGGCGGGAGTTTTGTAGGCGAGGCCGACGACGCCGAGTTCGCCGGCGCGGCGGATCGTGACGCGGCGCGGGCCGCTTTGCGCGGGCTCTTCGGTGTAAACCTGCGGGATGGGTTTCGGAGCGCGCGGGATGGCGCCGTAGTATTTTTTGACGAGCGCGAGTCCGGCGGCGGGATCGAAGTCGCCGACGATCGTGACGGTGGCGTTGTCGGGCCAGTAGAACGTGTCGTAGAACTCGCGGAGTTTTTCGATGGAGACTTTCTCGATGTCGGAGCGCCAGCCGATGGTGGAGTGGTGGTAAGGGTGGGCTTGGAAGGCGGCGGCGGTGATCTCTTTGTCGAGGGCCTGCTCGGGATCGTTTTCTCCGATTTCGAATTCGTTGCGCACGACGGTCATTTCGGGGCGACGGTCCTCTTCGCGGAGCCAGAGGTTGCGCATGCGGTCGGCTTCGATGGCGATGTAGCCCTCGAGGTGCTCGTTGCCGATTTCGGCGTAGTAATTGGTGCGGTCGAGGTAGGTCGTGGCATTGTAGTTGCCGCCGACGCGTTCGAGGAACTGGTCGCTGCTGGTGCCTTTGGTACGGTTAAAGGCGTCGGAGCCTTTGAACATCAGGTGCTCGAGGAGGTGGGTGGCGCCGGTGGTGCCGGTGACCTCGTTGCGGGAGCCGACGCGGTAGGTGACCATAAAGGTGACGACAGGGGCGGAGTGCTCGGGCAGGAGCAAAACGGCGAGCCCGTTGGCAGTGAGTTGGTATTCGGAGATGGCGCCGACGGTTTTGACGAAGGCGAAGCCGTCGGCTTTGACCGGTGCGGTGGCGGGCTTTTCGGCCGCACGAAGGCGGCTGGGCGGCAGGCTCAGGGCGAGCGCGACGGAAGCGAGGGCGAGCGTGACGAAGCGGGGGCGGAGGAGGGAGACGTGCATGCGGAGTGGAGACTGGTGGAGGGCAAGGTGCGGACAGTTGGCGGAAAGTCCAAGCGGTTAGCGACGAATGAACGGAGGGAGGACGGGAGCGGAGTGTGCGGGAATATTTCTGACCCCATTTTTCTGACGCAGAGGGCGGAGCGTGCCGGCGGAGTACGTGCGTGCCGGCCGGAGCGCGGAAATATTTGTCGGAAAAATAGAGTCAGAAAAATATCGGAGGAGACCGGCGTGCGGCGAAGCTGGGGGCGAGTGCGACCAGACGCGCGGGGGGGCGCGCGCGTCCCCCAGAGGGCGGTTGGGTCGCGGTGGTTAATCAAAGAACGGGAAAAGCCGTTTGAGGGCGGCGCGGTCGGGTTGGGTGCCGTATTCGCAGAGCTCGAAGGCTTCGGCGTGTTTCACCGTGGCGGCGTTGGCGCCGGGATACCACGCGGCGAGCTCTTTCGAGAAGCGGAGGGCGATGGCTTGGTAGCGGCGGGAGAAGTTTTCGCGGACCTGGCGCTGGCGTTCGCGCTGGCCGGCGGCGTCGGCGGGGTAAAGGGCAGCGGAACCGTTGGCACCCCCTTCGGCGAACTGCGAGACCATGACGGCGAGGGCGTCGAGTTTCTTTTCGATGACGGGGTCGATGGAGATGACGATGTCAGGCTTCGACGGGGCGGGCTTCAGGAAGCGGTCGGTGTAATACATGAAGACAGGATTTTTCTTCATCGCGGGCACGTCGGGGCAGAAGAACGGGACGGTGACCATAAAGGCGGCGTCTTGCACGAGGACGCCAGTGTAGCGGTGGTCGGGGTGGTAGTCGTTGGTGCGCGGGCCGAGGACGAGATCGGCGTTCCACGCGCGGATGAGGCGCGTGAGGGTGCGGCGGTTTTCGAGCGTGGGCTCGAGTTCGCCGTCGTGGTTGTCGAGCACGACGCCTTGGATACTCAAGATGCGGTGGGCCGCGACGACTTCGGCCTTGCGGCGGAGGGCGAGGGGGCCGCCGGCTTCGCGCCAGTGGCCGATATCGCCGTTGGTCACGGAGACGAGGAGCACGTGGTGGCCGGCGGCGGCCCAGCGCGCGGCGGTGCCGCCGAGTTGGAGTTCGCAGTCATCGGGATGGGCGCCGAAGGCGATGATGCGGAGTTTACCGTCGTTGGCGGGCGGCATCGTGATGCCGGGAATCGCGGCGCGGAGGGCGGGGGCGAGCGTGAGAAGCAGGGCGAGGCTCGCGATGATGGCGGAGGGGCGGGGGAGGAGGGAGGGACGTTTCATGGGGAAGGAGCGGGGAAGTGTGAGCGTCGAGTGTGGGCGGAAGCGAGGCGGACGCCAAGGGATTTGGTGGTGCCGGGCAGCGTACTCCCGCCTGCTCTGGCCGCGTCGGTTTGCACGGCCAGCGCGTCTTGCACACTGTGGTTGCGTTTCGGCACCGCCCGCAACGGCGCAGCGTCGCGCGCTCGGTACCATATGCCGTGATACGGAGCGCGGCTTTCTCCGGCTGCACGGCCCCGCCGGGGCCCGGGGCCACGCCACTTTGCCGGGCGATCTCCGCGTTTGACCCCGTGGCCGCTCCGCGAGCGGTTGGAGTTGATGGGGCGGATTTTCTCGTCGCGAAGACTGCGCGCAACACGACCGCGACGACCGCGATGGTGGCTGCGATCTAGGCCCACACTGGGACGCGGCGTCCCGCCGCCAGCGCTGAACCAACCAGCAACGGCCGCTCGTGTTCGCAGAACGCTCAAGGTTTTGTCCTCCGGAAACCGGTGGGGCGGTTTCGTCAGTTGAGTGTGGGATGTTTTCTCGTCGCGGTCGGCGTCGCGCTTAGGGCACTTCGTAAACTTCCACGAGGCTCACCCCGCTGCGGCCGGCGCTATCGACGATCTGCGCCGTGTAGGCACCGGGGTCGAGCGAGATGATCACGGCGGCATCCCGGCTGTTCTCGGGCAGGGCGAAGCCACCGACCAAGGCTGTGGCCGCGCGCAGCTCGGCGATGAGGGTGCCTTGGTGCCAATTGTCGTTCGCGATCACGATGCGGTTGTTCGCGTCGAAAATTTGAAGCACCGGGTCGGGGAGGGTGCCGGGCACGCCGAACGCCGCGAGGCCGGGGCCGACGCCGCGCACGACGAAGAGTTTGGCCCGCGCACCGGCGACCATGAACCCGGCGAAATGCGCGTCGCCGTCGGCGCCGGTGAGCGCGCGGCTGGAAATATTGATGAGCCGCGCGCCGAGCGTGAGACGATAGACGAGGATCATCGAATCGGTGCTGAGCGCGGCCTTGAACGCAGCGCCGTCCTGAAAGCCGTCTGTAGTGGAAAAATCATTATCATTGCCGACGAAGAGGAAAAAATCATCGGGCGCGGTGGGATCGAGCGCGGGGGCGAGGGCGAGGCTCTCCCATTTTTCGGCGAGCGTGTTGCTGTTGCTGGAAGAGCTGTTGTTCAGCCCGAATTTCAGGAGCTCAGCGTTGTCGTTGAGGTTGATCAGGACGGCGGACGTGGCGGGTGTGACGGACGCGGCGAGCACGCCGTTGGGGGCGACGGCGGTGCCGGTCGTGTCGAAGGCGGTGCCGGCGATATTCGTGGCGCCGGTGAGATCGTAGACGAGGATGGCGCGGTAGAGGGAGGCGGTCGAACTGGAGCCGCGGCCGTTGCCGTCGCGCGCGAGTACGAGAAACTGGCGGCTGCTGAGCACCGCGAGTTCACCGACGGAGGCGACCTGTTGCACGCCGGCTTGGGTGTAGAGGGGCAGCGGCAAGATCCACTCGCCCTTGAGTGTGGCGGCGGCGGGATTGGAAATGTCGTAGGCGAGGAGGCGCGCGTGGCGGCGCAGGTTGCTGCCACCGGAGCCGCCGTCCTGGCGCGTCGCGGACTGCATGAGCGCGTAGAGCGTGCGGCCGTCGATGGACGCGGCGAGGCCCTCGAAGCCCTGATTGTTTTCTCGACCCGTGGTGGGCTCGCTGGGTGAAGGGGCGGGTTGGCCCGCCGCAGGGTTGTCGGCTGAAAACGAGTCGCGGCCGCTGCGCTTCGGGATCAGGGCTTCGGGCGGACGGATCGCGCCGAGCAAGACCCCGGCGGCAGAGAAGCGGTGGAGGTAGGGGCCGTATTCATCGCTGATGAAGAACGAGCCGTCGGGCAGGAGGACGAGGCCCTCGGGGTCCACGGAGAGGCGACCGGTCGAGGCTTGCGGCAGCACGGGAAACCCAGGGCGGGTGCCGAGTCCCGCGGTGGTGGTCGCGGGATCGAGGGAGGTGAGGGCCGTGCCGTTCGACTCGGTGAGTTTTTTCGTGTCCGCGAGGGAAAGGCCGAGTTGGATTTGATTGGCGGCGCCGTTGGGTGCGGGGGTGAACGAGACGTCGAGGCGGTGGGTGCGCGGGGTGTAGTTGGTGGCGGCGCCCACGCGTGTGATACCCCGGTCGGGCTGCGCGTAGAGGGTCCCGGTGTAGGTGCCATCGGCCGCGCGGCGCCAGGTGCGCAGGTCGAGCGCGAGGCCCGAGAGCGAACCGAAGGTTTCACCGAACTTGTCCCGCTCCGCTGCGGGGATCCGGCCGACCCCAATGAGACCCTTGTGGGAAATCGTGGTGCCGCCGAGGGTGATCGTTTGGGCGGCCGCCCCGGGGCGGGCAAGGGAAAGGGCGGCGAGGCCGAGCATGGCGGCGAAGGAGGAGACGGAGTCGCGCATGGGGCGTGTTAACGCCCTCGGGGCGAACAAGTCGAATTGATTTCACTCATATTTTTGAGTTGCGTGTGTCCAGCACTGCCGAGAGATAAGCTTAGTTATGTTGCTCGATAAAGCCCAACGACAGCGCCGCGAAATTAAATATATCATCAGCGAAAATGTGGCTTTGGCGATTCGTAGCTATCTGTCCAATTATCTGGAAGCCGACGAGTTTGCGGCCGGCAAGCCGGACAATTCCTACCAAGTCCACACGCTCTATCTCGATTCCGACCATTTGGCGACCTATCGAGCGGCCAACGAAGGCGAGCGCAACCGCTTCAAGCTGCGGATTCGTTACTACGACGACAGTGATTTTTCGCCCGTTTGTTTCGAAATCAAACGGCGGATTAACGAGGGGATTGTGAAGCACCGCGCCCGGGTGCATCGCCATGCCGTGAGTCCGTTGCTGGCCGGTGAAAGCCCCGTGCCCGCACACCTCTTCAAGTGGAATCCGCAGCAATGGGAAGACCTGTTGGAGTTCTGGCGTTTGGTCGAGCGACTCCAGGCCGCGCCGCGCGCGCACAACGCCTACATGCGCGAGGCCTATGTCAATTCCGAGGCGACCGTGCGCGTGACGCTGGATCGCTCCGTGCGCATGGGGCCCGAGTTCGGGCTCGATCTGGGCACCGACTTGGCCGACGGCATCGAGGTATTTACCGGCACCGTGATCCTCGAGCTTAAATTTACCGACCGCATGCCGATGTGGATGATTGAGATGGTGCGGGGCTTCGAATTGAAGAGTTCGGGTGCCGCCAAATATGTCCAAGGCGTCGAACTTTTGGGCGAGCACAAGGTGGCCCGTCGTCTCTCCGGTTTTGAATGGGGCAATGCCGTTGTTTCCACCGCCACGAGTGCCCCGTGGCTTGATGCTTCCGCGTCCGTCCGTGGCGCACTAGGTCCCAATCGCACATGAATGCCCTCCTCCAAGGCGACCACGCCTCCGCCCCCACCAGTTTTCAAGCGCTGATCGTCGCCCTGACGCTGGCCTATCTCTTTGGTCAGATGATCGCCTGGGTTTATGTCTTTACGCACTCGGGTGTCTCCTATTCGCGCTCGTTTGTCGTCTCCTTGATTGTGCTGCCGGTGCTCGTGTCCCTCGTGCTGATCGTGATGTCGAATAATATCATCACGGCCTTCGGATTGATCGCGGTGTTTGCGGTGGTCCGATTCCGCAATGCACTGCGTGACACCTTGGACACCTGCTACGTGCTGGCCGTGATTATCCTCGGCACGGCGTGCGGGACTCAGAAATTTTCGTCGGCGATCGTCGGCGCAATCGCTCTCAGTGGCTTGTTCGTGTTTCTCTGGTCGACGGCATCCGGCACGCGCCACCGTTTCGATCTCATTCTGAATCTGCGTTGGACGCGGCCCGCCGCGGAATTGACGGAGGTGAGCCAGCTCCTCAGCCGCCACAGTCTGCGCGTGCACATTGCGAATCAACACTTCGGTAAAGGCGCAGAAGCCGCCAATCTTTCCTACCGGCTGCTGCTGCGTGATCCGGCGCGAGCCGCCGAACTTTTGAGCGAACTGTCTGAGGTGTCGGGCGTCGACCGTGTGTCGAGCGTGCAGGCCGCTGACGAATCCGAAATTTAACTCCATGGACCCACGTAATCTTTCGCCGATCCCCACGCCGCCGGCCCAACGCTGGCGCGAAGTCCGTTTGCTTTACCTGCCGCGGGCGATGTTCATCGCCGCTTCGCTGCTCGTCGCGTGGATGTGGAGCGACGCGGTGGTCCCGTCCGCCATCGTGGCGGAAGCGTCCATCGTCGGAGCGGACTTGCGCGCGAATCAGGCCGGGGTCATCGCGAGTTTCAAAGTTTCACTCGGCCAAACGGTGCGAGCCGGTGAGGTGATCGGACATGTGGCCGCCGCCAATCCGCGGTTGCTCGACTCGACGCTCGCCGTGATCCGGGCCGAAGTCGGCATGTTGGCGGTCAGTATGGTTGGCGCGACGGATCGGCAACGGGTCGCGCTGGAATTTGAGCGGATGCAACTTGACTGGATGAACCATCGGGTGGAGCGCGCCGCCCTGCAAGGGCAGTTACAGCAAGCCGAGTCGGATTTGGCGCGCGCCGAACCGCTGCATCGTGCGCGTTTGATCACCGAGGAAATCTATGCGCAATTGAAGATTGCGCGGGGTAGCTTGGTCGCCCAGCTAGAAGAAAAAAACCAACTGATCGTGCGGCTCGAGCCAGTGTTGAAAGGCATGGTTGCGGCGGATCCGAAGGCGGCGGGGTTGTCGGGCGAGTCCGCCCTGGCGGCGGCGATCAAAGTGCAGGAGGCCAAACTGCGGCTCGCGGAGGACGAGCTTTCGCCGGTACCGCTGATCGCGCCGATCGACGGAGTGGTCGGACTCATGCTGCGGCGTGCGGGTGAAACCGTCGTGGCGGGGGAAGTCATCTTGCGGGTCACGGCCATCAAACCGGAGCGCGTCACGGGGTATTTGCGGCAGCCTTTGACCATCGACCCGAAGCCGGGGATGGCTGCGGAAATTCGTACGCGCACCAAGCCCGTGCAAGTGGCGGCGACGACCATCACGCACGTCAGCGCCACGTTGGAGGCCATTTCACCGACCGTGCTCGCCGCCATGCGGCTCCCGCCGGTGCCGGCACCGGAGACGGCACTGCGCGTGGATTTTGCACTTCCCGCCGGCCTCGCCCTGCGCCCCGGCGAACATGTCGACGTGGTGATTCACTGAGGCAGCGAGGGGTGCGGCGACAAGAATGTCGCGGTTCCGTCGGAGGGGCGACATTCGTGTCGCTCATTCTCTCGTGCTACTTACGGCACCTCGTAAATTTCGAACAGGATGACTCCGCTCGCGCCGGCCTTGCCGGTGATTTGCGCGGTGTAAGGTCCCTCGGCGAGCGTGAGCAACAGGACGGCGTCCTTGCTATCAGAGGGCAGGGCGAATCCACCCACGGCCGCGGTGGCGGCGGCGACTTCGATCGCCGTGGCACCCGGGCTACCGCGGGTACTCCAGTCATCATTGGTCGCCACCTGCACGCTCGCCTTGTCGAATAGCGTGAGCACGGGGTCGGCCAAAGTGCCCGCCACGCCGAACCCGCCGAGCGTGGGGCCGATGGCACGGATGAGGAGACGTTTGGGTCCGGGGCCGCGCACCACGACACCGCCGATCAACACCTCGTCGCCGCCACGCACAAGGCCACGGGTTGAGAGGTTGAGCGTGCGGCCGATCCCGGGGTCGATCTCATAGAGCTCCGCCAAACCGACGCCGGTGCCGGTCGTGGCGCTGGAAATTTGCAGCGTGAATTGTCCCGCCGGGAGGCGGGCGAGGAGGGCGGCGTCTTTGCTGCCTTTCGCGAACGGGAATGCGCCGACGAACTTGGTCAGATCGGCAATGTCGTCGGCGTCCGGGCCGGTTTCCCACGCGCTGTTGCGGGCGAGTTCGCGACCACGCGAGTCGAGGATGCGCAGCACCGGTTGCGCGAGCGCTCCGGCGACGCCGAAACCGGTCAGGGCGGGGCCGACGGCGCGCGCTAGGTATTGCTTGCCGGCGGTGTCGTTCACGACGACGCCGACAATCAGGATATTTTCATCCGAGCCGATGAAACCGCGGCTGGATAAGTTCGCGAGGCGCGGCCGCGGGGCGAGCATAGAGGATCGCGCGCCGCTCACCGCGGAACTCCACGTCGTCGCGGGCCCGTCCGTAGTGGTGAAATTGGGACGATAGCTGCGGGCCTGGAGATCGGCGGTGGCCGGGACGGTCACGCCGGTGGAGGACAGGCGCACTGCGTGGGCCAAGAGGCCACCAAAGGCGCGCGGGTCGGTGCCATCGGTGGTGTAGGCGAGCTGGGTGCCCGGGGCCGGCGTTACCACGAGGGTGCCGGCACCGGCGACGACGGTCGGGGCTGCCGCGAAATGATCATCAATCCAGAGGGCGCGACGGGCCAGCCAAGATTTCAGCGTATCAATTTCACCCTGCCAACCGCCGCCGAAGCGGGGTGCGTTATCCGGCCAGCGGGCGGCGTCGCGAGCGGCGGCCGCGGGGCCGATTTGGGCGGCCAGCGAATCGACGAGCGTGGCGAGACTTGTCGCGGAGAGCTCCGTGCGGCGCAGAAGTTGCCAGCGGTCTACCCACGCCTGCAGGAACTCTGGGTCTTGCGCGAGGAGGCCCCACCAACCGTAGTTCCAGAAATCGGTGGCTCCGTTGTCGCCCTGCCAGACTTCGTGGTTCTGCGACCGCGGATCACCGCCGCCCAAGGCTCGGTCAAAATCCCAGACTGGACCGGCCTGGAGGCGGCCTTCGCGATCCTTGGTCATGTAGGTGCTGCGGACCAGACCATCGACGTTCATCCCGAGGACGTTCATGATGTGATGGTCGACCCAAGACGCGCGGTCGATGTAGTCGAGGTGCGTGCGATCTTTCCACCCGGAGGCGAGATTGGCCGTCAGGGCATCGTCGAACTGTTGAAAATAATTACTGATATAGTCCCGTTGCGAGGGGTGCAAATCGGCGAGTTTGGGTTGGCTGACCCCGAGGGCGAAGGGCAGGCCGGGGAAGCCACGCCGCAGCTGGAAATGGAATTCGTTGCTGTCCGGCAGATCGAGTTTGAGGAGGTAGCCGCCGGTGATTTTTTTCGCGCCGAGGTCGTTCGGTGCGAGCTTCGCGAGGTCCACGCGCTTGCTGTCGATGCGCAACGACTCGGTCAGGATGTAGATGCCCACATAGTCGCTCTGATCGAGGTCGCCGCCATTGGCGTTGAAGAACAGTTCCACCATTTGGGTGCGCGGTGCCCATCGGCCGAGCCGCCTGCTTAGCTCGTAAATGAAGGCGTTGTTGAGAAACGTGCGGTCGTAATTCCAAGGACCGATCAGCGTCCAGTTCTCGAACGTGGGTAGGCCGCAGAGGGGCAGCGGGTTGTCACGGCCCAAAGTGTCATCGAGTCGCAGGGTAAAACTTTTCTTGGGGAACTCGGCGGAAGAGGCTCCGCGTACGTTGGTGGTGAGCGAGCTCAGCGCGGTCGGCGGTACAGTCATCGCCGTGTTGCCGGTGGCCGGACGAGGCCACGTGTAAATCCAGCCGGGGCGCAGGTTGTCACTTTTCACGAGAGGACCGGTGCCGTGGGTGTCGATCACCATCAACGGCAGTTCGCTGGAAAACGTATCGAGCCGCGCGCTACCAGTCGTGGCCAACCGCACATAGTGCGCGGTGGCAGGAAAGCCTGTGGCGAGATTGTCGGCACCGTAGATCATGGCCCGCACGATCGACGAAGCTGAAACCGTGATGGGCCCCGTGTAGATCGTCGCCGTCGGGCCGGGCTCCGGGACGGTGGCACCGGTCGTCGTGGGAGGTGCGATCACGTAGCGAATCCGCTGGCCCGCAGTCGCGCCGGACAGGGCGACCGTGATGGTGTCGGTGAACGGGCCGGACGGGCGCGAGAAGACCACGCGTTCAGTTAGCAGGACAGTATTCGGTCCGCCATTACGCGCATTGGGCGTCGGAGTGCGGAAAAAGCTCCGCGTCGATCCCTCGCCGGAGCCGGTGGGCTGGGTCACGCCGTAGGACACGTCGACCAATTGCGGGGGATACGCGGGGGCAAACTCGGTGGCGGCGGTGGTGCCGTCCGGTTTGATGAGGGCGAGGTAGCCGCCCTCGGCGCTCAGGGCGAAATTGGTGTGCAGGGGCTTCGCAGGATCGCGGCGATTTTCGTTCGAGGCCCAGACGATCAGGTAACCGCCTGCGGGCAGCGTCACGGCGGGAAATTGCCATTTCGTTTTGAGCGCTGCGTTGTCGGTGAGATACCAACCGGCGAGGTTGGCAGGCGTGGCGTCCGGATTGAACAACTCGATCCAGTCTGAGAACGCGCCGTCGTTGTCGGCGTTGGTCTTCGTGTTGGCCGCGAGAAATTCGGTGATGATGGGATCGGCGCGCGTGGCGCTGGGAAAACCGAGGGCGAGGGCGAGCGGGAGCATGGTCCATGGGGGTAGCGTGGCGTGACTCATATTGGCGTGAATCGAACAGTGCCCCGTCGCGCACGCAATTCCGCAATCGGGGTGATCGCGGGCCCGGTTCATTCGCGTTGGGTCCGATTCTGGGCGCCTTGCTTTGCTTGGTTTGAACGGTGGGGTCGAGCAAGCTCGCGAGCGCGGGAATTCGCGAGCAAGCTCGCTCCCGCAAAGTCTCGCAAAGCCGCAGCC
>SXGR01401888.1_pt1 | contig 17931 bp, 13 predicted proteins | sample 3174711 | NCBI WGS metagenome assembly SXGR01 (sample SAMN11356860, study PRJNA531348) | freshwater metagenome | isolation source: freshwater sample F1-60 | place: China: Fuxian Lake, Yuxi | collected 2017-12-25
TCGAGGAACACCACGCCGCTCTCGGCCGAGAGTTGCAGGTCGCGCGGGCCGTCGTCGGTCTGCATGCCGGTCGCATCGATCTGCACACCGCCACTGATCGTGACCGAATCGGTCGCGGCGTCAAAGGTGATCGATCCGCCGAACCAGCTCACCATGGCTGAGCCGGCGATGATCGGAACGGTGCCCGTGTCGGCTGCCCGGATCGTGACGGGAGGCAGCGGCGTGGCATCGGTGCTGGCCTTGATCGGTGCACCAACGGCGATCGGGGTCTCGGGGGGCTTTGGCGTGACGTCGATGTCGGGGCGCTGCTCGAGGACGGGCGCACCTGTGGCGATCGTGCGAAGGTGACGCTGCAGGCGCGCAACGCCCTTGCCGAGCTCGGGCTTGCCAGCGGGCGCGCCGCGATCGGTGAGCACGGTCGTGAGCTCGATGGCTCCGCGCGTGCTGCCAGTCACGAGCAATTCCTTGCCGCCCGCGCCCATGCCGGCATAGCGCGTGGGCTCGCTCGCGGCTGGGAAGTAGACGGCGTACTGAGTGATGAGACCGCCCGCGGATGGGATGCGGTTGATCCACACCGCCGCTGCGGGCGCACTGAACGCATAATCGCCCAGGTCGATCGAGACATCACCCTCGAGCCAGAGGCGCTTGGTATCGAGCGAGGTCCATTCCCATCGGCGTTCCGCGGAGATGGTCAGCCCGCCTTCGACGGGCTCCACCGGTAGTACGAATCCCGCCAGCGATTCGCCGTTCACCACGAGGTCGACCCGCTGCGCCAACGCCACCGGACCGAAGGCCAACGGGAGCAGGAGGACCAAGGCAGTGCGCATCATCAGATGGTAGTTCAAGGCTGGTAGTCGAGTGGTCGCGTCAGGTGCAGGCCAGTCCGAACACCGGTGTCGACCAGCGCCAGTGCCAGGGCGGCCCCGGCGAAACTTACGGCGGCATCGGGCCGACCCATGCAGAGGAACCACGCCGAGGGCATCAGGGCTTGGGTGAGGGTGGCCACTCGTGCGAAACGATCGGCCTGGCGGGGCGCTCCGCTGGTTGCGCGGCGCATGGCCATGGAGACCACCACGAATGCGATCAGCAGGATGATCGCGACGAGGATGCCCTCGCGCGGGTGCTCGAAGCCGATCATCGGATCGAGGGTCTGGGGCGCGATCCACCACGTCAGTGCAGCCGACCATGCTGCCCACAGTGCCGTGGCGACCAGCATTCCGCGGACCGTGGCGGCGGGTCGTTTCTGCCGCAGCCGATGCACGAAGCCCGCCACGATCGCGGTGAAGGTCATCGAGAACCAGAAGGGCAGGAGTACGCCCGGGTGCTGGTCGGGGACCAACATGTGCAGCGCCCCGATCGCCCCCAGGCTCACGAATCCGAAAGCCGGGATGAACTTGGCCAGAACGTTGTAAGCCACAATGCCCGTGGCAGCCAGCCCAGCCACCAGCATGCCGCCGCGACCGAACTGCGAAGCGGCCGCCAACGCCGCGAGCAGGCTGATGACAGCCAGCGCGGTCAGCCACTGCACCGAGAGCAGCCCGTGCCCTGGGCGCTCGGTGGCGAAGGCCCGATCCTGCTTGCGGTCGAGCACGTCGTTCATGGCCACACCGAAGACGAAGAGCCCCAGCGAAACGACGCTCATGGAGAGCAGCAGGATGGTGAGATCACCCTCGAGCCGGCCTGCACGATGGGCGATCGCGACGGCGTACCAACCTTCGGCCATGGCCCCGTAGGCCAATCCGGCCCGCGCGGCCTGGACCCCTGCGGCAAGGCGGCGCAGCGCTGCGTGCATGGTGGCGAGGCTACCATCTTCCCCCCATGCAACCCGCCGCTCCCTCCATCGCCATCAACGCTCGGTCGATGCGCATCGTGATCGTGACGAGCACGTACCACTCGGAGCTCACTGGTGCGCTCGAGCGCGGTGCAGTCAAGGCGTTCGAGGATGCGGGCGGCGACCTGTCGAAGCTCAGGATCGTGAAGGCACCGGGTGCGTTCGAGCTCGTGGCGGTCAGCCGCGCCGCAGCGGTCCGCGGCGATGTCGACGCGGTGGTCGCGCTGGGCTGCGTGCTGACCGGGGAGACGAGCCATGACCGTCACATCTGCGATGCAGTGGCGCATGGTCTGTCACGGATCTCGGTCGAGTTGGGCAAGCCGGTGGCCTTCGGCCTGCTGACGTGCCAGACGCTCAGTCAGGCGCAGGCCCGCGCCGGGGGCGCGAAGGGCAACAAGGGTGAGGAAGCCATGCATGCAGCGATCGGTGCAGCGCAGGCCATCAAGGAGCTGCAGTGAGCGTGCCAGCTGATCTCGTCGTGCGGCGCTGCGCGCTGCAGGCCATGTACCAGTTCGATGCCGTGCCGGGCGTGTCGCCTGAGGTCGTGCGCCGATCGCTCGATGAGAGCGATGGCAACGAGACCCATCACGATGCCGGCTTTGCGCTCGCGTGCCTGGCATGGGAGCACCGTGCCGATGCGGATGCCGAGATCGTCGCACTCGCGCCCGATTGGCCATCGCACCGGCAGCCCATGATCGATCGCAACCTGCTCCGGCTCGGCTGGTTCGAACTCTCGATCGGCAAGATCGCGCCCGGCCTGGCCATTGGCGATGCGGTCGAGCTTGCCAAGGAATTCGGCTCTGAACGCAGTGGTGGCTTCGTGAATGGTGTGCTCGACCAGATCGCGCGTCGCGTGGCGGGCGGGGGCGCCGCGTGATCTTCCGTGCGGCCGTCGAGGCCATCAAGCGGGGGCTCGCCAAGACGGCGGCCACGATCGGATCCGGCCTCAAGACCCTGCTGCACGGGAAGTCACTCAGCGAGGAGGTGCTTGCGGAGCTTGAGTCCCGGCTCATTGCGGCCGACGTCGGTGTACGCGCCGCACGCGAGATCGTGGAAGCTCTGCGCGTGGAGTACCGCGCTGGCCGCGTCGAGCGTGGTGAGGATGCGCTGGAGTTCCTGAAGAAGACGCTGAAGGCACGCTGGACGGAAGCACCGACGGGGCTTCGCTATGCACCGGGCAAGCCAACGGTCATCCTGGTCGTGGGCGTGAATGGTGCCGGCAAGACGACGAGCGTGGCCAAGATCGCCAAGACGATCCGTGACAGCGGCCGGACGGTGCTGCTGGGTGCGGCGGACACCTTCCGCGCCGGTGCGGTCGAGCAGCTCAAGACGTGGGGGCAGCGACTCGGTGTGGAGGTCGTTGCGGGCGGGGCCAATGCGGATCCTGCGGCGGTGGCCTTCGATGCGGCCGAGGCAGCGCTCAGCCGCGGCGTTGACGTGCTGCTCATCGATACGGCTGGCCGCCTGCATACGCAGGATCATCTGATGCGGCAGCTCACCAAGGTCCGTGACGTCGTGCGCCGCAAGATCCCCGATGCGCCGCATGAGGTGTTGCTGGTGCTCGATGCCACGAGTGGCCAGAACGCCATCCAGCAGGCGCAAGTCTTCAAGCAGGCCGTGGACGTGACGGGGATCTTCCTTGCCAAGCTCGATGGCACGGCACGCGGCGGCGTGGTGGTGGCGATCCGTGATGCGATCGATGTGCCAGTCAAGCTCGTCGGCACGGGCGAGACCCCGGATGACGTGCAGCCGTTCGATCCGGACCAGTTCATCGAGGCGATGTTCTCGGCCTGAATGACGCAGATTCGCGAAGGATCGCGCATGGCTGTCCGGTACGCCACGGCTACGATCCACCCGTGCGCAGGGCCTTCACTCTCATCGAGGTGCTCGTGGTCATCGGGATCATCGTGATCCTGATCGGCCTCTTGCTGCCTGCACTGTCCTCGATCCGCGCTGAGAGCGAGAGTGCACAGTGCCGCAGCAACCTCAAGCAGGCGTTCACCGGGCTGCAGTCGGCGATGAATGTGCGCAAGGGCATGCTGCCGATGTGCGAGTTCATTCCCGTCGTGCTGCCAGAGGGGCCAGAGGGCGGGCTGCCCAAGGCGCTCAAGGGGTACGTCGAAATCGACAGTCCGATCTGGCTCTGCCCGAGCGATCTCAACGAGGATTCGATCGCCACAGGCACGAGTTACACCTATGTACCGGGCCTGATCCGCTACCTGCCGCAGTTCCAGCTCGATGTCTTCCAGGCGCTGGCCGCGTTGCCCTCCAACACTTCACAGGAGCAGCGCGACCGCACGCGCAACGACCTGGAGGCGAGGCTGGTGACCCGCTTCCTCGAGAAGCCGTTCGTGAACGCCGACGGTGGAGCCGTGAAGATCCCGCTCCTGATCGACAGCGAGGATCGCCACCTGAAGGGTGCTCGCAGCCCACGCAACGGTGTCTTCCTGGATGGCAGCGTGGACGAAGCCACGATGGACGAGGGGATCCCAGAGGATGATGGAGGCTGATGCATGATCGCACTTCCCGCCGGATTCGATGACCGTCGCGCATGGCGCTCGCTGGCTCTTGCCATGCTGGTGGCCCTGCTGCTGGTCCTACCGCTGTACTGGTGGTTCGCGGTGCGCTGGAAGCCGCCACCGAGCATCTTTGATGCGCCGGTCGATGATGTGCTTGGGTATCTGGCACTCGATGACTTCAACAAGCTCCCGCTCGACGAACGCCTGAAGTTCATGATGGACTTCGCCGGCAGGTTCCGCGACATGCAGGCCGGCGACAGCGCGGCCATGGCAGGGTTCATGGCTGGCGTGACCGGCCCAGCGCGCGAGCAGATGACGAAGAACGCGCGCCAGCTGGCGAAGGACGTGCTCGCTGATGGCAGCAAGCGCTATCTCGCGCTGCCGGCGGCTGAGCGTGCGAAGTTTCTCGACCAGTGGCTCGTCGAGTGGGAGCGCCGGATGCGCATGGTCACGCGCGGCGACGAGGGCAAGGAGAACGACGCGGATCGCCTGAAGAAGATCAAGGGCGATGTCAAGCGCAGCGAGGATCGCCGCACCAAGCGCATGGCTGACGGCGGCGGTGGCATGCCCGACCTCGAGGGCGAAGGCGCAGTCGCCTTCATGGACTTCTGGCAGACTGAAGTTGAGTCAACGGCGAGCCCGGCCGAGCAGGGCCAGATCGGCCGGTTCCTCGAAGACATGCGCAAGCACCTGTCGGGCGTCTTCTGAGTTCCCCGATGGGCCACTTAGGCGAGAGCCTGCCCGTCCGACGGTTGGCGGACACGATCGAATCGCGGCTCCGTGCGCAGGCCACGCTTGTGCTCAGCGCCGAGACCGGCAGCGGCAAGACCACGCAGGTTCCCCAGATCCTGCTCGAGCGATCGCTGGTCGAGGGCGAGGTCGTGGTGCTGCAGCCACGCCGGCTCGCGGCGCGCAGCGTGGCGCGGCGCGTGGCACAGGAGATGGGCGTGGAGCTCGGCGGTCTTGTGGGTTTCCAGACGCGCTTCGAGCGTGCGGTTGGGCCGATGACCCGCATCCGCTTCGTGACCGATGGCCTCTTCGTGCGGCAGCTGCAGTCTGATCCATCGCTGCGCGGCGTGGGCTGCGTGGTCCTCGATGAGTTCCATGAGCGAGGCCTGCACACCGACATGGCGGCCGGCTTCGTGCGTCGGCTGCAGGCGGGTGCGCGCCCGGACCTGAAGTTGGTGGTGATGAGCGCGACGCTCGATCGCGAGAGGCTCGGTGAAGTGTTCGGTGTCGAGCCGCTGACGAGCGAAGGTCGTGTCTATTCGGTCGAGGTGCGCCATCTCGGGGATGGGCGGCAGGGGGAGCCGATCACGGACCGAGCCGTGGCGGCTCTGGACCTTGCGCTCGGAGAACGCCTCAAGGGCGACGTCCTGGTGTTCATGCCTGGCAAGGCGGAGATCGACCGCACGATCGAGGCCGTGGTGCAGTGCGCGCGGCGTCGCGGCGAGCCGATCGTGGTGCTTCCCTTGCATGGCCAGCTCACGCCCGATGAGCAGGATCGAGCACTCGCACCCGCACCCCCCGGGCATCGCAAGGTCGTGGTCGCCACCAACGTCGCGGAGACCAGCCTCACGATCGAGGGCATCGGCATCGTGATCGACAGCGGGCTGGTCCGCATGCATCGCTTCGATCCCCGCAGGAACTTCAATGCGTTGAGGCTTGAAGAGACCAGCCGGGCGAGCGCCGAGCAGCGCGCGGGCCGAGCTGGCCGCACGATGGCCGGCATTTGCCTGCGGCTCTGGAGCGAACGATCCCAGGCGCGTCGTGCGGCCTTCGACGTGCCTGAAGTCCGCCGCGTGGAGCTGGCTGGGCCGCTGCTGCACCTTGCGTCGATGGGCGAGCGCGACATTGATCGGTTCCCCTGGCTCGATCCCCCGGATCAGATGATGGTCGCGCGATCGATGGATGTGCTGCGAACGGTCGGTGCACTTGATGCCGAGGGTGCGATCACTGGACTGGGGAAGGCGATCCTTCGAGTTCCTGCGCATCCAAGGATCGGTCGCGCGATGGTCGAGGCCGCGCGGCAAGGGTGCGCGCGAAGGGTCGCCACGTGGTGTTCGATGGTCGAGGGGCGCGATGTGCTTGCACGCGAGGGAGTCGATCCCATTCGCGTGCTGCAGGCGCAGGACCGCCCGGGTGATGTCGTGGTCAGGGAACGCCTGCTCGATGATCCCCGCGGCGATGGTCGTGGGTTGCTTGATCCTGATGCCGCACGTGAGGCGCGGCGCGTGGCGCAGCAACTGCATGAGGCGGTGGCCTCGGGTGACCAGTCGTCGACCGACGATGCGGCGTGCGCCCGTGCGATGCTCGCGGGGTTCCCTGATCTCGTGGCGTGGCGACCGGATGCTCAGAAGCCGACCGCGTACCTCGCCGGTCGACGCAAGGTTGCGGTCGATCGCCAGAGCGCACTGCGTGGCGCCGGTCCGTTCCTTGCGCTCGATGTGCGTGAAGGTGGCGGCACCGAGGTGCAGGAGTCCACGCTCTCGATGACGATCGGGCTCGACGAGGCGTGGGTGCGGGAAGCCTTGCCACATCGATTTGTTCGCTCCGTCGAGGAGCGTTGGGAACCTGCGAGCCTCGCCGTGGAGGAAGTCGAGGAAGAGCGTTTCGACGATGCGGTGCTGTCGCGCACCGTACGGCCCCCGCGCGATCTTGGCCGGGCCAGCGAGCTGATCGCATCCATGGTCCTCTCGGGCGAGCTCGTGCCTGAGCGATTCGACGACGATGCCAAGCAGTGGGTCGAGCGTGTGCGTTGCATTCGGGAGTGGTTCCCGGATCGCGCATTGCCCGCATACGACGAGGGCGATCTGAGGCTTGCCTGGTCAGACTGGGCGCACGGTGCCACGCGTTGGAGCCAGCTGCGCGACCGACCTGTGCTCGATCGGCTCAAGGACCTGCTGACCCACGACGATCGTCGCTTCGTGGATCGCATGGCTCCGAACGTGATCAAGCTGGCTCGGGGCTTCGGGATGAAGATCGAATACGAGGTCGGCAAGCCGCCGCGAGGGCGCGCGAAGATCCAGGACTTCTACGACACGACATCCCACCCGAGCGTGGCCGCAGGTCGCGTGCCGGTGCTCGTGGAGATCTTGGGCCCCAACTACCGACCGCTGCAGGTCACATCGGATCTGCCTGGCTTCTGGACACGCCTGTATCCCGAGATCGTTCCTGCCCTCAAGCGGCGCTATCCGCGGCACGAGTGGCGCTGACGATCACTCAAAGTCATCGGTGGCACCCATGTACTCGTCGCCCGTGCGCCACGACCTGCGGCTCGTCGGCCGACCACGGGCAACCTGCGCTGGCCGGGGCTCCACGGCCTCGAATCGCGGGAGTTTCGTGGCCCAGGGCTTCGTGCCCAGATGCACCTGGTGCACCAGGTCGACCGCCTCGTTGACGCTGTCGGTGAGGTGGAAGAGTTCGAAGTCCTCCGGGCTGATGGCCTTGTTGCGCTCGAGCATCGTGCCCCGGATCCAGTCGAAGAGTCCGCCCCAGAAGGTCTTGTCCACGAAGACCACGGGGAAGGGCGCGATCTTCATCGTCTGGATCAGCGTGAGACTCTCGAACGCCTCATCCATCGTGCCCAGGCCGCCCGGGAAGATGATGAACCCGCGCGAGTGCTTGACGAACATCACCTTGCGGATGAAGAAGTAGCGGAACGAGAGTTCGATCGACTGGTATGGATTCGGCTCCTGCTCGCGCGGCAGCGTGATGTTCAAGCCGACGCTGACGCCGCCAGCCTCGAGCGCACCCTTGTTGCCCGCCTCCATGATGCCGGGCCCACCGCCGGTGATCACAGGGAAGCCGCGCGCAACGAGAAGGCGACCGCATTCCTCTGCGGCTGCGTACTCGGGTGCTTCCTTCGCCGTGCGCGCGCTGCCGAAGATGCTCACACCAGGACCGACGCGCGCGAGGGCGTCGGTGGCATCGACAAACTCGCTCATCATGCGAAGGGCGCGCCAGGCTTCTCGGCCGTGATTGACGGACTCCGGATGGTGCTGCGCAGTCATGGCCCCATGCTAGGCCCAGGTCGTTCTCGGAACACAATGCGTAAACCACGGCCAGGTCAATCGTTGCGTTCGGCCTTTTGCGTCGAAGGCAGGTGATCGATAGACTCGCGCGGATGTCGAGGAAGAGCGCTTCAACGGGCAGCGGTTCGCGAACCACCACCAAGCAGGGGCCGAGCAGGAATGCGGCCAAGCCGACGGCGAAGCCTGCCACCAAGCCTGCTGCCAGGCCACAACCTTCGGCGACGAAGCCCGCTGCCGCGACGAAGCCCGCTGCCGCGAAACCAGCGGCGAGCAAGCCATCGACGGCACACGCTGTGGCCACGAAGCCCGTGGCGAAGGCAGCACCGACCGTCGTGGCGGTCGCTGCGCACCACAACGTGCTCGATGAAGCGGCGGTCACCCACGTGCCGATCATCGGCGTGCCGGCGATGCGTGGTTCGGCGCCCGTGCGTGCCGAAGAGCCGCTCGAACCCAAGCTGGCCGAGCACCGCACGAGCGAACTCTCCAAGAGCGAGCAGACCAAGGCGCGCCGCGGTGACTTCAGCGACTACTCGGTGGCGCTGAAGTGGCTGAATGAGCGCGTGGACCTTGAGCGGCTGCACACCGTGCAGTACAGCGACGAGCCATTCAAGCTGGAACGCATGCGCAAGCTGCTCGACGTGCTGGGCAACCCGCACGAGCAGGTGAAGTGCGTGCACGTGGCCGGCACCAACGGCAAGGGCAGCACCGTGGCGATGATCGGCGCGATGCTGCAGGCGTGCGGATATGCCGTGGGCCAGTACGTGAGTCCGCACCTCGTCGATGTGCGCGAGCGCGTGACGATCAACGGGGCCATGCCCAGCGAGGCTGACTTCCTCGACATCATGCGCCGCGTGGCAAAGGCGGCGGCAAAGCTTCCGTTCGAGCCGACCTTCTTCGAGCTCATGACGGCACTCTCGTTCGTGCACTTCGCCGAGCAGGCCGTGGACATCGCGGTCATCGAGGTCGGCCTTGGCGGGCGCCTCGACTGCACCAACGTGATCACGCCGCTGGTCTCGATCGTGACGTCGATCGACCTCGATCACACGCGGATCCTCGGCAAGGACCTGAAGAGCATCGCTCGCGAGAAGGCGGGCATCTTCAAGTCCGGCGTGCCGGCGCTGGCCTTCGAGCCGCAGCCCGAGGTCGAGGCCGTCTTCCGCGAGGTTGCCGCCCAGGTGGGCGCTCCGCTGATGATCGTCAACAAGGACATCGAGTTCAGCAGCCGCTTCTGCACCACGCCAGACCTGGGCGCGCACACGCGCGTGTGCTTCTACACCCGCACCACCCGGCTCGAGCATCTGCCAGTGCCACTGCCCGGCGAACACCAGGCGGCCAACTGCGGCCTCGCCCTCGCAGCGATCGACGTGCTCAAGTCGGCCGGCTTCGCGTGCCCTGACGACAAGGTGAGCTTGGGTCTCATGGCGACGAGGATCCGCGGTCGCATGGAGGTGATTGCCGAGCGCCCCCGGATCCTGGTGGACGGCGCCCACAATCCCGCGAGCGTCGGCACGCTCATGCGATGCGTCGGGGCCCATGTGCCCTATGACAGCATGGTCTGCATCTTCGGTTGCTGCCGCGACAAGGACATGGCCGGGCTGCTGGACAAGGTCCATCTGGGTGCCGACAAGGTCATCTTCACGCGTGCGGCAGGCACGCCGCGCGCTGCGGATCCGAACGAGTTGCAGCGCATGTTCGTCGAGCGCAGCGGCAAGATGAGCCAAGTCTCGCGTTCGCTGTCCGAGGCACTCGAGGTCGCCATGCGTGCGGTGGGACGCGAAGACCTGATCTGCGTCACGGGCAGCTTCTACCTCGCGGGCGAGGCGATGCGCTTGGTCGGCCAGCGCCGTCAGGGCTGAGCCAACCCGACGGTTTCGCCCCGAACGCTCCTGACAGGCTCGTTGGACTGCTACCGACCGTCGCGTCGAGACAGACGGCACGGGTAGGCTTCGCCTTTCCATGGACGAGCCCCGCAACGAGACCCCATTCCGCTACGGAGCAACGCTGGCCAACGAGCTCGAGGAGCACTGGCAGCGCGCGTGGGACGATGCTGGCGCGTACCGCACGCTGAATCCCGGTGATGCCGGCTTCGAGGCGAGTCGTCCCAAGTTCTATTGCCTCGACATGTTCCCGTATCCGTCGGGAGCCGGCCTGCACGTGGGCCATCCACTGGGCTACATCGCTACCGACATCATCTGCCGGGCGCGGCGCATGCAGGGCTTCAACGTGCTGCACCCAATGGGGTGGGATGCCTTCGGCCTGCCAGCGGAGCAGTACGCCGTGCAGACGGGTGTGCATCCGGCGGTGACGACGCGCAAGGCCATCGACACCTACCGTCGCCAGCTGAAGCGCTTCGGCTTCTGCTACGACTGGTCGCGCGAGTTCGCCACGATCGATCCCCAGTATTACCGCTGGACGCAGTGGATCTGGCTGCAGTGCTACGGTGCGTGGTACGACGCCGACGCCCGCCGGGCACGGCCCATCGCGGAGCTCGAGGTCGAGCTCGAGTCTGGCCGCCGGCAGGCCGATGCGCGAGACTGGGCATCACTCGATGCCGCAGCACGGCAGGCATTCCTCGATCGGCATCGCCTGGCGTATCTCGGCGAGCAGACCGTGAACTGGTGCCCGAAGCTCGGCACCGTGCTCGCGAATGAGGAAGTGATCGACGGCAAGAGCGAGCGCGGCGGCTACCCGGTGCTGCGCATGCCGCTCAAGCAGTGGATGTTCCGCATCACGGCCTATGCAGAGCGACTGCTGTCGGATCTGGACCGGGTCGACTGGCCCGACAGCACGCGCACGATGCAGGCGGAGTGGATCGGCCGCAGCGAAGGTGCCGAGATCGACTTCGAGGTGCCGGGCTTCGGCATGCTGCGCGTGTTCACCACGCGCCCCGACACGCTCTTCGGGGCGACCTACATGGTGGTTGCGCCTGAGCATCCGTTGGTGCACGCTGCAGTCGCGGCCGGGGGACCGGCCTCTGCGGCGGTTCGCGACTACGCGGCCGTGGCGGCCCATCGGAGCGATGTCGATCGTCAGGCCGACACCAAGCAGAAGAGCGGCGTGGACACCGGCATGCGCGCCGTGAATCCCGCGACGGGCGAGTCGATTCCGATCTGGACCGCCGACTACGTGCTCATGGGCTACGGCACCGGTGCGATCATGGCGGTGCCGGCGCACGATGAGCGCGACTTCGACTTCGCGCGCACCTTCGGCCTTTCCATCCGCCAGGTTGTTGAGATCCCGGGGCAGGCCTTCGATGGAGCCGCGGCCACCTCGGGCCACGGCACGGCATGCAACAGCGCCGGGCCGGCACTCTCGATCAATGGCCTCGACACGACCAAGGCCAAGGCCGCGGTCATCGACTGGCTCATGAGGTCCGGCCGCGGTGCACGTCACGTCAACTACAAGTTGCGCGACTGGCTCTTCAGCCGGCAGCGCTACTGGGGCGAGCCGTTCCCGATCGTCTATGACGAGACTGGCCGGCACCATCCGGTGACGGAGGGCGCACTGCCGGTCCTGCTGCCTGAACTCGCGGACTACAAGCCCATCGAGAGCGATGTGCCGGTGCCGCCGCTGGGCAAGGCCACCGAGTGGGTGAACACGACGGCTGGCGAGGCGGGCGTTGATCCCTCCATCCTGCCGCCCCAGACACCGGTCCGTCGTGAGACGAACACCATGCCCGGATGGGCTGGCTCATGCTGGTACTACCTGCGCTACTGCGATCCAGCGAACGGATCGCGCATGCTGTCGAACGAGGCCGAGCGCTACTGGCTCCAGAGCCAGCGCAGCGACGGGAGCCTTCACGCAGGTGGAGTCGATCTGTACGTGGGCGGTGCCGAGCATGCGGTGCTGCACCTGCTGTATGCACGGTTCTGGCACAAGGTGCTCTTTGACCTCGGTCATGTGGGGACGCCGGAACCCTTCGGGAAGCTCTTCCACCAAGGCATGCTCACGGCCTACGCGTACCAACGCGAGGACGGAAGCCTCGTCGCCGTCGACCAGGTCGAGGAACGCGACGACGGCCATCACGAGTGCGGTGGCGGGCCGGTCACGCAGGTGATCGCGAAGATGTCCAAGAGCCTTCGGAACGTCATCAACCCCGATGACGTGATCGCCGAGTACGGCGCCGACACCTTCCGGCTGTACGAGATGTCCATGGGCCCGCTCGAGGCCAGCAAGCCCTGGAACACCCGCGACATCGCTGGCGTGCATCGGTTCCTGCAGCGTGCGTGGCGGCTCGCCGTCGACGAACGCACGGGTGCGCTGCTGTTCGCCCGCCAGGCTGACCCGGTGATCGAGCGCGTGCTGCACCGGACCGTCCACAAGGTCACCGGCGATATCGATCGCCTGGCGTTCAACACCGCGATCGCCTCGATGATCGAGTTCGTCAACGCCGCGACCCGCCCACAGGAGATGAAGGACCCGGCCGACGGCGGTCTGACCCATGAGCAGCTCGAACGATTCGTTCGGATCCTCGCCCCCTTCGCGCCGCACGCGGCCGAGGAACTCTGGGCGAAGCTGGGCGGAGCAGGCTTCGTGGTGCAGGCACCATGGCCCATCGCCGATCCGGCGATGCTGGTCGACGACGAGGTCGAGATCGCCGTGCAGGTCATGGGCAAGATCCGCGCCCGCATCATGGTGCCGACGAAGGCCGATGCTGCGCAGGTCGACTTGATCGCCCTGGGTCATCCCGATGTGCTGCCTCACCTGGCGGGCAAGTCGCCGCGCAAGGTGATCGTGGTGCCGGGCCGAATGGTCAACCTGGTGCTCTGAAGCGCGCAGGAATGAAGCAGGGCGGCGCCGTGCGGCACCGCCCTGCGTTGGTCCACGGTCGGGACGGGCTCAGCGGCCTTCGATGCGGTAGAAGCCGCGCGGGTTCACCATGAAGTAGCAGTCGTACGGGTCGAGCGGTGGCAGGCTCATGTAGGGCCGGCCCTGCTCGTCCTGCTTCATGCTGACGCCGAACATGCCCCACATTGGTGCGGGCGGCGCGTCGCCCGGCTTGCGGCGGATGCCTTCCTCGCGGATCTCGCTCACGATGTGGTCGACCCACTTGAGCTTGACCGCGGCGTCGGCGAACTCCTCCCAGTCACCGGTCTTGCGGGCCTTGTACATGCGTTCCTTGAACTCGGCCATCGAGATGCCCATCTTGCGGGCGATGGGCTCGGCGAGACGGCGCTCCCACTCCTGCGCCATCTTCACTTCCTGTTCGATGTCGGTCATGTTGCCCGAGATGCCGGTCGACATCTGGTGGTGGAGGATGATCGCGTTGGGATAGGCGTAACTGTGCGGAGCGAGCGTGGCGATCGTCGCGGCCATGCTGGCCGCGAAGCTCTTCACGATCACGTGCACCGGGGCGTCGCTGGTCTCGATCGCCTTCACGATGCGGTAGCCCTGCATCACGCTGCCGCCCGGCGAGTTGTCGATCACGATGAAGATCGGCTTGGTGCGGTCCTGGTTGTTGAACCAGTCGATGCGGTCACAGACATAGTCGGCGGATCCGCTCACGATCGGGCCGTTGAGCGAGATGCGCCGGTCGCTGACGGTGATCACGCCGTCCTTGAAGGGCTGCTCGGGATAGGCCTGCAGCACGTCGACCGCCTCGCGCATCTTCTGCTCGGCGTCGCGCTGGGCCAGCCGTCCGGCCATCGTGCGCGACTCGATGTCGACGCGCATCTGCTCGTCGGCTAGGCGCGCCTGCTCGGCGCGACGCTTCTCGGCGGTGAGCGCGTTCGTGGCGGCGAGCGCTTCCTGCTCGCGGCGCATGCTGGCCAGCTGGACGCGGTGGCGCATGTCAAGCAAATCCTGCTCGGCCTTCATGCGGACCATCTCGGCGTTGCCAGCGGCGAGCTCCGCGTCAAGCGTGGCTGCACGGAGCTGGGCGTCGCGCTGCATCGCAGCCAAGCGGGTCGCTTCGGGTTCGTTCGCCTTCGCCTGCTGCGAGGCATTGAGCGCCATCGCCGCATCAAGCCTGGCCTTCTCGGCACGAACGCGTGCGAGCTCGGCCGAGAGCTGCTCCTCACGGAGCTGGGCCTCGGTGCGCAGTTTCTTGATCTCGGCCTCGGATTCATCGGCCTTCGGCGTCTCAGCGGCCGCGGGGGCGGGCTGGGCAGCGGGCGCTTCGGCTGGCTTCGCATCGGCGGGTTGCTGGGGGCCCACGGCGGCACAGGCCACGACGGGCAGGGCAAGGACGACGGTCATCAATTGACGCAGTGGATCCACGGTGTTCTCCTGGTTCTGTGTAATTCCGGGCAGCGGGACTGTACGCCCGCGCTTGGAGCAACGCGTGGCGACTTCGCCGAGTTCGGTCGAGGTCGGACGGTTGCCGACTCCCGGCTGCGCCCGAACACGGTCACGCCGGCACGGTCACCAGCGCGCCCCCGGCGAGGACAGCGGCGACCAAGCAGGCCACGCCGATCAGTGCTTGGACGAGCGTCGGACCGAGGACCCCACTGAGTCCGGTCCGGCGCGCCGCTCGGGCCATGCGCCACGGCAGCCAGGCCACGCTCATCAGGCCGACCCACACCAGTCCGGCGATCCGAGGTGCATCCATCGGAAGGATGGCGCCGGCCATGAACAGGCCAAGCAGGGGAAGGATCCACCATGCAAGCAAGCGCGGGGCTTCCCGCGCGGTGTGGGTTGCTGCGGCCTCGCTCGTGCATCCCACGAAGCGGACCAGCACGCCACGAAAGGCGAGCAGGCTCCCCAGCACGGCTGCCCCCAATGCGGCGGCGCGCAGTGCCGTCCATGTCGCCGCGGAGTAGGGGCCGATGCAGAGTGCACGATCAGGGAGGACCCAGACCGCGTGCGCGGCCTTCGTGCCGTGCGGCTTGAAGGTGGAGAGCGTGAGCGCCGGCGAGCCATCGAACGGCGGCGTGACGGCATCGTGCCAGTTGATGAATCCACCGAACCAGGAGAAGCCCATGATCAGCGCCGCCGATCCGATCGAGGCGAGGAGCCACGGCGACGATGGGCGGGGCTCGAGTTCGGATTCGGCGTGTGCTGGTTCCTTCATGGGTGGGTCGTGGTCGTGGCGGTGTACCGTAGCACCATGGACCACGAGCAGCCCGGTGACCACGCACCAGTTCCGTCGGGCTCCTGGCCTGAGCTCGAGCCGACACCGCTGCAGTTGGTGGCCTTCTGGCCGCATGCCGATCCACCGACAGCCGCCGAAATCCTCGCTGCGCTGACGGCGTGGATGGACGCATCGGAACCCGTCGGCTCCGAGATGGACCTCGGCGAGGGCGAGCTCACGTGGGCCCTCGAATGCGCGATCGATGGCGTGCAGAACCCCGTCGCGCTCTGGTGCGAGAAGGCACTGGAGGTGGATGACTCGTGGCGTGCAATGCTGGGCGAGGCCGCGTCGTGCCCGTGGGTCATCCGGCTGCAGGTTCAGCTCGATGGCGACGAGGGCCCGAATGAGTACTTCCAGCTCCTCAATCTCCTCGCGGGTTCGATTTCCGATGCCGCTGGCGTGCTCGACGTGACGACCGGCCAGTTCGTGCCACGCACCGAACTGGACCAGGAAGTCTTGGCCGCCGATGCAGTGCCCATCGATCGATTGATGTGGCGGATCGTGCGCCTGCCCGGGGTGAGTGACCAGGCCGATGTCCCATCCTCTCACGTCGCGATCTGCACGGTCGGTCTGGGACGGATCGGTCGACCCGAGCTCGAGCTCCTTGAGGTGCCGGTCGAGCATGCGCTGGCTGCCGAGATGGTGCTGGATACGCTCGTGCCGCTGCTGCTTGAAGATGACTTGCCGCTGCCGGGCCAACCCATCGAGATCGGCGACGGCATGGTGGTCGCGCTCGTACCGCTTGCCGAGGCAGATCGATTCATCGAGGCATCGCATGCGGGAAGCCGGGCGTGGCGGGATCGCATCGCCGCGATCGGCATCGATCATGTGAAGTCACCTCGTGTGGCCGTGTGTGCGGCCAGCGAGCGCGGGGCGTTCCGAAAGGCGTGGACTTGGCCGCAGGATGCGGTGCAGCGCATCGAGGAAGGCAACGCCGTGCTCTACCTCGCGCAACGCGAGGTCGATGCGAATGCGCGGCAGGCCCAGCGGACGTTTCCGCTCTTCGCCACGGCGTTCGCTTCGCTGGCCCGCGCCGATGCGCCGGCATGGCGCGCGCTGGCACAGGAGCACTTCATGGTGCAGGCACCCGTCGGTGGCACCGACCATGATGATCGCATCGAGCAGACGTGGTACCGCGTCGATCATCTCGACGGCGATGGTGTCGATGGTCTGCTCGTCGATCGCCCGCGCACGCGCCCCGAACTCGAACCGGGGTCGCACCATCGCATCGATCGCAAGGCGGTCAGCGGGTGGAGCGTCGATCTGCCGGGTGGATCGTTCCGTCCGAGTGATTGCCAGACGCTGTTGGAGGCGATCGATCATCTGCGCGACGAACTGCCCAAGACCGCTCCGGAGCAGGGCACATGACGCCTCCGGTCGCTGCGCCCGAACGCGTGTCATGAGGCGGCGCCTGTCCTACCGGCCGGCGCTCGGTGGACTCATCTTCGTGATCGGGGTGCTGGTGCTCGTCATGGCGGTCGTCTGGCGGCCGTCCAACCTCCTGATCTGGGCGATCGGCACCGCGGTCGGCATGATCGTCGTCAGTGGGCTGGCCAGCGGTGCGATGATGATGGCGCTCCGGGTCCGTCGGCTCGTGCCGCGCGATGCGCGCGTAGGCAAGCCGCTGGTGCTGCAATACGAGGTGCGCAATGCGTCCTGGATCTGGCCGGCGTTCGCGGTCTCGATCCGGGAATCTGCGCTTGGGCCGTCGCAGGGCTGGCTTGTCTCGGTCGGGCCGGGCGAACGAGCCATGGTGGAACTTGCATGGTGGCCCGAGCGGCGTGGTGAGGTGCAGCTCGTCGACCTGATTGCGCAGTCGTCGTTCCCGTTCGGGCTTGTTGGCAAGCGCGTGATGTGGCGCCAGCGTGCGACGATCACGGTGCTGCCTCGCGTCGTGCGCGTGCCCGCGCCGCGGCTTCGGGCGCTCCTGGACAGAGGACCCACCGGTCAGCGTGCAGCATCCCGGCCCGGTCACGGCGAGGAGTTCTTCGGTGTGCGCGATGCACCCGAACTGACCAGCCTTCGTGATGTGGCGTGGCGGCGCTCGGCATCACGGGAGCACCTGGCGGTGATCGAGCGCGCCAGCCCGAGCTACCCGCGCCTGCGACTCGTGCTCAATCTGTCGGAACCCACGGCCTCGCTGGCGGGTCGTGTGGCGTCTGGCGTCGATGCACGGCAGCGGGAGGAGGAGGCGATCACGATGGCCGCGAGCCTCGCCTCGAGCGCGATCGTGCTCGGTCACGAGGTCAGCCTCCGTGTGCATGGACTGCCATGCGTGGCCATGGCGGCTGCAGGTGGCGTGCGCCATCTCGATCGTCTGTTGGTGCAGCTGGCGAAGCTCGACTTGGATGCTCCACGGACCGCCGTCATGGTCTCGGGCCCCGGCGACGAGCGATCGGCCACGGTGGTGATCCACCCGGGGCGCATCGATCCTTCGATCGGAGGTGTTGCGGCCATTCATCAGTCGGCGGCGCA
>SXGR01068540.1_pt1 | contig 17925 bp, 18 predicted proteins | sample 3174711 | NCBI WGS metagenome assembly SXGR01 (sample SAMN11356860, study PRJNA531348) | freshwater metagenome | isolation source: freshwater sample F1-60 | place: China: Fuxian Lake, Yuxi | collected 2017-12-25
AATTATTAGTGGTGGTTATGCTAAACTACCATGTGGGTATATATCAGAAAGTTATCTTATGAGCATGTATTCCTTACTTATGGTCGCTAATAAATTATTACCTAAACAAGGAAATGTTGCAGATTACGCAATGGTGTTAATAAATCGTAAATATATTACTGACCCTCTTCCAGAATCTGAAATAACTATGGACAATATGCGTAAAAAATTAAGACATGATATTAATCAAACTAATCCTAAATATATCCATAAAACTGCAGAATTATGGGGTCTCGATCTTACAACTAAAATTTCTTATATGGACTTATATGCAGCATTAACTAATCAAGATTTTAAAGATATCGAGACAGAAACCATAAATAATCCTTTAGCACGCATTAAAAAACTACTTGAAAAGAATCCTAAAATTCCTGAAATAAAATTAGAAAAATTAGAGTTTCCAACTTACTCAAAAAGTAAATATCCCAGTAATGAAATTGATATTTCTGAGTTTGCAAAAAATTCAGTAATTGGCGATTTTGCTGAATTATTTAATGCTAAGTTAGCGATGGCTTATTACTTATATGACATAGAAGCTTATTATAACCAACTTGCAATTAATATTAGCAAACTTGCGGACGAGGTTCGTAAAACCAATGCAAAATCATAATTAGCATATAAAAAATTACAAGATATATTTTTTCCCAGCTTTAAAATTATTTATAATGTTTTTTAATAAATTTAATATAATTATTTTAACATAGATTATTCTCATCTATATCATCAAATGTAATTTTATTTGGAATCTTCTGTTTTTTCTCATTTATAGTTTTATTCATCATATCATTAATTATATCTAAAGCATCTGGGTTTTTAATACTTATAGATTTATATACTGTATCTAACATTCTTTGATGTATATTTTTATATATTTTATCAACTCTTAAACTAATTGCATTAATACTTCTATTATGTAAATTTGCTATTTCACTAATACTTAATTTTGATTTTAATTCTTCTGATAATCGAACCTCTTCTTCAGCAGTCCAACGTTTATATGTATTATTATATTGATTACGGTTATTTGAACGAGACATAATTTTATTCGTTGTTAATTTCAATATTTATATTTATAATTATATTTATAATTATTCATAATCTCTTATTACGATTAATTTAGCATAAAGTGGGATACCGTCATCTGAGAACTTATCATATTCTATGGTCGCATACTTACCTTTGAATACTTTATCGAATGAGTTCTCTGCAAGTTTATATGCTTTATATCGTTCTTCGATTGGCCAATTTGGAGTTACTGTTAATATTTTACTATCTCCCATAATCTTGGATTTAGGCATTAAAATCTCAACATCAAATTTGATCGCTCCTTTTTCTTTTCCTTTTTCACCACTTGAATAACCCACTATTTTAAATTCATCACTTTCTCTGGGCTTATATTTTAAAGTAAAATATGATCTCCTCTCTTTAAAGGATGATAATTCTGTTTCATATACACCATCTGGATGACGTAATACCACCCCCTCATAACCTTGGGCTAATTTTTTCTTATAATATTTATCAAGGTCTGACTTTGAATGAATTTTTTTAGTCTCAACTTTAGTTATTTTCTTAAATTTCCACTCCTTAAATATATTACGAATATTTTGATAACGCTCACTCCACTTCATATTAGGCTCATCTGAAAAGAATATATCGAAAATATTAAACTTTACGAGGTCATTATATTGACCAGTTTCACCTCTAATACTTGATATTTGTTGAAGACTTAACCCATCCCCATAAAGTTCGCCATCTAAATATAATGTTGGAAACTCAGTTAAGAGTGGTAATAATTCTTCAGTCAAGGACTTTAAATGATTCCAATTTTTATTACCTCTTGAATACATATCGACCTCAGATTCACTTAAACGAGCTATAGCTCTAACTCCATCTAATTTAGGCTGAACATATACTCCATCTAAATCACTAAAATGTTTATCTCCAAAATCACTATATTTATGTAAGGCCATAGGAGCAATTCTTTCTATTTTTTTATTATATTTAACAGATTTAGTCTTATCAGACTTGATAGCCTTATCAGACTTATCAGGCTCAGAATCAAAATATGATCTATCTTTTATATTACCCTTTGCTAACTTTTTTTGATAAAGACCATTGGCAGAAATTAACCCTTGTTCCCATATACTTGTTTCATTAATTTTACCAACATTCATACCCTTTTCAATAATAGTTGGTAAATATCTTGTAAGTTTCATATTTTCTATACCCCCCTCCGTAAATACTAATGCTACAAATCCGACCTCATTTGAGGTCCCTTTTTTAGTATTAATATCAAGTCCTTTTTTAGGAATCCAGTCTAATTCATATTCAATATTTAGTTTTGCTAACATAACTTTGACAGTCCATAAATGAATTCTGCCACTTTTATCTATATTATATAATGTTGGAAATGAATATATATTATTCTCTAATTTGCCATCTAATTTTGATACATCTCTTATCCTATCTACCGATGCCATTGTATATATAATTCTAAAATTTCAATATTTATAATGATTTATTATATTTATTAAAAAATATAAATTTTATAATCTTTTATCAGATTTTTATCAGAATTTTTACTTTTTTATAGAAGTCTTAACTGAAGTTAATGTGAGTTCATCGATGGATATATTTTTAAGATCTGGTCTATAAATATCTTCAATATCGGCTTCACTTGAAGTCTTACTTTCACTACCTTCTGATTTATTTACTAATTTTGAAGTATTAATTTCTTCTTCAGAATCTGAGTCAGAATTTTTAACATTTTTGATCTTTTGTATAAATTCTTTTTCCTTATCATTATAATTAATTTTAGGCGTAGATTCACAAGCTAAGTCAGAATCAGAACTTAAATTATCTATTAGATCTTGGACCTCCTTCATCGTATGAATCATGTCTTTAAGTTTATTATCAAAATCCGAGTTAGTCTCGTAAGATGAGCTCGAAGCATTCTCATATTCTTCAATATCCTCTTCGGATTCCTCAACAGTCTCTTCTTCAGACTCCTCTTCGGATTCTTCTTCAGACTCCTCTTCGGATTCTTCTTCAGACTCCTCTTCGGATTCTTCTTCAGTCTCTTCTTCAGAATCTTCTTCAGACTCCTCTTCGGATTCTTCTTCAGACTCTTCGATGGTCTCCTCTTCGGATTTATTAGATTCTTCAACCGTCTCCTCTTCAGAATCTTCCTCAGTCTCTTCTTCGGATTCTTCTTTTGATTTTGATACTTCTGAAGTTTTTGATTTTATAGAATTTTCGGTAGTATTGTCCGATGAAATAATTGTGGGCTTATTTTTTGATATAGACCCAATTGGAGTCTTAGCTAATGACCATTCTATAAGTTCATCTATACGTTCTTTAATACAATTACTAATATGAGGAGATGATATATTATGCTCACATAAAGTTTTTAAAAAGCTTATATCTTCTACTCCAAAATAATATTCAAGTAAGACTTCTATTGTCTTTAAGAATTCAGTATTATATACTTTATAAATTTCTTTTTTAAGTAAAAATCTACCCTTACACTTATCTTTGTGTTTAAGTAATATTTTAAGACTTTTATTCATATTATTTTCTATAGCATAATGAACTGAATTATTACTAAAAGTTCTACCTTGATTTAAAATATCATTAATACTTTTAGCCTTAAGATTATTCGGAATAGTCCCAGTTAAAACATTATAAATAATATCTTCGGAAGTCCCTCCAAATGGGTAATCTGGAAAGTTCTTAATATATAAATTATATGCCTCGATATTACCACTTGCTAATAAATTATCTCCACATTCATACGTACAAAATGGTACTGATTTTAATGGGAAAATACTTTGTAAATAATTATTAACGTCTATATTTTCTATGTTAAAATAAGCATCTGGATGACCAATTAACCATTTAATAATAGCAGTTGCTGCATTAAGATTTATATTTCTTGACGCATTATTCATTGCCATATACGTACATTTATATCCTTTTTCATAAAGATCAATCATTTTTATAAGATTACCTTCAGCTGCAGCTGAGTCCATTTTTTAAAGTTTAACTTCGACTTATATTAATTAATAATTCAATTTTTATAATATATCAAATTTATCAAATTTTAAATATTTATCAAATTTTAAATATTTATTTATAAAAATTATAATATTATTATATATAAGAAAATAGGCTGCGAAACTTCTAACGAAGAAGTAATATCTTGCAATTCTTTTGAACTCTTAGAACAAGATACTATTGAATTATTCTCTCATAATATGAGTTCGAAGGCACTTTTGATAGGAATCAACTACTTCGGAACTTCTTGTGAGTTGCAAGGATGTATAAATGATTGTAAAAATCTTAAAGAAGTTTTACTTAATAAGTTTGGATTTTCACAAGAATCTATTAAATTTTTAAGTGATCTTCCAGAAAATAAAAATAGTCCATTATATCCTACTGCTTCTAATATCAGAAAAGCATTAAAAGAGTTAGTAGATGAAGCGAAATCTGGTAAAGTTAATAAAATTTGGTTATCATATAGTGGGCATGGTTCAAATACTATTGATAAAGGCGGAGATGAAGATGACGGAAAAGATGAAATGTGGTGCCCTGTAGATTATGAAGTTCGTGTATTTATGGGAAAGCGTCGAACTACTGAAGAAAGATTTATTTTAGACGATGAAATCTATACACTACTTCAGCAGTTGCCAGCCTCATGCACTTGTTTTATTATGTCAGACTCTTGTCATAGTGGCAGTATTATGGACTTGAAATATATGTATGATATTTCAAGTGGCCAATATAAAAAACAATCAAATAAACTTGATACTTTGGCTAGAATTGTATGTATAAGTGGATGTAAAGATGAACAAACATCTGCAGACGCCAGTATCGATAATAAATATTGTGGAGCAATGACATGGTCATTTTTAAAAGTATTAGACTCAGCTACTATCTTACGTTATGATGAATTATTACTTCAAATGCATGCTCTTTTAAAGGGCAAGTATGAACAAATTCCATGCTTAACTTCATCAAATACTTTATCCCAAAATGACATATTTTATATAAATAAATCTAATAAAATTATGTTTATATAAATATTTATAAATATCTCATAATTTTTATTTAATATATATTTTTTATGTTTATATATTTTTATGTCGTTTTGAGATAAAGTATTTTTGTATTTACATTTTAAGTAATTTTACAATGAATACGAACTCAATTTTTTCGGACAAAAAAGCCCTTATATTTATATACATATATTTTTATATTTCAAAAAATAATTAAAAAATATAAATTTTACCTATAAATTTATAAACTTAAATTTGATTTAATATCGCAATTACTATCATATTCTATTGAAGGAGACGGTCTTCTTAATCCTCTGCGTTTAATAATTGACCATTTATCCATACTTTCTTTCATTTTACTAAGAGATTCTGGATCTATTTCTGTATTAATTGTCGTATAAATTGATTTTTCTATAGAATTATTATCATCTTGTTGAGGTTGAGATTCTTCTATTTGTTCAGATAGTTTATTAATATCTATCGTAGATTGAGATTGAGACAAATCCTGAGTGAGATAATTTATTCTATCTGTCTTACTTTCAGCAGGAGAACAAGTATTTCTATAATATTTGGGAGTCATAAATTTTCGTGGAGGAGATTCTTTAACGTACATTTTACTTATAGAATCAGTCGTGCTATTAGTATAATCTTCATCAGATTTTATTGAATTAGATTTATTTGAATATCCTTGTTTTTGGGGAGATGTTAGTCTATCTAATAAATTTAAACTACTTTTATTAATTACTTCATTTTTATAAATATTATGACCAACTAATTTATTATAGCATTGGCTATCTCTCATAAATCTATCATGAAGAACTGGTAATAAAGTTGTGGGGTAGGGAGATCCGAGTTCCCTTGCTGATATATGATCATTTTTAGTTTTATGAATTGATTTTAATACTGCCAAATGTTGAGCAAATTTAATAAATTCATATAATAAAATATTGTCTCCTTCTATCATATAAGCATTATTAGTATAAATTTCTATTATTTTTTCATGAGCTGGCATAATTTCTTGTTTTAATAATAATCTCCTTATATCGGAGGATATAGTATTAGTTCTTCTCGGTCCAATGACTTTTTTATAAGCATTTTCTCCAGCGACTAATCTAATATAAATAGGATAGTAGAAATCTTTAATTTTACTCTCATATCTCTTAATTTGGACATCGACGTCTTTTTTTCTTTTTTCGTCTGCTTCAGTTTTTAATCTTTCTTCTGCAATCTTTCTCGTTTCTACTGCCATAGTAAATTTAGTTTTTATATACCATATTATAATACCAAGAATCGATGGTATTGATACAGTTATAACTGTAATTAATATAACAGTTTCACTATCATTCATTGGTATTTGATTACTGTTGTGTAACCATATATTATATATAAATCTATATAAAAAATCTAATAATTTTTGATAAATATTGACTTAAAAAATTATCTTAATAATATTATATAATTAAGTAATTTAAAAAATTATTAAATATGGATAAAAAATCTGATATAATTAAATGGATTCAAGATATCAATAAATTACATAAAGGTAATATTACTGCTATGACTCTACATACACTTCCTCTACACTTACGTAAATATAAAATTCGAGATTTATGGGAAGAATTTGGTAGTTATCAAAATGCTATGGCGGAAGCTGGGTTAATGAAAAAGATTAAAATTAAGTCTAATTATGAGGATGTTATAGATTGGCTTATTGATTTAAAAATGAATCCAGTAACAATAAATGGTTTAAAATCTGTAGAAAATCATTATGGGATTGATACAATAAAGAGACTTTTTGGCAGTCTTATTATAATATGTGAAGAACTTGGGTTACCATATAAATCAAGTTGTGGTGCAACTGAATCTTTAATAGACACTGGCACTACTAATATTTATGAACCAATTATCACACCCTCAGTTTCAAATAATTTGACTAAACGAGCTGATATTTGTAATTATTTACGTAGTATTTATGATATAGATCATCTTAAAAATAATGTTCAACCTCCATATAATAAGAAATATAGTGATAAATATATAAGAAAATATTTTGACAATTTAGATAACGCTTATAAGGAAGCTGGAATTTGTATTATTAAATATAATATTATTAAAGATTTATATAAAGTTTATAGAGAATATGGTAATATTACCACGACTTCAAATGGTATAAATTATAAGAAAATTGTTAGATATTTTGGAAATCTTAAAAATGCCCTTAATGAAGCAAAAATTGTAGAAAATTATCTTAATAAATGCGAAGTTTGCGAGAAAGAATTCGAGGGTAAAACTAAAAAAGAAGTATGTAAAAACTGTAAAACTATTATGAAACATAGTGAGCAAGTCAATAAATTTCATGAAGAATCAATTAAATTTAAATCAAAAGTTCAAGTAAATTTCGTTAAAAAAATGAGAAATATTTTACCAGATATTTTAACTTGGAATAGATATTTTAACTATAGAGGTGCTTTATGGGACGCAACTATTACCGATGAGGATAACAAAGTTGCAATATATTGGTATAATTCGGAAGCAAAATATACTCAAGCCAATAAGTTTAGAAGGTGGCTCATTTCAAAAAAATATGGATATAAATATTTTACTATAGAAGAAGATAAAAATGCATTAGTATCATCTACTATGACGAGTCGAGGTCATGGTCTTATAGTTAGCCCAACTGTTCCAGTCCAAGAAATCATAGAATACTTAGATAAATGCGGATTTATTAAGAGAACTTCCAATATTGAACCGCATAAAATCATACAACCTTGAAATTAAATAAGTCCAGTCTTCATAGGAATAGGTTTAGAAGCTTCAGTAGTTGCATGTAAATCTGATATTATTTTTTCTTCATTAAGATTCATAACTATAAATCTATTATTTTGGATATCATCTTTAGTTAATTTATGAATAATATTATGTTTATATATTTTAATAATATTTTCAGTTAAGACTTCATATAAATCTGGATTTTCTTCAAATCTTTTAAATATATTATTATATTCAGTCAAAATTTCTGATGGACTTTTTTGTCTCATTTCTAAATAAAGTATAAAAGCAGCTTCACGGATAGTGCCTACTAATGAACTTACTGTTACTAATAATATTTCTATGTTCTTTGCACAATCGAGTTCTTTCATTAAATTATCAACTAAAGTTTCATATACTGGAACTTCCTTTGTCATAATTCCTGCGCTTTTAGTAACAAATCTTTTAATTAATCTATTAACATTTTCTAAAAATGGTTTTTGAAATTCATCAATTAAGTCCATGAATTCGTCATCAGACTTATCTTTAGGACTAAATTTATCTAAATTTTTTAAATCAGTTATACATGAATTAAGCGCTAAAACCTTTATAGCTTTATAAATTACAATACCTTTTTTTCTACAAAATTCAGCATTAATTTCAGTCATTTCTTTATTAAAATTATATATAAATTATATTAAATATTTATACTATCTAAAATATTATAAAAAATATTATAAAAAATTCAATATTTAATTTTAACTTATTTGCAGGATTCATCTAAAATTTTGGTGTTTATTTCATCTGGTAATTTATCAAATTCTAAGATAGTTTTATATAAATTATATTTTCTTATTCTTTCTTCTTCATTTTTTTTTCTTTTAATAATAAGATGAGGATGTTTATCGAATTCATTGGTACTCATGTATTTATAATGCCAAGGTTTATCTGGATTCTTTAAAATATCATCTATAGTTATATTTGGATTCCAACATATATAATTCCAATCCCAAGGTTTATTTGGATTTTCCAAAACATCATTCATAGTTATATTCGGATTTGAACTTATATTATCCCAACTCCAAGATTTATCTGGATTAGCTAAAATAAAATCCATAGTCAAATTTGGATTTCGACTTATAAGATACCAATTCCAAGGTTTATCTGGATTAGCTAAAATAAACTCCATAGTTATATTTGGATTATTACTTATATTATTCCAATTCCAAGGAAGATTTGAGTTTTTCAAAACATCATTCATAGTTATGTTCGGATTTGAACTTATAGCATTCCAATTCCAAGGTTTATTTGGATTTTCCAAAACATCATTCATAGTTATATTCGGATTTGAACTTATATTATCCCAATTCCAAGGTTTATATGGATTCTCTAAAATATCCTTCATAGCTATACTTGGATTATAACTTATAATATACCAATCCCAAGGTTTATCTAGATTTGATAAAATTATCTCCATAGTTATATTTGGATTTCGGCTTATAAAATTCCAATTCCAAGGAAGATTTAAGTTTTCCAAAATATTATTTAAGGTTATATTTGGATTCATACTTATATATTCCCATTTCCAAGGTTTATCTGGATTTGATAAAATAAACTCTATAGTTATATTTGGATTATTACTTATAAAATACCAATTCCAAGGAAGATTTAAGTTTTCCAAAATATTATTTAAAGTTATATTTGGATTTCGACTTATAAAATTCCAATCCCAATCTTTATCTAAATTTTCTGAAATGAAGTCCAAGGTTATATTTGGATTACGACTCACCCATTTCCAGTTCCAACGTTTATCTGGATTCGCTAAAATATAGTTCATAAGTATATTCGGATTATAAGATAAATAATAATAATCCCAAGGCTTGTCTGGAAATAATTCTAACAACTTTTCTAAGGTATTCATTATTAAATATATAAAAAATTCAATATTTATTTATATTATATTTTTATATAATTTAATGAAATTTTTAATTTGAGAAAAATCCGTTATCAACTTCTTGCTGCTTTGCAGATGATTTCTTTGGCTTCACAGAAGTTGCCTTCAAATTTGCCTTAAGATTTTTAAGTTCTGCGGTTAAATTTTTATATTGTGTTGTCCAACGATTGGCTTCAGCTTTACTATGTTCAAGTAAAGTTTCAGTTTTGGCGATTTGTTTTACAAGTTCCTCAGTATTCATTTTTTAAAGTTTTTTATTAATTTCAATAAAATTGGGATATTTGAAATATTTGAAATATCTAAAATAAGTGTTATAAATATAGTATAATATCAATATATATTTATATTAATATTATACCTTATTTAATCAAATCTCGTAAAAATATTAATATATAAAAATTGAATTATTTGTTGTAATTCATACTAATGGATAATTCTGTTTGTAAGGAAGACTTTATAGATGTTGAAGCTGGTATAAATATTTCCGATTTTATACGGATTTATACTTGCCCTTTATGTTGTAATATTATGAAAATTCCAACTAAAATATTATGGCCATGTTGTACTTCCAAAAAAGAAGGAGGTTGTAAAGCTATAGCATGCCTAAGATGTGTAAGAAATTTATTAGGTTTAAACGGAGGTCCTCGTAAAAATATTGACGATGTTAAATGCTTCGTATGTAGAAAAAGTACATTTAAATATGATACTTTGGGAGCACATTGTTATTCTAAGGAAACTCAATTAATGGCTACACTTGATTGTTTGGTTAATAAAAAATTCGTATGTGATGGAAATTATAATAATACGTGGTGTAATAAAGAATTCGGATCTCAATTCGATTTGGAAAGACATGTTAAAGGAAATGATCCAGATCCTTGTATGTATGCATATACAATATGTTCATTTAATGAACAAGGATGTAAGAAAATGATGATGAGATGTGAGTTAAAAGATCATGAAAAAGTATGCAATTATGCCCGTTATAAATGTGAAATTTGTCTAAATTTAATTAGAATGGAATACGTAAATGAACATTTAAATAATCATTTAAAAACTATAGAAGAAGAGAATATGAGTTTAAATGAATCTCGTGAAAAAATAGAATCATTATTAAATTCATTTAATTTACAATAATTTTATTATATACGAAATTCATATAATATATGAAATTTTAATTAAATTTATATTATTTTTTAATAATTTTAATAAGAATTCATATGATTTTTAATATATAAATATTTTAATATTTTAATATAATTATGACTTCAATGTTAGAAGATGATGAAGTCATGAGTCCAGTCTCAACTCAAGAAGACGATCAAAGTCAAGTAGGATATTTATATTGTATGTCGAATCCAGTATATGAAGGTATATATAAGATCGGTTTTACTGAAAAAGATCCTGAAAAACGAAGATTGCAATTATCATCAACAAGCGTTCCTCTTGATTTTAAAATCGAATTCGCTAAAAAAGTTATTAATTTTAAGTCTAAGGAAAAATTAATTCATTCAATATTAAGTGGATTCGATACTCGGATTAATCCAAAACGCGAATTCTTTAAAGTAAATATTGACATAGTTCATGACATTTTTAAACTAATAGACGGCGACTGGTATCAAATTTTATTATAATTTGGTATGATTTAATATTATTTTATATAAAATATTTAATATAAAAAATTGAATATATTATATCATTATTTGCTTCAATGTATTTAACTAATAATAAATATAAATATGAGATAAATTATTTAAATTTAGAATTGAATAAAAATGTTCGTAAATTAAGTGATCTAATTAAATCAGTCGGAATTACCCATGCCGATATTATTTATATTTCTACAATTTCCGATATAATTTTATATGAAGGAAATAGCGTTTATTTGAAAAAATTTTATAAAGTATTGTCAAACATTTTAATAAAATATCTCAATTTACCAAATTATTTATTTGAGGAACCTAATCATATATCTACGATTTTAATTAATATAGTTGATATCATTGATGATTTGGTTATCATTAAAAATAAACTTGGTGAAAAAATTATATACATACCAATATTTATAGCTTAATTTTTAATTGATATTTTTAATCAAAATTATTATTTTTTTATTGAATTTTTTATTGAATTTTTTATTGAATTTTTTATTGAATTTTTTATTGAATTTTTTATTGAATTTTTTATTGAATTTTTTATTGAATTTTTATTAATATTAATATAAAAATTGAAAATCAATATAATATATTACGTCTTAATAAAAAAGTAAATAAAATGGGTGTTGGTTCAAGTTCTTATATTGATAATGCTATTAATAGATTTGGTGAAATTTATTCTAATATTGTTATCCACGGGAATAGAATTAAAGATATAATTTCATTTATTGAAACAGTTGATCATTTTTATGATAATGATTATGTAAAATCTCAAAATGATCCTATATTATTCACGGCTAAAGTATATTTTACTGATGAAATTATTAAGAGTTTAGAGTCTCATAGTAAAATTGAATTTAATAATACTAAAGATTACAATGAATTGATAGAAGCCCTCGATACTCTAATAAGTTGGAAAACAACTGAATTTCATGATTTTTATAGTAGGATGATTATATCGGGAATTTTACTTGGAGATGGGTATACAGAATATGCTAATTACTCATTGACGAAAAATATAATGAGTAATACCATTAATATTTTTGAACGGAAGAGAGCTATTGTTGATAGGTTTTATACACTAAGTCCATCTGATCAAATCAGAGTTTTTGATAATATTATCCATGGGATTAAATATCAAATTCTTGTTTATTATAATCCTCAAGTTATGGATGTTGATAGCAGTAATTCTAATACAGATGAGGATTCAACTAATTCAGATAAAATTGAGATTATATTACCAACTAAAGCTGATGATGGTATTTTTATACCAGATCCTAGATATGCCTTACTTATTAAGATTATAGATAATTATGATAAGTCTTATTTAACAAATATGTTAATTAATCAATTATTTGATAAAGGTGTTAAATCTTTGAAGCGTGCTAAAATGGATTCTGAATCATTTGAAACCTTGTTAAATTCAATCACTTTATATATTTGCAAGTTTGGATTAACTGCTCGAGAAATCCTAATTAATAGAATTTTTAATAAGATGGATTATGAACTTTTATTTACTTTTATGGAAAATACTCCATCACCTCGTAAAATACTACGTTCATTTATCAATAATTCTAATAATTATTTGAAGAAATATATTAAAATGTTAATCACTGTATTTGTGGATAATAAACTATCAAGATCTGATTTAGGTACTATTCATAACTTATACTTTAATGGTGTTTATGCAGGTAATAAACGTATTGGAATAATTAATGCTGATGCTGATACTTTAGATTTATGCTTAAAGGCAAATGAAGTAGAAAAAATAATAGTTTCGACAAACTTAAATTAAAATTTTAATATATAATATATATTTTTTAATAATAAGGATTAGGACAATTGATATGATAATTTTGAACATCAGGATCTAAAAATGCCATTAGTTCATCAGTTTCAAAGTCATCGCAATACATAGATTTCAACGCAAGTTTATCAAACTCACTTTCATAATTAGCATCTATAATCGTGGAATTCATCATAGCTCGCAATTGGTGTTTAGTCAAATCTGCATTTAAATTATTATGAACAGCCGCAATAGAATTATTTTGTAAATTCATTAATTTATTTTCTGAAGTAGTAGGAATCATTAATACATCATTAAGTGGAACAGTTAATTTGGATTCAGTTTTATTGGATACATCGTCGGTAGCTGTTGATGCGGTCAGATTTGATAATTTAGTTTTCGCTTCATCTCGTAATTTATTATAGTATTCATCTATAGCATTTAATTTATCTTGTAATCTCTGAGCTTCGATTTGGGAATCATAACTTGATTCTGGAACTTCGATAGTTTCTTCACTTTTCTCTAATTTTGGGATTTCGACAGCTTCTATATTTTCACTTAATTCTGGAACTTCATCATTTTCATCTAATTCTTGAATTTCAACTTTTTTAAGTTCAGTAACTTCTTCTTGATCATTTAATTCAACAACATTAATTAAATTTGTAGGAACTTCAATCTCAGTAAATGATGAAATCACACCAAATAATTCATATCTACGATTTCGAATTTCTTGCTCACTTAATAGAGGAATTGGGACTAAATCTGACATTTTTTATAACAACTTAATAATATATTTAAATTCTTATATATTTGTATTATACGATAATAAATTATGTCTTATATTTAATCTACAAATTGGACAATTGAAGCCGTTTAAAATTATCGAAATTATGCAGTGATCGCAATATAAATTATGACAAAATCCACATACAAATTTATCAGTTTTATCAGATTTATGATAATCTCGTAAGCAAATTGGACACTCGTAATATGAGTTTCTTGATAAAATGATAGGTCTATTAATGGAGTTAATAATTAATGGATTTGTATAAGATTTTAATAAAACTTTCATAACAGATATATGCCTAAATTTACATGCAGTTTTAAGAGCATTATCTGAATTTGTATGAATATTTGCACCCTTAGATATTAAAAATCTAATAAATCTTATATTATCTTGATTAACTGCAATCATCAAAGGTGCGCCATTTAAAGTATTTACATCGGCACCTTTATCTACTAAGACTATAGCTAAGTCTAAATCATCATATGTAACAGCAAGTCTTAAAGCTTGATCAGAATTAAGATGAACATCAGTCCCATTATTTAAATATTCTATTACTTTTGGTATATCTGATGTTAAGCATGCAGATATGAATCCTTTATTTACAGATAATTCTATGTCAGGAGATTCTCTACAACACATAAATTGTAGAAAATTTTGTAAGAGTTCAGACATTTTTGTCTTTAAACATTATATATTTATTTTTATATTTTATATTTTTTTATTCAAATAAATCAGAAAATAAAGGATTTTTTAACAAAACATCTAAGTTTGGAAACCATCTTACAGACTTATATTTTTTATGTAATCTATTAACTCCAAATAATGAGAATAAATTAATACCAATATCGATCCTAGCTGGACATTGAGAATCTCCATAATCTCCTAAAATCCATGATAATAAAGGTGTGATTTCTTCAATTTCTAAATTAGGATCGGCTCCTGCTAATAATATACTTTTAGCCAAATAGTATTTTCTTTTGATACAAGCTAAATGTAATAAATTAGTCTTATACCCATTATATATTATGATCTCGTCTATATTTGGAAATAATGTTAAAATATCATTTTTTTGTATAATTTTATCAAAATTTATTATATACTCATATTTATGTTTTAGGACATATTCTTTTTGAGCTAAAGTTAAGCTAAAATTTCTCATAATATCATTGAATTCTGAATATGTAAAATGCAATTCAAATGATATACAATCATCTCCACAGTAAGTCATTTTTATATATTATATATATTTATTTTCAATATAAATTATTAATGTAATAATTTATAAAAAATTTAATATTTCTACTAAATTTTTATTATATATCTTGACTTATCTTAAATATGTCAAGATCGTAACTCTAACAACATTACAATCTGGAGTTGATGAAAATAATATATTTTTCAATATATTATATAATTCAGACTCTGGAACCTGAGCCAAATAATGCTGAATCGAAGCTGGTATAGGACCACCTCGATAATCCTTTTCTCGACAGAGGTTGCGTATTGCGTAAAAGGTATCAAGACTCGTGAGCATACGATTCGGATCCATTATGACAATTAGACTATAAATTATTCATTTTTTACTATAAAAATATACTTATATTAATATATACTCTTGTAGCATAATTGGTTAATGCATCGGCCTTATGAACCGAAGATTGTCAGTTCAAGCCTGACCAAGAGTATTTATTTTTTATGATTACTTTTTTATGATTTTTTATGATTTTTTGTAATTTTTTGTAAAAATTTAAATATCTTCAGACCAACATACTGATATAGAAGCTGTAGTGTTTTGTGTAGATTTGACTGCGAAGGTCATTATGGATGATGGATTTATAATAAGTCCAAGTTCTGTTACGTCCATGAACATATTACCATTTGATGCATATGATGTATTAAATATAACAATACCTCCACTTACAGTAGTACCCGCTGTATCATATTGAATAGTACTATATAATGAATCAATATTTGTATAACTTGGAGTTCCTCCGAGAGTAGGATTAATAATCACTTGAAGAACCGATATGCCTGCAGTTCCACTATTAGCTGAAGCTGCCGATATATTACGAATTCTTACTTGAGATAAATTATTTAATGAATTATATGTAGATACGCACTTAAGCGTAATAATATTTGTAAGAGTACTTACTCCTGATTTATTATTATCTATGCCATATCTTGGACCTAAAAATTGACGAATTCCTTCAATAAATAATGCCCCAGAACCAGTTTTAACAGTTACTCCAACTCCACCACTATTACATAATGCTTGCCAATAAAGTTGCATAGTAGGATTTGTGAGATTTGTGCTTGTATTTGTATTACTATATTTAATAGTATGAACAATTGCAAATTCAGATGAAGCAGGATTTTCTACATAAAAACGTATATTACCAAATCCTAAATACTGATATTTAATTTGATATATATTACCAAAAGTTGGATTAAGTAACATCCCGCTTGGATTACTTGTACTTAAAGAACCATCCATAACATCTTGATTCCAAGACGTTTTTGGTATCCAAGTATCTACACCGCCATTCCGATGAAGTATTCCAAAAACACTTCCATTATATCCAAAGAAATAACCATTAGTAGTACTTCCAAGACCAGCTATTTGAATAGTATTAGCAACCCCACTTTGAAATAATGCAGTTATCCTTGCTAAACCACCTTGACCTGGTCTATAAACTAACTGTCTTAAACTTTGTAAAATGGCCGACCCACCATTAGTATTCCCACTTGTACAAACTGCGAGCTGATCACTTGCAGTAACTGTCCCACCATTAGCAGTTGTTATAAATACATTATTTATATTAAGAACATTATATACAAAATCTATTTGCGCAATAGGATATGGTTGAATTGTATTAATTTCTCCAAAGATCGATGTGGGTTCTTTAATTGATATCCTTACAAATCCATCATTTGTAATAGAGGCTTGTTTATAGTTACCACTATCACTTGCACCATATAAAACAACTCGCGCAGTTGATGCCGCTGTAAGTGATGTAAGTGGATCGGTAACTCTGGTTTGAACTATAGCAGGAGTAGCAAGAAGTCTTGTTTCAATTGCTAATTGCGCTGTTGATCCACTTGTATTTGTGTATGAACAACGATAAAACTTGCGAATTGGCGCAAGTGGTTGTGGTGAATCAGTATTTGCATTAAGTGTATATGGTCCAATTTGTCTATCTGCAGTAATCCCAAGAGTTGAAAATTGCATTAAAAATGTACCAGCTTGAGAACTTTTAAATGAAGTAATAATCTGGCTATAAGGAGATACATCTTCAAAAATTCCAGTCCAAGTTAGACCTGTTCCAAGAGTTCCAGAATTTGAATTTGATTGAGACGTAACACTTGATGAGTTAGTTATAATAGAAGTTTGTGGTTGTAAATTACTTTGTAGTGTAAATATACTCTGATTCGTGCTACCATTCGTATATTGGATACGATAATATTTAGCCTGAACTGATATTGATTTAACATTTGTGATTCCTCCAATTATTGTAATAGTAGTTGAAGTCCAAAAATATGTTCCATCCGTAGAAAATTGTACTTTAAGACCATTTGCAAGAGATTCTACATCAGAATAACTATTTATAGTTATACATGAATATGCGGATACATCAGTAATACTACCATTGAATGTTGCATTTGCTACTAAAGGAGTAGCCGTAGTATTATTCGAATCAATTAACCCGATTGTACAAGGAGAATAAGTCATAAGCCCCTTATATATTAGAATATATTTTTTATAAATTTAAATGATAGATTTAATTATATTAATATTTTTTATATTAATCCTCTATATAAAATTCCCAACTAGGACTTTCCCAAAAAATAAAACTTTATATAAAATTTTTTTCAAATGTTACCAAGGATTTTCAAATTGAATT
>SXGR01506438.1_pt1 | contig 17925 bp, 14 predicted proteins | sample 3174711 | NCBI WGS metagenome assembly SXGR01 (sample SAMN11356860, study PRJNA531348) | freshwater metagenome | isolation source: freshwater sample F1-60 | place: China: Fuxian Lake, Yuxi | collected 2017-12-25
ACGAACCACCTTGACCGGGCGACGCGCGAGAGCCTGGTCAAGGCGCTGCAGCAGTACGACGGGACGGTCATATGCGCGACGCACGATCAGGCGATACTCGATACGGTGGCGACTCATGTGTATGAAGTAAGGGACGGAGAGCTAGGCGATGCTCGCGTGACCGCGCCTGCGTTTGTGCCGCGCGCTGCGCCGCGGAGCAGGAAGAAGTAGGCGTCGCGGGCCATGCACCAATTGCGCCAGTGCAGGACTGCGTAAGCCGCGTCCAGTCCCTTCCTTGACACCGCGAGCAGGCCAGCCGAGAATCTTCCTAAGGGGTCGGCTGGCCCCCAAAGGTCAGCCACTAGCTATCTGAGGCCCGCTCCCGCATGGGAGCTGGGATGCCAAAACGGTAAGCTCTGCCTCATGCCGCGCGCCGCTGAAGGGCGGTCGCCGGAATGGGTTGCGGGTACAGTGGTAGCAACCAACCTAACCCCGGACAACCAAATAGACGGCTAGGAGGGAACGGATGGACACCATCCTCACAGCCGTCCTCGCGGCGATATTCGCAGGAGCAGCGGCCGGCGTTGTCGGCTTCTACCTGCGAGGGATGCTCACAGCAGGAGCGACCAGGGCGTCGCAAGACGCTGCCGAGCAACAGGTCCGCAGGGCTGAGGCCCGGAGCAAAGAGATACTCCTGGAAGCCAAAGAAGAGGCTCTACGGATCAAGTCCAGTTCAGAAGACGACCTGAGAAAGCAACGACTGGAGCTACAGAGGCTGGAAACGCGCGTCGAGACGAGGGAAGAAAACCTCACACGACGCTCGGAAGTGCTTAACAAGCAAGAAGCCGAGAACAGGCAGTTCCAGGGCAAGATAGAAGCGGAAAGGAACGAGCTAAAAGAGCTTAGAGAGCAGGAGCACCAGAGACTCGAAAAGATCTCTGGCTTAAGCCTGGCCGATGCCAGACAGCTTCTCCTTGACCGCGCTCAGGAAGATGTCCAGTTTGAACTGGCCCGCCGCTACCGTGACGCGGAATCAGTGGCCAGAGAGCAGGCAGAGAGTCGCGCCCGCGATGTTATCGCAGGCGCAATCCAACGCCTCGCCTCTGACGTGGTTTCAGAGTCCACAGTAGCGACGATCCCGTTGCCGAACGATGAGATGAAAGGCCGTCTCATCGGCCGCGAAGGACGGAACATAAGGGCTATCGAGGCCGCGACAGGCGTAGACCTCCTCATAGACGACGTACCGGAAGCGGTTACGATCTCGTGCTTTGACCCCATACGGCGTCAGGTGGCCAAACTCGCCATCGAACGCCTTATCCAGGACGGTCGGATCCACCCTGCTCGGATCGAGGAATCGGTCGAGAAGGCACAGCACGAAGTAGACGAGACGATACGCAAAGCCGGTCAGCAGGCGCAGTTTGATGCGAGCATCAAAGTGCTGCACCCCGAACTGCTCAAGCTCATGGGCCGGTTGAAGTACCGGACGAGCTACGGCGAAAACGTCCTGACGCACTGCGTCGAGGTGTCGCTACTCGCCGCGATGATGGCTGACGAGATAGGAGCCAATTCCGCCAACTGCAGGCTGGCTGGCTTCTTGCACGACGTCGGCAAGGCGGTGACCCACGAGGTCGAAGGCCCGCACGCCGAAATAGGCGCAGACATCGTCAGCAAGTACGGGCTCGGAATCGAGATCCAGACGCCCATCAGAGAGCACCACGACCGCGAGATGACCCGTACCGAGTCGTTCATCGTTGCGGCTGCCGACGCCATAAGCGCGGCCCGCCCCGGCGCACGACACGACACGGTCGAGAACTACATCCAGCGTTTGCAGGAGCTCGAAGAGGTGGCGCGCGGGTTCGAAGGCGTAGAGCGTTGCTTCGCGATACAGGCGGGGCGCGAGATACGCGTGCTTGTCCAGCCAGACAAGGTGGACGACGCACGGTCTGCGGTCCTGGCACGGGACATAGTAAAGCGAATCGAAGACACGCTGAACTACCCTGGCCAGATCAAGGTGGTAGTAGTCCGAGAGTCACGGGTCGTCGAGTACGCCCGTTAGCAAGACGTTGCTTATCTGCGGCCTGGCCTTCCGGCCGGGCCGCAGAAGGGCCTACTTGCACGCCCGACCGTCGTTCCCCTCCCCCTTGATGGGGGAGGGTCAAGGAGAGGGTGAAACCCGGGAGCCCTGGGCATCCTGAGCCTGTCGAAGGACGAAGTGGGACTGGCCGTCATTCCTGCGAAAGCAGGAATCCACGTCGAACTGTCACTGCCTGCCGATGTCATTCTGAGCCGCCGCGAAGAATCCCGTTTCGCGTTTGCGTGTGCCATCGTGACGTGGATTGCCTGTCAGCGGCACGGAATGACAGGAAGTCGGCGCGTGGCTGTCTGAGCTAGATTCTGTGCCTGCGGGCACAGAATGACTAGACGGGATTCTTTGGTTGCGACCTCAGAATGACATGTCGGCGCGTGGCTTCTTGAGCCAGATTCTGTGCCTGTGGGCACAGAATGACATAGGCCATTCGTCCTTCGACAGGCTCAGGATGCTCAGGGCGGTCGGCTCCAGGCGACGCTCTACGCCCGCACACGGCCCATGGCGACGTACACGGCTAATCCAAAGCCCAGCAGCGGCCAAAGGTCGGTGAACCCACCGCGCAACCCGAACACGTTTGAACTGGTAATCGCAGCTATGTAACCGGCGAATGTGCAGAGGCCGGCGGCGTACTGCAGACCGCGGCTCTTTTTGAACTTCGAAACTCGGTACACCACCTCGCCCGCGGTCCAGCCCATGCCGGCCAGTCCTACAACAGCAACGATCGTGTAGGGGTTTTGCCCGCCAGCCTTGTAGGCAAGGACACCGAGCGCGCCGAGTACGAGGCCAATCCCTGCCGCCGTGCCGATGCCTGCCGCTACAGCGCGGCTTGTCTCGCCTGACGAAGGGTCGTACGCAGGGTTCTTCTTCATCCTGGCGCAGTCCTCGCAGCGTGCGCCGACAGGCGTCTGCACCAGGCACTTCGGACAGATGAATTCTCCGCACTTGCCGCAGCGGAGGTTAGTCTCGATTTTCGGGTCGCGCGGGCAGAAGTTCAGCTCGGGCGTCGTCGCGGGCGTCGATTCAGTGGTCAATTACGCGTCCATAGTTGGCGTATGCGGCCCAAAAGGTTATCCAAAAAGCGTCCGGCCAATAGCAAAACGGATCCTGAATCGAGTTCAGGATGACATTTCCGGGTACGCTCTAGCTTACCCGTCACGGCCTGCTGCTCATGCTACCTGCGTCCGGGGCAACGGGCGCAGATGTACTCGCCGAAACGTTTGCGCCGACGGGCGATCGCCGCACCCACGCCTGCCGCTCGTCTATGTCCCTGTCGAAGACGAGCCTGTTCATGGCGAGCCTGAGGAACGGTACGCGCGCACCAGCGCCTGTCCCGGAGCCGCGGTTTGACCTCAGCCTCTTGGTCGCCGTAATCGCCAGGAATACGCCGCAGAAGGCCGTCACCTGCCACGGCTGCCCCAGTACGACGCTCCAGACTGGCAATAGTAGTGCCGCCAGTCCCCACCACAGGGCAGAGTCGTTCGCGCGGGCCTGGATGCGCGGGACGTTTGTGACGACTGTGTAGAAGATGAGCAGCCCGAGCATGAACAGGCCGCCTAGGAGCACCACCCACAGGGGTTGGTCACCGGCGGTGTAGAGCACGTAGGCGAGCACAGCAAGTGCGGCGAGGCCCACAATTCCATAGAGAGGCCGCTTGCGCGCTTTTGCACCGAGCCACGCCATGCCGGCCTGACCGCCATAAAACAGCACCAGCGGGTAGTGGAGCGCGGCGATCACGCCGAGCACGGTCGCCATGCCGCGGCCGCCGGAGAACTTGATCCAGACCGACCAGTTGTGACCTACGATGCTTGCCGTCCCTGCCCCTACCTCCACCCCTATGCCAAGGTCCAGGAAGTGACGGGACGCAATTACGACCGGCAGCATCCCCTTGACGAGGATGTCGAAGGCGATGAGTGGCACGATCCACCTCCGGCCGACATGCGTCGAAACGTTCGAGGTTCCCACGTTACCGCTGCCGTATTTGCGGATGTCTATGCCCTTCGCCGCCCTGCCCACGTAGTAAGCGATCGGTAGCGCGCCGAGCAGGTAGGCCCCGGCGATGAGCAGGATCGTCGCTATGAGGTCAGATGACATGTGGCATCCGGACGTGGATTCCTGCTTTCGCAGGAATGACGGTTATGAGCGGGGCGGGCCCGCGGGCGCCCTGTGGCCGACACACAGAATCTACCATGTTGCCGAAATGTCAGCGCGCCAGCGTTACGGCACCGGTCGGACGGTTCCAGCAACCGGGCGTATCCTTATCCGTTATGCCCGGAATAGTCGAAACAAATAAGACGTGGCACGGCCGACTGTGGCAGTCGCTCCGTAACCCGTCCATACCAATGGCGATAGGCGTCACCGCGGGCCTATTCCTCCTGGCCGCCGTCATATGGGGCCCGTCGATCTGGCGTAACGCGGCGAGCGGGATTGCAGCGAACCAGGAGCTCCGCACACCGCCCATCGCGGCCAATTTTGCGGGCGCCGCAGGCACGTGGATCAACCCGTGGCTGCGCGACAAGGCCCAGATCATGATGAACGCCACGTTGCCCGTCCACTGGCGCGGCACGAGCTTCCAACTGGGCCCGTGTACGCCAGAAAACCTGTCGCTACTGCCTACGAACAAGTGGCACCAGGCGATCATCGACTCGTGCCACGACCTCGATGACATACAGGTGCGCTATCAGGACAGCTGCCTCGTCGTCGACTGCGTGATTCCGGACGATGCGAAGCGCGAGCTGCAAGCGGTCATAGACTTCCTCGTCAGTGAGTACTCCGACATCGGCTCTGTCGAGGTGACGGAGCAGACCGCGCAGTAGTGGAGCTGGTCGTCGCGCACTGACATGTCATTCCGTGCCGTGACACGGAATCTACGTCGTACCTGCCAGGACCGCCCGGCCCGCGCTTGCCCGGACCAGCGGTGTCCGCCTATGACACTTTAGGCTCGCCCGATGCAACGATCGCCCAGAGATGGGTCGAACGTACACAGAATCCGTTGACGGCCCGATGCGCCGCCTAACACAATGAACTAACGTCTGAGTAACGCGGTCGGTGCTCCGCGATGAATACGTACCGCTAGCCGTCGATCAAAGTCCGCGTCTGATTTCTGGAGGGACGAATGACCCGTCACGCAAAGCCATTCCTGGCGATATTCGCCGCGCTTGCCCTGCTCTCACTCGTCGCGGTGATGCAACGCGACACCGCAAGCGCCAGCCACGCGTGGAGCACCTACCACTGGGCGCGGACTGCAAACCCGTTCACGCTCAAGCTCGGCGACAACGTCAATGGCCTCTGGGACGTGAACCTCGCCGTCGCCTCAGCGGACTGGTCCGCATCCACCGTCCTCGACACGACCATCGTCGCAGGCCTAGGCGGTACCAACTGCAAGGCGCAAAGCGGGCGCATCGAGGTCTGCAACAAGAAGTACGGCTTCAACGGGTGGCTCGGCATAGCGCAGATCTCTATTTCCGGTAGCCACATCACCCGGGCGACCGCCAAGATGAACGACTCCTATTTCAACGCCGCGCCGTACAACACGAACGCCTGGCGACAGCTTGTCATGTGTCAGGAGGTCGCCCACGGCTTCGGGCTGGGTCACCAGGACGAGACGCACAACAACCCGAACCTCGGCACCTGCATGGACTACACGAGCTCCCCCGCTTCCAATATGCACCCGAACGGACATGACTTTGAGATGCTTGAGCTGATCTACGCGCACGTAGACGCGTTTACGACGGTCGCTTCATCTGCCGTGTCGTCGCCATTCGGCGCAGGCCGGGACGGCGGCCTCAGCGGCGCAGAGTTTGGCCTGGCGATAGGCAAAGAAGGTCACGGGCGGAGCAACGAGTTCGTGCAAGACCTGGGCAACGGACAGAAGATCATCACGCACGTCTTCTGGGTGCCCGGCAGCGAGCGCGGCCACCACGAAGAGTAGCCGCCGGTCGACTGAACGAGTGGACCTGACCTGACAAAACCAGACTACGTGTACGCCCGTGCTAACCAGCGCGGGCGTACTTGTTTTCGCGCAGATGAGCAGACGTCTGGGCCATTCGAAGTGACGCGACGCGCCCGACCTGTCATTCCGTGCCGTGACACGGAATCCACGTTGCATGCGACCGCGCGCCGCCTCTGTCATCCCGATCCTGAAACGAGTTCAGGATCACATACGCCGGAGCCTGTCCTGATTACAATCAGGAAGGAATCTTGGGGGGGGGCCGCCGTGTCACTCTGAGTCGCAGCTGAGAGTCCCGTTACCGTCGTTCCGTGCCGTAGACACGGAATCCACGTTGCATGCGACCACGTGCCGTCCCAGTCATTCCGAGCGAGCCGAAGCGACGAGGAATCTTGGGTGGGGTCGAAACGTGTCCTCTCCCCCTCGACGAGGGAGAGTTAGAGAGAGGGTGATGGGCGCATCAAACGCCCCGCTACGGCACGCCGGTCACAGTCTCACAACTCGGGTCAGCAGTATCTGTCCCAGCGTTTCCATTGGCAGTATCCGTCCCCGTACCGCACGTCATGGCGTCATCGCCAGCGTTACCAGACAGAACATCATCCCCAGACCCACCGCTGAGTGTGTCTGTGCCAGTCCCGCCGCTCACGGTGTCGATACCCGCCTCACCGTAGAGCCGGTCGTTGCCGATCCCGCCGAGCACGGCGTCATTCCCGGTACCGCCGTAAACGCGGTCATTGCCAGTGCCGCCGTCCAGGGTGTCGTTACCGGCATCCCCGTAGACGCTGTCCTTGCCACCCTCACCGTAGAGCTTGTCCTTGCCATCGCCTCCGCAGATGATGTCGTTGCCGTCCAGGCCATGCACCTCGTCGTTGCCGCCCAGGGCGACGATCACATCGTTCCCGGACGTCCCATTGATCAGGTCGATGCCAGCCGTTCCAACAATGGTCGCGGGCAGCCCGGCGCAGGTGTGCACGTTGCCCGAAAGCACTTCGAACAACACGTCGTAGTGTGCTGTCGACGGATACCCGTCGTCATCGCTGAAGACGGCACCGGAATGTACGGTCAACTGGTAATGACAGGGGTCCAGGTTGAGCGTCTGATCGAAATTTGCACTATCTGCATACTCGTCGTCCTGCATTACATGGAAGAGAGTTACGCCGCCGACGCACGAGCCCAGTGTTTGATTCTGGAGGGCGATAACCCAGTTGCTATAAGAACCGATATCCGGCAAAGATCGGGAGACGAAACCACTGATGCGGACCTGCGCTGGCGAATCCAAGACGAATCTCAGGGCATAGCTGGCCGAGCAATACGCGCTTGATTCAGGGTCAAAGGTGGTGGCTGCGACGTTACCCTCGGCCGAAGCTGACTCCAGAAATCCTCCCGTGATCACTTCCTCGAAAGAGGTTGCGACGGTGCAGAAGTCGTTGTTTGGGGCGACGCCAGAGGTCAGGTCGATCGCCCAACTGGTGGCCCCTTCAGGGGAGTTAAGCGCATATTGATTCGGCGCCAGGTCAACAAAGACGTTAGCGCTCCCGACACTCAGGGTTTTGGTGGTGGTTGCGGGGACTGGCACTGCGCTCCCGAAGACGACTACGATCAGGAGGACCGTGAGAATACCCAGGAAAGCGAATTTGAACACTTTTGTTCTCCCGTGCTGGAGACATCGTGAGTGGGCGGAGAGTAACAGACTGATGAGACTTAGTCGACCGCGCCGAACGCACTCAGGGCAACTGTTCGTTTTTCGATCCGTTCGGCTAACTCAGGACAGGCAGACTCAGGATGCTCAGGGGTGGTTGCGCTTTGCTCGTGCCCCCTACCAAACCACCGCCATGCCGTCACGGCGGGGGTCGCAGGCGGCCATGAGCGCACCCGACCCGAGGTCGACCTGTATCGCGCCCTCTGAACCTGCTCCGCCCCACGCACCAAGCGCCTCGACGTTGTGTCCCATCGCTTTCAGAGCGTCGAGCGTCGCAGCAGGCAGGCGGGACTCTATTTCAAGAGCGTTGCGCTCGGCGTGCGGATAGCCAGAACCCGTCCGGCCCTGGTGGTGTGTCCAGCGCGCCGCATGCAATGCCTCAGCCACCGTGAAGCCGTGGTCGAACACCGCCGTGCCGACCTGCAGGTTCGTCTGCACCTGCGTGTCTGCGCCGGGCGTGCCCCAGACCATCTCCAGCCTGCCGCCTTCGCCAACGGGCGCCGAGAACGCCATCGCAGGGTTCATCGTGTGCCTCACCCTCTGCCCGGGCCGCAGGTGGTCGATGTGGTCCGGGTCGATATGCCAGTACGTCATGCGGTTGTTCATCAGGATGCCCGTGCGCCCGGCGACAAGCCCCGACCCGTAGGCGGTCTGGATGCTCTGCAGTTCGCCCACCGCGTTGCCCCAACGGTCGACGATGCAGAAGTGCGTCGTGTCCTCCTTGCGGCCCCTGCCAGAGCGCGCAGCAGTCCGCCCGTGCGCCGAGCCGGGCTCGACGATGCCCACGCCTCGCTTGTCGTAGCGCTTCGAGGCGTCGGGCGAGCGCGACGTGTACGCCCACGGGTCGCCTTCGACCGCCTCGGCCATCGTCTTGCCGCGCTTGATGAGCTTCGCACGCTCCCGCGCGTACTCCTTCGACAGCAGCCCTTCGACAGGCACGTCGACGTACTCGGGATCGGCCAGGTACATTTCGCGGTCGGCGAACGCCAGCCGTTTCGCCTCGACCATGAGGTGGATGGCCTCGGGCGAGTTCTGCTTGAGCGACGAGATGTCGGAGCCTTCGATCAGGCTCAGCATCTGGAGCAGCACATGGCCCGACGAATTGGGCGGCGCCTCATACACGGTGCGGCCGCGGTAGACGGTCGAGACCGGCGCGTCCCACCGCACCCTGTGCCGCCGCATGTCCTCCATGGTCAGCAGGCCGCCGTTCTCCTTCGAGAAGCGCACGATCTCTTCAGCGACTTCGCCCTCGTAGAAGGCGCACCTGCCCTGTGCGGCGATGGTGCGGTAAGTGCGTGCGAGGTCCGGGTTGCGTCGGACTTCGCCGGGCCGCAGTGAGTGGCCGTTGGGGGCGAATATGGGCGCCGAGTACCTGAAGCTGTTGAGCGTGGGGTGGACGGACGCGTTCTGGTGCGAGAAGTACGTGATAGGCACGCCCTCCTCGCATATCTCAATGGCGGGCTCTATGCAGTCGATGAGGGGCAGCCTGCCGAACCGTTCGTGGGCAGAGAGCAGCGCATCGAGGATGCCGGGCACAGAGATCGCCGTAGCGTGGTGGGGCTCGATGCCGTCCTTGAACTTATCGGGCGTAGCTGCGAGAGGGGCAGCGCCCGTGCCGTTTGCCACCTCGATCAGGGGCGTGCCAGTGCTCATCCTGCGCCCTTCGATCCTTCGACCCGGCTCAGGACGGGCTGGCTCAGGGTGCGCAGGCCCAACCTTCCCATTCACACGCGACGCACCCTGCGCGCGCCCGCTCATGTAGACCATGACAAAGCCGTCGCCGCCGATCGTCGACCCCGCGGGCTCCGCGACGCCCAGCGCAAACCCTACGGCCACGGCCGCGTCTACCGCGTTGCCGCCGCGCTGCAGGACTCGCATGCCCGCCTGCGCCGCGAGCGGGTGGTTCGCCACTACTGCGCCCATCACACCCATGCGGACAGGCGCGTGCGACTCAGACCTGACTCCGTGCGGCGACAACTTTGGGTCCATGTGATGCTCCTGAGGCGGCCAGTCGATGAAGCGAGTTGGCGTGGCCCGTAAACCGCCCGGAGTTTAGCACTGAGGGGCACTTGCCAATGGCGAGGCCGTTCGTCCTGAGCCTGTCGAAGGACCGACATCATTCCGTGCCGTGACACGGAATCCACGTTCATAAGCGACCCGCGTTGGCTATGTCATTCTGAGACCGCAGTCGAAGAATCCCGTCGTAGGGGCGGTGTTTGCTGGGCCCATCGCGCAGCCCCTCGATCCTTCGACCCGGCTCAGGACGGGCAGGCCCAGGGCGAACGGTCGGTATGCTCGCCCACCCGTCTCCCGCCGGGAGAAGGTCAGGATGAGGGGCACATCGCGTGACACGACAACGGGACTCTTCGCTGCGGCTCAGAGTGACATGGACGTGTCGCCCGCAGTCATCCGTTACACCCGTACACACGCGGTGTATGCTCTCACACCATGAAAACCAAAGTACTCATACTGGGCGCAGGCTTCGGCGGACTGGAACTGTCGGCGCGGCTCTCCGAGGCCCTCCCGAACGACGTCGAAGTCACCCTGATCGACAAGGCCGAGGGCTTCGTCTTCGGCTTCTCGAAATTCGAACTGATGCTGGGCCGCGCAGGCCTCAGCGACGTGCGGATGCTCTACAAGGACATCGTCAAGCCGGGCGTGCGGTTCCACCAGGAGCTGATCACGTCCATCGACCCGAAGACGCGGCGCGTCGTGACGGACCGTGGCACGTACGACGCCGACGTACTTGTCGTTGCTCTGGGCGCCGACTACGACATCAAGGCCACGCCCGGGTTTGCGGAAGGCGGCAGCGAGTTCTACTCGGTCGAGGGTGCGCTCAAGCTGCGCCAGATACTGCCCACGTTCAAGAAGGGCTCGGTCGTCATCGGGGTGCTCGGTACGCCCTTCAAGTGCCCTCCCGCGCCGAGTGAGGCGGCGATGCTGCTGGACGAGTGGTTCACGGCGCGCGGTGTGAGGCGAGACATCAAGATCAGCGTCGTGCTGCCGTTCGGCATACCGGTCCCGGTGTCGATGCCGGCATCCCAGGCCATCCTGGACAGGTTTGCCGCGCGGAAGATCGACTTCGTGCCGGAGCAGATCATCACGGGACTCGACCCTGCGAAGAAGACCGCGGCGCTCTACGACGGCAATGTCATCAAGTACGACCTGTTCCTGGGCATACCTGTACACCGCGTGCCGGCGGTCGTCGAGGCTTCAGGCCTGGCTGTGAACGACTGGATACCCGTCAACAAAGCCAACCTTGCCACGCGGTACCCGGGCGTCTACGCGGTGGGCGATGTCACGAGCGCGCCCGCGCCAAAGGCGGGCATATTCGCCGAAAGCGCGGCGCGGGCCGTGGCCGAGCACCTGATCGTGCAGATACGCAAGAGCGGCAAGGCGACGCCGTACGACGGAGCGGGCGCCTGCTATATACAGTTCGATGAGCACAGTGTCGGGCGCGTAGACGCCAACTTCCTGAGCGGGCCGTCTGTCACAGGGCCGTACACAGCGGCGTCGCCTATGGGCCTCGAACAGAAGAAAGAGTTCGCCGCCACGCGCCGCCAGCGCTGGTTCGGCAAGTAGGGCGGGCACGCACTCACGTACTCGCACGATACAGACCTAAACTGGCCCAACCCGTACACGACTGGCAGGTGCCGGAACACGGCTGCTGTCAGTTAGAGCCCGCCACTGTCAGGTTGAGATGACAGTTACGAGATGGCAAAGTTGTCAACAGCAGTGGCGGATTTCGTGGACACGTGACTCGAAGCCGTCCCAAGGTGACTTCGTCGGGCGCGTTCGAGATGATCCGTTTCTAGCTGGACGCAGGTGGTCTTGAGTGGTGTGCTAGGGCACGCCTGTGACGGATTCGCAGGTGGCATCGGCCGTGTCAATCCCGCTCCCGCCGTCCGCGATGTCCGTGCCAGTCTTGCAAGTGATGGTATCGTCGCCCGAATCGCCGTTGATAGTGTCGTTCGCAGGGCCACCGTTCAACAGGTCTCCGCCGCCATTGCCGTTCATCGCGTCACGGCCACCCTCGCCGTACATGCGGTCGTCTCCGCGACCGCCGGACATTTTCTCGTTGCCAGGGCCGCCGTAAAGCTTGTCTTTGCCGTCGCCGCCCGACAACTCGTCGTCATCTTCATCGCCGTACAGCCGGTCCGAGCCGAGGTCTCCGAAGAGTTCGTCTTGGCCTACTCCTCCGCATATGACGTCGTTGCCACCCAGGCCATGCACGGTGTCATCGCCATCGAGAGCCGCTATCACGTCGTCACCCGGAGTGCCGTCAATTAAATCGCTGCCGTCAATGCCGGTGATGGTCGCCGCCAGGCCCGCGCAGGTGTGCACGTTGCCGGAAAGCACCTCGCGCAACACGTCGTAGTGTGCCGTCGAGTTATATCCGTCCCAGCTGAAGACGGCACCGGACGCTGCGGTCAACTGGTAATGGCAAACGCCCAGGTTGAGCGTCTCATCGAAAGTCGCACTATCTACATAATTATCGACCTGTAGTAACTCGAAAACGTTCACTCCGCCTTCGCATGACCCCAGAGTTAGCTCCTGGAGGGCGATAACCCAGTTGCTATAAGAACCGATATCCGGCAAAGATCGGGAGACGAAACCACATGATGCGGACCTGCGCCGGCGAATCGAGGACGAACTCCAGGTGATATGCCGCCCCGCAATACGCGCTTGAGTCAGGGTCAAAGGTGGTGGCTGCGACGTTACCCTCGGCCGAGACGGACTCCACTAAACCTCCCGTAAATACTTCCTCGAAAGAGGTTGCGATGGTGCAGAAGTCGCCGTTTTCGGCGACACCAGAGGTCAGGTCGATCGCCCAACTGGTGGCCCCTTCAGGGGAGTTAAGCTCATATTGATTCGGCGCTCCGTCAACAAACACGCGAGCGCTCCCGACACTCAGGGTTTTGGTGGTGGCTGCCGGGACTGGCACTGCGCCGCTGAAGACCACCACGACCAGGAGGACCGTGAGAATACCCAGGAAAGCGAATTTGAACACTTTTATTCTCCCGTGCTAGAGACATCGTGAGTGGGCGGAGATTAACAGACTGATGAGAATTAGTCGACCGCGCCGAACGCACTCAGAGGAGCTGTACGTTTTTCGATCCGTTCGGCTAACCCAGGGCAGGCAGACTCAGGATGCTCGGGGGCCACGCGGCATTTGATAAACTCAGTAGCAAAGTGGAGCGGCGCATGTTTACGCGCCTGACGCCGCCCGTGTAGTGTGCAACCGGACCGGCGCAGTCGTGCCAGAGGTTGCCTCTGGGCGATCTCCTGACCACCCTACGGAGGGACAGACCGTGACGACGACCCACGAGAAGAAGTGGACTCCCAACCCGGCCAAGCAGCGCGTCTTGACCATCCTGCCCGACGAGATCGACAAGTTCGAGGCAGAGGTCAAGCGGTTCCAGGCCGGCGAGGTGGACATGACGACGTTCACTCGCTTCCGTCTCCGCAACGGCATCTACGGTCAGCGCCAGGCCGACCGCATGATGGTTCGCGTAAAGATCCCCTTCGGCGGGCTGACTTATGACCAGATGGTCGTGTTGGGCCAGGTCTCCGACCGCTTCGCCCCCCTCAAGAAGGGCCACCTCACGACGCGCGAGAACGTCCAGTACCACCACGTGCCGCTGCCCGAAGTGCCAGAGCTGCTCCGGCTCATCGGCGACGTCGGTCTGACGACCCGAGAGGCCTGCGGCAACACAGTCCGCAACGTCGTCGCCAACCCTACTTCCGGCGTGCTCAAGGGCGAGGTGTTCGACGTGACCCCGTACGTCGGCGCATACGCCCGCTGGTTCCTGCGCCACCCGACGACCCAGGACATGCCACGGAAGTCGAAGACGGCGTTCTCCAGTTCGGCGTCGGATCCGGCGATCACCCAGATCCACGACGTGGGCTTCATCGCCAAGATCAAGGACGGCAAGAAGGGCTTCCAGATCATGCTCGGCGGTGGCACGTCCATCATGCCGCGGCTCGCCGACACCCTGTTCGACTTCGTACCCGTCGAGGACTTCATCACATCAGCCGAAGCAGCACTCCGCATATTCAACCGCTCCGACGAAGAGCGCAAGAACCGCATGAAGGCGCGCATCAAGTACACGGTTCAGCGCGTCGGCATCGAAGAATTCCGCAAGCAGGTCATCGAGGAACTCAAGGGCGACTGGGCGAAGGACAAGCCCGACCTATCAAAGCTCATGTGGGTAGAGGACGAAGAGAAGTCCGCGCCCGCGAAGCCCGCTCACGCCACGCCGTGGCCAAATGGCGACAAGGCGTTCGACCAGTGGGTCAAAGAGAACACAGAAGAGCAGAAGCAGCCCGGCTTCCGCCTCGCCTACGCCATGATAGAGCGCGGCGACATATACGCCGAGCAGTGGACGCCGCTCGCCGAGCTTGCGAAGCAGTACGCAGGCGGCCGCGTGCGCATAGACCAGCAGCAGAACGTGGTCTTCCGCTGGGTGCGGACGGAGTCGCTGTACGACCTCTACCTGGGCCTCAAGAAGCTCGGCTTCGCAGATGCGGGCCGCGAGACGATACGGGACATCGTGACGTGCCCGGGGACCGACTCCTGCAAGCTGGGGATCACGTCGTCGATGGGACTTAACAAGGCATTGGGCGAGATGCTCGACACAATGGACACGTCGGACTCGCTGGTGCGCGGGCTGCACATCAAGGCGTCTGGCTGCCCGAACGGCTGCGGCCAGCACCACATAGCCAACATTGGCTTCCACGGTGCTGTCATGACGGGCCAGGGCGGGCAAGTGCCTGCGTACGAACTGTTCCTCGGCGGCAGCTACGAGGCTGCAAAGGGCGGCACGCGGTTCGGCACGCGCATCAAGCAGCGTGTGCCTGCCCGGCGCGCACCTGTGGCTGTGAAGGCGCTTATCGACTACTACAAGGCGAACCGGCAGAGCGGCGAGAAGTTCAACGCCTTCGTCGACCGAGTAGGCCCGGCGCCGTTCGAGACGCTGTTCGCCGAATTTGCGGCGGTGGGCGCGATGAACCGCGAGAACATCGAGGGGTACATGGACTGGGGCAAGACCACCCTGTACAAGCTCGAGCGCGGCGAGGGCGAGTGCGCGGTGTAGGGGGGAGCGCAGGGGCGGCGTCCGATTTAGCGTGCTGGGAAGTCGAGAACTATTGATGCGACGCATTGACGGCTACTTGACGTCCATGTCCCCGCGGGCGATAGCTGCGCTCGCCTGTACCGGAGTGCTGGTTGGTGTCGCCCTAACCCCGTTCATGGCGGCGGTCTGGGCGTACGAGCCGGGTATTGCGTGGTCCGATTCGTCGTCTCTCGTGGAGAGGGCATTCGGACCATGGCTGGAATCGTCGGGACTCCTGACGTTCGGCAGGCAATCTACGCCCGATCGAGAAGGACTGCCTTATGAGGTTTACGGCAAGGGGTTCTTTCTCGTGTACTTGCTGATGTTGCCCGTGTTTCGAACCATCCGTCCCGCCGACCAGAATGGCAGGTTGCTCGTTCGTCTAGCGGTCTGGGCTTGGCGTGCGATGTACGTGGCGATCTGGGTGGCCATGGTCTGTGACTTCGTCTCGTACTGGGGCAAGTCCGTGCCGGGAGCCGTCGGCGATGCGCTGTGGTCCGGCGCGGCCGCCATAGAAATACTCACAGTGATGATGCTCTTACTTGTGATTACCCTCGTCTTCGCTGCGAGTAGCCTGATCGCTAAGGCTCTGCCAGTATGGATGGCAGCAGCATTGATAGCCGCCATCGTGTCCGTTGTACCGGTCAACGTATTCGTAACAGGCTACTGGCCCAACTCATTCATCGTGCCTATCAGCATAGGCTGCGCGACGATAGCCGTCGGACGGCTCGTAGTGCGACGAACAGTGACCGCCGCGGCAGCGCAGTAGCAGGCGCGTCTGTCGAGAACGTACCTCGATGCAATCTGCGACGTGTAGCGGCAGGCGCCCTACTTCGCGGTCAGGCGCCAGGGGATGCTGAACTCGGCGCAGATGCCGCGGAACCACTCGATGACTTCAGGGTGCAGTGGGATGCCGTCGCGCCGTCGCTCGATCTCAGTCTCGTGCTCCGGCACGCCTGCGTAGATCACGCGGTCATGGCCCGGCGCAGGCTTCGTGTTCGTCAGCCCTTCAAGCATCCCGTCCATGTTCTTCTTGAACGTCGCTACCTCGCCGAAGGCAGCGATGTCGTACGCCGCCACAAAATGCCCGCGGCGGTCGTTCGCCAGCGTGGCAAACCCCGGCGCGAACGACAGCTGCCCACACAGGATGTCTACGATCACGCCCAGTGAGTAGCCCTTGTGCGACCCCATCTCGCGCGTCGCGCCGACAGGCAGTTGCATCCGGACGGAGCCCGCCGCGAACTCGGCCGCCGCTCCGCCCTCCATATCCGGTGTGCCGTCGCTTTTTGCCACCCAGCCCGGCAGCATCGGGTTGCCCAGACGCTTCGCCAGGCCGATCTTGTTGCCCGCGATCGTCGTCATTGCGGCGTCGAATATGAACATGGGCTGCTTGCCCGCAGGCGCGGCCACGGCGATGGGGTTCGTGCCCATCTTGGGCTCTGCGCCAAACGTCGGGACCATCGCATTCCCGCCGCCGGTCATGCACCAGCCGATCATGTCCTTCTTCGCCGCCATGACCGCGTGGTAGCCCGCTGCGCCCAGGTGGCCCGAGTTGTTGATCACGACTACGCTCGTGCCGTACTTGCGCGCCTTCTCGATGCAGATCTCCATCGCCTTCGGCGTGATCATCAGGCCCAGGCCCTTGTCGCCATCGATGACCGCAGTGGTCGCAGTCTCCTTGACGACCTTCATCTTCGGCGCCGGGTTGATCCGCTTGGCGTTGTAGCCCTGAACGTAGGCCCGCAGCATGTTCGAGACGCCGTGCGTGTCTACGCCGAGGATGTCGGCGTACATCAGCACGTCGGCGCCGAGCTTCGCCTCGTCCTTCGGGACGCCGCACTTCATGAAGACGGCCTCGGTGGTGGCGCGCAGGTCCGGCTCCTTGACCTTGACTGCGATTTCATCGGGTACGTGGAAGTGCTTTAGCACGGTGTTGGGTCCTTCTCAGGCGGTGTTGTGACGGGTGAAACGGTACATGGCGGACGATGGTACTACGGCAGCGGCGCCATTGTTTTGCTCGCGCGGACCCATGCGGCAAACCGCGCGATATGTGAGGTCGGTGGACTGATCGGCTCACCGCGCTGATCCCGTTGGCTCATGGCAGCGCCGACGAGGCGCACGTACGGCGAGTCCGACGGCTCGACCTGCGCCTATGCACACAGAATTCACCCCGTTGATACCTTCAAGGCACGAGCGCCCGCTTAGATTCGATTCAGCGATCCACACACGTTTGCGGTCCGGCCAACGATCCGGACACGGAGAAAGAGAAGTAGAAATGAAGTACGAAGCGCCAACATTGAAGAGGTTCGGGTCGGTCGCAGGCGTCACGGCCAGCGACATCAAGTGCAGCCCGGGAACTGACATGGGTTACCAGAACCGCTGGGCCCACCCGAACGAGGAGCCTTTCTCGCACTGGACGAACGTTAAGTCCGGCGCGCAGGCGACGCCAGGTGAACTCCTTGGCAGTGGCCGTTGCGAGTGGGTGTCCAACCTCATCATTCGCTAGGCTGATAGCGCCTACGAAGTAGTCCGTGGCTAGAAGCGGGGCCTCATTCCTCCTGGGGCCCTGCTTCTTTTTTGCCCAAGAAATGACCGAGGGCCAACGTTGGCCTTGCCCTTACTGAATGTCATCGGGAAAGGCATCGGCGTATGTCATCCTGAACTTGTTTCAGGACCGGAATGACATTGCGCTGGCAAGCGGCCGTCACCCGAACCCTCTCCCGGCGAGGGAGAGGGCCGCTAGGCGCGTGCGCAACGCTCTAGGCAGCTCTGCTGAGTGCCGCGGTGCCGCGGCCATCGAGCGCGGCCCTGATTGCCACCGGGTCCAGGTCGCGCTTGGACATGAACATCAGCGCGCCGGCTTCAGCTGCGGCGGCGTGATACTCGGGCTGAGGCCTCATGCTGGCGATTACGACTGAGGTCCCAGGGCAGGCCTGAGTGATGCGGCGCGTCGCCTCGAAGCCGTTCATGTGTGGCATCTCGACGTCCATCAGGATAATGTCCGGCGACCAGAGCCTACATGCGTCCACGGCCTGTGCCCCGTCCTCGACTTCGCCCGCTACCTCGAACCCGCCAGCAGCCTCAAACATGCCCCGCG
>SXGR01084496.1_pt1 | contig 17915 bp, 14 predicted proteins | sample 3174711 | NCBI WGS metagenome assembly SXGR01 (sample SAMN11356860, study PRJNA531348) | freshwater metagenome | isolation source: freshwater sample F1-60 | place: China: Fuxian Lake, Yuxi | collected 2017-12-25
AGTATCGCGTCTGGTCGATCTGCGGCGACGGCTGCTTGATGGAAGGAATCTCTGGCGAGGCGGCGAGTCTCGCGGGGCACCTCAAATTGTCAAACCTGTGCTGGATCTACGACAATAATCAGATCACGATCGAGGGTCGCACTGACCTCGCATACAACGACGACGTCGGCACGCGATTCTTGGGATACGGGTGGAATGTGCTGCGCGTTTCGGACGCGAATGATGTCGATTTGCTGCGTCGCGCGTTTGCACGTGCTGCTGCGACGAACGACCGTCCGACACTCATTATTGTCGACAGCAAGATTGGGTGGGGGGCTCCGACGAAAGAAGACACAAGCTCTGCCCATGGTGAACCGCTGGGAGACGCCGAGATCGCAGGAACAAAGAAGTTTTACCGATGGCCAGAACAGCCGAAGTTTTTCGTTCCCGATGGCGTGATGGATCACTTCGCCGCGGGCATTGGCGCGCGCGGTGCTGAACTCACGAAAGCGTGGAACGCGACGTTTGACCCCTACGCGAAGGCTTTTCCGAACGAAGCGCAGGAGATTCGACAGATGGAGTCTCGCGCTCTGCCTGCGGGCTGGGATGCCGATTTGCCGGTGTTTCCAGCCGATGCGAAGGGAATGGCGACGCGCGTTTCGGGCGGCAAAGTGCTCAACGCGGTTGCCAAGCGCGTGCCGTGGATGGTCGGCGGATCTGCTGACCTTGCGCCGAGCACGAAGACACTCATGACATTCGACGGGACAGGATCGTTTCAGTCGGATTCGTACGGAGGTCGAAACCTGCACTTTGGAGTTCGCGAGCACGCGATGGGCGCAGTTTGCAATGGGCTCGCGCTCAGCAAGCTGCACGCATTCGGCTCTGGGTTCTTGATTTTCAGCGACTACATGAAGGGGGCCATTCGACTGTCGGCCATCATGGAGGTGCCAGTGACGTACATCTTCACGCACGACTCCATCGGAGTTGGCGAGGATGGCCCGACACATCAGCCGATCGAACAACTTGCTGCACTTCGAGCGATGCCGCAGGCGTTGGTTTTTCGCCCAGCCGATGCAAATGAAGTCACCGAATGCTGGCGGGTCATCATGCCGATGGCGCATCAAGTCTGTGTGATGGCACTCTCGCGCCAAGATCTTCCGACAGTTGATCGAACGAAGTTTGGAGCCGCCAGTGGAACCGCGCGCGGCGCGTACGTGTTGGCTGAGGCGGCTGGCGGCGCACCAGAACTGGTGCTCATTGGAACGGGAAGCGAGGTGCCCCTCTGCCTTGAGGCGCACGAGATGTTGGCGAAGGAGGGCGTCAAAGTGCGCACAGTCAGCATGCCATGCTGCGAGTTGTTCAATCGCCAGGATCAGGCATACCGAGACTCAGTGCTACCCCCAACTGTGCGCGCGCGCGTCTCGGTTGAGGCGCTTTCGACCTTCGGGTGGGAGCGCTATGTGGGTCTCGATGGACTCGCGATCGGAATGACGACATTTGGAGCATCAGCACCTCTGGCTGCGCTGAACAAGCACTTCGGTTTTGAGCCTGCAACCATCGCGAAGAAGGCGCGCGAAGTGCTCGCGCGGGTGAAGGCGACGAGTCGATGAGAGTCGCACTCGCTTCAGATCATGCGGGATTTCCGCTGAAGCAAGAACTCGTCGCGTTCGTCCGCCAACTTGGGCACGATGCGGTTGACCTTGGAACCGATTCGACAGCAGCGTGCGATTATCCAGACTTCGCCGAGAAGATCGCCGCCGAAATCCTCAGTGGAAGGGCAGAGCGCGGAATACTCTTGTGCGGATCTGGCATCGGGGCCAGTGTTGCCGCAAACAAGATTCCTGGCATTCGCGCAGGGAACTGCGAGGACTACTACTCGTCGCATCAGGGAGTGGAACATGACGCGATGAATGTGCTCGTGCTCGGTGGACGCATCGTCGGCGGGGCGCTCGCACAGGACATGGTGCGGGCGTACTTGCACGCGACCTACACCAATGAAGAACGGCATGCGCGGCGACTCGCAAAGGTCAATGCGATCGAGGCGCGGTACAGCCGCCAGTCGTGATTGCTGTACTCTTGCGCCCATGACATTCACCTCAACGCTGCTGACCACGCTTGCCACACTCACTTCAATGACCTTCGCGCAAGCTCCTCAAACTGATTACGAAACACTGCCCTCAGACCCCAATGAAGGGGCTCAGAAACTCTCCGCGGCGGTCGTGACCATGTCGAAGGCGATCGAGTTGGCAGCCGCAGCCTGTGGAGGAAGTGTGCTCGCTGCCTCAGCATCAATCGATGGCGAGAACGTTCGTTACGAAGTGATCTGTGCAGTGAACGGCGCGCCTCAGCGCGTGATCGTGGATGGGACAACGGGAGCCGTGACGAGCATCAAGGTCTCGTTGCTACAAGCCATCGAGAAGGCGCTCGGAACGGTGAAGGGCACAGTTCAGAGCGTGACTGGCGACTTCGGCGCGACACCGCCAACGTATGTCGTCGTGCTCTTCGAGGGCGGCAAGATTCACACTGTCACCGTCAATGCGACCAATGGCGAGATCGCTTCTGCCACAGCGCGCGGTCAATTGCCTGGGGTCGATGTCGATGGCGAGATGGTGACTCTTCCAGATGGACTCAAGTACATCGACATCGTGCAGGGAACGGGTCCGGCCCCTTCAGGTCCAGGCGCTGTGGTCGAAGTGCACTACACGGGGTATCTCGTCGACGGGACCGAGTTCGATTCGTCGGTGAAGCGCGGCGCACCTGCCTCATTCCCTCTCGCGAATGTCATCAAGGGATGGACCGAGGGAGTTGGGTCGATGCATGTTGGCGGCAAACGCAAGTTGATCATTCCATACGCACTCGCGTATGGCGCCAACGGCCGCTCGCCAGTGATCCCACCGAAGGCAACGTTGATTTTCGATGTTGAACTCTTGAAGATCGTCAGCGATCCAGACACCAAGCCGGCCCCAGCGCCCGCTGCTCCGGCACCTGCGGCTACAAAGTAAGCACCCCGATCGGCGCTCGATCGCTCAGCGACAAGGGAGCCCGATCAGGGCTTCTTGAAGATGTCGTCCGCCATCTTGCCGATCTCGGCATCACGCGCTTCCATCTTGTCGCGCAGGTGCACGGCGGAGTCACGCGCCTTTCCGAGCGATGATTGGCTTCCCCCTTGTGGCACTGTGTCGAACGACTGCTGTGCTGGCGCCTCGGCCTTCGGTGGCGGGGGACGCTTTGATTGCCCTCGATCGACTTGCTGTTCGCACCCACACGCGATCAGCTGCGTGATCATGGTGATTGTGATCCACGGCGCACTCTTCATGCGTGCATCCTAGTCAGCCCATCTGGGTTGAGTCCCTTGAGATCGTCGACAACGAAGAGGCCATCACGACGAATCACTTCGCCGTCGAAGGCGACTGTGCCTCCGCCGTACTCGGGGCGTTGAATACAGACGATGTCCCAGTGCACCTGGCTGGCATTTCCGTTGGGTGCCTCGTCGTAACACTGGCCTGGGGTGAAGTGAAAGCTGCCAGCGATCTTTTCATCGAAGAGGGTGTCGAGCATCGGAGTAAGGATCGCAGGGTTGAATCCAAGGCTGAACTCTCCGATGTACCTCGCTCCATGGTCAGAGTCGAGAATTGCGTTGAGCTTCGTAGTCTCGCCATCACAACTTGCTTTGACGATGCGGCCTTTCTGAAACTCGAACCGAATGTTGTTGAAGACGGTCCCCTGGTAGAGCGACCCTGTGTTGTATTGCAGGATTCCCTCAACGCTCTCACGCACGGGTGCCGAGTAGCACTCCCCGTCAGGAATGTTGCACTCACCAGAGCAGGGAACCACTCCAACATTCTTGATCGAGAATCGCAAGTCGGTCGGTCCAGGTCCAACGATGTGCACCTTATCTGCAGCGAGCATCCGCTTCATGAGTGGCTGCACCGCACGGTCCATTGCTTGGTAATCAACGCAGCACACGCGAAAGTAGTAGTCCTCAAAGTCTGTGGTGCTGCGCTTTGCAAGCTGCGCCATACTCGCGCTCGGCCAGCGCAGCACAACCCACTTAGTCTTCTTCACACGCTGCTCGAGGTGGACTGGCTTCTGGTAGTGAGCGCCGAAGAGTTTGACCTGAGAATCAGCGATCCCGGACATCTCGCTCGCATTGTTGGCTCCGCGGACACCGACATATGCCTGCATCTGCGTCATTCGATGAAGGTCGGACGCAGCCCACGCCTTGATGCCTGTTTCAGTCAGTCCCTCTTGCAGCGCGCGCATCACGCGCGTCGAACGAAGCTCGACATGCGGAGTGCCGCCCGCGCCGAGAGTCGCCGCGACGAGCGCGAGCACCATCTCGTCAGGAATATCAAACGCTTCGATGAGAATGTTCTCACCGGGCTTGAGCTTCACTGAATGATTGATGATGGTTGAGGCGAGCGTCTGAAAGCGAGGATCGTGCATGGCGCGATCGTAGGGGCTTATGGCTCAGATGCGTGACGCGTGCGCAATCGCCTTCGCTGCGCGGTCGACGACATCGTCAGGAACGTCGAGGTGCAGGACGGCGCGGACCCTGCGAGGTCCCATGGGGATCAGCCGAACTCCAAGCCCATGAACTCGCTCGCAGAGCGTGCGCGCGTCGCCGAGCGACTCTGCGACATCGAAGAAGACCATATTGGATTCAACGTGCGCGGGTGAGGGGTTCACGGTAAGACCACCGATCGCTGCGATGCGCGATGCAAGTTCGCGCGCGCGTGCGTGGTCTTGCGCAAGGCGTTCGACATGATGGTCAAGTGCGTACAGGGCCCCAGCCGCGAGGAATCCGCTCTGACGCATTCCTCCACCTAGCATTTTTCGAAATCGCCTTGCACGATCGATGAGCCGCGAGGTTCCAACGAGCGCGCTGCCGACTGGGGCTCCCAGCCCCTTTGAGAAGCAGACACTGACCGTGTCTGCTTCTCGTGCGAAATCACAAGCGGAGTAGCCCGCTGCGACGCACGCATTCATCAGGCGAGCGCCATCAACGTGCACGGCAAGTTGATGCTCGCGGGCCGCGACGCAGACTTCTCGAAACTGGGAGAGTGGCCAGACGGCCCCACCGCCACGGTTGTGTGTGTTCTCAACGACGAGCAAGCGCGAGAATGGCGAATGAATGTCACGAGAGCGAATCGCTGCGTGGACGTCACAGGCCGAAAAGAGCCCCCGTGGTCGGTCAATGGGACGGATCATGCACCCGGAGAGTGCAGCTGGTGCCCCAGTTTCGTAGTGAATAATGTGACTTTCACCGTGCGCGACGATTTCGTCGCCCGACTCACAGTGACAGCGGATCGCAAGCTGGTTTGCCATCGTTCCGCTCGGGACGAAAAGGGCTGCTTCTTTGCCAAGCCGCTGCGCGACTGCGCGCTCAAGGGCAGTCACTGACGACTCGTCTCCGAGCACATCGTCCCCGAGTTGCGCCTCCATCATCGCCGTGCGCATCGCATCGGTCGGCTGAGTCACGGTGTCACTGCGCAAGTCGATCATGGCCATGCGCCGAATCGTAGTGGTTGCCTTTACACTTTTGTCAGTGGCCACTCGCGCAGTCGTACTTCTCTCTGGTGGGATGGACTCGGCAGTCGTCCTCGCGTGGATGGTGCGCGAACGATTTGAGTGCATCGCTCTGAGCTTTGACTATGGCCAACGACACCGAGTCGAACTCGAGTGCGCACGCCGTGTTGCTGCCCGCCACGGCGTGACCGAACACCTCATCCAGCGCATTGATCTTCGCGCTGTGGGGGCGAGTGCGCTGACCGCTGAGATCGAAGTTCCGAAGGATCGCGTCTCGACTGGCGGCGCCAACGAGATTCCAATCACGTACGTCCCTGCACGAAACACCCTCTTCTTGAGTTACGCGCTCGGACTCGCGGAATCTCGCGAAGCGCAGGGCATCGCCATCGGCGTGAACGCGGTTGATTATTCGGGCTATCCAGACTGTCGCCCAGAATTCCTCCGTGCGTATGCAAATCTCGCCAATCTTGCCACACGCGCCGGTGTCGAAGCAGCCGCGAAGGGGTCTCGTGCCTTCGAGATTCATGCGCCACTGATCGGACTCTCAAAGCGGCAGATCATCGAGTTGGGACGCGAACTCGGCGTGGACTTTGGGATGACGCTAAGTTGCTACGACCCATCGCCTACAGGAGATCCTTGCAGCCGGTGCGATGCGTGCAGATTGCGCGCTCGCGGCTTTTCAGATGCGGGCCTCAGCGAGTGACGGTGGGGGCTAACCACCGAGGCTCAGACATCGAGATTCTTGACTTCGAGCGCGTGCTTGTCGATGTACGCCCGACGCTGCTCAACATCCTCTCCCATGAGTACGGTGAAGAGTTTGCTTGCTTCGGCGGCGGCGTCGATCGACACACGCAACAACGTGCGGCGGGCGGGATCCATCGTCGTCTCCCATAGTTGCAGCGGTTCCATTTCACCAAGGCCTTTAAACCGCTTGATCTCGATGCCACGGCGCCCGCAATCGTGCAGCGTCCTGAGAATCGACCCGACATTACTGGTCTCAACGAGGGTTGACTCGCCGCGTTCAGAATGCAACATCCAACCATACTTGGAAGGCAATTTCTCGCCAGTCACTGATTCTTCCTGCACGAGGCTGAAGTCAGCGATGTCGATGCCGTACTCGAGCAGCTGCGAAAAAATGCGCTGAAGTTCGTTCGTTTCGTGCATTTGCCGCAGCGATGCGATCACCGCGCGCTGTGGGGCAGTGCCGTTGGTCGCCTGCAGGGCAGTTCCTGCAAGGTCGTCAAGCACCATGCCGCGTTGAGTGACCTCAGCATGAGCAGCTTCTTCGCTCCATGCGACGAGATCGCCTCCCCCCCAGACGACGTGATGTGTAGGAAGTCGATGGAGTCCTTGAGGATCGTTCGCGCGCGCCTCGAGCAGTTTCTGAAAGGGGATTCCTCGTCGAACGACAACGCCCGAAAGTTCCTCGAGACGGTGTAACAATCGAAGCGCCTTTGTCAGCGACTCAGCCGCAAGAGTGCGCACCACCGCTCCTTGCTCATTGCGAACCACGAAGGATGCATGTTGCAGTGCGAGCTCTGCAAGCGTCTCATTCATCTGCCGGTCGTTCAGCACATACTTCGAAGTCTTCCCGCGAATGACCTGAAAGAGTGGCGGTTGCGCGATGTAGACGCGACCCTGTCGAACCAGTTCGAACATCTGGCGAAAGAGGAATGTGAGTAGGAGCGTGCGGATGTGGCTTCCGTCCACATCGGCGTCAGTCATGATGATGATTCGTCCGTAACGCAGTTTGGCCGGATCGAGGTCAGCGCCGATCCCGCACTGCAGTGCTTGAATCAGCGTCTGAATCTCTTCGAACGCGAGCACTCGGTCGAGCCGGCACTTCTCGACATTGAGCAGCTTTCCGCGCAGGGGCAGGATCGCTTGGTGAACGTGGTCACGTCCGCCCTTCGCACTTCCGCCAGCGCTATCACCCTCGACGATGAATATCTCGGTTGACTCAACATCATCACTCGAACAGTCTGACAGCTTCTGGGGCAATGCGCTGTCGCCGAGCGCTCCCTTTCGCTTGATGAGTTCGCGCGCCTTGCGAGCCGCCTCTCGCGCTTCGGCTGCGAGGATCGCCCGCTGGCAGATCGATTTCGCCTCCTTCGGATTCTTGTCGAGCCACGCAGTGAGTTCTTCGGTGACCGCGCTACTGACGAACCCTTCGATCTCCTCGTTCAGAAGTTTTTCTTTTGTTTGATTGTTGAACTGCGGATTCGGCAGTTTCACGCTGATGACGACGGTGAGCCCTTCACGCAGGTCATCACCACTCGGCACGAGATCCTTCAGGATCCCTTCACGCCGTGCGTAGCCATTGATAACGCGCGTCAGCGCAGTCTTGAACCCCTGGACGTGGGTTCCTCCATCCGGATTGCGGATGTTGTTGCCGAACGCGAGCAGGTTTTCGTCGGTCGCATCGGTGTACTGAAGCGCGATGTCGCAGCGCAGTCCTCGATCCACATCCTCTCTGGTGGCGGCAATGCAAAAGCTCTGCACGGTCTTCGCCTCATTGAGCCAGCGCACATATCCGGCGATGCCGTCTTGATCACAGAAAGTGACATCGCGGTGGTTGCCGTCCGCTCCGACATGCTCGTCAACAAAGCGAATAGAGACCCCCGTGTTGAGATACGCCAGTTCGCGAAGGCGCGATTCGAGCAACTCAGTTCGGAAGTGGGTATCGGGGAAGATCTCTGGGTCAGGCAGAAAGGTCATGCGGGTGCCATTCTTGGCAACCCCCGATTCCTTGATCTTGTGAAGCGGTTTGACGAGTACCCCTCGTTCAAATGAGATTCCCCACGAGGCTCCATCCTTGTGCACTTCAACTTCAGTCCACGCGCTGAGCGCGTTCACGCACTTCACGCCGACGCCGTGCAATCCACCAGAGACTTTGTATGCGTTGTTGTCGAACTTTCCGCCGGCATGAAGCTCGGTCAGGATGACCTCAACCGCGGGGCGACCATCGATTTTCGGATTGTCGCTTTTCATCGGATCAACTGGCATGCCGCGTCCATCGTCGATCACGGTGCACGATCCATCCACCCCAAGACGCACGAGCACTTGCGTCGCAAAACCCGCCATCGTTTCGTCGATCGAGTTGTCGACGCACTCGTACACAAGGTGGTGAAGGGCGTTAAGCCCGGTGCCACCGACATACATGCCTGGGCGCTTGCGAATGGCCTCGAGTCCCTCCAGAACCTGGATGTCCTCGGCGGAATAGCGACTCTCAGATTCGATTGGAATGCTCATGATTATTGGCGAAGGCAGAACCCTCTGAATCTACCTGAACTCGGTGCCAGGCGGTGGCGTAAATTGAAGCCCTGCGTTGTTTTGGGTCGATACTCAGAACTCTCGGAACCACCAATTTGGACTGCCACTCGACAACCAGCACGATCGCGGATTCAGCCTCGTGCCAAGGCGACGCGGCCCCCGGCGCAGCAGCGATCGCGCGACGCAGCATCTTGCTGCTCGGGCTGGGGCTCTTTGCAGGTTGCGCAACCGCTGGAACGCAGCGCGCGCGATTGCCGAGTCCGATTTGGCCTGATGCATCACTGCTCAATCCCCCATCGGTGGCCTCGCCAGTCAAGCCAGTGCCAGCGACACCGACGCTTGCCGGAGTGATCCCCCGCACTGCATGGACGAAGGGAACCCCCCAGACCAACAACATTGATCCGATGCTGCCAGTCAAGTGGATCACCATTCATCACGATGGAATGTCCGCCTTCAGCGCCACTGACTACGCATCGTGCGCTGCGCGAATTGAACTGATTCGCAATGGACACCGTGGTAAGGGATGGGCCGACATTGGGTACCACTTCGTCATTGATCGATCAGGTCGGGTGTGGGAAGGTCGAGATGTGCGCTTTCAAGGGGCGCATGTCAAGGACCAGAACGAGGGCAATCTCGGGATCTTGTGCATAGGCAATTTTGATCAACAAAGCCCGAGCATGGCACAACTCGTCGCCCTTGATCGACACCTGCGGGTCTGCCGTGCGAAGTACAAGGTGAAGGCGTCATCTGTGCTCTCGCACCAAGAGTGGGCCAGCGCGCACACGGCATGTCCGGGACGCAACTTGCAATCGAAGATGAGCGGGATTCGTCGCGCGATTGCGTAAGACGGGTCGCTCAACACAACCCCGCACGTCAGCGCTCGTCGTTCGGCTCAGCTGTCGCACGCGACTTCGCCTCGCGTGCAGCGCGCGCGCGCGCGTCATCAGCGTCCAAGCGCGCCTGAAACTTTGGGTCGCGCGCCTCCTGTGCCTTGGTCATCTTCCAGACCGCGATCCCCACTGCAATCATGCTGACCACAAAGAGGAACAAGAGCAGGGCGTGAATCACAGCCGCATTCTAGTTTCGGTGACGCGCACTGGGCGCGGCGCACTCCTGAAACCAAGGCGCGAGCGCGTGGTAGGCGCTTGCGTAACGAGTGGCGATCTCTTCGAACTCTCTGGTCCCATCAATGGGTGCGCAGCGATTCTCTTCAGCGAGAGTCGCAGTTGCTGCCTCGACCGAGTTCCACACGCCACTTGAAACACCTGCGAGAAGCGCGCTGCCGTATGCAGCACCGTGCGGCTGGTTCACCGTCGCGGATCTCATGCCGCACGCCTGGGTGATGAGAGAACGGATGAGCGGGCTCTTCGAGCCACCCCCTGAAAGACGCAGCGTCGTCGAGGATGCGCCAGTCGACTGCACCAGCCGCATGACTTCAGCAAGCGAGCAGATGACGCCTTCGATGATCGCGCGGGTGAGGTGCCCTCGGGTTGTCCGCGCAGACAAGCCAAGAAAGACTCCCCGAGCGTGCGGATCGGCGTGTGGAGTCCGCTCGCCGCAGAGGTACGGAAGAAAAGTCACTCCTTCGCACCCAGGCGCAACGAGCGCAGCTTCGGCGAGCATGAGTTCATAGGGATCGCACTGCAGCATGAGCGCGCGCGCAACCAAATCGGCGCACATCGTGTCGCGCCACCAGCGCAGGCTTCCACCTGCTGACAAGGTCACCCCCATCAGGTGCCAGCGCTGCGGGATCGCATGACAGAACGCATGCAGCACTCCGTCATCAGTTGGACGCCATGAATTGGTGGGGGCGAAGACAACGCCGCTCGTTCCGATCGTGCAGGCGATGCACCCTTCATTGACAATGCCTGTACCGACCGCCTGCGCGGCCTGATCGCCAGCCCCTGCGGCCACGGGAGTTCCAATGGGCAGTCCAGTTGCGAGCGCGCCAGCGGCATGAACGCGAGAGGTTGCGGTGGATGACTCGAACACCTCTGGAAGGAGGTTCGTGTCGACCGCCAGCGCCTCGCACATCGTTCGAGACCAACAGCGATTCGCGCAGTCGAAGAGCAGCGTTCCAGACGCGTCTGAGACATCGGTATGCGCGGCACCTGTCAGTCGCAGCCGAACGAAGTCCTTCGGAAGTAGCAATGTTCGCGCGCGGTGGAGTCGTTCAGGCGCGTGTGCACGCAGCCAAAGCAGTTTCGGAGCGGTGAACCCAGAAAGCATGCGATTGCCAGTCCACTGCCAGATGTTCGCCGCCGTGATCTCTCGTTCTGCTTGCAAGCAGACCGTGTCAGTGCGCTGATCGTTCCACATCAGTGCAGGCCCCGTCGGTGCGTTGTCGGCATCAACCAAGACGAGTCCGTGCATTTGTCCACTGACTCCAAGCGAGAGAATCGGCGCGCCAGCGACGCGTGGGTCGCGCATGAGTTGTCGCAGAACGGCGCACGTTGCCTTCCACCAGACTTCGGGATCGGTTTCAGCCCATCCTGGGGCTGGAGTTTCAAAGTCGTATTCAACGACCTCACTCGCGATCGCGTCCCCGCGCTGATTGACTGCGACCGCCTTGATCGCACTGGTGCCAACATCGATGCCGACGCAGAGTGGGTGCATCATGCTTGCTCGCACCTCTACTTGCACGGCGGAAGCACACACCCGATCGCCAGAGTCTCAATCGGAGGCAGAGGAGTGCCAGCCGCAAGCGCGTCGACGACATCGGCGAGGTCACGTTGTGTTGGTGGTCCGTACGAAAGCGCGAGGGACTGGTATCGATTGTCGATGCGGCCTCGGTACAGCATGGTGCCTGATCCGTCGATCACAACAACGGTAGGAATCGTGAGCGCTCCGAGCGCGCAGGCCAGTTGCTGCGTTGAGTCGATGACTGAAGGCAGAGCGAGTGAGTAGTCGCGTTGAAACTCCTTCACGATCTCGCGCGTCATTCCGCTCTCTGAGAACACCATGACCCATGCGATGTCGCGCGCCTGATCGCGCTGAGCCAGTCGCGCGACCTCTGGTGCGTAGGCGCGCGAGATTGGACACTCTGGGCCTGCGAAGTAACAGACCGTTGCGAGCCGTCCCACAGCGATCGGCTTTCCATCGAGGTCGATGGTGGGAATGCTCGCGGTTGCCACCATCGATCCCACGGGCGGCACTGGTTTGGCCTGCATCGATGAGCATGCTGCGACAAACAGTGACGCGCTGCAGAGTGCGAGTGCGACGCTGAATGAGATCTGCATGTGATGAAGGCTAGCCGCAGTGAGGTCTCGAGGGGCACTCGGGTCAATCCACAAGCACTAGTCTGTTCGCAATGTCGCCATCACTGCTGGACTGGTCGATCGTCGTTGGATTTGTGGCAGTGTTGGTCGCAACGGCGCTTTTCGCCAACACACTGTCTCGGGGCGTCTCTGGGTTCCTCACCGCGGATCGCTGCGCGGGTCGGTATCTCGTGACTGTCGCCTACAACATGGCGCAAGTGGGGGTGATCACGCTCGTGTGGTACTTCCAGCTCGGCTATGACGTTGGATTCACACAGATCTGGTGGGGATATTTTGAAGGACCATCGCTCATTCTGCTGGCGATCACTGGCTGGGTCATCTATCGCTTTCGCGAGACGCGCGCGATGACACTCGCACAGTTCTTTGAACTGCGATATTCGAAACGCTTTCGAGTGCTCTCGGGTGGTGTCGCATTCCTCTCAGGGATTGTCAATTACGGCATCTTTCCAGGGGTGACCGCACGCTTTTTCATGGCGCTGTGCGGACTGCCAGAGCACTTCACTCTTGCGGGAGCGTCGGTGGCAGTCTTTCCGGTGTTGATGGCATTGTTGCTCGCGCTCGCCATCTTCATGGTCTTTGCGGGAGGAATGGTCTCGATCATTTTGACCGACTTCTTGCAAGGCGTCTTCTGCTTTGGAACATTTGTCTTCATCTGTTTCTGGTTGATGGCGCAGTTCCCCTGGCCGGTGTTGGAGCGAGCAATGCTGTCGATGCCCGCCGGCACCTCGTTCGTTGATCCATTTGGATTGAGTCGCGAGAAAAACTTTGATGTCTTCTACTGGGCGATCTCGGCATTCGTGCTTTTCTATGCCGCGCGTGCATGGCAGGGGGACCAGGGATACAACTCGGCGCCGCTCAACGCGCACGAAGCACGAATGGCTCAGATTCTCAACGGTTGGCGGTACCGCGTGCTCATGCTCGTGACGATCATCATCCCGCTCGCGGTGCGTGCCTTCATGACGCAGCCTGAGTATGCCGAGGTTGCGGCCCCAGTCCACGCCGCACTTGAACAAGTGACGAACGAGTCGCTTCGCTCAGAACTTCGGACCCCGTTGGCAATGGCGGTGATTCTTCCGGCAGGAATTCTCGGCTTGTTCGTTGCAGCAATGCTTGGCGCCGCAGTGTCGACCGACGAGGCCTATCTGCACTCGTGGGGATCGATCTTCATTCAAGATGTGATTCTGCCATTTCGAAAGAAGCCATTCGACCCGGCGGTCCATACGTTTCTATTGAAACTCTCAGCGCTTGGAGTCGCGCTCTTCGCTTTCACCTTTTCGATGCTCTATGAGCCAACCCAGTACATCGCTATGTTCGCCGCGCTGACTGCGAGCATCTTTGTTGCCGGAGCGGGCGCGGCGATTATTGGCGGCCTGTACTGGAGCCGCGGATCGACTGCAGGCGCATGGTCTGCCATGGTGACCGGCATTGTGCTCTCGGTGGTGGGAGTGCTCGTCCATCAACTTCCACTCGATCAGTGGAGTGCTGCTGCCACCGCTGGAGGGAGTGGGAAGAGTTTCATCACGGGGGCAATCTGGCTACGCGAACATGTCACTGGGCAGGTGATGGGATTTCTCTCGATGGTTTCTGCCAGCGCCATCTACATCGCCGTGAGCCTCATTGGGCCGCGCACAGACTTCGACCTCGGGCGCATGCTCAACCGAGGCCGTTGGCGCGTCGAAGGTGATGCATCGATCGATGCTCCTCCATCAACAATTCTAGAGAAACTCGGCATGGACAGCCAATTCAAGGGGCGGGACCGCGCAGTCACACTTGTCACCCTTGCATGGCCGCTCTTTTTTACCGCGCTCTTTCTCGTGGGCACTGCGTACGCGCTGTGGCGGAAAGCCAACGATGACCCAATCTCGGCCGCAGCATGGAGCACATGGTGGTTCTGGTGGACATGGTTCATCCTGGGGACAAGCGTCGTCATTGTTGTCTGGTTCACATCGGGGGGAATCGCAGATGTTGTTCGCATGGTGCGATTGCTTCGACAGCGCCGCGTCGATGTACGTGACGATGGTCGTGTGATTCGCGGAGCGAACGCAGACGAGCAGACTTCGCGTTGAGAGCAAGCCGATGCGTCCACTCGAAGTGAGTCTCTGCGGCGATGCGTGGACGATGCATTGCCCCGATGGCACCGCGGTTGCAGCGTGCGTTCCTGGGTGCGCACATAGCGACCTCCAGCGCGCTGGAATCATTCCGCACACCGATGCGCTCGGTGGAGAGGCGGCGCAGGCATGGGTAGGAGAGAGCGTGTTTTCGTGGCGGCGGACATTTCGGGTTGGCGCAGCGCTTCGAGCCCACAGTCACGTTGAGCTGGTCTTTCAGTCGATCGACACGAACGCAGAGGTGTTCATCGATGGGTTTCTCGTATGCGTGGTTGCGAACAACTTTCACCCACATCGCATCGACCTATCTCAGCAGATCGCTGCGACCTCGCTGGACCACGAATTCGTGTTGGAGGTTCGGTGTGCCGCTCCAGTGAGCGAGGTCAAGAGACTCGCAGAAGAACTTGGATCCCGTCCTGTCAATGGCGATTGGACTCCATACATCTTTCTGCGCAAGCCGGCCTGCGATTTTGGCTGGGATTGGGGACCACGAGCCCCATCGAGTGGCATCGTTGATCTTGTCTTCTTGCACGGATGGAGCGGTGCGCGCATCGTGTCGGTTCGTCCGCTCGTGACGCGCTGCACACCAATGGAGGCGACTATTGAGTTCTCGATCGATACAGCGTGTGACGCGAAGACTGGATCGTGGGACGCGAGCGTCGAAGTCGAGTCGCCCCTCGGCGAGCGGTGGCAGGCCGTCGTGCAGTTTGAACGAAGCGGAACCTCTCACTGCAAACTCTCGATCGCCAATCCACAGCGCTGGTGGCCGCGTGGATATGGGGCGCAGCACCTGTACCGAGTTGTGGTCGAACTGTCGCAGCGCGGTCGTGTCGCTGCGCGCTGGCACGGGCGTGTCGGTGTGCGGTCCGTGTCACTCGACACCACTCCAGTCTGTGATGGGACCCGTTTCGCGATCGTGGTGAATGAACAGGAAATCTGGTGCGCTGGGGCGAACTGGATTCCCGATGGACTGCACTGTCGTGAAGAACGAAGGGCGAGAGTTCGCGAGAGACTCATTCAAGCGTGTGAAGCCCACTTGGTGATGCTGCGTGTGTGGGGAGGCGGTGGATACGAGTCTGACCTGTTTTACAACCAGTGCGATGAACTTGGAATCCTCGTCTGGCAGGACTTCGCATTCGCGTGCGCGATGTATCCCGAAGAGCCGCCGTTTCCAGCGTTGATTGAAGCGGAGGCGCGATTTCAGCTCGCGCGACTCTCGCCACATCCCTCACTGGTGCTCTGGTGTGGAGGGAACGAGGACATTCTCGCGTGGTACTCGTGGGGGTTCCGAGAGCGTCTGCGTGCGGGGCAATCGTGGGGGCGACACTACTGGGTTGAGTTGCTGCCACGACTTTGCGCCGAACTCGACCCAACGCGCCCGTACTGGACCGAGAGCCCTTGGTCTGGATCGCTCGACTTGCACCCGAATGATTCGCTGCGCGGTGATCGGCACACATGGGATGCGAGCGCGAAGGTCGAAGGGTTCCGTTCGATCACGCCGCGATTCGTCAGCGAGTTTGGCCACCAGTCTCCGCCGGCGCTGCAATCACTCGCCACAGCACTGGGGGTCGATGCGACTGAACTCGGATCGCTCTCGGCTTCAGAGGGCTGCGCTCGGATCGCATCGCGACAGCGCGCAACGGGTGGGGACGATCCACAGTATGGAACACATCTCACGGAGCGTTTCGATCCGCCAGCCGACTTCGCTGCGTGGGTCGCGCAGGCGCAGTGCGTACAGGCAAAGGCGATGCGGGTTGCGTACACATGGCTGCGATCGAGCCGACCGCGCTGTGCGGGTGCCCTCGTGTGGCAGTTGAATGACGCATGGACGGGCCATTCGTGGTCGCTCATCGATGTCCACGGGCGCGCGAAACCATCATGGCATGCGGTGCGCGACGCGTGCGCGCCGCGCATCATCATGATTCATCCGCGTGATGGCCAGCTCGTCGTTGAAGGAGTCAACGACTCGCCAACACCATGGAGAAGCCGGGTCAGACTGCAGCGGTTCTCGCTCGATGCAGAGAGTTGCGCGAACGAGTGTGAGGGGATGGGCTTGATCGATGAGGAGTTCACGATTGATCCTTGGAGTGCACTGCAGATTCTGGCGGTCCCAGCGCCGCTCATTCCTGACGCCACGTGCGTGCTCTTTGCTGAGGCGCCAACGGCGATTCGGAGTGGACCGCTCGCGGCTGCTTGGTACTCGTCGGTCCACGAGCGAGGCTTGAAAGCCGGCGATGGGTCACAAGCGCGTCTTCGCGCACACCTCGAGTGGGTGAGTTCTCCGCGCCCGAGTTGTGGAAGTGTCGCAGCAACAGTGAAGATCAAGGCACACACGCCACTGCTCGACGCAGTTCTTGTGCCACGTGGCGACTGGAGTACGGTCGACCGTGCGTTCGTTTCATTGCCTCCGAACGGCGAACAGCGCGTTGAGGTTGTCTGGCGCAGTGACGCTCAGGGAATCGACCTCTTCGCGGCCGGCGAACGCATCGCACAGCTCTGACGCGACGTCTTGGCGCGCGACAAGAAATAGGGGAGCACATCGGGGGATGCCAGCGCGCACTCATAGGTTTGCTGCAACTCATCACACCCACGGAGGAATGACGCATGGAACTTACTGATCGACACGCAACCAAGCGACAAGTTCGCACGATGGCCATCGACCAATTGGTGGCCGAGGCCGCGGCGCAGGGAGAATGCGAGGATCGGCTCTATTGGACGCTGATTTACGACTTTGAAATGGCTCCCATCACGACGAACCTTGCGCAGTTGGAGGAGGCAGGACTTCACCCAGTCTGCGCGTTCTTGCTTGATGAAGATGACCTTGCTGAGGCGCTCCGGCACTTGATTGCGACGCTCGCCGAACTCAGCATCTTCCTGATCCACACGAATCACCTGACGGATCGCGAGCTTTACTGCCGGCTCGTCGATCAGATTCTCGTCGAGCCAGTGCGTGATTTGCCCCCCGACGCGGGAGTTCACGAGTTCATCGACCTCATCGGTGCTGAGGGGTCGTCACAGCAAGAACTGTTCCAGCGCTACTACGCGACGGATGGCGAGCGCGATCGCTTTCGAGAAGCACATGGCTACTCGGTTGCGCGCGAGAGTCCTCCGAGTGATCGCGATCGATTCCTTCCGGCGCCCCCCGCGCGCCCATAGGGATCAACAAAAATGCTGGCGGAGCGGTTCCCGCTGAGGTGAACCGATCCGCCATGCATGCCTTCGGGGTTTGTTGCGATACTTCTCCGCTCCGATGGTCTTGCTCACAGGATCAGTTTCGCTGGGGCAATTGCAAGTCGTGTTCAACAAAAAGCCCCCTACACTCGGCCGTTATGGCAGGGCCAGAGTGTTTCGACAGAAACCGAACATCGCCGCAAGTCGTTGATAGGCAATCATCTGGACCGTTCCTTCTGTGCCAGTCACCGGGCGAACACTTGAAAGGCGGTCCGTGCAATATTCATTGTTGTGATGCTCGTGGTGAACATGGTCGTCGAGCGATCTGTTGGTCCATGGTGTTGGCGTGCACGCTCGGCGGTGCATGCACGACCCTGCGAGGGCCTGCGGTCCCAGCACAGTTTGTTGGTCGTTGGGAAGGAGCGAAGGACGGCGCCACGCTCGAAATGACCGACACAGGGATTTTTATCGTCGAGTTGAGGGATGGGACAACGCTGCCCGGAGGGTGTTCGTTCATCGGGCAGCGAGTCACGATGCGATATCAAATCGGAGTCCCATCGTGCCCTCAGGAACCTGG